>Ga0187769_10000140_pt1 | contig 38344 bp, 32 predicted proteins | sample 0116_SJ02_MP02_1_FD_133140 | JGI IMG/M metagenome (GOLD analysis project Ga0187769, IMG submission 133140) | Tropical peat soil microbial communities from peatlands in Department of Meta, Colombia - 0116_SJ02_MP02_10_MG | ecosystem: Environmental > Terrestrial > Soil > Wetlands > Peat | place...
CAGCCCAGCGCGGTCTCGACTCTGCTCGACGAACGCGCCTTGAACGACATTCCTCTGAATGGCCGCCGCTTCTCCGATCTCGCCCTGTTCTCGCCCGGAGTCACTCAGGACCCGCGCAGCCTGAATTCGTCGACCAACGGCGATCTCGCGTTCGGCGGCATTCGCGGGTTCCAGAATGCTTTTCTGGTGGACGGAGGAGATTACAACAACGCCTTCTTCGCCCAGGCCACCGGGCGCTACCGCGCTCCTTACGTTTTGTCGACCGATACCGTGCAGGAGTTCCGCGTGTCCTCGAACTCCTACGGCGCGGAACAGGGACGCTCCGGCGGAGCGGTCGTGAACGTCGTGACCAAGTCCGGATCGAATCACTTCCACGGAACGTCGTTCTATCATCTGCGCGACAGTTCCTTCGGCGCGGCCGACCCGTTCCTCGCTTTCAAGCCGCACAATCGCCAGCAGCAGGCCGGAGGCACCATCGGCGGCCCGCTGCGGCGCAACAGGATCTTCTTCTTCGCCGGGTTCGACCAGCATATTTTCCACGCGCCGAACGTAGTTGAATTTCTGAACGGCAGTTCCAAGGTCGTGCCGCAACCCGGCAGCGGACCATACACGCCCGGCGATTACGAGGCCTCGGATCTGGACCTGGTTTTCGCCGCCGCTGCGCAACTCACCTCGCTTGCCGGGGGATATCCCGCGGCGCAGATCGGCAACACCGGCTTCGGCAAGCTCGACGTCAATCTAACGCCGCGTAATCAGCTGACGCTTCGCGTCAACACCACGCGCTACTGGGGATCGAACAACGTTTTCCTCGACCCGGCCAGTCCCGTCACTTACGACTCGATCAGCGATAACGGCGAGGAAACGGTGACGGCTGACACAGCAAATCTGTCCCTCACCAGCGGCCTCTCGCCGCGGTGGATCAGCCACCTGCGCGCGCAATTCTCGCGCGACCTGCAACAGTCTTTCAGCAACACCAGCAACGTGCTGGTGAAGATTCCCACCATTCTCGATGGCATGGGCCGCTCCGACATGCTTCCGCGCCAGACCCGCGAGCACAAGCTGCAACTGGCCGAAACGGTCAGCTTCGACGGCCACCGCAACTCCTGGAAGCTGGGCGGCGACGGCCTTCTGTCACGGATCTACGATTTTTTCCCCAGCCAGCAGAGCGGAGAATTCCTGTTCTATCCCATCAAGGTCGACCCGTTCACGTTCGAGCCCATGGAAGCCGGGCTGGAACTCACGCCCTTGCGCGCTTACGCGCACGAAGTCCCGCACTACTATTTGCAGAATTTTGGCAGCGCCGCGTCCCATCCCGATACCAATGAATATGCGGCCTTCGTGCAGGACACGATTCGTCTGACCGACCATCTCGCGGTGAATCTGGGTGCGCGCTGGGACTTGCAGACTTTCACCACCGCCGGACTCGTGTCGAACCCGCTTTTCCCGCCCTCGGGGAAGGTTCCCTTCCAGCCTTATAACGTTGCCCCGCGTGCCGGCCTCGCGTATTCGTTCGGCAACGCTCGCCCGCTCGTTCTCCGCGCAGGATATGGCATCTTCTACGTGCGCATCCCGCAGATTTACAACTCGGCGGTTGAGACCGAAAACGGCATCACCGACACGCAGATTTTCCTGAACAACACGAACTACTATGATCACCAGGTTTTTCCGACGTATCCCAATCCGCTGGTGAATTGCCCGCAGACGGCCGCTTCCTGCCTGCCGCCAGCGGGTTTTACCCAGGGCGTATCGAACGAAGTCAGTGCCTTCGCGTCGAACTTTGTGACGCCGCGCGTGCAGCAGGGCAGCGTGACGCTCGAAAAGGAAGTCGCAGGCCACACCACCGTGGCTCTCTCCTATCTCAACGTTCACGGCGAACACCTCATCCGCGCCCTCGACGTGAATTTGCCCTCGCCCCTCGCTGTTTCCTATCCCATCTTCGACTCGAGCGGCTCCATCTTTCAGGGTGGGTACTACACGGTCGATTCCTTCGCGACGTGGCAATTTACCCAGTCTCTGACCTGTCCTTTTCCGCCCTGCATTAACCCGTTAGGACGGCCGATTGCGCAGCTTGGCGCAATCAACGAATTCCAGAGCGCGGCCTCCAGCTACTACAGCGGAGGCACGGTATCGATTAACAGGCGCGTGTCGCACGGCACGTATCTGCGTCTCTCGTATACCTATGCCCGGGCCATCGACGACGGCCAGGATGCGCTTGTTGCAGGCCAACCCGCCACCGTTCAGAATTCCTACGATCCCGGCGCTGAGCGCGGCCCCAGCACGACCGACCAGCGCCATCGTTTCGTGGGCGCACTCTCGGTTGAACCGCGGCCCTTTCACCGCGGCCATGAACTCGCCGGCCGCTTCCTGAACGACTGGAAGCTTTCGACCGTGGTTAACTACGGCAGCGGACGTCCGGTCACGGCGACCGTCGCGGGCGATCCCAACCAGGACGGCAACGATTTGAACGACCGTCTTCCCGGCTACAGCCGCAACGCCTTCACCGGTCCGGACTACGCCACGGCCGATCTCCGCCTGACCAGGAAGGTCCGGGTTACGGGACGCTGCCGGCTCGACTTCACGGCGGAATCGTTCAACCTGTTCAATCGCGACAACCAGCGCGTCACCATCACCTCGAACGGGCTCATGGCCCCGGCGAGCACCTTTGTGCAGGACTCGGTCACTGCCGGAATCGCGCCCGATCCCGGCTATTACACGTTGCCCAATAACTTCATGAAACCGAATGCAGCCTTCGCCCCGCGGCAAATCCAGCTGGGGCTGAAGATGGTGTTCTGACAACTGTTTGGCCGCGCGGACGGTCTGGTTCTAGCTACGGTTTGGCCAAAAGGATTGGTCGTCTCAAAGTGAGTCCTACATCTTTGTGCGGACGGGTTAGTCCTACTTGGGTAATCCTGGTGGGGAATTTCCACGCTCTCCCTTGACTTGCCCTTGACTTGGGGTCAAATCCTTGTAATAACTATTCGGTCCCACAGGACGGGTTTGGGGGTGTGTCAGTTTGGCAGAAGTAAGGCTTCAAGAGGGTGAATCCCTCGAGAATGCTCTGCGCCGCTTCAAGCGTAAGGTGCAACAGGAAGACATTATCAAGGAGGTTAAGCGCCACTCCTTCTACCTGAAGCCCGGCGAGAAGAAGCGCGTGAAGGCTGCGTTGGCTCGCAAGCGGGCGCGCAAGAAAACGCGCAAGGAACAGGACTAAGTGAATCAGGAGCCGCCTCCTCAGGGGCGGCTCTGCTCAATCTGGCCCCCACCAAGTTGAGGTACTCACAGTCATACATTCATATCCCGGCATAAAAGCACGATAGTTTGTACCCACGTTCTTTCCGCGAGCGTGGAGGGCCGAGTCCAAGGGGCAGTACCGAGGGGGGAGAAGTACAAAACCCTGTTTTTTCTCCGTACCACCGCAGTTCTTTCCCCGCGGGTGGGCGCGTGGAAACGGGCTGAAGGGAGCCATCCTCAATGGAGTTTCAGGACAAGGTGCTGAAGTGCGTTGACTGCGGGAACGATTTTGTTTTCACCGCCGGGGAACAGCTGTTCTTTCACGACAAGCAATTCAAGAACGAGCCCAAGCGCTGCAAGGCCTGCAAGACCAAGCGGGTGGCCGTGCTCGGCGCGACCCCCGCGCAGGGGCAGGTACACCGCTACGCGAAAGTCGAAACCCAGGCCGTCTGCTCGGGATGCGGAAAGCAGACGACGGTTCCTTTTCGTCCCACCCAGGGTCGGCCCGTCTTCTGCCGTGAGTGTTTTCAGTCGCGCAGAACGGCTGCCTCCGCCTGATTTAGCTTCCCGCCGCGGGTCCGGTGCCGTAAGTCCGGACGAGCCGTGGCGGAGGTGTGCGTTACCATAGAAGCGTGCCCGGCTACTACGTAGAAAACTTCGGCTGCCGCGCCACGCAAGCGGATGGCGCAGCTCTGGAGCGCCAATTCGCTGAGCTCGGATTGGATCGCGCCGCCAACCCGGCGCAGGCTGCCGTCGTGGTTTTGAACACCTGCACGGTCACGGCCGCCGCCGATCAGGACGCCCGCGCTGCCGTCCGCCGCGTGCAGCGCCAGAATCCCGACGCGCAGATTGTTGTCACCGGTTGCTATGCCCAGCGCGCCCCCGAAGAACTTGCCGTCCTGCCCGGAGTGGCGTTAGTCATCGGCAACTCGCACAAGCACCAGCTGGCGGAAATCGCCATGGCGGGGCACGCTCTATCTCTTGGCGCGCCGGAGAAGTCGTCGGAGGAATTCATCCCCTTGGCTGCTCTTAGCCGACGACCAACGGCCGACGACCAACGACCGATTTTCGTCTCCGACATTTTTGCCCACACTGAACTGCTGGCCGCGCCGGTCTTCGAGGCTGCCAACGAACGTACGCGCCCCAACCTGAAAGTTCAGGATGGATGCGACAGTCGCTGCTCTTTCTGCGTGATTCCGTTCGTGCGCGGCCAAAGCCGGTCGCTCGAGTTGGACCGCATTCTTCACGAAGTCAATACGCTCGTCGCGGCTGGCTATCGCGAAGTCGTCATCAGCGGCATCAATCTGGGACGTTGGGGAAGGGACCTCGACGTCAGCCCTCAGACCTCGGCCCTTAGCACCCCCCAACGACCAACGACTAACGGCCGACGACTGGAATCTCTGATTCACGCAATCTTAACCGAGACTTGTCTGGAAAAACTGCGCATCTCTTCCGTCGAACCCATGGATTGGTCCGACGAACTGATCGCGCTGGTCGCATCCTCGCCGCGGATCGCGAAACACGCGCACGTGCCGCTGCAATCGGGCAGCGACACCGTCCTGCGCCGCATGCATCGCAAGTACCGACCCTGGCACTATCGCGAGAAGATAGAAAAGATTCACGCGGCCATGCCGACTGCGGCGATCGGCGCCGATGTCATGGTCGGATTTCCCGGCGAAACCGAAGCCGAATTCGAGGCTACGCGCCGCCTCATCGAAGACCTGCCGTTCACCTACCTGCACGTCTTCACCTTCTCCGCACGACCGGGCACGCCGGCAGCCGTCATGCCGAATCAGGTCTCGGTTCACGTAGCTCGCGAACGCAATCGCGTCCTGCGCGAGCTGGCCGCGGAGAAGAAACTGGCCTTCATGCGCGGCTTCATCGGAAGCGAAGTGGAAGCCATAACATTGCGATCGCAAGATTCGTGTGGCGCGGGCACCCTTGCCCGCGACGGCCGAGACCCGCGAGTGGCAAACTCCTGCCCAACCGCAGGCTTCACCGAAGCCCTTACCGACAATTATCTGAAGCTGCGCCTGAAGGGATTGCACGAGCCCAACCGCTGGCTTCGCGCTCGTGTCGAGGAAGTTGTTGAGGGTATCCTCGTCGGAACGCTCGGTCCAGAACTTATGGCGAGCCAGGCGCAGCAAGGACTCGACAATCAACTCGCTGTCGAGGTCACTTAACCTTCTTCGCGATAATCGTGCTGTCGTAAAGCCATAGGACGTACGCATCGACTTTTCCGTCCGGCGACCGCGTAAAAGTCAAAACGCCGGGTTGCTCCCGCTGGAAGAAGCTGTTTTCTGACAACGGCAAATCCGCCTCGGGTTTCGGTTCGTCCGGCCCCTGCTCCATCAGCTTGTCCCCGTCCCGTGTGATTTTTATCGCTTTGCCCGGGCTGATCTCGTACTCGCCGATATACGCATCCAGAATGTTCGAATTGATCTTTGCCGGCAGGCGATTCGCGTTCGGGATTTCGCTCTCGGCGCGCCCTGTCAGTAGCCATCGCCCGTTGCGCTTCACATAGGTTTCGACGATTGTCAGCTCCTGCGTAGTCTCCAGTCCGGCAAACGGCTCGTGCGACGTGGTGCGATAAATCATTACCGCTGCGTTGTCGTCACCATGAACGTGCACATCGCGTGGCTCGGTGCTGTACGACTGTAGAGTGCGAACCCGCTCCACCAGCGTCTTCTTGTCGTAGATCAGACCGTTGTCCGGTATCAGGATCGCGTCATCCAGAAAGGCGCCATAAGCGTTTGCATCGTGTCGGGCCAGAGCCGCCCATCGTTGACGCAGCGCCTCTCTGAGTTCCGATTCGAGTTTTGTGGGTTTCGCTGATTGCGCTTGCGACGGAGCGGCGATCGCAAAAACGGCAACGAGGCAGACGGCTAAATAAACTGAGGTTCGTTTCATGGTGAGGCCTTCCTTGGGATAACGGTCTATGAAGCTGCGGGACGCCCCAGCCGCGCAGCGATTCTTTCCAGCAGAGCCGCGGCCGCCTCGCCGGCTTCCGCCGTAGAAAATTCACTGCCCAGTTCCACGACGGGCATGGCGGAGCAGGCGTCCTGAAAAGTCTTTTGCGTGGCAGGTGAAGCGTTTATATCTGCACCCACCAGCACCAGATCGAACTTTGTTACCCGCATCAGAATCAGCGCATCGCGAAGATGGTTGCTCGTGTGCACGTCGTAGCCGGCGCGGCGCAGCAATTCGCGAACGTAGTTGAGCACGTCCGCGTTGCGGTCCACGCACAACACACACTGCCCGGTCGGAACATTTTGTTCCTTGGGCGCTGGCTTGTTGTAGAAAGCGGCTACCGCGTCGTCTTCCGACTCGCGCGCGTCGAAAAGCTTGGTCAGGTGCGACAGCTGCAGGACTTTGTTGACGTGCTCCGGAACGCCGCACAGTTTCAGGTCGCCGTGCACCTGCCGCGTGCTGGTCACCGCACGCACCATCGCCCCCAGTCCGCTGCTGTCGATGAACGCAACATCTCCGAGATGCAGAACGATCGAGCGCCGGTCGCGCAACAGCCAGGCAACGTGCGAGCGCAAGGCTTCGCTCTCGCCTCCGGCAACAATGCGTCCGCTGCAGCGGACGATCGTGACCCGCCCCACATCCCGTGTTTCGAGTGACAGCCTCACGGTTCTCCCATGCGCCACGCGCGGCGCTGGCACGCGAGATTATAAGGGCAAGTCGCGCCTGTCAAGGGATCGGCGCGGCGAATCGTCAGCTTGGGGCGGCGGGAATTCGTCAGGAGCGATCGGCGGTGGCGTCGCCTGGGTGTGCTGCCGTTACAATTGCTTCGTGGCCGAAACTGTCACTCGCGATGTGCCGACGCCAACCCAACCGGCTGAGGGCATTCGCCGCTTCACGGTGCGTCAGCGCATCGCCTTGCGCATCATCATCTGGGCCGGATACTGGTTCATCCGCCTGATCGGCCCGACCCTGCGCGTGTCGATTTCGCGCGAGGAAGGGGCGCAGGAAACGCTCGGCCAGCGGCCATTGATCGGCTCCTTCTGGCATTCCTGCCTGATCCCAGCGACATATATTTGCCGCGATTTGGGCGTGCGCGTCATGAGCAGCAACAGCTACGACGGCGAGTACATGGGCCGCATCATTCACAAATTCGGATTCGTAGCGGTGAAAGGATCAAGTAGTCGCAATGCCGTGCGCGCCCTGCTGGGTCTGCGCCGCGCGCTCGACGAAGGATGGACGGTCGCCTTCACACTCGACGGCCCGCGCGGCCCGCGCCACAAGGTCAAGCCCGGACCGGTAGCTCTGGCACGCTCCTCAGGCGTGCCGATGACCACGCTTTATGCGGCTGTAGACAAAGCCTGGGTGCTCAATACCTGGGACCGCCTGATCATTCCTGCGCCGTTCTCCTGCGTGCTGGTACGCTTCGGTAAGCTGATCCCCGTGCCTGCGAATGCAACCGAGGAAGACGTTGAGCGCTACAGCGCCGAGTTACAGGATTCGCTCGATCGCGTGTGCAGATTTGCGGAAGAAAATGTGGGGAAAGTCGGAACGGAAGAGTTCCCGATTTCTAAGATTTAAAATCGGCAAGATCTGAAATCAGAATTTCCTACTCCATCGTCGAGCCCAGCGGCTGGTACTTGTACTTTTTGCCGTCCCAGAAAATGTCCGATGCCGTGTTCTCGCCCTCACCCTGCTCTTCCATGTAGATCCCCAGGAGGATACGCTTTTTCAGCGCCAGTCGTTTCACCGCCAGGGTTCTGAAGGGCAGGTTGATCAGCACAAACTTCGCCTTGGGATTCTCGGCGCGCCACGCGTCCGGGCCCGCTCCGTGAATAATCAGCAGACACACGCCGCGCCGCTCGGGCGCGTCGGAGGCGAATGTGGAAGTTATCTTCACGTCGCCGAATCCGAGAAACGAGTCATAAGGATCGGCGACCACGAAGTTGTACTCGGCGCGATCGGCCATGGGGTTCTTGCACTTCGCCGCAACCACCAGATCGTCAATTCCGTCTCCATCAAGGTCGGCAACGTATTGCGCCGGGCCCGCCACGAGCGAGCAGTTATCCCCAAACTGCTTGTGGATGAACTCGTCCGTTACCGGAGGCGAAGGCGCCTTGGCATGCGCCGGCGGCAGCGATGGTTGGTTCTTGCTCTGGGCGGCGCCGACGAACAGCACCGCCACGAAAATGGCGGCGATCACAAATCTCTGGGACGACATGTTCCTACTCTAGTCCGGTTGGATGGGGGCTGGGTAGAGACTGAGTAGTGACCAAGGTACGGAGGTAATCAGCTATTTGCGGAAATGCTCCCAGCCTTTTGGGACGAGTTCGCAGCCGACCCTGCCGTTCATCAGGAAAATTCTTTGACGACTGGTGACGTGGCCGATCAGTGTGAGGGGGATGCCGGCGAGCTGGCTCGGAACGCGCTTGCCGCGGGGCGACGTAAACAGCAGTTCGTAATCCTCGCCGCCGTGCAGGGCCAGATCGAGCGAGACCTCGCGCTTGTGCTTGCCGACACGTGCCCGGGGAATGATCACGGATTCAATTTCTGCCCCCACGCCGCTTTCTTCGCAGAGGTGAGCCAGATCGGTGGAGAGCCCGTCGCTCAGGTCAATCATGGCGGTCGCCAGCCCCTTCTTGCGCAGGATTTGCCCGAGCTCAATCCGCGGCTCGGGATAAAAGTGCCGTGGATACTCCCTCGGATTCAGTTTGTTCTTCGGCCGGGCTCGCATCTCCATCAGTGCTGCGGCCGAACCGCCGAGTTCCCCGCTGACGTAGACGCGATCCCCCGGCCGCGCCCCCGACCGCGACACGGCTTTGCCCTTGGGAACGCTGCCCACTACGATAATGTCGACCAGAACGCCGTCCGGAGATTCAGCCGTATCTCCTCCAGCCAACGGAGCGCCGTACTTTTTCCCCAGCTTGAGCAGTCCCTGGAAAAATCGCCGCACCCAGGCCTGCGGCAAATCTCGCGGCAGCGCCAGCGACAAGAACACCGCTAGCGGTTCACCGCCCATGGCGGCGATGTCGCTCAGTCCGCGAGTGAGGCAGCGGTGGCCGACCACTTCCGGCGGATGCCATTCGCGGCGGAAGTGAATGCCTTCCAAGGTGAAATCGGTCGTGACCAGAATTTCATGTCCCGGCGCCGGGCGCAGCACGGCGCAGTCGTCGCCAATCCCGGCTAGAACCGCAGAACCCGAGCTCAGCCGATGGGAAGGGAAACCCGCCAACCGGCGAATCTCGGTGATCAGAGCTTTTTCCGGGAGTGGCATGCCAGAGACAATATAAGCTACGCTAGGATGACCGGTGCGGTCCTGGTTCTGAAGCGGTCAGACTCGTTGCGCCGAAAATACCCAAGCCCCAAAACGGCCAAAGCCGCCTCGGCCTTCGCTCCCGAAAGTAACCTGTCCCGTGGTACGCCTGTGATTACCCCCTCTTAGGTAACCGAAGAATGACCTAGCGACTCGTTGACAGGGGGAATCCAGTTTGCTAACGTTAACCAGTCATTCACATAACCTTTGGCCGAGCTAACCTCTGCGTAACGTTGAAATTGCAGAGAGGGCAACGTTTTCAGGCTCTGGCCGCAGTTCCGGTAGGTGTAGGGCGCGCAAAGGATTCCATTCCCAAGATGGGACGCAGCCCGAAAAAAGTCAGGTGGTCCGAACAGGCCTTCTACTCCCCAGGACTTGGCCTGGAATTCCGGACCTGATGATTCACAAGTTCGTTTCGTTCTTGGCGAGGAGCGATTGCAGAAGCGTTTCTACATTCTTTTTGTGGCCCGCGGTGACGATGGCCAGCTCCGCAAGATCTCCATCCCCGTGCATTACCTCTACGTGTTTGTCGTAGGCGCAGCGATTGGATTTGTCAGCCTGACCGGCATTGCCCGCTCCTACACCCGGATGTTGCTGAAGGTCTCGAGCTACAACCAGCTGCGGACGGAAAAAGACCAGCTCAAGGACAATTATTCCCGGCTCGAGCAAGTGGCAAAAGAGCGCGACGTGCAGGTGGCTTCGCTGGGCTCGATCGCAGGCGAGGTCTCCGCACTCTACGGTTTGAAGTCTCAGCCCACGCTGGTCACGGCGAGCGCTGAGCAGATTCGGGCCGCCGAGGTGAGTTCTTCCCTTGACCAGTTGCATGCCCTGCGAACATCGGCTCTGACCGGAGCGACGATGGTCGGCCTGACCATGGGCCTGACCCGCAACGCCACGACTGCCGACTGGTTCCGCGCGAACTCCGCTCCAAATCTGTGGCCGGTGGAAGGCCAGGTGACGGGAAGTTTTGGCGAGCGCATTGATCCCTTCAACGGTGAAGGCGCGTTTCACAGCGGTGTGGATATCAGCAGCTCTTACGGCCACCCCATCGTGGCCCCGGCGGATGGAGTCGTCACGTTTACTGACTTACTCGGCGGCTATGGCAAGGCCGTCATGATCAACCACGGCAACGGCATCAGCACCCGTTACGGCCATCTCTCCGGATTTGCCGTCACCGCCGGACAAGCCGTGCACCGCGGCGACGTCATCGGCTATGTGGGCGAGAGTGGACGATCCACCGGCCCGCACCTCCACTACGAAGTCCGCATCAACGACACGCCCGTGAATCCCTACAAGTACCTCCGCATCACCGTCGCCCACAACGGCGGCTTCGCCGCCGGCAGCTAGAGCCAGCCTTCAGCTTTCAGGTAGAACAGAAGCGGTTGCCCCATCCTTGTCGCGTTTTGTGCGACAGGGTGGGGGATCTAAGACGTTCGCTCGTGACACACGTTTATGAGACCTCGCATCTTGGCGACTTGTATCAGGGCACGCCTTCAGGCGTGCCGAAATGTGCGCAAGATTGACACGCTTTTAGGCGCTGCGGCGCTAGGGTGGACGCTTTTGTCACGCCGGTTTGAGTAGAGGCGTCTACTGCCTCAGCCCCATCCAGTTTTCCGAAACCACCAGCGAGTTGCCGGGATTAAGCGGGTCGTATTTCACCGAAGTGTGCAATCCGAGCCGGCAGGAGTGCAGGTTGATCCAGTGGCGCAGGTAGGTCACGTCCTGCGAACACTCGTAGGACACTCCCGCCACGTCATACTTGTAGATGAGCATGACCGCAGCACGTCCACGATCCTGAGCGTCCAGTTCCTGCACGTCGATCACAGTGCCATCGGTGATGCGGCCCGTGCCCTCGAGCCATGCCCGGCGCTCGCGTTCCAGGTCATCGGCAGTTTTTGGTTTGCGCCGCAGTAGAGCATACGCGCCGAGCAGAGCGACGCCGCTCGCCGCTGCCAAACTGTAAAGTCGAAGTGAATCCATACCCGGTGGGTGTGCTGCCCTGAGATTGCAGTCTCAGCATAAGCGGAAAAAAGAATGCGTGGAAGTGGTTTCGAGGTTACCGAGGTGCCAGGTGCTGTGAAAAACTCGGGAAAAGACGGTAGGTGCTCGCGTTCGCCTACTTCGCCTGGCTGCAAACGCTCTTGCTGACCATGTCGGCGAAGCCGCCTTCGCGGGTCGTGCCGAAGTCGTCGTCGCGCGTGGCTTTCTTGCTCACCACGAAACGCCCGCTCCGGTCGCGGGTGTAGAACCATTCCGAGGTAGGAGACGCCGCTCCATTGGCACAGTTAAAGCGCACCCGCGCCCGCATTTCTACGAAGGGTCCGCCTTGGGGAAGTTCCGTGGGATCTTTGAACTCCACCCGGACCAGCGCGACACGCTGGCTGTTCTTAAGCACCCGAACAGAGCTAACAGAAACGCGGTCACCGGCTTCGGTTTGTCCGATGGCGCGCCAATCCCCGGCGGCGAGCAATACCAGGCTCACCACCAGTACCGGAGCCAGAATGACAGCGCAAAGAATGAGAAGGGCTTTTTTCAACGCTGTGCTACCCAAGCACAATGCACCGAGCAACACATATGCCGGAAACGACTTCCGGCTCATAGAAAGACAGCACACACTTTGGGACAAAAAACGGATTCTGTCAATCGGGGATGCGGCAGGCGGATGCCGGTGTGCTAATGTATGGGGGCGCTGAACCCCTTGAAAGAGCGGGCGATCTCATGGAAACGCTTCATTTTAAGATAGTTACATCACCGGTGGGGCCATTGTTCCTGGCTGCTTCACAAAGGGGTTTGGTCGCCTTGGAGTTTGAAGCCCGGCTGCCCGGCCAGCAGACCATCCGCCCGAATCCGCGAGACTTGCGTTCGGAAATCTTGGGATCGGGAAGCCTGCACGTCGGCGCTCCGCGGGTCCGCTTTGAGGAATGCCCGGCCGCAATGCGGCCTTACGTTGAGGAACTGGAAGAATACTTCCTCGGCCTGCGCCGCAACTTCGGTTTCCCGCTCGATCTGCGCGGAACGGAATTTCAGCGGGCCTGCTGGCGCGCCCTGCTGGCCATTCCCTACGGTGAGACCCGCACCTACGCCGACATTGCTCGCGAAGTGGGGAAGCCCAAGGCATTTCGTGCCGTCGGGATGGCCAACAACCGCAATCCCGTGGCGATTGTGGTGCCCTGCCATCGCGTGATCGCATCGGACGGTTCGCTCTGCGGCTACGGCGGCGGCCTGGATATCAAGCGCAAACTGCTGGAACTGGAAGGCGCGATAAGCGGCGTCCTCGCGGCGTAAAAATTTCTGAATTGCATGAGAACCCTCGGCCTGTTGCTTCTCAGTACGCCTGTGCTCATGACCGGCCAACAAGGCGTGCCGGTTGCTGTGCGGCGCTTAGTTCTTCAGACCGATCCTGCGAATCAGGCTTTGGAAACGAGGGTCGGAACGGACGCTATCCCATTGCGGGTCAACGTTGAGGTAAATGAGCTCGGCCTCATGCTTGGTGTATGCAGTCTCAAGCGATTGGAAGGCAGCATCGAATTCGCCCAACCGAACGTGGAAAAGCGCCAGATATAGGTAATTGACGTAATCGCAGTTACCATACCCAGACGGGGTGACAAATTTGCGCCGCAGCTTTGATGCTTCCTGGCAGAACTCCAACGCCTTCCGCCAGTATCCCTTCTCACCGGACTGCTGATACACCGTCCGCAATTCTGCGAGTCTGTTCGGGCTCAGGCCGAATACCTCCTGCGCCTTGGTGTATTCCTCGATGGCTTCCCGCTTTCGGCCCGTCCACTCATAAATCTGGCCGAGATCGTAGTGCGACCAGGGGTATTCGGGTGCAAGTTCTGCATTTCTTTGGGATTTTTCCAATGCCAGTTCATAATGCCGGTCAAGGTAAAATGCCCATTCGCTGAGGTCCATGGTGAATACGGAGAACGGATCAAGCTTCAGCGCACGTTTTGCCTCGGCCACGGACTCGTCGAACCGGCCCATGGCAGCCAAATAATGCGCGTACCAGACATGAGCTGGAGAGTAGCTGGGGTTCAGTTCAATGGCACGCTGGAACTCGCGTTCTGCGCCAGCCCAGTTCCAATTGAGAATCATCTCCACACAGGCAAGCGACGTGTGCGCCTCGGCCAGATTCTCGTCGAGTCGCAATGCCTGCAATGCCGCGTCTCTAGCCTTCGGCATCACGTCGGCGGCTGAAAGGTCTCCCACAAAAATATCGCCACCAGAGCTCAAGAGCGCATAACAATTGGCGAGGCCCGCATAGCCGAGAGCATCGGATGGGGCTTCCTGAATGGCCTGTTCAAAGTATCTGACTCCTTTCTCTATGGGCTCGCGCGTGTCCTTGTCACAGAAAAATCGCCCTTTGAGATAGTCATCGTGGGCCCGCGGATCGACGGACCGGGTACTGCCCAGCAACGCTTGCTCCTTCGGTGTCAACTTCACCTGAATCTCGCGCGCGATCGCCTGCGCCACTTGGCCTTGCAAGGTGAGGATGTCTCCCGCTTCGCTCTCATAGCTGTCGGCCCAAAGATGCTTTTCGGGGGAGGCCTGGAGCAGGCTCGCCGTAATCCGCAAATGATTCCCCGATCGAGCCACCGTCCCCTCGACTAACGCGTCCACATTCAATTCGCGCGCAATTTCAGGCAGCGGCTTTTTCGTCCCCTTGTACTGTACAACCGACGTTCTCGAGATCACGCGCAGAGCGCCGATCTTCCCGAGGTCCGTGATGAGGTCCTCGGTCATTCCGTCGGCAAAGAAGTCCTGCTCAGGATTGCCCGAAAGGTTTACCAGGGGGACCACGGCCAGAGATTCGATGTGCGGCGCGTTTGGATGCCCGAACAGGCGCTCGCGCACCCCGCCCAGGCTCAGCACTGCCAGAAGTGCGACAACCGCCGCCAGGCTCAGCGCCAAGACCTTGACGCGCCTCCCTTGAATGCCAGCACGAGGGGGAACGGCTGTCTGCCTGACTTCAGAAGAAGCGGACTTTGAAGCAACAACACTGGCTGCCGGCACCCCCGAGCCCTCGACCTCCACATGGGCAATGAAGCGATACCCGCGGCGTGGCACCGTTTCGATGAAGCGTGGGTTTTCGGCGGAATCACCCAGGGCCTCCCGCAGGCGGTTTATGGCCGTGTTAACGCCGGCGTCAAAATCTACAAAGGTGTCATTGGACCACAGCCGTTGGCGCAGTTCTTCGCGCGGCACAACTTCCCCGGGTCGCTCCAGCAGCATAGCCAGTACTTCAAATGGTTGCCCCTGGAGTTTGATTCGCACCCCGCCCTTGCGGAGTTCGCGAGTACCGAAGTCCGCCTCGAATGTTCCAAATCGCATAATCCGGGGGCGCCCGGGAGATTCGTCTGCCATGGCCACTGCTATCGCGCTGGCAAAGTCTATCACCGCCCTCTTCAAGACGGAGATTTAGGCTAGGCCAGAAACTCCTGCAACTGTCATTTCGTCAATAGATTGCAAGTCTAGAAACGTTTTAGGGTGCGTCCATTGAGCTACGCGCTCGAATCCGCGATTCTGCCACTCGTTCGCTGGCCCGAACCAGCAAAAAGGCCGACGACAAAGGAGAACGACAATGAAAAAGGTTCAAGGATTGGCTGTCAGCAAGGTGTTGTTTGCAACCCTAAGCATCAGCCTTATCGTCGTGGGGATCGCACAGGCCCAGATGGACCTTCCAGTCTTCACGGGAAAGTTCACGTTAACCAGTCAAGTCGAATGGGGTGATGCTGTTCTTCAGCCCGGTGATTACACCATCATCATCGAGTCTAGCAGCACGCTGACGGTCGCACAGATTAGAGACGGCAAAGGTCGGGCTGCCGGTTTTGTGATGGGGATTGACGCCGGAAAGACGAGTGCCAGGAACGCCTTGCAGGTCAAGCAAAAGGGAGGACACCTGCGCGTGTATGCTCTGGAACTCGCCAGTCTGGGAAGAACGCTGGTCTATGACCGGGCCTTGGCCCGCGAAGCGGTTCTCGAATCGCGTGCGCCCCAGACAGTGCCGGTGATAGTGGCAAAACGGTAGGTGAAGGGGCGACCGAGCGCGCTCGGAAGGTTGGTCGCCCTGCCATGCTTTCATTGAGATTTAGGGTAGCAAACACATGAAGTTCAGCTTGCCCTCACGTCAGTCGGTATAACGTCCCCATTACACCCATTGACTCCTATGCTGCATTCGGTCAAGAATCGTCGATCGAATTTCGTCCGCGAAAGCCTCATTGAACAGCACTAACAACTCATTCGCTGCAAAACCCTTCGCTCTACGTAAGGCCAGCCTCTTTTACCTCGTCTTCGTCATGTTCTCCTACACGACCGGTGGCCCCTTCGGCATCGAGGACATGGTCACGACCTCCGGGCCCGGTATCGCGCTGATCTTCATTCTTGTGCTGCCGTTTTTCTGGTCGATTCCCGTGTCGCTGGTATCGGCCGAGTTAACCACCGCCTTGCCGGTAGAAGGCGGCTTCTATCGCTGGACTCGCGCCGCATTCGGCGACTTCTGGGGATTTCTCGCCGGCTGGTGGAACTGGACAGCTTCTTTCCCTCTCGGCAGCGCCTACGCCGTCCTGTTCGCCGACTACCTGAAGTACTACTTGCCGCACATGCCAGCCTGGCAGCACTACTTGATCTCGCTGGCGCTGGTTGCGGTGTTGACTTGGATCAACGTCCGCGGCATCCAGATGGTCGGGCAGGTCGCGACCGCTCTTGAAATCATCATCTTCGTACCTGTGGCGACCATGATCGTCGTCGGCCTCGCACACTGGCACTTCAATCCGTTTTATCCCTGGATGCCCCCGCATCAGGCCACCTTCAAGATTTTCGGCGTTGGGCTGGCGGTGGGATTGTGGTCCTATTCCGGCTACGAGCAGCTCTCGACCTTGGCCGAGGAAGTCGAAAACCCGCAACGTACTTATCCGAGGGCGTTGGCGCTGGTCGTGCCCCTCTCGATTGCCGCATATTTCCTGCCGATGTTGGCGGGACTCGCCTCGGCCGGTCATTGGCAAGACTGGCACACAGGATTCTTTTCCGATGCCGCCCGCCTGATCGGGGGTTCGTCGCTCGGCACTGCCATGACGCTGGCTGCCGCGGTGTGCAACATCGCGCTGCTCAACAGCACAATTTTGAGCACCACGCGCATGCCTTTCGCCATGGCCGAAGACGGATATCTACCGCAGGCTCTCACCCGAAGACATCCGCGCTACGGCACGCCGTGGCTTGCCATCGTCGTCTCAGCAGTCATTTACTGCCTTCTTGCCTGGCACAGCCTCACGCAGCTGGTTTCTGTGTATATATGGCTGCGCTCTGCCACGACGGTGTTGACGGTACTGTCGGCGTGGAACCTTCGCCGGTCGCAGCCTGAGCTAGATCGGGCGTTCGTCATTCCTGGCGGGCGCGTGGGCTTGGCCTACGCCGTCGGCGCTCCGCTCATCATGGCAGTTGTGGCGCTCTTGGGCAGCGACCGCTTCGGGTTGATCGGCGGCGCGATCGCGCTGGCGCTGGGACCGGCAGTGTACGTGTTCCTGCGGAGGCGGTAGCGGCTTGCTTTCACATACTTCTCTCGAATGGGCGTCATCCTGAGCGAAGCTGTTTTTCCGGCAGAGTGAGGGATCTCGCGTGGAGCGCCACGGAGTTGCGCGCCAGATACAGCGGCCTCAGCTCACCCAATCGAGAATCTTGTACCAGGCACCGGCCAGCGGCAGGAACCAGGGCTTCCCGTTGTACAGGCCAAACGGAGCGCCGGGAAAAGGAATTCCGATGAACGGGTTCTCTGGCTTGTCGGTTCCTGTGCGATCCGAGGCCATCAACTCGGCAATCTTCTGCCCCTGGTACGTCGCCATGGCGACGCCGTGTCCCGCATAGCCGAGCGCGTAATACATGCCGTCAAGCTGCCCGGCGTGGGGCATGATGTCAAAGGCGAAGTCGAGCGTGCCTCCCCAAACGTAGTCAATCCGCGCGTCGGCCAGCTGCGGATACACCTGGATCATGCCGCGGCGAAGTAGTTCGCCGCTGCGGCGGATGGTCTGGTCGTTCTCGGGAAAGAATGCGGCGCGCCCACCGAACAGCATCCGCCCGTCGGGCGTGAGCCGATAGTAGTAGAGGTAGTTTTTCGAATCGTAGACCATGCGGTTGCGCGGGCTGAGTTCCTGGGCCAGCTTCCCCGGCAACACTTCCGTCGTGATGATGAACGATCCGATCGGAATGATTTTCTTCTGCAGCGCTGGTGTAGCCGCACCGGTGTATCCGCTGGTGCCGACAAATACTTCGTGCGCCCAAAGCGCTCCGCGCGAGGTCCGAATTTTCCATCCCAACTCGCCTTGCCGCGAGTCTCGCCGGATGGTCTCAACTTTGGCATGCTCGAAAATTTCCGCCCCGGTCTTCACAGCTGCGCGTGCCAGCCCGGCCACATACCGCGCGGGGTTGCAGCCGGCGCTGACAACGTCCACCATGCCGCCGTAGTAGATCGTCGATCCGATCTCCGCATTCAGTTCATGCCGCGGTACAACGCGAAGTTTGTGGTTGAACTCGACCTCGATCACTTCGGCCTGTCGCGTGTAGTCATCGAAATGCTTCTGCTTGCAGGCCACTTCGAGATGTCCGCACCGCGAGAAATCGCACTCGATGCCTTCTTCCCGCACGATCTGCTCGACGCAGTCGATGGTGGCAAGCGAAGCGGCGTACATATGCCGCGTCAGCTCGCGACCGTACATGGAAATCAGCTTGTTGACCCCCAGTTTCATTCCGGTCAGAACCATGCCCCCGTTGCGCGAACTGGCGCCCCATCCGATGATTTCGGACTCGAGCACGGCGACCTTCGCGCCGCGTTTTGCCAGGGTGCGGGCCGCCGAGAGTCCGGTGAAGCCGGCCCCAATTACAGCCACGTCGCAGACTTCTGGCAACGCGCGCGAGGGATCGGTCGTAGGAAAATCCGCGGTGGTGAGCCAGTAATTGCGTTCTTGCAGGGGCATAACTTGTAGCGAATCCCAGGTCCGCGCGAATGACCCAAACCAAGGGCGCACAAGGGATTCCAAAGCGACCCAGCATTGTAGCGCGGCGGTATCCCAGGGTACATGTACGTGCGGCGCGATCCCACGCCGCCTGCGGCCACCTCGGTAATCTTGTCCGGGTTACTGCATCGTCACTAGTCTGGAGAGGCATGGGTCTGCGCTGCCTGTTGTTTTCCTCGGATGAGGGGACATCCGCGTCGATTCGCCAGATTCTGGAAGACCTCGGAATCGAGGGAGAATCCTGCCCCGAGGCCGTGACCGCGGTCCAGCAGGTCACACAACAGGCGTATCAGTTTGTGATCATCGATTGGGACCAGCAGCCCGAGGCCAGTCTCGTGCTGACGGCGGCGCGCGAACGCAAGGCCAACGAGCGGCCCCTCACCCTGGCCATTGTGAGCCATGACCACAACGTGCCCAAAGCGATGCAGGCGGGCGCCAATTCGATTTTGCGCAAACCGATCGTTCTCAACCAGGCCAAAGACACGCTGACTACGGCGCGCGATCTGTTGCGCGCACGGCAGGAGTCGGCCGCCGCTGCCGCCGCCGGGGCCACAGTGAAAGCACCGTCGCCGCCCGCGGCTGCCGTACCCTCCAGCCTGGCTGGTGGAAATGAACGCACTCTGCGCAGCGCCGAGTTTCTGCCGTCGTCGGTTCCTGCCCCCGGAGGACAATTTGACACCGAATCGGATCTGCAGAAATCCATGGAGCAGTCCGCGACGGCGCCGATCGATCCTTTGAAAGAATTGGAGCCGATGGCTGCGGCGGTCACGCGCTCGAAGCCAGCTCCGGCGCCGCCTCCTCCATCGGCCCCGGACGAGCCTCGCGGGCTGCAATGGTATCTGAATCAGCGCGCCGCGGCTGCACCCCAGATGGCTCCCCAACCGCAGCCTACTGCAGCAACTGCATCGCCATCGGCCGCACCAGAGCTACTGGGCTTCGATCAGATGGCTGCGCAACCTTCGGGCTGGCGCCAGAGTGAGGAAGGGTCCAGCGAGGAGTCCGGCTCGGAACTGTCTCCTGATGCTGCCTCGCCCGCGCCAGACTCACGCGAGCAGAAGCACGAGACGCAGTTGTTCGCGTATATCGACGGAGAGAGCGCAGAATCGGAAGAGAAGCCCCGCAAACCTTTTCGACCGGGCAAGGGTGCGATCATCGGGGCACTTACGCTGGCAGCGTGCGCCGTTGCGGCCGCTCCGCAGGCGCCGTGGCACGCACGACTGCAAGCGATTTGGAAACACGAACAGCAGGCTCTGCATGCCTGGCTCAACCCCCCGGTGGTGACGCCGGCACAGGCTCCCGAGTCGCACGAAAATTTCGCCCGGGCCGGGGACGAGTTCAAGCTTCCCGTCGCGGAGAATATTCCCGACGCCACAACCGATCCGTCGCAGATTCGCGTGACTCCAGTCGTGGACCCCACAGCCAAGAAGACGCCCGGTGCCGAAGCGGGCGCAGACCAGCCTGCATCGGCACCGACTGACGCTGCGGCTGCAAATCCCGCCGAGCCCGCTCCTGGCTCCGCTGTTCAGGTCCAACCGAGTCAGGTCCAACCGAGTCCCGTGCAGTCGAGTCCCCTTGGTTCGGTTTCGGCTGGCGCACAGCCGGGCAGCGGCGAAAATATAACGGCTGCGAATCCCTCCGCGACCGCTCAGCCAGCCATGGTTCCGCCTCCAACTGTTCCGCAGCCACCCGTCGTGCAGATGCATCCGGATCAACCCGTCACGGTCGGGCCTGTAACTCAATCGGCTCATCCCGCTCCGCAGAATCGGCCTCCGGTCCAGACAGTCTCGAACACCGCGACGCCTCCCATTCCTTCCAGCTTGAGGTCGCAAATTGCGAGCATGGCGCCCGAAGCCAGCGGGAACAAGCCGCCGGAAGCGGCACTGCCATCAATTGAGCCAGTCAACATTCCTGAAGCCGCGGCCCGCGCGCTGCTGACCGATCAACCCGCTCTCGCGTATCCCGCCAGCGCCAAAGGCCAACAGGGCACGGTAATCCTGCAAGTCTTGATTGGCCGCGACGGCACGGTGCAGGACGCCAAGTTCCTGCAGGGATCGCTGGCCTTCGCGCGGGCAGCAATTGACGGCGCGAAGCAGTGGAAGTTCAAGCCCTATATGCTGAACGGCCGGCCGGTTTCGGTTCAGACCTCGCTGACGATGAGCTTTAAGCCGGCTCCCTAGTGCGCCCGCCGCGTTACAGTGCCGGCCTTTCCCCGGGGCGCCGTAGTTACCAGCGGATCAAATTGAGCAGCCCCCTGCACGCGCGGCGCATCTATCGGGATATAATGACTATAGCTTCACCGGAAGTACCTCCTTCCAGAAAACGGCCAGAAACTGATGTCCATGAAAACTAAAGCAGCGGTTCTCGTCGCCTCTTTCAGCGTGCTCCTGTTCGTCGTCGTGGGTTCCATGGGAGGCGTGCACGCCTCTTCCAACGATGGCTCTTACCGCCAACTTCAGGTCTACAGCGAGGTGCTCTCTCGCGTGCAGAGCGAGTACGTGGAGGAACCCAACATCCCCAAGGTGACCGACGGCGCGCTGCACGGTCTGCTGGAGTCGCTCGATTCGAACTCCAGCTACATGACTGCAGATGCGTATAAGGCATACAAGGCGCACAGGACGGAATCGAAAGCCAGCATCGGCGCTGTAGTCTCAAAGCGCTTTGGCTATGCGGACGTAGTATCGGTGCTGCCGGGTTCGGCGGCGGAGAAGGCGGGAATCGAACCGACCGACATCTTCGAATCGATCGAGGGCCAGAGCACGCGCGACATGTCGCTGCCGGAGATTCGCAATCTGCTGGCGGGCGCGCCCGGATCGAGCCTGAACGTTTCTGTCGTGCGGGCGCGGAAGGCTGAGCCGCAGAAGGTCGTCATTGTGCGCGAGGTGGAGAGCATTCCGCCCGTCTCCGACAAGATGATGGAAGATGGCGTCGGGTACATCAGAGCGATCACGCTGACCCGAGGCAGGGCGCAGGAGATTGCCTCCCGCGTGAAGACGCTGGAAAAGTCTGGTGCCAAAAAGCTGATTCTTGATCTGCGCAATTGCGCAGAAGGCGACGAAGGCGAAGGCGTGGCCACGGCCAATCTGTTCCTGAATCACGGAACCATCACTTATCTGCAGGGCCAGAAGTATCCGCGCGAGGCATTCAATGCGGATCCCGCGAAGGCGCTTACGACTTTGCCGCTCGTAATCCTGGTAAACAAGGGCACAGCCGGTGCGGCCGAGATTGTGGCGGCAGCCGTTCTGGAAAACGCTCGCGGCGATGTGGTCGGCGACAAGACTTTTGGCGACGGCTCGGTTCAGAAAACCATTGACCTGGCCGACGGCGGCGCCCTGATTCTCTCCGTGGCCAAGTATTACTCGCCCAGTGGAAAGGCCATTCAGGATGTGGCGGTCACGCCCAACGTGCTGGTCGCGGACTCCGATGATGGCCTCGGGCCGGACGACGAAGAGCAACCGCCCGCGACTGAACAGGAAAAGCCCAAGCCCACGGTGGACGATCAACTGAGAAAAGCGGTGGAAGTGCTGAAGAGCCGCAGCAGCTAAACTTGCGGCGGCTGTCAGTCCGGGCCGGGCTTAACTAAGAATTTGTCGTTCCGAGGGCAGCCAGAGCGAAAGTGATGGCAACCGAGGAGCCTGCTTCACGAAATCGCGCGCTTCATTGGGCGCGCGATTTGCTTTTCGGGGGCACACCTGCCCCGTCCGACTCGCCGGTGCTATTCTGACCTCGGCTGCTCATGAAGTCGCTCTACGAAAATCTCCCGGAGGTCGAAATCGGCGGACGCAAACTGGTGGGCCGGGTATTGTTCGGCCTGCTGGTGCTGGTTTCCGCTCTGGTGGGAGCCACGTCCGGCCTGCTGCTCGTCTACACTACCGAATTGCCTCAGGTGGAAGCGCTCGAAGACTACCGCCCCAGCTCGATCACCGAGATTTACGACGATCACAACCGCGTGGTCGGCTCGTTTGCCCTGCAACGCCGCGTCGTGGCTGGCTACGACGACTATCCGCAGGTGTTGCGCGACGCGCTGGTTTCCATCGAAGACAAAGACTTTTACAAGCACTCGGGAATCAACTTCTGGCGCATCGTCGGCGCGGCTTATCGCGACATCGAGTCGGGCGGCAAAGTGCAAGGCGCCTCCACCCTGACCATGCAGCTGGCGCGCAATCTGTTTCTGTCGCCCGACCGGTCTTTTCATCGCAAGATCCAGGAGGCCCTGCTCGCCATCCAGATCGAGCGGCACTTCACCAAACAGCAAATTTTCACGCTTTATGCCAACCAGATTTTCCTCGGCCACGGCGTTTACGGCTTCGAATCGGCCTCGGAGTTCTACTTCAGCAAGCCGGCAAAGAATCTGACTCTGGTCGAAGCCGCGCTGCTCGCCGGCTTGCCGAAAGGACCCACGCTGTATTCGCCAATTCTTCATCCCGACAAGGCGCAGCGGCGCCGCACTCTGGTCATCAACGCCATGCTCGAGGACGGCAAGATCACCGCGGCGCAGGCAGCCGCAGCGCGAGAAGCGCCGCTGGTGCTTCATCTGGCGCGCGACCCGAATTCGCTGGCCCCTTATTTTGTCGAGGAGATACGCCGCTATCTCGAGGGCAAGTACGGCGCTGACCAGGTGCATGAAGGCGGATTGAAGGTCTACACCTCACTCGATGTAGATCTGCAACGAGCCGCGAATCAGGCCGTGCTCGACGGGCTAGCCGCGTACGAGCGGCGACACGGTTGGAAAGGACATCTGGAAAGCGTCGTCGCGGAGGGAAATGTTCTCGAGAAATATTCCGATCCTGACTGGGACGACGAGCCGGAAGTCGGCGGATACATTCACGCGCTCGTCACTTCCTCCGGGCCCGGCATCGCCACGCTGAAGTTTGGCCGCTTCACCGCAGCCCTGGGACAACCCGACGTGGCTTGGACGCAACAGAAGCTGGCCGACATTTTGAAGACCGGAGACATCTGCTACGTGAAGATCGCCACGCTGGGCGCGAACGGCGCCGCGCACGTCACGCTGGAGCAGGATTCCGGCGCGCAGGGCGCGCTGCTCGCCCTCGACAACACCACCGGCGCCATCAAGGCCATGGTGGGTGGGCGCGATTTCAATGACTCGAAATTTGACCGCGCCACGCAAGCTCTGCGACAGGTGGGCTCGTCGTTCAAGCCGTACGTCTACACGACGGTGATTGACGAGGGCGCCAGCCCAGACGACACTGTTCTCGACGAGCCGGTGAGTTTCGAAACGTCGTCGGGCGAGTATTCGCCGCATAACTACGATGAAAAATTCGAGGGCATCATCACGCTGCGGCGGGCGCTGGCGCAATCGCGCAATATTCCGGCGCTGAAGCTGGCCAACAAAGCCGGCATCAAGACTGTGATTGATTACGCCGCACGCTTCGGCATCACTTCGAAGCTGCCTCCGTATTTGCCAGTGGCGCTGGGCTCGGCCGAGATCACACTGATGGAGCAGACTTCGGCCTACAGTGTTTTTCCCAACGACGGCGTGCGCGTGACGCCGCGCTACATCACGCGCGTGACCGACTACGAAGGCCGGGTGCTGGAGGAAGATTTTCCCGAAGTGAAGGACGTCATCAGCGAGCGCACGGCTCGCATTATGACTTCGATGTTGCGCGAGGTCGTGCTGCATGGCACAGCCGTCGCTGCGGCGAAGCTGCCGTTTCCTGCCGCTGGTAAGACCGGAACGACTAACGATTTCACCGACGCGTGGTTTGTGGGATTCACGCCCGCAATGACTTGCGGAGTCTGGGTCGGCTACGACGAAAAGAAATCTCTGGGGGCGAAAGAAACCGGCGCGCACGCTGCACTGCCCATCTGGATGAACTTCATGACCGTGGCAATGGCTGGGAAAGATGCTGGCAATTTTCAGCCTCCGCCCGCGATGCCGCATGCCGTCGCCCAGAAAGTCGACACGCCCGATACCGCCCCGGCGACCGAAGAATCACATTAGCATTGGCGGAAGAAACCGGCGACTCGCCTAAAACCTCCAGCCCCAAAGGGGCGGTATGTGAAAGCCCGGCACGGGAGTGCCGGGCGAAGATGGGAATTGGGAACGAGTCCCGCAGGGACGGCACGCATCGTCCCTGCCCGCACTTTCAGCGCCGGGCTGAGGTTGTTGGACCGAGGAGAATCATGAGGCAGATCGGTTTATCGCTTATGTTTTGCCTGATTGCCATCGCCGCATTCCCGCAAACATCGCCCGCGGATACGGCTCCCCCCGATCCCAAATCCGCCGTCGAGCAGGTTCTGCGCGCACAACAGGCCGCCTGGAACAACCACGACCTCGACGCTTTCATGACGGGCTACTGGAAATCTCCCAACCTGACGTTCTTCTCCGGTGCGAATGAACGGCATGGCTGGCAGGAGACCATGGATCGCTACCAGGCGAGGTATCAAAGTCCCGGGCACGAGATGGGCCGGCTGGAGTTTTCCAACCTGCGTGTCGAGGCACTCGGCCCTGACGCCGCCTTCGTTCGTGGCGAGTGGCATTTGACCATGTCCGATGGCAAAACTCCGCATGGCCTGTTTACGCTGGTGTTTCGCAAATTCGCCGACGGATGGAAGATCGTCCACGATCACACCTCGGCCGCCGAGTGAGCCGAGACTCCGCTCTCTAGAAGTGAGCGGGATCCAGAAAGCCCGGCGCCTCCGCTGGGTTTGTGATCCGTTGTTTGAAGCAAGCGGCATGACACACCCAAACCTGCCACTTACCCCCTGCCGTTGTGACCTGTACTCGACATGGGTCAACGTCTGATGGCTTAACATCAAGTCCACAAAAACAACAAGGTCCCCATAACACTGTCGGTGCCGGGTCGTCGTTCGTAAACTTGTCGTTCATCTGCGTCCCATCCCCTTGTCCATGGCCTCGTTTGCCAGCCGGTCTGCTTCCTGATTGTGCTCGCGCAAGGCGTGGCCGATGGAGAACCAGTCAAGTTGTGCAATCAGCTCTTTCGCCCTCGCGTGCAGGTCGCGCAGCGTGGGGTTCTTCACCTTGTAAATTCCCTTGATCTGGCGAACCAGCAGTTCCGAGTCGCTGATCACCTTCAGCGCCTTGGGTCCATGTTCAATCGCGTATTCGAGAGCGGCGATCAATCCCTGGTACTCGGCGAAATTGTTGGTCTGGTGGCCGAGATATTCGCTCAACGCCGCCACCTTGCGCCCCGACTCGTCCTTGATCACAACGCCGTACCCGGCAGGCCCGGGATTGCCGCGCGCGCCACCGTCGCTGTGAGCGACCAAATAGCGCTCAGGAGGATGCTCGCGGGACTCAAAGAGCGATCTGGTTTCACCACCGCGAGGAGAATGAGAAGGCATGTCCGAGTCTACCGACCAGCCGCCAGCCGCGTCGCCAGGCGCGCCGGAAGTTTCGCCTCAAAGATCCGATCCTGTGCCGATTTCAAATTGTAGGGCGCGCGATGGAAATGCACGATCTGTGCTTCGGTGTCGAACAGGGCAAACGCTGCGCGCCAGTCGCCGTCGCGAGGCTGGCCGACCGAGCCTGGATTGATCAGATACCGGTTCGCAGTCCTCAATTGCAAAGCGACCGATTCCGCCTTGCCGACAGTCTTGTATTCAGGGCGGAATCCGTCGGCGGCGGAGCCATTGGCAAAAAATCCGCCCTGCAGGTGCGTGTGTCCGAAAAAGGTCAGCGGCGATGCCACGGTGATCAGCGGGGTCAGCGCGTCGCCCAGCGACACCACGTACTCGTCCTCATCATTGGGAGAGCCGTGCACCAGTTGCACTCCTGGAAAATCCGGCAAGGGAACGGGACCATGGGGCAACGCGCGTAGCCATTCCAGATTTTCGGGCGTCAGTTCGTTGCGCGTCCAGATCGCCGCCGCGGCGGCCATGGGATTGAAGTCGTCAAGGTCCATAATGCCGGTGGCTGCCTTGTCATGATTACCACGCACGAAAATGTTTCCCAGCTCACGCGATCGGTCCGTCACCTCGTTGGGGCTGGCGCCATAACCGACAATGTCGCCAAGGTTTACTGCCACGTCATACGGTGGAGCAGCGGCCAGGCAGGCGTCGAGCGCTTCAAGGTTGGCGTGAATGTCGCTCAGCAGAAGTATGCGCAAGCGGACCCCGAACAAAGTGGCGATTATAGACGAAGCCCGGCTGAGGTGGAATGCTCAGGTTGCTTGTCATCCTGAGCCAGCCGGCTTTTACCAAATAAAGCCTGCGCAGCGAAGGATCTGGGCGAGCCGCGCGAACCGCGCGTTGGGCTCGCTTCCTTATCCCTCGTGCCGAACGTTCACCACCGGACACCGCGCCCAATGACCCGGAGCGACCTCCGCTAAAGGCGGAAGAGACCGCGAGCATTCCGAAATGCGGAACTCGCAACGGGGTTCAAACGCGCAGCCCGCAGGCAGCGCCTGCAGCGACGGCACCGTGCCTTCCATCGTTTCCAGCGGGCGAGAGCGGTCGGTCTCGAGATCAGGAACGGCATGCAGCAGGCCCCGCGTGTAAGGATGCGCGGGTTCGCTAAAAATGTCGCGCTTCGATCCGAGCTCAACAAGGCTCCCGGCATACATCACGGCGATGCGGTCGGCCACTTGCGAAACCACTGCAAGATCGTGCGAGATGAAAAGCATGGCCAGGCCGAACTTCACGCGAAGTTCGGCCAGAAGTTCGAGGATCTGCGCCTGAATGGTGACGTCGAGCGCGGTGGTCGGTTCGTCGGCAATGAGCAGCTGCGGCCGGTTCACGATCGCCATGGCGATCATCACCCGCTGGCGCATTCCGCCGGAAAGTTGATGAGGATAATCACGAGCGCGGCGCGAAGGATCGGGAAGGGCAACGTCATTCAGGGCAGCGACTGCTCGTTCCCACGCCTCACGCTTTGAGACCGAACGATGCGCGAGAACGGCTTCGGCAACTTGGTCGCCCACTCGCATCACTGGGTTCAGCGCCGTCATGGGCTCCTGGAAAATCATGGCGATGCGCGAGCCTCGCAGCTGACGCAGGGAATCGTCCGGGAGTTCAGCAAGATTGCGGTCGGTCCCCTTTTCCGCGAAAAGAATTTCGCCGGAAACTCTGGCTTGTGGCGGCAGCAGCCGAATAATGGCAAGCGAAGTAACCGACTTTCCCGACCCCGATTCTCCGACCAGACCCAGAACTTCGCCCGGAGCAATCGAGAAGCTGAGGTCGCGCACGGCAGCCGCAGACTCTGGAACGACGGATGCCCCCGTTCGTCCGGCCGCTGGCAAAGCGGCTCTACTTGAGCCCTCTACCGGGAATGAAATGCTGAGGTGGCGAACGTCGAGCAAGTTAGGCACGGACTTATGGTAGCAATTCCCGGGTGCTGCCGATTGCCGTGGAGCTTCAGCGCAGAAACCATCCGACGGCGATGGCGACGATCACCAGCTTGATCAGCCAGCCGATGGCATAGGAAGTCACAAACACCCGATGCAGCTTCATGAACGCGGCATTGGTAAGCATCAGGGGCAATGGGCCGATCAGCCAAACCGCAACCGCCAATTTGACGGCGCTCGCTATTGCGTTAAGACCCAACCGGGCGCACACACAGGCGAAAACCCCGCAAGTCAAAAAGGGCAACGGACTGGTCAGCGCAATTGCTCTGGCTTCAACACCCTGCCGCCAGACTTCAGGATACGTGTAACGGCGATGCAGCCAATCTCCGGCAAAGAACCAATCGGTCAGCGAAGTCACAACCCCGGTTCCCAGCGTGATTAGGGCGAGTCGTGTCCAGTTCATAACAGCCTCCTGCTGACGCGCTCACAGCAGCCATGCCCAGAACCCGCTCTGGGCACGGTTTACTGTCCCAGAATCAGCGGCAGCCCGTTCTTGTTGTTGCCGATGACAACCACTTTTGAGTTCGCGCTCTTGGCCAGGTTTTCGGTCGCCTCAATGCCCTTCCACTCCAGCAGCGACGGCGTGATGCCCTGGGCCACGATCTGCTGGAAGTCGCGCACGCCGGCCGCTTCGATGCGTTTGCGCTGCGCCTCCTGCGTTTCTTTCTGCAAGCGGAAGTTCATCGCCAGGGCCTCCTGTTCCGCCTGCTGTTTGGCTTCAATCGAAGCCTTCAGTGTCGCCGGCAGCTGAATGTCGCGCAGCAAGACGTTCTCCACCGTCAGTCCGCGCTTGCTGAGTTCGCTGGTGATTTGTTCCTGGATCTGCTTCGCAACCATCTCGCGCTCCCCGGTGTAAAGAGCGTTGGCAGTGTGCGACGCCGTGGATTCACGAATGGCCGACCGCAGCGTCGGCTCGACTACCACACTCTCGTAATCCGCACCGATCTTTTGGAACACTTCCGCCGCCCGGTCTGGATTCAGGTGATAGATGAGCGAAGTGTCGAGCGCCATCATCAAGCCTTCGCTCGAAGGAACGCTCGCCGATTCCTTGATCGTCTGCGTCTGAATCGACATTTCGTTGTTGGTCTTGAGCGGATTCATGAGGTGAATCCCCTCACCCAAGACCTCGCCCGTGACCTTGCCAAAAAGTGTAAGCACACCAACGTGGCCCGTGCCCACGCGCGTTACCGAGCTGAACAGAAGGATCACCAGCAGGAACGCCACGATTCCCAGGCCGATCAGGCGCAGCACTCCGCCGCCATGTCCGCCGCCATCAATCACTTTTCCGCGAGTTGGATCGAAAATCGTCATCGGAGTTCTCCCGGGACGATTGTAGGGGCCTGCGCTGGGGAGGATAAGTGACTTGTGGGAGTCGGATTTCCCGGCGGCCTTGGGTCTTAAGGTCTTAGGTCTCGGGGGATTTCTGAGCGCACCCGGTGCACTCGCCCAAGACCCAACGCCCAAGACCCAAGCCCCGCCCTTGAATCTTGCCCAACGGCCGCTGCATCTCTTACAGTAAGTCTATGAACAAGATTCACATTCCGACGCCGTTGCGGCAGTACGTGGGCAAACAGGCTTCCGTCGAAGTGCAGGGAACGACGGTCGGCGAGGCAATGACCGCCCTGATCGCCCAGCATCCCGACTTGCGCAAGCACCTCTACACCGACGACGGCAAATTGCGGGCCTTTGTCAACCTCTACGTCAACGACGAAGACATCCGCTACCTGCAGAAAGAAAGGACCGCGCTCAAGGATGGTGATAACATCTCCATTGTGCCTTCCATTGCCGGAGGCGCCGCTTGACTGGGGTTTAACGACATTCTGGCTTTGCGAGTTGAGATCCCGCGAGTCTGATTTTGCGAGTTCGAATCATGGAACCTGTCGCCATCATGCGCTGTTGTTGCCCTCCCTGTCGGTAGTGTCTTCTCGTTTCGCAAGCTGGCAATCAAAGATCAACTGAGGACCTTATGGCTACCACCACCGAACTTCCAGTCACGTTGAGCAAAGACGAAATCCTGCGCTACTCGCGCCACCTGATCATGCCGGAAGTCGGCATGGAGGGGCAGCAGAAGTTGAAAGCCGCCCGCGTGCTCTGCATCGGCACCGGCGGCCTCGGCTCGCCGCTCGCGCTGTATCTGACAGCCGCGGGAATTGGCACGCTCGGCTTGGTGGATTTCGACGTCGTGGACTACACCAACCTGCAGCGGCAAATCATTCACTCCACCGCCGACGTAGGCCGCAAGAAACTTGAATCTGCTGCCGACAAACTCAGGGCCATCAATCCCTATCTCAATCTGCGCACCTTCGACACCAAACTCACCAGCGCCAACGCGCTCGAACTGTTTCGCGAATTCGACGTCATCGCCGACGGCACCGACAATTTCCCCACGCGCTATCTGGTCAACGACGCTTGCGTGCTCACCGGCAAGCCGAACGTCTACGGATCGATCTTCCGCTTCGAAGGCCAGGCCAGCGTGTTCGCCACCGAAAATGGCCCGTGCTATCGCTGCCTTTATCCCGAGCCGCCACCGCCAGGCGCCGTGCCCTCTTGCGCCGAAGGCGGAGTTTTGGGAATTCTTCCCGGCCTCGTCGGCGTGATGCAGGCCACCGAAGTCATCAAGCTGATACTCGGCGCGGGCGAGCCGCTGATCGGCCGCCTCCTGCTGATCGACGCGCTGGGCATGAAGTTTCGCGAGCTGAAGCTGCGCAAGAATCCCGACTGCCCCGCCTGCGGTACGCATCCCACGATCACAAAACTGATAGACTACAACGAGTTTTGCGGCATTCGTGGGGAGGAAAAGCCCGTGGGCAGCGGGGTTCCGGAGATTCAAGTCGAAGAATTCAAGCGCCGGCTCGATGCCAAAGAAGACCTCTTCGTCCTCGACGTGCGCGAGCCGCACGAGTACCAGATCTGCAATCTCGGCGGATATCTGATCCCGCTGAACGATCTGCCCAAGCGCGTCAACGAACTCGACTCCAGCCGCGAGATCGTCGTGTACTGCAAGATGGGCGGCCGCAGCGCCAAAGCCGTCGCCTTTCTACAGCAGGCGGGATTCAAGAAAGTTCACAACCTGGCCGGCGGCATCCTGGCATGGTCGGACCGCGTGGATCCCAAGGTGCCGAAATACTGATTTCAGCGGTAAAGTCCAAGCATCAGTAGCAATCTGAGAAGGGGAGCGCGAAAGCGCTCCCCGTTCTTTTTCGGGATGCCCAGGCGACTGGCGATCGTTGAACCCAGATTCGCATTGAAACGGAGTCGAGCGAGGCGGATAATGACGGGTTCTCGGGCCCATCTCCCCCATGAATGCTGATCCCGCAGGAGGTTCGTGGTGAAGAGAACTTTTTCTTTCCTAGCATTGCTCGCCCTTTCGTGTGCCTCCCTCTTCGCAGCTGGTCAGACGAGCCCAGCGCCACCTCAGCAGGCGCAATCAACTCCACAGCCTGTGAAGGCCGAGCCCACACAGACGGATTTTACGTCGAACAAAGGGTTTGTGCTCGAAGATTCCACTCCGGTCAGGCTCCGGATCAACCGCACAATTTCGTCCGCCGATGCGCACACTGGAGACACCGTCGACTTTGAGGTTCTTGACGACATCACGCTTAACGGAGTTTTGGTCATTCCCAAAGGCGGCTTGGCCTTCGCGACGGTTACTGAAGCCCAACCCAAGCGAAGAATGGCTCGCGGTGGCAAACTCGACATCAACATTGACTACGTGAAGCTAGCTAGCGGCGACAAAGCAGCCCTGCGTGCAGTCAAGGATCTAAAGGGCGGTGGTCACACTGGAGCCATGGTGGGCGGGATGGTAGCGACTGGCATCGTGTTTTTCCCCGCGGCGCCGTTCTTTCTGTTCATGCACGGCAAGGACATCACGATCCCCAAGGGAACCGAGATTACGGCATACGTGAACGGAGACATGAAGCTCGACATCGCGAAATTTCAGCAGCCACCAGCAGCACAACAATTGGCTACTGCTTCATCAGCCGTCGCCAGCGCCGGCCCGACAACAGGCAAGCTCCAACTGGAATCCAACCCGACCGGCGCCGATATTGAAGTCGACGGCAGCTTCGTCGGCAATACTCCCTCGGATTTGCAACTGCCCGAAGGAGACCACACCATCACCGTGAAGAAGTCCGGATTCAAAGACTGGGAGCGCAAGCTGAAGGTCAGCGCCGGCAGCAACGTTCATCTGAATGCAGAACTGGAGAAGCTGCCAGCCCAGTAGTGCAACTCAGCTTCATGCTCGTGTAGGGGCGGAGGCATTCCTCCGCCCGTCGAGCGCAGCTCGACTGCAAGTCTCGAGTCGCGCGGGCGGTGCTCCCGGCCCTTGCATTTCCCCACAAAATGCGCATAATGAGCGTTCCTCTTCCCCCAGAGGAGGCTCCGTGTCGTCTCTTTTCCGCGCTCGCCACGCCGCCGCAGTGTCTCCAACCAGAGTTACGTCTGCACTTGTCGCGTTTATTGCCGTGATCGTGCTTCTCTGCGGCCACGTCGCTTATGCCCAGACTGCCGCGCCCGGCCCGAATTCTGATCCCACGTATCAGGCCTTGCGGAATCTGACTTTGAGCGGCGAGGCGGTCAGTGTCAGCAACTTCGAATTGGTGCGCGACGCGGGAAAATTTCGCCTGCACTCCGGTACGGTCTGCTTTACGGCACCAGTCGAAGGCAAAGTGACCGGCGCGGTGTTCATGGGCGACGGCACGTTCTTACTCGATCCTCCTACAGACACCGAACGCAAAAGCCTGAAACTGCTCACGAAAGAAGATGAGTTCAACGAAAAATTCCAGCATCTGGTGCTGCGCTTCACCGACTCGACTTATGACGAGATCAAGAAGGCCGGCACTCCCGCCACGGGCGGCTGCGACGCCGGACTGCTGAAAGACAGTCAGAACACGACCCGCCACAAGCTCAAGAACAATCTTGAACTCCGCCTGCTGGAGGAAGTGCTCAGCCCCGAGCCGCGCGACTTCTTCATCGCTTTCATCCACGGCAAGCGTTACAACGATAAGGAGATTTACGAGATCGATCCCAACTGGGGTTCGAACCAGGTCAGCTTTCGCACGTACGACGAAATGAAATGGGGCGAGTGGGCGTCATTCAGCCTTTCGCATGAAGGTGGGAAGCGTGTTGCGGGTAAACCCTACAAGATCGAGCACCAGCAACTCGAAGCCACTTTCGAAAAAAGTGGCAGCCTCTCGGGAAAAGCGACCACCACGCTGGTCGCGCGGCGCGATGGCCTGCGCGTCGTTCCCTTCGACCTCTTCCGGCCTTTGCGCGTGCAGAGCGTAACCGCCGACGGACAACCTTTGTCGTTCATCCAGGAAGACAAGAATGACGATGGCGACTTCGCCGTCATCCTGCCCAAAGCACTTGCAGCCAAAGAGCAGATTAGCGTCGCGACGACATGCCGGAAAGGACGCCGTCAGCAACGAAGGCGGAGGAAATTACTTTCCTGTGGCCCGCGATGATTGGTATCCCAACAATCCCGGGGCTCGTTTCGGCGAATACGTGATGTACGACATGACCTTCCGCATTCCCAAAGGCCTGAAAATGGCGGCTACCGGCGTGCTCGTGAGCGAAAGCGACCAAGGCGGCCAGAACGTAACGGTCTGGAAGAGCGAAACTCCCCAGGACGTGGCGGGCTTCAGCTTCGGCAAATTCAAGGTGGAACAGGCTAAGCTCACCAAGCCCGAATATTCCATCGAGTCCTACGCTAATTCAGAACCGCCTGATTGGGTCGAAAGCCTGAAGCGTGCAACCAGCGGGGACGTTCTGCCTACCCAAGGTTCCCACATCGGTGCTGGAGTTGCGTTAGGATCCATGGACACAACCTCACTGAACAAAAAGGCCCTCGCGGAGGCAGAACTGGCTGTCCCGCTTTACACCGAGTACTTCGGGCCGTCGTTGTTCACGCACCTGCAACTCACCCAACAGACCGCCTGCAATTTCGGTCAGTCCTGGCCAGAACTGGTTTGGATTCCCATCTGCTATTACTTCGACGACACGGTTCGGCACCAGCTCAGAATGGACTGGGGCAATCGTGGTTACTGGAAAGTCGTCACGCCGCACGAAATCGCCCATCAATGGTGGGGACACACGGTAGGATTCAGCTCCGGCCGCGACCAGTGGATGAGCGAAGGTTTTGCCGACATGTCGGCATCGCTGTACCTGTTGATGATCGAAAAAGATCCGAAGAAATTCATTCAGTTCTGGAATGATGAACGGGAGTTGCTGCTGGAGCGCGACGCGCAGGGCTTCCGTGCCATCGACGCCGGCCCGCTCACCATGGGCTACCGCGCCAGCAATTCGCGTACCGGCTTTCAAACCACACGCCGCCTCATCTATCCCAAGGGCGCCTACATTCTTCACATGCTCCAGTTCATGATGTGGAGCAACCAGACCATGGACCAGCATTTCAAGGAGACCATGCAGGATTTCGTGAAAACCTACGCCGGAAAGTCCGCCACCACGGAAGAGTTCCAGGCCCTGGTCGAAAAACACATGACGCGAGAAATGGACATGGAAGGCAACCACAAGATGGACTGGTTCTTCAACGAATACGTCTATGGCACGCAGTTGCCGTCGTATCAGTTCAACGCCACGTTCGCCACGGGCGCCGATGGCGATGTGGTGATGAGTTTCAAGGTCACTCAATCCGGCGTCGATGACAAATTCCGCATGCTGGTTCCCATTTACGTCGAGATGGCGGACGGAAAAGCATTTTTTCTGGGGAGAGCGCGCATGGTTGGCAATACCTCGGTCGAGCAGAAAGTACCGCTGAAGGGATGGAAAACGCCGCCACGGCGGGCATTGATCAACTACTACGACGACGTTCTGGCTTCACCCAACTGAGTAACTTCACCACGGCGCGCCGGCAAAAATAAGGGAGCAACCTGATGTGCTCCCTTGGATTCCTCAGATTAATTCTTCAGCTCACTTGCAGGTTGACGATTACTTGCTCGATCCGCCCGTCATTCCATCGGATCCGCTGAGATCGAGGGCATATTTTTTGCCGTTGAAGCGTACTCCGGCAACCGAACTGGATCCATTCTCACCCGTGGTGAACACGACCGAGTCAGCGGCCGCTGGCTTCTCCAGGTCAACCAGCTTGCCCTGTACCTTGGCCACCACATTCTTGCCCTTCAACACGCTTACTTCGACGTTCGGGCCGGCGCCGTCCCACTCCAGCTTGTAGTCGCCGGCATTCAACTTGGTTCCGCTGATGGTGGCTGCATTGCTCAACTGCAGATTGGCCTTCGTGGCTGCGAATGCGCTCGAGGCCAGCAACAAAGCCGCCCCCATGATCAGACTCTTCGAAACTGTCTCGAACTTCATAAGCTGCTCCTTTTTCTTTCCCGAATGTGCGTCGGGAAGCGGTTGGGGCGGCCCGGCTCGCGACAACGCCAGAAAACTCTTGTGTTTTCCCGCGAATCGCCTACAATGCTGCCGCCGGGGTTGAGCAGACAGGCCCCAAGCCTGCCTTGCCACGATGGGGGTTTTCTCACCTGGGCCGCCAAACCGAGCGTGAGAGAATCCCCAAACCCCGCAAGATATCTCGTAATCGGGATCTTGTAATCAGGACGCCCAGATCACCTCGGGCTGACCGTCCCGTCACTGCATTAATCTTTACTGTTCTTATCTACGCAGGTGCCGTTCAGAAAGTTCCCGGCATTGCGGTGTGTGATTACACTTTCTTGGACGCACCTCTCCGCGTTCCGGTAGCAAGAATTCCCACTCAGCACGTTCCACGAAAGAACCATATGTGGAACATAGAACATGTGTTTTGTGAAAAAACTTTACAATGCACGCCGAACGCCGGGGATCATTGCTCCAGCACTCTGCTATTTGAATGGAACCGGCCCGGCATCTGTTCCGTACTCTACGGTGTCAATATTTGTAACTTGTTTTGGAAGGCCTGCTTTGCGACCTTAGTCGCGGGCGGGGGATTCGCATGCCGGGAGGCGCTTTCACGCGTACACACCAGTGATTGAACTTGTTCACCTCCGCAAGGAATATGACAACGTGCTGGCCGTCGATGATCTGACTCTGACGATTCCACAGGGAGAAATCTTCGGCCTCATCGGCCCCAACGGCGCCGGCAAAACAACCACCATCCGCATGGCGTGCGGCTTGCTCGCTCCTACGCTTGGACGCGCTCTGATTTCAGGAGTCGACGTCGCGCAGGCACCGGAGCGCGCGCAGCAGTACATCGGCTATCTCTCCGACTTCTTCGCGGTGTACGAAGATCTCAAGGTCTGGGAGTATCTCGATTTCTTCGCGCACGCCTACAAAATGCCCGAGGACGAGATTCCCGCACGCATCACCGAGGTGATTGCGCAAGTAAATCTGGAGGTAAAGCGCGACGCCATGATTGGCGGCCTTTCGCGCGGCATGAAGCAGCGGCTCGGCATCGCCCGCGCCATCATTCATCGCCCGAGAGTCATGCTCCTCGATGAGCCGGCCTCCGGGCTTGATCCCAAAGCCCGTCTTGAATTACGCAACCTGCTGCGGTCGCTGCGCGATCAGGGAGCAACCATCCTGATTTCGTCGCACATTCTCACCGAACTGGAGGGCTTCTGCACTTCGATCGGGATCATGGAGAAGGGCCGCATGGTGCGTAGCGGCAGCATCGAAGAAGTGACCGCGGCGGCAGCCTCCACGCGGCTGGTGCGCTTAACTTGGAGTGGCGACTCTCTTGGCGCGGTCGAAGAGAACCTGAAAAAAGATGCAAGGGTTTCCGGCGTCAATCTCACCGCTCGTGCGGGAAGCTTCGGTTTTAGCGGCGCGGAAGAAGACCTCGCGCCGGTTCTTGCGGCCCTGGTTCAGGCCAACGTGCAAGTGACGTCGTTCGGCGAAGTGAAGCAGACGGTCGAAGAGCTCTACATGAAGCTCTCGACCCACGAGGTGATGTGATGCCACGAATCTGGACCAACCCTGAATTTCTGCGTCACCGCCGGGCCGAACTGCGCTCGGTGCGGGCCATTACGGTCGCGGCAGTCATTGTTGTTATGTGTCTACTGCTTGGCCTCGCGTGCTGGAGCTATGAGCAAAGCCTGCTGGAGAATGCTCGCCTTGGCTTGCAAAATTACGGCACCCAGGCATGGCAGCAACGCTTCGATGATCTGCAGCGAGAGTCCGCCACCAAAACCTGGCTACTGTTCTACCGCTGGCTGGTTGGGCTGCAAGGCGTCGCGCTGACCTTCTGGGCGTTGTTTTCCTGTGCGCAGTCGGTGTCAGGCGAGCGTGATCGCAAGACCTGGGACTTTCAGCGCACAACGCGTCTCACTCCGGCAGAAATTCTCATCGGAAAACTCCTGGGCGAACCGGTTTTGATTTACTTCGCAGTCCTTTGCGCCGCGCCCATCACGTTTATCGCTGGACTAGCGGGCGGGCTTCCGTTTAGCGCTGTAATTTCGATGTTCGTTTTTCTCGCGGTTACATCGTTGTTTCTCGGCCTCGGCGGCATGTGGCTTTCCACTCTGCTCGAAAGTCGAACGCGTGGCGTCGGTTTGATCGGCGCGCTGGCGCTATATCTGCTCACGATCGGTACGTTCGGAATGCGTACCAGCGGTCTGCCCGGACTGGCTGCAATGAGTCCATTGACCGGCATCTTTGTTTTTCTTGGCCTGGATCCTTCTTCCATGCACAAAGTCACTCCGCTCTTGTTTGGCCACGCCGTTCCCTGGCTGCTGATGAACGTGCTCCTGTGCGGTTCTTTCAGCGCGTGGCTGGCCTTGATGCTGATTCGCAACCTCAAGCGCGATTATCCAGAAATTCGCCCGCTGTCACGCTGGCAGGCGATTGGATGCGCCGCGTTTCTCAACTTCCTCATTTACGCCCTGCTCAGCCCGATCAATTCCCTCGGCCCCGCAGGACGAGTCGGCTGGTTTCGCGATGCCGAAAGTGTGGCGTTGTTCGCCGTCGCCATGAACGGCTTGATTCTGTTCCTGATGGGCTTGGCCACGCTCACTCCGCAAGAGCGCCTGAAGGTCTGGCAGCGCAGACGCGCGACCGGCACGTCCGCGGTCTTCGCCGACGACGGTCTTCCCTGGCCTTGGCTGGGAATTTCCGCAGTGGTGGCCTATGCACTCATGATCTGGGGTTTGCTGGCATGGGATCATGCTCTCCCGCTCGATCTGACGACGCTCCAGTCAGCCGCGATTCGCCTCGTGATCGTGCTGGTTTTCGTAACGCGCGATGTGCTCTTTCTGCAGTGGTGCATGCTCACGCGCCTGCGTCAGCCGGTTGTCAAGGGAGTGTTGTTCCTGGGTCTGTACTACTCCGCCGCGGCCGTCCTGACCGGTTTGGCCAGCGTTTCGTCGGAAGATGCCAGCCGCTGGATGCTGGCGTTGCTCACGCCAGCACAGGTGTTCGATCCCAAGGTGCAGGGCACGGCGTTCCCGCCCGCAACCTATGTCGGATTACTGTTCCAGATGGGAATGATCGGCGTAATGCGGAACGCCATCACCAGCCGCCTGCAGCGGCCCATGCAGGCCGGAGCCGCAGCATAA
>Ga0187769_10000141_pt1 | contig 38171 bp, 39 predicted proteins | sample 0116_SJ02_MP02_1_FD_133140 | JGI IMG/M metagenome (GOLD analysis project Ga0187769, IMG submission 133140) | Tropical peat soil microbial communities from peatlands in Department of Meta, Colombia - 0116_SJ02_MP02_10_MG | ecosystem: Environmental > Terrestrial > Soil > Wetlands > Peat | place...
CGATCGGCGGGATCACCCCGACCACCCCCGCGCTTTCCACCATGATCATGGTGGGGTCGCTCGCCTCGCTCGGGCTCCCGGCGCTCATCAGCTTCCCCGCCGAATTCGCCGCCCTGCTCGCGACCTGGGACGGCCTCACCTACTGGGTGTTCATTCCGCTCATCATCCTGGTCGTCACCGCGGCGTTCTACCTCTGGATGATGCAGCGGATGCTCTTCGGACCGCCGAAGGGCGTGCCGCTCGAGACCCAGGACGTGAACTGGTACGAAGGGGCCGGGATGGGCCTCCTGGTCGCGATGACCGTCCTGTTCGGGATCCTGCCCGGGTTGCTCGTGAACGTCATCACGAGCTCCCCGGTGAAGGGCTTCCCCGGAGGGCCGTAGCCCGATGGCGCTCGCGTCGTTCGTCGGGCCATGGGTCCCCGAGCTCATCCTCCTCGGGGCCGCCCTCCTCATCTTCCTCTTCGATGTGGTCGGGGTGCGTCGGCTCGAGGCGGTGGGCGCGGTCGCCGTCGGCGGGACGGCGCTCGCGCTGCTGTTCGTGGTCGCCGACCTGGGGTTCGCGCCGATCGCTGGCCTCGCGACCGTCCCCGCGGGACAGGTCGACCCGGCCCCTGCGCTCCGCACGGCCTCTCTCTACACCTTCACCTCGCTCGGCCTCGTCTTCCAGGCGATCTTCCTCCTCGCCGCGTTGCTGGTCTCGGTCGCCTCGTTGAGCCGACCGAGCCGAGAGAAGGGCGCTCCGATCTTCTTCGGGCTCCTCTCGCTCGCGACCCTCGGCATGCTCTTGGTCGCGGTCGCCTCCGACCTCATCTTCCTCCTCCTGTCGATCGAGGTCACCAGCATCTCGACCTACCTCCTGGTCGCCTATTCGCGCCGGGACGCCCGCTCGCTCGAGGCGGCGATGAAGTTCTACATCATCGGCGCCCTCTCGACCACCCTCTCGTTCTTCGGGGCTTCCCTGCTCTTCGGCGCCTACGGGACGACCAACCTCTACCTCATCCACTCGCAGGCGGCCGCCGGGACGACGATCGCCGGCGGACCGGTCCTCGTCCTCCTCGGCTACGCCTTCTTGATCGCCGGGCTCGCGTTCAAGGCGACCCTCGTGCCGTTCCACGCCTGGGCGGTGGACGTCTACGACGGCGCGCCGACCGACGTCACCGCCTTCCTCGCGGGCGCTTCGAAGAAGGTCGGCATCTTCGCCTTCTTCCTCGTCCTCATCGGCCCGGTCCTCGTCGTCACGTCGACCGGGTGGTCGCCGTTCGCCGGCGGCTCGGCCGCCCTGGGGCCGGTGGTGCAGATCGTCCTCGCCGTGGTCGCGGTCCTCACGATGACGGTGGGCAACGTGCTCGCGCTCCTCCAGAAGGAGATGAAGCGGATGCTCGCCTACTCCTCGATCAGCCAGGCCGGCTACATGCTGATCGGGATCACGGTCGGCACGGCGCCGGCGATCGCGGGTGCGACGCTCCAGGTCTTCGCCCACGTGTTCATGAAGGGCGGCGCGTTCCTCGTGGTCGCGGGGGTCGCCGGCCTCGGCGTCGGCCCCCTCATCGACGACTGGCGGGGGCTCGGCGCGCGGCGGCCGCTCCTTGGTACGGCCTTCGGCCTCATGCTGCTCTCGCTCGCCGGCGTGCCGTTCACGATCGGGTTCTGGTCGAAGTTCATCCTGTTCAGCTCGGCCGTCCAAGCCCAGGGCTACTTCGTCTGGCTCGCGGTGGCGGGGCTGCTCAACAGCGCCCTCTCGGTATTCTACTACGCCCGCGTCCTCAAGGTGATGTTCTTCGACACCCCGCCCGCCCCGGCCCCTCTACCGGCGGGCGCGGTGGTCGGCGGTTCGGAGCCGCCGGTCCTGGGGGCCGGCGGGTTCGGCTGGGGCCGGGCCGTCGCGGTCGGGATCGCCGCGGTGGCGATCGTGGCGCTCGGGGTCTACCCCCAGCCGATCTTCGGCGCCGTCCAGACGGCGGCCCAGCACTTCGTGGCGACCGGGGCGTAAGGCCCATGGAACGGTTCGACGTCGTCGTCGTCGGGGCGGGACCCGCCGGGTCGCTCGCGGCCCGCGCCGCCGCTCAGGGCGGGGCCCGTACCCTGCTCCTCGACCATCGCGAGGAGCTCGGTCACCCGGTCCAGTGCGGGGAGTTCGTCCCCGCCCCGCGCGAGCTCATCGACCTCTTCGGTTGCCCGGAGCTGGTCGCGGCCGCCTACGAGATCCCGCCGGAAACCGTCCTCCGCGAGACCCGGTACATGACGTGCATCTCCCCCTACGGACACCGGTTCCGGTTCCCCCTCGCCGGTGCGACCGTCTCCCGCCGGGCGTTCGACAAGGCCCTTGCCATCGAGGCCGAGGGGGCCGGTGCCCAGCTCCGGTACCCCGTGGGGGTCACCGGCGTCTTCGACGACGAGGTCCGGCTCGCCGACCGGACGAGCATCCGGGCCGAAGTCGTGGTCGGGGCGGACGGCCCGATCTCGACAGTCGGCCGATCGGTCGGCTTCCGACCGGCGCGCGTCCTGTTCCGCATGATCACGGCGACCGTGGATGGTCCGCTGGACGAGGACATCGACGTCTATTTCGGTCGGACGGCCCACCACGGCTACGCGTGGCGGTTCCCGAGGGCCCACGACGCGAACGTCGGGCTGGGCGTCCAGCGGCTCCGGCCGGGGGAGACGCTGGGGGGACTGCTCCACCGGTTCCTCGAGCGGACGGGGCTCGGACCGTCCCGCGCCCCGACCACGTGGTGGGTCCCGATCGGTCCCCCGCCGGAGAGCCTCGTCTTCGGCCGCGCGCTCCTCGCCGGGGACGCCGCGAACCTGGTGATGGCGACCAACGGCGGCGGGATCCCGACGGCGATGCTGAGCGGCTGGCTCGCCGGAGGGGCCGCCGCCCGCCACGTCCGCGAGGGGCGACCGCTCTCGGACTACGACCCGGCCTGGCGGGCTGCGCTCCACCATCCGCTCGACCGGGCCGCCCGGCTACAACGGTTCGCCGACCGGATCAGCGGGAACGACCCCCTCTTGGCGCTGGGTATGCGATATATCGGGGTGTCGGGTCTCGACGCGATGATGCGGCTGCGTTGGCCCGCCCGGCTGGGGAGGAACTCGTGACGGTCGGCCCCGGCCCGGACGCCGCCGAAGCGTCCCTCGAGGCGCTGGTCACGCAGACGCTCGGCGCCGCGACCGCCTCCAAGGTGGGAGAGCTCCTTCCGGTCCTTGTCCGCGACTTGGCCGACATCGACTGGCGACTGAACCAGGTCCTCGGCTCGACCTACGCGCAGCTCACCGAGGCGGCGCGCTACGCGGTCGCGACCGGTGGGAAGCGGGTTCGCCCCCTGCTTATGGCGGCCGCGCACCGGGCGCTCGGCGCGCCCTCCACGCAGCCGATCGTCTCGCTGGCGGCCGCCTTCCAGCTGATCCACACGGCGACCCTCGTCCACGACGATGTCATCGACCACGCCGACACCCGCCGCGGGCGCCTCTCCATGCCGAGGGCGTTCGGACTGCCGCTCGCGATCGTGTCGGGCGACTACCTCTTCGTCCGCGCGTTCGAGCTCGCGGCCGAGTACCCGAAATCGATCATCCTGCGCTGCGGCGAGGCGTGCGCCGACCTGGTCGAGGGGGAGGTCCTCCAGGAGGCGTCCCGGTTCGACCTGTCGACGGGCCGAGAGCACTACTTTAGGGTGGTCGAGCGGAAGACGGCCGCGATCATCGCGGCGGCGCTCTCCTCGGTCGCCGAGATTGCGGGTTCGCCGCCCGAGACGGTGAACGCCCTCCAGACCTACGGGAAGGCCCTCGGTATCGCCTTCCAGGTGCGGGACGACCTCCTGGACGTCTACGGGGACCCGGACCTGCTCGGAAAGCCGCTCTACAACGACCTCCGGGAGGGGAACCCCACCCTGGTCGGCCTCGAGACCTACGCCCGCCTGGACGGCCGCCGCCAGGCGGAATACGAGGAGCTCTTCCAGCTACGACGGAAGCGGGCGAAGCACCTCTTCCGTCTCAAGGAGCTCACCGACCTTGCCGGCGCCGCGGCCGCGGTACACGCGGAGGGCGAGCGGTGGGCCGACCGCGCCGTCCGCTCCTTGGAACCGGTCCCGCCGGGACCCTACCGGCAGCTCCTCGAGTGGCTCGCGCACGGCGTCGCGGAGCGCCGGTTCTGAAGCCGGGCCGCCCCTCGAACGAAAGCTACATCTTCCCCCCGGCCGCCTCTTGGGCGACCGGGCGTGCGATGAGCGGTTCCTCCAACGCCTCCGCCACCTCGAACTCAGGGGTCGAGTTCGACCACCTGCCGCCGCGCTGGGAGCCGACCGAGGCGCGGCCCCGGCTTCCGGTCGGCGTCGCCGTCGTCTCGGTCCTCATTGCGCTCCTGGGCCTGGTGATGCTGCTCGCCGGCCTGCTCTTCCTCCTGAGTGCCTTTCTCGGGAGCGCCGTCCCGTCCTCGCTCGAGATCTTCCAGTCGATCGACGTCTTGGGCGCCGGCATCCTCGCCATCCTCGGGGCGCTCCTCCTCGCGATCGCGACCAGCCTGTGGCGCCAGGAGACCTGGGCGCTCTGGACGACCATCGTCCTCGTCTTCGCGACCGACGCCTACCTGTTCTTCACCGGCTCGATCACGATCCTGTTCCTGCTCCTCATCATGCTGTTCGTGTACCTTTTGGCCGTGCGTCGTTACTTCTACTGATGCGCGTCCTGCTCGCCCAGCTCGCCCCCGCGCGGGGCGACCGATCGGCGAACCTCGCCCGCCTCGAGGCAGTCGTCCGCGCCGCTCCGTGCGACCTCGCGGTGTTCCCTGAGCTCTACCTCTCGGGCTACCGTATCGGCGACCAGCTGCACCGCCTCGCCCTGAAAGAAGGGGACGAATCGACCGGGCGACTGAAGGCGGTCGCGCGGGAGACCGGGTCGGCGATCCTCGTGGGGACCCCGCTCGCCTCAAGCGAGCGCCGCGGCGAGGTCTTCAACGCGGCGCTGCTCGTTCATCCGTCGGGCGACCTTTCCGCCCAACAGAAACGATACCTCCCGACCTTCGGCCCGTTCGAGGAGGGCATTCAGTTCACGCCGACCGACACGAGCCGCCCGCTCACGGTCGGAGGACACGCGGTCGGTCTCGAGGTCTGTTACGACACCTTCTTTCCGGAGGTCTCGCGCGACCTCGCCCTGGCCGGGGCGGAGCTGTTGGTCATACTGAGCGCCTCGCCGGTGACGAGCGCCCGCCTCTTCGAGCGACTCCTCCCGGCCCGGGCGATTGAGAACGGCCTCCCGGTCGTGTTCGTGAACCGGGTCGGAGTGGAGGACGGCCTCGTCTTCGGGGGCGGCTCGGGCGCCTGGGACGTACGAGGAGAGCCGCTGGAGGGAGCGGCGGCACCGGTGAAAGGACTGGGGCCGGACGAATCGGTGGCGGTCGTCGACATCGACCTCGCCGAGTCCGACCGGTGGCGGCCGTTCCGGCCGGTCTTGAGGGACGTCGCGGCCCGTCCACGCGGGGCGGTCCCGCGGGGCGGGGAGTGAACATCGTTCGACTCGAACGCGGGCCTTATCAAGGGCCCCCGTCCCCTATCGGACGGTGCCGCCGGCGCAGACCATCGCGCAGCAACTCGCCGCGAAGCAACGGGAAATCTCGGTCGCGGAATTCTTCGAACGAAACCGTCAGATTCTCGGATTCGACAACCCGCAGCGCGCGCTCCTCACGACGGTGAAAGAAGGGGTCGACAATTCAATCGACGGCGCGGAAGAGGCACGCGTTCTCCCCGAGGTCCTGGTCGAGGTCTCGAAGCAATCCGAGGATCGGTTCCGCGTCGCCGTGACCGACAATGGCCCCGGGATCCTTCGGCGTGAGATCCCCAACGTGTTCGCGCGGCTGCTCTACGGCTCCCGCTTCCACTCGAACCGCCAGGCGCGCGGACAGCAGGGGATCGGGATCAGTGCCGCCGTCCTCTATGCAAATCTGACCACCGCGCGCCCCGCGCACATCATCTCCAAGGTGGAGGAAGAGGAGGCCGCCCATGTCCTCGACCTGGTCATCGACACCCAGAAGAACCAGCCGAAAGTGGTGGCCGAAGATCTCGTCCTCTGGGACCGCCCCCACGGGACGAAAGTCGAGCTCGTGATCAAGGCACGGTACACTCGCGGTCGCCAGTCCCCGCTCGAGTACCTGCGAGGCACGGCGATCGTGAACCCGCACTGTCGGATCGTCTACGTAGAGCCCGACGGTACCCGGGTCACCTTCGAGCGGGCGACCACCGACCTGCCTCCGCCCGCGAAGGAGACGCTCCCTCACCCGTATGGCCTCGAACTCGGCGAGCTCGGCTACCTTCTCAAGGGGACCCGGCGCGCCACTCTCTCGGAGTTTCTCTCGAGGGATCTCCAGGGGGTGAGCTCCCGGGCGGTGCGCGACGTGCTCGTTCGCTCGGGAATCTCGGGGTCCGACGCTCCGGCCGCGGTCCAGGCGGAGCGGCAGGAGAGGTTGCTCGCCGCCCTCCACGAGGTGCCGCTCATCGCCCCCTCGGCCGACTGCCTTTCTCCCATCGGGGCGATGCTGATCAAGCGGGGCCTACGGAACGTGCTCGGCGAGCTCCGGCCGGAGTTCTTCGCACCCCCGGTGAGCCGGCCCCCGAAGGTGCGCGGCGGCTTCCCGTTCATGGTCGAGGTCGGCCTCGTCTACGGCGGGGGGCTGCCCGCCGACCAGCCGGTCCAGATCCTCCGTTTCGCGAACCGCGTCCCGCTCCTGTTCCAGCAAGGGGCCTGCGCCATCACGAACGCGATCTGCTCGATGGACTGGCGACGATACGGGCTCGACCAGAAGGGCGGCACCGGGCTCCCCACCGGGCCGGCGCTCCTTCTCGTTCACGTCGCCTCGACCAAGATCCCATTCACGAGCGAGGCCAAGGAGGCGGTCGCGGAGGACCCCGATATCGACCGCGAGATCACGCTCGCGCTCCAGGCGGGAGCCCGTCACCTGAGGACGCACCTCTCGCGGAAAAGCCGACGGGCGTTCGCGTCCGACAAGTTTGAGATCATCCAGCGGATCCTCCCGAAGCTCGCCGAGAAGACGAGCCACTTGGTCGGAAAGCCGCCGCCGGACCTCACGCCCGTCATCACCCGTATCATGGACGTCGTGAACGTCGAGACGAAGGTCACTCCCGACCCGAAGCGGGTCGCCGTCGGGGTCGAGGTCACGAACTTCACCCCGCGAGCTCGCGCCCTCGAGATTTTCTGCGAAATGCCACCGGAGCTGCTGCCGACGGCGACGATGGAGCCGGCGCCGGACGGGACGGACGCCCCGCTCGGTAGGGCCTGGTGGACGCTCCCGAAGCTCGGGCCGAACGCCCGGACCCAGCTCTCGCTCACCCTCCCGGCCCCGGCGGACGTAGAGCCGAGCGATTTCGACTGGTACGTCGCGGGAATCGACGAGGCGCACCTCCTGGGCGCGGACCCGCTCCCCGGCGACTGGGACGTACGGCTCCCGCGCACGATCGTCGAAGCCGCCGAGGCGGCCGACGCCGAGGAGGCCGCGAACGGGACCGGTGAGGAGGAGGTGGACTACGATGCCGCCGAGGCGAGTCAAGGCGCCCACGAAGACGAGTGACGGAGCGGACCTCCCGAAGGTACGCGCCGACGCGCTGGCGCCCACCCTTTCGCTCGCCGGACAGATCTACGACCAGCTCGACCGCGGGGAGATCCCGCGGATGCGGCTCCCCCTCCGGACGAAGCAGAACCTCTCCTTCCAGGCGCGGGACGGGGTGTGGAAACTGGGGAAGGCGATGGGCACGCGGAGCGCTCGAAAGCTCGACGGGGCGCTCATGCTCCTCCGGACGTTCTACCTGGTCGATTTCATCAATGAGATGGCCCGCGACCGCAAGACGTCGACCCTCCGGGAGCTCTACTACATCAGCGAAGCGTGGGAAGATGCGAAATTCCACACCGAGGACGAGTCGAACCTCCTGATCGAGGACTTGGAGGTGATGTGCGAGCGCCTGCGCGAGGACTTCCGCCTCCACCCCGAGGAGAACGGCGCGTCGGTAATCGGCGACCTCACGATCAAGGAGCGGAACCGCAAGGGGGTCGTAAAACGGATCAACTGCCGGGACGACGTCGGTGACGGCGGCTACTCGCTGCCGTTCAATGTCGAGAAGGAGAAGATTCAGTTCGTCGGGACGAACGCGAAGTTCGTCATCGCCATCGAATGCGGCGGCATGGTCGACCGGCTCGCGGAGAACAACTTTGACGAGAAGCAGGACGCGGTCCTCGTCCACCTGAAGGGCCAGCCGGCGCGGTCGACCCGGCGGTTCTTGAAGCGGATCTCGGACGAGCTCAAGCTCCCGATCGTCGTCTTCACCGACGGCGACCCCTGGTCGTTCCGAATCTACGCGAGCGTCGCCTACGGAGCGATCAAGACGGCGCACCTCTCGAGCTACCTCGCCACCCCGAGCGCCGAGTTCCTCGGGGTCACCGCCTCCGACATCGAGAACTACGACCTCCCCTCCGACAAGCTCTCCGAGCAGGACATCCGAGCGCTCCAGGCCGAGCTCACCGACCCCCGCTTCGGGACCGCCGAGTGGCGGGCGGAGATCGAACTGATGCTCAAGAACGGCAAGAAGGCGGAACAGCAGTCGCTCGCGAAGTACGGCCTCAACTACGTGACCGACCACTACCTTCCCGAGAAGCTCACCGAAATGGGCGTGATCTGACCGGGTCGCGGCCCGAGGCGGCCGATCCGGAGACCCCGGGCACCTCGCAGCAACGGGACCCCGACCTTCGATGCCCACCGGCGAGAGAGTTAACCGGCTCGGCGAAGGTTTTAGAGGGCGCTCGGGGTCACGGTCCCCGATGACGTGGTCGTCCGGACAACGGTACCTTGCGGAGTTCGTGGGGACTTTCGGCCTGGTGATCTCCATCACGGGCGCGGCCGTCCTCCTGCCGAATGCGCTGTTCGCCCCCAACGTGGGCGAGGTGCCCGAGGTGCGCGTGCTCCTCCTGAGCCTCTCGCTGGGCTTCGGCGTGCTCGGGATGATCTACGCCTTCGGGGACGTCTCCGGAGCCCACTTCAACCCCGCCGTCACGGTCGCGATGTGGATGAGCGGCCGGACGAAGCCCATGGACGCGGTCGCCTACATCCTCGCGCAGGTCCTGGGCGGGATCCTCGCCGTCGCGACCATCGCGGGCGTCGCCTACGGCTATTCCCCCCTCTGGGGGAGCGCCCAAGGGATGGCGCTGGCCTCCCAAGGATACTCCGGCAACGGCTCGCCCTACCTCGTGTCGATGGGCTCGGTCTTCCTCCTCGAGGTCGTCATGACGTTCTTCCTGGTGACGGTCATCCTGTTCGCGACGCGCACCGAGGGGTTCGCGAAGAACCTCGCGCCGGTCGGCATCGCGCTGACCCTTGCGATGACGAACCTGGTCGCGATCCCGATCGACGGGGCCTCCGTCAACCCGGCGCGGAGCTTCGCGCCGGCGCTCCTCTCGATCGGGTTCTCGGGCGACCGGTGGGCCATCCAGCAGGACTGGATCTTCTGGGTCGCGCCGATCATCGGCGCCATCCTCGCGGCGCTGATCGAGCGGATCATGCGCCCGAAGGCGTAGGTCGGCCCTACCGAATCCCGAGCGCTGCGAGCCCCTTCGGGACGAGCAGCGCCTCCGCGAGCTCCGCCGGCGCGTAGACGAACGCGTGCTCCGGCGACGTGACGCGCCGGAACTCGATCCCCTGCTCGACGAAGTCAGAAGGCTCGGCGTCCACCTCGACCACGGAGTCGGTGGGATGCTCGGGAACGGTCGCCCCGTCGCAGGCGACCAGCAGGACGTCCTCCGCCGGGTCGAGGAGTAGCCAGGCCTGAGGAACGACCAGGCGAAGGTGCACGAGCTTCGGTCGGAACCGGGCCTCGCTCTCGGTCTCAGTGCGCGAGAAGACCGCGTAGGGGGTCCCTCCGACCTCCACGACCCGCTCGAACTGGAACGCCCGCTGGCGGAACTCGAGGACGTTCACCTCCAGGTCCGCCACGTCCAGCACGCCCGACCGAGAGGACGAGGCTAATTAATGACGAGGCGCGAGCCCATGAACGTCTCCGTCCTCGCCCGCGCATGCCTCAGCGCCCTTCGCCGCCCGAGCTCCTCTCGGTCTGGACCAACGTCGACCGCTACTACGAGGCGACCGTGGGTGCCGACGACCCCGTCCTGTCGGCCGCGCTCGAGGCGAGCCGGCGCGCGGGGCTTCCCGACATCCAGGTCTCGCCCCTCCAGGGAAAGCTCCTCTACCTCCTCGCGACCGCCGTGAACGCCCGGCGGATCCTCGAGATCGGGACGCTCGGAGGGTACAGCACCCTCTGGCTCGCTCGGGCGCTCCCCTTGGAGGGGCGGCTCGTGACGCTCGAGGTCGACCGCGCGCATGCGGACATCGCGCAGTCCAACCTCGCCCGTGGCGGGCTCGCCGACCGCGTCGAGGTCCGGGTGGGACCGGCCCTCGAGAGCCTGCCGAAGCTCGCGGAGGGGGAGGAGGGGCCGTTCGACCTCGTCTTCATCGACGCGGACAAGCGAGAGTACCCGGAGTATCTCGACTGGGCGCTCCGCCTGGCGCGACCGGGGGCGCTCATCCTCGCCGACAACGTCGTACGTCGCGGCGACGTGGTCGTCGAGTCGGGTGAGGACGAGAGCGTCCTCGGCGTCCGTCGCATGAACGAGCGGGTCGCCCATGACCCTCGGCTCTCGGCCACCGTTGTCCAGACGGTCGGGTCGAAGGGGTACGACGGAATGATGGTCGCGGTCGTCCGGGGGAACCCCTCGCGGTCCGTGGGGGCCGGCGCGAGGGGGCGCCCTCCTCGGGGGAACGCTAATAAACGGAGACCCTTACCCGCGCGCGTTCGGTCAGTGAGGGAATGAAACGCTCCTCCCGGGTCTGGAAGAAACGCGGCCACATGCGGTGGAAGTGGCGCAAGAAGCGGATGCGCCGCCGCATGAGGGCCCAGAAGATGCGCAAGCAGTGACGGACCGGTCCTAGCGACCGCCGGTCTCCGAACCGATTCCCTTCCCTACCAGCCGAGCCGGTCGAGCTTCCGCGCCTCTTTGGTCGCCTTCTTCCACTCGCGGTAGTGGTCGCGGCAGAGCGGGGCCCTCCGCCCCTTCTCGGGGAGGTTTCGGAACGCTTTCGCGGCCTCCGAGAGGGCGAGATGCCGGATGCTCGCCGCTCCGCACCCGGGAACGATGCACGGCTCCTCCTCGGGCTCCTCGCGGGGACGGGGAGCTCCGCTCATCGGCGCACCAGCCGGGCAGCCGCCTCTTGGACGAGCCCGGGGATCTCGTACGGGAACCGAGCCACCCGCGCCCCCGCCTTCTCGAGCGCGGCGACCTTCGTCTCGGCCGTACCGCGTCCACGGGTGATGATCGCCCCCGCATGGCCCATCCGCTTCCCCGGCGGTGCGGAGCGCCCGGCGATGTAGGCGACCACCGGCTTCGAGAAGTGGCGTTCGATGTACTCCGCGGCGTCCTCCTCCGCGGTCCCCCCGATCTCACCGACCATCACGATGAGGTCGGTCTCCGGGTCCTGGTCGAAGAGGGGGAGCGCGTCCAAGAACGTCGTGCCGACCACGGGGTCGCCCCCCAGTCCGATGCAGGTCGACTGACCGAGGCCGCGCTCCTTGATCCCGTTCACGATCTCGTACGTCAACGTCCCGCTCCGCGAGATGACGCCCACCCGCCCGGGACGGAACACCATGTTCGGGATGATCCCGACCTTCGCCTTCCCCGGCGCGGCGATCCCCGGGCAGTTCGGGCCGATGATGCGGGTTCCCTTCGCCCGGGCGTAATGGTACATGACCAGCATGTCGTGAAATGGGATGTGCTCGGTCACGACCGTCGCGAGGCGGATTCCGGCGTCTACCGCCTCGATCAGCGCGTCCTTGGCGAACGGCGCGGGGACGAAGATGCAGCTCGCGTTCGCCTGACTCCGCGCGACCGCCTCGCGCACTGAATCGAAGACGGGAACGCCATCGACGTCGGTACCCCCCTTCCCGGGGGTCACGCCCGCGACCACCTGCGTGCCGAACTCCCGCATCTGGCGCGAGTGGACCATTCCCTGGTGGCCGGTGATCCCCTGGACCACCACCCGGGTCTCGTGGTCGACGAGGACGGTCATCGGGCCCTCCGCGCCGCCTCGACCGCGGCCTGGGCCGACTCCTTCAGGTCCGGCACGGCGGTGACGCCCGCGGCCCGCAGGATCGTCGTCCCCTCGACCTCGTTGTTGCCGCGGATGCGAGCGACTAGCGGGAACCGATCGGCCGGGGCGACCTGGGACATCGCCTCGACGAGACCGCGGGCGACCGTGTCGCACTTCGTCACCCCGCCGAAGATGTTCAGGAAGACCGCCGCCGGCTTCGCTTGAGCCATCAGGAGGAACGCCTCGGCGACCTTCTTTGGGTCGTCCGTCCCCCCGAGGTCCAGGAAGACGCCGGGGCTTCCTCCCAGCTCCTTGAGCACGTCCAGGGTCGCCATCGTGAGACCGGCGCCGTTCGCGATCACGCCGATGTTCCCGTCCAGCTGCACGAAGGCGATCTCCTTCTCGCGCGCGATCTCCTCGAGCGGCGTGCGGTCGTCGCGGATCTCCGCGTAGTCGGGATGGCGGAACGAGGCGTCGTCCTCGATCGTCACCTTGGCGTCCAGCGCCACGAGGCGGTCACCGACCACCGCGAGTGGGTTGATCTCGACGAGCTCTGCGTCCTCGCGCTGGAACGCATTCCACAGGCCTACGAGCAGACCGTCGAGCGACTTCGCGGGTCCCCCCTCCAGTCCGAGCGACTTCGCCGCCCTCCGGCGCTCGTAGGCGGTGAGTCCCGGGAACGGGTCGACCGGCTGGCGGTCGATCTCGGAATCCGGCACCGACTCGATCTCGACTCCTCCGTGAGGGCTCGTGATGAGGATCGGGAGCCGGAGCGCTCGGTCGAGGGTCAGGGAGACGTAGAGCTCCCGATTGATCGGGAGCTTCTCCTCGAGGAGGACCTCCTTCACCTTCTCGTCCTTGAAGGTGAGGCCCAGGATGGACGCCGCGGCGGACCGGGCCTCCTCGGGGGAGTTCGCGAACCTTACCAGCCCGCCCTTTCCCCGTCCTCCGGAAAGCACCTGGGCCTTCACGACACACGGGAGCGGCACCGCTCCCGAACGAGTGAGCGACTCGGCCTCCTCGGCCGACCGCGCGACCGCGCCCCTCGGGAGGGGAACTCCGTACTTTCGGAACACATCCTTGCCCCTCCACTCGGCGAGCTTGACCATAGGAATCCTCGGCGCGCAATCGGGTGCCCGACTTAAGGGCGGCGGGCGGTCCGAGGTCCGGCGGGTCCGGTCGCTTGGGTCGACCCTACGGCGAATGCGGCTCCGACCGCGGTCGGGCGGTCGAGCGCCGATGGACGCGGCGGGGCGGGCGAGTGGGGGGCGCCGTCGGACGAGATTCGAGTTGACGGCCCACCCGGTCGAGGAGGAGACCGGCGAGGTCGAACTTCGACACGCGCACCTTCTCCCGCGAGCCCTTGGGTCCGAGGACGACCGCCTCCGTCATCGTCCCTCCCATCGACCGCACGTCGTTGGCGACCACCCAGTCGGCGCCGGTCTCCTCGGCGAGCTTCCGGCCCTCCGTCTCGAGGGACCGACCTCCACTCGTCGCCTCGAGCTTGAACCCCACGAGCAGGGTGGGCGACGGAGCCAGCCGTCGAAGCTCCGGGAGGACCTTCGGGGCCCGCTCGAGGGTGAGCGTGAGGGTCGCCTGCTCCCGGGAGGAGATCTTTCCCTTCCGAGGTTCGAGCGTGAAGTCGGAGAGCGCTGCGGGAACGAAGACGGCAGCGGCGGAGGCCAGGGAAGCTCGGCGCTCCGCCGCGAGCCGGAGGAGGTCGGTCACGCTTCGCCACGGGACCGAGCTCAACCAAGGCGGAATCGCCACCTGGAGGGCCCCCGACCAGAACTCGACCTCCGCGCCTCGGTAGAACGCCTGGTTCGCGAGTGCCACGGCCGACCGACCGGAGCTCTCGTTCGTCACCGACCGGACCGAATCAATCGACTCCCGGGCCGCTCCTCCGATAACGATCACGCGTCGTCCGCGCCACGGACTCGCCACGATCCGGTGGAGGACCGCGGCCGCGACCTCTTCGGGCCCGGCGACCTTCTCCTCTCCCTCGACGCTCGCGCCGGTGATCACCCCGACCCCCCAGCCTTGGAGTTTTTCCAGTGCCTCGCGAACCGCGGGGTTCACTCCCATGTGCGCGTGCATCGCCGGCGCAACCAACATCGGGACTCCCCCGCCCAGGGCGACTGAGGCGAACGAGGTCACGGGCGTGTCGTCAATCCCGTGGGCGACCTTGGCGATCGTGTTCGCGGTCGCCGGGCAGATCAGGAAGAGGTCGGCCTGGCCCTCTCCGGGCCCGAGGAGCGTCACGTGCTCGACGTTGCCAGAGAGCTTGAGCACCGGCGGATGCCCCGTCGCGAACTCGAGGCTCTCCGGCGTGACCAGCCGGGCCGCCTCGGGACTCATCACGGCCCGCACCTCCGCTCCGTGGCGAATCAGCTCTCGGATAATCCGGGGCACTTCGATGGCCCCGATCGACCCGGATACGCCGACCACGATGCGACGTCCTGCGAGGAGCTGGGTAGTGCGACCTCGGATCACGTGACTCGGATGCACGGACGGTTCCCCCGCGGACCGGGATGCCCCCGGTCCCTTTAGGCAACCGGCGCACGGCGGCTTAAAGAGGGACCGCCGTTCGACCGCGCGATGCGTTCGGGGGGGCGCTCTGAGAACGGGAGGGCGGACGGGACCACCGGGGCGATGGGGGGACCGGAGAATCCACTCTCGCCCGTTCCCTCCGCCGTGAGCCAATTCGCCGAGGTGGAGCGACCGGTAGTCGCCACCCCTCCCCCGGCACCGAAGGCGGTGCCTCGGGGAGTGGTGGTGTTCGACCTGGATGGAACGATCCTGGACGACATCTGGGCGATCAGCGAGGTCGCGGCCGACGTGATGGAGAAGGCGTTCGGCACTCCGACGGAGGAGGCCCGGGTCCATTACCTTGCGACGACGGGAATGCCGTTCGAAGCCCAGCTCGCCCAGCTGTATCCGGCCGCCCCCGCGCCTCAACGGACCGGGGCAGCGCGGACGTTCCACCAACGGAAGGTCAAGGAGGCGTACGCCCGGGCGAAGCCATTCCCCGAGGTCCCGAAGCTCCTCAAGCGCCTCGCCGATGCGTCGTGGACGCTCGCCATCTCCACCGGCGCCGAGACCGAGATGGCGGACCTTCTCCTCGAGCGGGAAGGTCTCCGATTCTGGTTCGACGCGGTGCTCGGGTCGCGCGAGGGAACGAAGCGGGAGCACCTCGTCGAGTACCGACGTCGGTTCCCGGGCGCCCCCATCTTCCTCGTGGGGGACTCGCGATTCGATATGGAGGCCGCGGCGGAGGTGGCTGGCGTCACGCCGCTCGGGCGCGCCTCCCGGTTCCCGACCTGGAACCTTACCCCGCTCGACCTCAAGAAGTGGGGAGCCGCCTGGGCCGACTACTCCTTAAGCGAGCTCCCGGAGACGATCGAAAGGCTCTCGCGGCGGCGCCCGAAGCTCACGCGTCGCCGGGCCCGACGGTCGTAGGGCCGGGACCGAGAGTCTCAGGGTACGGGGGTTGGCCCCGTGCCGCTTTGAACCCGGGTCGAGGGATCCACAGTCCCCCAGGATAGGCCAAGCTACCCCATCCCGGCCACGTCCGTTGGACGGTGCGGGTCCATCTAAAGGTTTGCTGGGACGGGCTCGATTCAGCGGCCGCGGGGAGAACGTGGACTACCCTCCCCCTTCTCCTGCTCGCGGAGGAACTGACGGCGCTGCCGTCCTTCATCGCGTGCGACGTAGACAAAGAACCAGCCGAAACCAACCGCCATCCCCGCCGCGAGCCAGGCGCCCACGTAGTCCCACCCGGCCCCGGCCCACAGAAGTCCCGCGCCGAGGGCGACCCCGAGCGCGATGGTGAGCGCTCCTCCCACCAGGAAGGTCGTCTCCCGTAGCACTTCCCCTCACCCGGTGACGTTCAAGCCTCCACCCGCTCGAACCCCCGAAGGAACATCCGCCATCGAACTCCCGAGAGAGGGAACGCCCAACGGGTGGAGAGTCCAGAACTCGGACACGGAAGCGCGGACCGTTTGGTCGGGACCGGGGACGCCGCGGCCGGCCTCGTGACGCCGCGCGGGCTCCCCCCGGCGAATGGCCATCGAGAGCCGAACGCGAACGGTTCTTATGGACTTACGTCCGCGTCGCCGGGGGCCAACGATATGGCCCCGCCGGACCGTCTCGGTCAAGGTCCGTGGATGTCAGACGGAGGAGACCGACGCGTCGGGTTCATCTTCGGCGCTCTGGCCGCGGGACTGTTCCTGCTCTCGGGGATCCTCAATCTCGTTCGGGGGGCCGTCGTCCTGGCCCTCGGTCATCCGGCGGGCGGGCTCGGGGATTGGAGCCACGCCGCCATCCTGATCGTCGTCGGCCTCATCGTCGGGGTCTTCGCGCTCATCGGGAGAGGGCGCGGCAGGTCGGAGAGTTTCACGGCGGGCGCGGTCCTTCTGGTCATCGCGCTCGTCGGTTGGATCGGACTCGGTTTCACGAGCGGGTTGCTGTCGCTCATCGGGCTCATCTGTCTTCTGGTCAGCGGGCTCGTGTTCGCCTTGGCCGGCTATTGATGGGCGAGGCGCTCTCCCTCCGCCGCGAGATCTCCAAAGCCCACGGCAACCTGTTTATCCCGGGGTGTGGCCTTTACCGGTGGTGGGGGAGGCTCACGTGACCACCGTGCGTGGGTCGATCGGGTCCGTCACGGCCCGGTCCGGCACCGATCGGACGGCGGGTGATCGAACCACCGGCCCTACGCCTCCCACGCCGTTCCTGTTTCGGAACGGAATCGGCCTCTTTCTCGCCGCCGCGGCCTTCTTCGTCGCCGGTGCCCTCGTCTGGTGGCTCCTTCGGCCGGTCGGTCCCGGTTCTTTTCCCCTGTCCAGCCTCTGCGTTCTGCTCGGGTTCGTCGCGGCGATCGGGGGAACACTCGCCTACTTCTTCGGGCGCGAGGACCCGTTCGCAGAGCGGGTCCCAGCGCCTGCTGTGGCCAAGCGGACTGAACCGGCCGCGCTTCCACCTCCGGTTCCCGTCGATTTCGGTCGCCCACGGCCGGAGGTCCGTCGCGGACCCGCACGTTCTGCTCCTTCGAGCGGCCTCGGCGCGGCGGTGGCGGCCTCCGTCGCGCCGCCGCCGATCCCCGCCCCCACCGCCCCCTCGCCGGTCGACGCATGGTCGGAGGAGGGAGTCGAGCCCGCCAAAGGCCCGGCCTCCGAAACGCCCAACCCGCCGGCGGTTGACGAGGCCCTCGCCGAGCTCGCCCGCATCGAGCGGGACATGAGCCTGCGCAAGGGCCGCGCTCCCCGCGAAAGGTGACCGCGGGCGCGCCATTAAGAGGGGACGCGGCGCTCGGCCCCCGATGGCGCTGTCTCCGTTCTCGTCGGTCGACCGTTCCACCCTCAACTGGCTCCGCACCTCGGAGGGCCCCGTCACCTTCACCCTCTCGGCCGGCGATCGCCCGGTCGCCGTCCTCCGGTGCCCCCCTGCGGGAGGGGGCCAGGTCACCGTAGACACGTCAAGCGGACCGTGGTCCCTCACCCGAACCGGATTCCTCTACCCGAGAGTGGGCCTGCACGCGGCGGGAGCCTCGAAACCGATGGCCCAGCTGACCGCGCATCTTCACCGCCACGTCCTCACGACGGAGGACGGCGCCTCCTTCGGCTTCCAGCGCGCCGGGATGCTGGTCCCGGCCTGGAAGCTCTCCACGAGCGCGGGCGATGAGGTCGCGCACGTCGAACCCGTCGCCACCGGCCGACGCCTGACGGCGGGTGCGGTCATCGTTCCGGAAGCTCAGGTCGGCCTCCCGAACCTGCTCCCGCTCCTGGTCCTCGCGTGGTACTTCGTCACCCTCGTCTGGTTCGAGGATGAGGCCGTCGAGACACTCGCGCCGTTCGAAGGGCCTGACGCCCCGGTCGCGATCCGACCCTCGCCGTAGGTCAGGCGCGCGGGATCGATTGCTGCCAGACCGCGTGAAAGCATTCAGAACACAGGTTGTGCATCCGTTCCCAACCCTCCGCGGGGACGCTCGTCACGCGAGTGATGGTCTTCTGGCAGCGGTCGCAGACGATCTGGCCGTCTCGGATCATCGTCGGAGGGTAGAGGCGCTGACCTCGAGCGGCGAACGCGGCCCCCTACTAAACGGACGCGATGGGCCGTTCGGCGGGCCGGCCCTCGGTAACCGGCGCAGTGAGCAGGGTTTGAAGTCGGACGCCCTGCCCACCCCGCAAGGCCATGCCACCGAGCGGTCCGCCAAAGGCGATTCCGCGGGCGCTCGTCCGTTCGTTCGCGACCGTGGCCGCGGACCGGGCTCACGGTGCGGGGTCGCTCGCGCTGCGCACGGCCCGGGCGTTGCGGGCGAACCTCCCGAACCTGTGGACGGGAAACGTGGACGCGCGGCCTCGACAGGCGAAGGCGATCGCCGAAGAGCTTTCCCGGCTCCAGCCCGCGATGGGGGCGTTCCGCGAATGGAGCCGCGTCTGGGCGGAGGCGGCGCGGAAGGTGAAAGCGCGCGACCTTCCCCGATGGTCGGACCGTTGGGTCCAAACGACCCTGCGACGCCTCCATGCGGAGCCCCGACGAATCCTCAGCCATGTCCGTCCGGGGGCACTCGCCGGAAAGCGAGTACTCACCTTGAGCCGCAGCGAGGCGGTCGAACGTACGCTCTTGTCCCTCTCGGACGGCCACCGTCCGAGCGAAGTGATGGTGCTTTGGAGCGAGCCCGGCGGGGAGGGCTGGGGCCTGGCCCGTTCGCTCGCCCGCCGGGGGCTCCCCGTGCGGCTCCTCCCGGACCGAGCGGCCGCGTCCGCGGTCCGGGAGTGCGACCTTCTCTTGATCGGTGCCGACGCGGTCTACGGAGACGGGTCGGTGGTCCACAAGGTCGGGACCCGACGCATCGCGAGCCTCGCGGCCACTCGACGCTGCCCGGTCGTGGTCGTGACGGGCACCTCCAAGTGGGTCGGCCGACGACCTGCCCCCCGGCACCTTCCGCCGCTCTTCGACCTTACGCCCGCGCGTTGTGTATCCGAGTACTGGACCGACCGCGGCCGCCGAAAGGGTCGGGGTGTGAGCCTCCGGTCGTAATCACGTTAAGAGAGAGAGTCTCGTGGACGGTTCGCACCGCCACCATGGAACGACTCACCCCGAGGGATTTCTCCGAGGGCCATCTCCGACGACCCGGCACATGGGTCGTTGCGTTCCTCGCCGACTGGTGTCCGTTTTGTGGCGCGTTCCGGCCGTCGTTCGAATCGTTCGCCTCGGAGCCGCAGGGGGCCAGCTTTGCCGTCGGTGACGTGACGGACGAGGAGAGTCCTCTCTGGGAACGATTCGGAATCGAGGTCATCCCGACGGTGATCGTGTTCCGCGACGGCCGACCCGTCTTCCGCCGCGACGGTCGGCCCGGAGAGGGTCTCGGGGCCGAGGACCTCTCCGAGGTCCGCTCCTGGCTGGTCTCTTGAGGGAAACGACGCGTGTGATGAACTCGGCATCAGGTTCATAGCGACCGAGCCGGTGCCGCCCACGATGACCCCGGATTCCTCGACACCCGCAGCGGACCGCCCCGTCGCGCTCGTCACCGGCGGTGGCACAGGACTTGGCAAGGCGATCGCCGCCGCGCTCGCCGAAGACGGTTACGACCTCGCGATCGCGAGCCGGTCCCCCGAGCACCTCTCCGCCGGTGCGGTCGAACTGCGGAAGACCGGGGCTCGGGTCCTCGAGGTCCCAACAGACGTCCGAGTCTACGACCAGGTCGAACGGTTGGCGGGCCGGGTCGAGGAAACGTTCGGCCGCCTGGACGTCCTCGTCAACAACGCGGCCGGGAACTTCGTACAGCCCGCGGAGCGGATCACGCCCAACGGATGGCGGGCGGTGGTCGGGATTGTGCTGGACGGCACGTTCTACTGCAGTCGGGCCGCGCTCCCGTTGCTGCGGCGGTCTCCGCGCGCGTCGGTCGTGAACATCGTGGCCGCCTACGCGTGGATGGCGGGGCCCGGGACCGCGCACTCGGCGGCGGCGAAGGCGGGGGTGCTGGCGCTCACCCGGACCCTCGCCGTCGAATGGGCCCCCTACGGGATCCGCGTGAATGCGGTGGCCCCCGGCCCGATACGGACCGAGGGAACCGACCGGCAGCTCTGGGTGACGCCCGAGATTCGGGACGCGGTCACGAGAGGCGTTCCGCTCGGGCGGTTCGGAACTCCCGAAGACATCGCGGAGGCGGTTCGGTTCCTCGTCAGCCCTCGCGCGGCCTACGTCACGGGCGAGGTACTCACCGTGGACGGGGGGCAGTGGCTGGGGAAGGGGGTGATGGAGCTGCTCGAGCACTTTCCGCCGGAGAGTCCGCGGTAGCGGTGGCCTTCACGACCGAGCGGGCCTGCCGGAGCAGGAACGGCGTGACCGACCGGTTCGTGGGGTTCCGGGTGATGCTGACATCCAGCACCGCCGCGGGCGGCCCGCCGGGCGGTACGGTCATGCCGTGGCGGCATCCGGCGGGAGTGTAGTAGGCATCCCCTTCTCGGATGCGACGCACTTCGCCATCCAGGTCCATGTCGGCTTCGCCCGACATCATCACGCCGAATTCGGGGAACTCGTGGGAGTGGGTTTCCAACCTCACGCCGGGTCCAATCTCGTAGATCATGATCGCGGTCCCGTCCCCCTCGATGAGAAGCCGGGTGCGAACCCCGGGCGCCACCACGACCCACGTCGGGGCCGGGTCGTCCCGTACGCTCGCCCGCTCGACCTTGGTCACGCTCCGCCGACTGGTGAAGAACTCATAACGCGGAGGGTGCATCGGAAGGTTCCGACCAACGGGGCCGAAGATGGTGGGGTCGAACCGCCGCCGCGCGACGAGAGGTCGAGGCTCGCCGACACATGCTCCCCGACCCCGCAGGATCTCCATCGTGCTCGCGAACTGGTGCCCGCACTGCGTCCCGTTGTCCGACCGGAACGTGCGGACGCTGGCCCGCCGGCTCCGGGTTCCCGTGCAGCGGCTCGACATCGACCGACCCGCGCAGCTCAAGGTCGCCGACCGCCTCGTCCGCTCCCACGGAGACCGTTCGCCGGACTACCTCATCCCTCAGGTCTTCCTCGAGTGGAGCGACGGAAAGGTCGACCACCTTTTCACCGGCTTCTCGGAAGAGGTCGCCCGCACGCGCCGTGCGTGGCACGACTTCTTGACGAGCGATTGGCTTCGGCGCATCGAGCACGGGAGCGGTTGATGGCCCGTCCCTCGGCCGTGCCCCCCGTCGTGGCCCGAGCGCTGCGCCCCGCGCACCCGAAATGCTACCGCCACTGCGAGCGCGAAACGCTCCCGCACACCGTACGGACGGCACTCCCGGGAGAGCTGCGCGTCTTCGCCTGCCCCGGCGGTGTCGTCTCGGTCGCGTCGTACACCGAATGGTCGGACCGGGACCCGCAGAGCCGCCTACTGCGGGAACTGCGCCGCCGCGCTCTTCCGCCGTCGCTCGTCCGTCGATGGGATCTGAGGGCCGCCTCGCGGCACGGTCCTGAGCTCGGAAGGACCGCGGAGCGCTTCCTCGAGCGAGCGCGTCCCGTGCGACCCATCCGGGTTGTCTACTGGCGGGTCTACCCGTTCGAGGTCCGTAAGATACAACACCGACTGTTCGCCTGTTTCCGGCACGGCACCGGATCGGCCGTCTTTTACGCCGCGCCGTTCGATGCGGCCCCCGGGGAATGCCCCCGGTGCCGCACGGGGTCGTCCCGCCTGCGTCGTCGTTAGGTCGTGGGCACGTCCCGTTCGAGAAGGAACGTCCCGATTACCCCGGCATACTCTTCCGGCTGCGCGAGCTGGGGAACGTGACCCACATCCCGCAGGTTCTCCACGGAAGCGTTCCTAAAGAGGTCGCCCAGACGGTCAACAATACGGTGGAGGAACGGGGGGCTCTTCCCCCCAACCGTGAGCAGCACCGGGAGCAGGAGCTCCCGAACCTCGGTGGCCCGGGGCCGCGCGGCCTCGGGGTCGCGAAACTCTTCGTCCCACCGCGTCGCGTAGCCCATCTGTACCTGCCGCGTCGGGGCGGGGAGCCGGTCCCACGACCCGGGCTCGCCGGAGAACTCGTCGACCAGGAGCCGACTCGCTTCTTCGATGCGGCCGGCACCGATCAACGCCCGAATCCCCTGGGCTCCGCGCTCGAGACGTTCCCCCTCCGCCGCCGTCTCGGGGTCGTCCCGGAGGAGGCCGATGAACGGAGGCTCGTGCAGCGCGAGGCTGCGGACGAGTTCGGGGCGGTCGACCGCGAGGCGAATCGCCACCGCGCCACCGTAGGAGTGGGCTACCAGGTGCGCCGGATAGAGGTTCGCGGCCTCGAGAAGTCCCGCGAGGTCCGCCGCGTCGTCGGCCACCGCGTGGGCCTTCGCGGGGCCGGTGCTCTCGCCGTATCCCCGCCGGTCGTAGACCAGGACCTGGAGCGACACCGCGAGCGATCGCCGCGCGCGGTCGAAGGTGTGATGGTCGGAGAGCGAGCCGTGGATCAGGACGACCGGGTCGCCATGCCGGCCCTCGACCCGATAGAAGAGCTGGGAGTCACCGACCCGAGCGGTCGCCATCGAATGTGGAGGCGCGTGGGTTACGCCTCCGCCCATCTCCCTACCCGGAAGGACTAGATAGCCGTGAAGGACCCCGAATCGGAAGGATTTTAGGGAATCGCGCTGGCTCTCCCCGCGGTGGGTGGGGCCGGCGGACGCATTACGAGAGCGCTCGAACGGCGGAAGGGCACGAATCGTGCCGGAGGCGCCGGAGCGTTGGGAGGATGTCGTGAACCGGCCCGGCCCGCCGGACGCAAGCGGCCTCGGTTCTTCTGTCCGATGGGAGCTCACGACCTTGGGTCTTCCCCGAAGGGCCTACGGTCGACATGACGGAATAGGCCGCCTTGCGCATGGGGGCGAGGCAAGTCGTTTGGACCACTTTCCTGAGAAAAAAGGCCGAGACGGAGTTCGGCCGCCTCGTCCGAAAGCGCCGAGGAAACGGCGCGGAGGCGCTCCGCCGTGAGCGCCATCTTCCAGCGCCCTCTCTGCGACATGGGTCGGGCGTATGACTTCGCGTTCCGGCCTGTGATCGGCGACGCGGACCTGGGGAGCGGGGGTCCATGCGACGACCGGCCCCATCCGGTCGATCTGTGGGCGGCGCGAGCCGACCCCCGGTCGCCGTCCGCGGAGTGGCAGCGTTTTTCGCTCTGCCCGGAGCACGAGACGCAGCTCCGGCACCACGAGCGCCGTCTTGGAGAGGCGGGAGTGAGCTCCCGCTTCCGTTCGGCGGTCGCCGGTCCGGGAGGTCGCTAGAAGATGCCGAGAGTGTCTGACCCTCGCGACCCCCCTCGTCGGGAGCGCCGGTGACCGCTCGCCTCACGATCGCCAGCCGCTTCCCGCTCTCGAGCGGCCCGGCGATCCCCTGTCTCGGGATCGGCGTGTTCCAGACCGAGCCCGGTCCGGTGACCCGTCAGTCCGTGGCCTGGGCCCTCGAGGAGGGCTATCGCCTCGTCGACACCGCGGCGATGTACGGCAACGAGGCCGACGTCGGGGAGGCGGTGCGACGTTCGGGCCTTCCGCGCGAGGAGGTCTACGTGACGACCAAGCTCTGGTACACCGACCACGGGTTCGACGCGGCGCGGGCTGCCGCGGCCCGGAGCTTGGAGAAGCTCGGGCTGGGATACATCGACCTCTACCTCATTCATTGGCCCCGCGCCCGGTCACCGGAGGACCGCCTCGGCACCTGGCGGGCCTTCGAACAGCTCCAGCGCGAGGGAACCTGCCGGGCGATCGGGGTGAGCAACTACACGGTCCGCCACCTCCAGGAGCTCGCGGCCCACTCGGAGGTCACGCCCGTGGTCGACCAGGTCGAGTTCCATCCGTTCGTCTTCGACCCCCATCTGGTGGGTTACTGCGCGGACCACGGCATCCGGCTCGAGGCATGGTCGCCGCTCACCCGCGGCCACCGCCTCGACGAGCCGACCGTGCGCGCGGTGGCGGCCGCCCACTCGCGTACTCCGGCCCAGGTCCTGATCCGCTGGGGCCTCCAGCACGGCGTGGTCGAGCTCCCGAAGTCGGTCCACCGCGAGCGGATTCGTGAGAACGCTCAGGTCTTCGCCTTCGAGCTCACGCGGGACGAGATGGCCCGGTTGGATGCCCTGGCCGGTGGGGGCCGCGTCGGGGCCTGGGACCCGGCCGACATCCCGTGAAGGGAAAAAGAGGTCATCGGAGCGCGGTTGTCGCTCGGGGCACCCGGCTCACCTAATATACCCATCCTCGGTGAACGAACGGGTTGACCATGGTCAGCGTCGAGGTGGCCCACGAGAAGTGTACCGGTTGCAGTCACTGCCGGGACGTCTGCCCGGTGACCGTCTTTGAGATGCAGCCGCGGGAGAATTGGCCGAACGTCGTCGACGACCCGGCGGTCGCCGCGAAGTTCCAGTTCCGCGCGGAGAAATCCGCGGTCATCCACGGACCGGACTGCATCATGTGCGAGGCGTGCCTCTTCGAGTGCGAAGGGGAATGCATCACGATCGTCGACGACGAGGGCACCGTCCACAAGTCGACCTACAAGTAGGCTGGGGGCGGGCGGCCCGCCCTCGATCGCCTTGCGACCCGCGGGCTACAGCGCGTGCCGGAGGGGGCGGTAGAACGTCGAGCGGACTTCCACCGGCGCGCCGTCCTTCGGGAACCGGACGCGCACACCGGAGGAGCGGCCGAAGGCGGTGAACTCGAGGGAGTACCACACCGCGACCCAGCCCTTCACCGGGTCCTCGAACGCCTCTCCGAAGTGGTAGGTCCCTTCGATGACGCTGCTCGCCTTCCGTGCGAGGGGGTACGACCACTCGAGCGCCTCCTTCTCCGAGCGGGGGCTCCCGACGTGCGGGACCGGTTCGAGTGGACCGTCCACCATCAAAGGCCCCTCGACGAGCCCCTTCCCGAGGACGTAGCGGCCCCAGGTCGTGGTGGAGCGACCGTTCTCGACCCGCTCGGACAGCACCACCCAGGCGAACGGGTTACCGGTCGGCACGACGTGGTCGAACTCGGGCCGTGACCGGATCTGACGTCCGATGGAGATCCGACCGGCGAGCCGGATCGCGAAGTAGGCCGCGAAGAACGCCATCAGGAGGTAGACGGTGAACAGGTAGACCGACCCCGGAACGCGGTTCCGCTCGACGCCGAGGAGGAGGTAGAACGCGACCGCGGAGACGACGAGCGTCACGAAGTTGATCGCCCGGTCGGCGTCCAGCGCGAGTCGGCGCTCCGAGAACGGGAGGAGCGGAGGGACGGAGAAGTTCGTGAAGGCGTCCTGGAGGACGTGGGCGAGCCCCCCGGCCTCCATCACGAGGAAGTAGACCCACGGTACGCCGGGAAGGACGAGCGGCGCGAGGATCGAGCCGGCCCCGGCGATGACCGACACCCCGAGGATCGAGTGGGTGATCCCGTGGTGGCGGAGGATCGGGAAGCGACGCGCGATCGGGAAGAACAGGGCGTCCGCGTCCGGAAGTCCGCCCGCGAGCGCGCCGGCGGCGAGGTACTGGGGTTGGGGCCCGACCAGGCCGAACGTGACGAGGTAGGCGACCAGGACGTGGGTGAGGAGGTCCACGGCTCGTGTGACGGGGACCCGTCTACAGGAGCCCCTCCTCCATCACTTCGACCGACTCGACCTGGGGCACCTTCGCGAACGCATGCTCGGTCGCGTCCAGCACCCCGCCGGTGTCGTCCATCACGACCGACACGAGGAGCGCTTTGAGGCCGAACGCGATGTCCTTCACTTGGAGGCCGCGGATCGTGACGCCGTTCGGGAGCGATCCCCGCACCCCCTTCGCGACCTCGTTCATGTCGGTGTCGACACCCTGCGGCATGATGCGGAAGAGGACAGCGACCCGGCCCATCGGAACCCCCTACGGTCCCTCGAACCCGCACTTCGGGCAGCGGTAGGTGACGCTCTGGTCGCGGCAGCGCGCGCATCGTCCGATCGGGACCTCGCCGCACGAGGGACACGGGAACTGGGTGGCGCCTTTCGCCGGCACGGCCCGGCCGCACGACGTGCACTTGAGCTCCTCGCGCGCGATCACCGTCGCCCTTCCCTGTCCCTTAGCGCCGGCCTTGGCCGCGCCGGCGCGCGGCGAGCCGGGTGACGAATATAAAGGTGGTCCCGAAGAACGCCACCGCACCCGCGACGTACCACAGGGTGTAGTTCGGGGATGCCCCCGGGACGTTGAACGTGACGGAATAGATGGTCGCCCCACCCGCGAAGACCACGAGGCCGTGCGGGTCCTGGAGGTAGAGGGTGAACGTGTGCTCCCCCGGCGACAGCCCAAGGGTCGCGTAGGAGTAGCTGAACTGGTAGGATTCGTTCGGGAGCAGGGTGGGGATCGAGACGTTGCCGACCAGGACTCCGTCCAGGTCGACCAGGACGGTGAACGGGGAGACGGTCGCGTTCGGCCCCGCGACCAGAGTCGCCCGGACGATGTACGGCTGAACGACGTGGACGGTCCACGTGACGTTGATCGACTGGTTCTCGGTCTTGTAGGCCGAGCTGACCTCGACCACGATGGTGAGGACCTCGCTCGTGTTCCCCACGTCGAGGCTTCCCCGGTCGGGGGAGTTGTTGAAGAGGGCGGCCTCCTCCGGCGTGAAGGAGACGCCGGTCAAGTTCGGCCCCGTGACCGTGGCGTGGTAGGTCACGTTGCCGACCAAGGAGCCGTTGGCCGCGTAGGCCGGACCGCCGCTCCCGCGGATCTCGTAGACCGCCCCGGTGGCCCGCAGGGCGAGGAGGGTCGGGCCCGAGATGTTCCCGGTGACGGGCGACGAGGCGATCGCGGCCGGTAGAGAGCGCCCGGTCGCGGCCGCCGCCGACGGGAACGGGACCGCCGAGAGGAACAGCACGAGGAGCAGCGCCACGCCGGCCACGGACCCGAGCGTTCGGTTCAACGTCGCGTCCACCTCCGAGTGCGCCACCAACGGTAGGTGACGATGACGACCGCCAGGGCGATCGCCGGGACGAAGGAGAGGAGCGGCACCAGCCAGACGGGAAGCGGCGCCGAGGGCGCTGCGATCGAGGGGCCGGTGAGCTTGAGCGGGTTCTGCCCGTTCGTGGACGGGAGCTTCACCACCGCCAGCGGGACGGCGAGCGTGGTCGAGGACTGGACCGCGCCGGAGGCGTTCAGCACGGTGGCCGCGACCGTGATCGAGAGGGGGGCGGCGAACGCGGAGGTGAGGGCGGTCAGGTTCGCGTGCTCCGAGAGGTTGGCACCGGCCGACATCGCGACGGTGAGGTAGCCGCCGGCGGCGCCCTCCAAGGTCGCGTTCCAGCCGAGCGCGGCGAGGCGCGCGGCGTCCGCGACCGTGAGCCGCACGGTCTCCCCCTGGTTACCGGTGTCGGCGACGTAGAACGGTACGACCACGGCCTCGGCGCCGACCGTCGGCGCGGTCGCCGTCGAGCCGACCGCGACGCCATAGTATCCCACCACGTTCACCCGAGGCCCGGGCACGACCGCGCCCACCACGGTGCCGTTCGAGAGCGCGAACTGGAGGAGCACCGACCCGTGGTCGACGTCGGTTCCGGTGGGGACGCCGATCCGGACCTCGCCCGAGGCGGAGGGTCCGCCGGGCGTCAGATTGTAGCTCGTGGTCGTGAAGTTGAAGCTCCAGAACTTCGGAGAACCGACGGGGGTGACCGAGACGGGGACATTTCCCACGTCCCGGACCGAGAACGAGAACGTCACGACTCCGCCCGCGGTCACCGTCGCGCCGGTCGGTCCCACCAGCGAACCCGTGACGGCACTGACGGCCGGAACCGTGAGGTAAAGGACCGTCCCGAGGTTCCCGTGCGCGACCACGACTGTGGTCCGGGCAGTCGCCACGCTCGCGACCCCGTTGAGCGTCCCGTTGGCCTGCGCCGTCACGGAGTACGTCCCGAGGGGCAGTGATACCGGTACCGACGAGCCCGGGCTCACCTGGGCGAAGAGCGCTCGCTGGCCGAACGGGTCGGTGACGACGACCGTCGCCGGTCCGGCGGTCGCCCCGGTCGCGTTCGGGGCCGCGACCGAGATCGTGTCGATCCAGGTCGGCGAGAGGACGAACGAGACCGGGCCGGCGGCCGAGGGGAGCGCCAGGACCGAGGAGAACCCGGCGAGCGGTTCCGAGCCTCCGCCTCCGGAGGCGTAGACGGAGTAGGCTCCCGGGCTCAGCAGCACGGAGAACGAGCCGTTGGCCGCGGAGACGGTCGTGACGTTGTTGGAGGGGTAGGGACCGAGGAGGCGTACGGTCCCGGAGACGTTCCCGGGAACGCCGGGGCTCGTCAGGCTCCCGTTGAGCCAGACCCCCACGGGCACGCCCCGCATCGCGAGCGCGCACTGGGAGGCCGAGTTCCCGACGACACAGGTCTGTCCCGCCTCTCCGGACCACTGGACGAAGTAGCTCCCGTTGGGCCCGGTGGACGAGCCGGTGGCGTTCGCGAACTCCTGGAAGGTCGAATTCGGCGGCAGGACGGCGGAGAAGGTGCCGCCGACCGCGTTCGAGATCACCCGCGTCGGACCGGGCCCGACGAACGTGACGGTCGTGTTGATCGAGAGCGCGGTCCCCTTCGGGTCGGTGAGCGTCCCGGTAACGGAGACCCCGGCCCGGTTGAGCACGAGCGTCGGGCTGATGACGCCGCTCGCCGACACGGTGACCCGGGTCAGGTTCTCATAGACCAGCGATCCCGCGGTCGCTTTCACCGAGGCGGTGTAGGTCCCCGGTGCGGCGTGGAACCCCTTGGTGTATGCGGTGCCGTTCACCGACACGAAGAGGAGGGGAGAGGAGAGGGCGACCGTGACGTTGGCCGCCGCGACGGCGGCCGGCAGCGAGAGTTTGCCGGTCGAGTTGACCTGGGCGATGACGATCAGTGTGAGGGTCGTGTGGACGGCCCCGAAGGGGATGGTCGTGTTGAGGATGGTCGCCGGCAGGTAGACCCGCGTGCCGTTCCCGATGACGGCCCACGCGCCGACGCCGTACACCCCGGGCGGAAGACTGAGCGAGAACGTCGGGCCACCGGTCAGGTTGCGGCTGACCGCGGTCGGACTCTCCGCGGTGAAGTTCACTCGGATGGGGGTCCCGGAGGGGAGCCCGACCACCGTGAGGTCGACCGGGACAGCGCGGAGGGTAAGGTCGAAGGTGGTCATCACGGAGAGGCCATACGGAGAGATGCCGCAGGTCGTGGACGGCGAGAACCCGACCGCGGACGCCGAGATGCACTAGGACGGCGCGGAGAGCGGGAGGATGGAGGGAAGGTACGCCGCGACCGAACCGTTCGCGTCGGCGACCAACGACAGGGAAGGTCCGGTGGGTCCGGCAGAGATCGTGACGGTCGCGTTCCCCGCGGCGAAGAACTTCCCGTTCGGCAACACCGTGCCGACCGTGAACCGGGTCGCCACCGCACTGCTCGGGTCGAGCGTGACGCGAGTGGAGGCGGAGAGCGTGACCGAAGCCACCGCCGCGTAGACGGTGAGGGACGCCGTCGTGCTGCCCTGGAGCGCGAGGAGGCTGTAGGTCCCGGCGGGTAGAAGGAGGGAGAAGGCGCCCGAGCTCGAGGCGATCGCGGCGGCCACTCCACCGCTCGAGGCGTACGCGATCACCACGGAATGGTTGGCCGAGGAGCTACCGACGCTCGGGATCGTGCCGGAAAGGGAGAAAGCGGGGGAGAGCGTGAGCGTCGGGACGACCGGCGAGAGGCCCGAGGGCGTGGTCACCTCGGAGAGACCCGCGTAGAGTTGCGAACCGACGTAACCGGCGGCGTAGACCGCGTACTGCCCGGCCGGGAGGGCGACCGAGACGCTCCCCCGCGCATCGCTGGTCGCGAGGGTCGCGTTCGAGAGACTCGCCTCGACCTCACCCACGGGCGCGGCCGAGCCGTTCTCGAAGGTTGCCACCGGGACGAACCGCACCGGGAGGTTCGCGACGGGCTGACCGTTCGCCTGGACGGAGTACGTCACGACCGTGCGCGAGGCCATCGTGAGGTTGAGGACGACGTGCGCCCCGGGCGTCGAGATCGACGTCGGGAGGCCGGCCGACCGGTACGTCGTGCCGGGGACCGACGCCGTCACCGAGTAGTTCCCCGGTCCGAGGTTGGTCACGGTGTAGGCGCCGGTGAAGTTCGACTCCGCGGTCGCCACCGTCCCGTTCGCGTTCCCGACCGAAACTAGGGCGAGGGAGTACGGCGACCCGTCGGGCCCCAGGACGGTGCCCGAGAGCTGCCCGGGAGAGAGCCCGGTCGAGGCGTTCACGGTCGTCCCCGGAGTGGCGATCACGTCGAGGGCGGTGAAGTTGTGAGCTCCGTAGAGGACCGCGGCGTGGTAGACCCCCGGGGGCACGTTCGTGATCTCGAACGAACCTCCGTTGTCCACGACCGTGGTCAGGCGCGTGGTGTTGTTGGGTCCCCAGAGGACGACGTGCGCGCCGGGGATGACCGCGTCGACCGAGTGCACGTAGCTCGAGTTGTTGGCGGTGTTCCAGTAGACGTAGCCCGCGACCGAGGAGGGCTGGAGGGTGAACCCCTCGCTGACCGGCAGGGTCTGGGGGTTGTAGCCGATCGCGGACGGCACGGACAGGGAGACCGTCTTGAGGACGATGTTGTCCTGCTGGGTCCGCCCCTGGAGGGTTCCCGCCGTGAAGTTCAGCGTGTCGTTGCCCGGCGGCAGAACGATCGAGAACGACCCGTCCGAACCGGTGAGGGTCGTCATGTGGGGGATCCCCCACTGGTCGTCGACGGTGACGCGCACCCCGGGAACGGGAGTCCCGTCGGGGAGGGTGAGCGACCCGAGGAGCGTCTCTCCCGGATAGTAGGCGAGCATCGACTCTCCGCCCTGGAAGTAGGCGAGCGCGGAGGTGTCGACGGTGCCGTTGGTCGAGTGGGCGAGGGCCTGGGCGGTCGGTTTGTTGGCCGCCATGAAGCAGCTCGCGCCGGAGGTCGCGTTGCGCTGACCGGGACAGTAGTAGGCGGTCTGGTAGACGACCATGAAGTGCTGGAGCATCCAGCCCGGCTCGATCGGGTCCGACACGCCGTCCCCGAGGAGCCCCGGGATACCGTTCGCCTGGCCGACTTCGGTCCCGTTGTACCCGATGTAGATGTGGTAGATCATCGAGCGGTAGAACGGTGCGAAATAGTTGATATAATACTGGACCGCGCCGACACCCGCGGGCAGCTGCCCCGCCGGGTAGACGTTACCGTCCGAGCCCAGCACGGTCACGTTGAAGAAGGTCGAAGGCAGACCGGCCTGGTCGATGATTCGGCCGGTGAGGTCGGCCGGGGCGTAGAAGATCCCGGTGTTGGTGCCGCTGAACGGGAAGAGACGGGTGTCGGCCATCGCGTAGCGGATCGACCAACCGGTGTAGAGCTGGAGGTCGTCGTAGACGTTCGCGACGCCCGAGAGCGGAAGCGCGCTCGCGATGTAGCCGGTCGTCGCGAGATACATCGCGTTGTCGAGCGTCAGGGTGTCCGGGTTCACCGGGAGGTACTTCGCCGGATTGTTCACGACCAGCGTGTAGTCCCGGCTCGTGTTGACGAGCAGGGTGTGGAGCTCCGTGACGTTGAGCCCGTCGAGGGTAAGGCGCTCGTTCAGAGTCGCGGGCAGGTAGGGAAGGTGGGAGGCCCGTTCCTCGGCCTGGAGGAGAGTGACCGCGAGTACCGCGATCGCCTGGGACTCGTTCTGGGAGAGCAGGAACTGACCGGCGGGGTCGATGCCGTTCTGGAAGTTGTCGGCGACGCTCGGGTGGTTGCCCTGGGCGATCGCCTGGAATCCGTAGTCCCACCAGCTGATGAACGCCGGACGGTCAGCCGGCGGGACGTTCGTGTCCTGTTGAGCGAGCCAGTTGTAGCCGGCACTATCGTACTGATTCGGTGTATCGAGGGTGGTCCCCGCCGCCCCGAAGTAGCTCGAGGCGGGGGCGGAACGGTTGAGGTTGAGCCAGGGCGGGATCGTCTGGACGACCTGCTCGGCGAACTGCTGCTTCGAGTTCCCGGGGATGCCCGCATCGATCGAGATCCAGATGTTCGGGAGGATGAGCCCGACCACCAGCGCGAGGATGACGACATGACGCACCTTGAACGCCTTGCGGAACGCGGCGAACTGGCCCCGACGGTCGGAGAGCTGGCTCACGTTACGGCGGAGCTCCGGGTATCCTCCCAGCTCGAGCGCGCGACGGATCGCCTCGGCGGGGAGGAGGGCGAAGGCCGGTGAGCCGAGGAGGAAGAACTTCGCCGCGGAGATCGGAAGGTAGATCGAGAGGACGGCGAAGACGAGGAACACCACGTGGGCCCGGCGGAACCGCTGGCGAATGAGCAGGTAGACGAACAGCGCTACCCCGACGAAGGCGAGGAAGAAGGTGAGAACTCCGTAGCCGATGATCAGCTGGTCGATCGACGGAGCCTGCGCCTCCGCGACGGTCGAGTAGATCAGGTTCTTGACGAAGTACCCCTGGCCGGTCACGATGATCTGGAAGAGGCTCGGCCGCAGGACCGCGAGCCCGCCGGCGCCGGCCGCGATGAGCCCCCCCATGAGCGGGATCGAGAAGACCCACGGCACATCCCGGAGCAGTAGGAACGGCAGCAGCAGGAGGAGGACGCCGAAGAAGAGGATCGCTTGCAGGACGAAGAACGTCGTGAACCCCGAGGCGGTGAGCGAGCCGTACTGGGTGAGATAGTACGGCATCTCCATCGGGAGGCCGACCAGCCCGATGATCCAGGTCGCGATGTACAGCCCGAAGGAGTCGACGTGGCGGATCCGCTCGACCAGGAGCAGGATGACGACCGAGAAGATGATCACGACGACCCCGTACGTGTACCCCTGCCAGGCCAGCGCGAGCGCTCCCAAGCAGACGCCGGTGAAGACGGCCCACTTGACCGCCGCCCGCTCGGTACGGAAGAACGCACGGAGCGCGGGCACGTACTGCTTCGGGTCTCGGTAGCTCTCGACCCAGCGACGGGTCCCCGCCGCCTTCACCGTCCGCAGGAACGAGTAGACGAGAATGAGGATGAGGCACGTGTAGAAGGAGAGGTAGTTCGCGTAGCCGAAGATCGAGGAGTCGATGCTCGCGCTCAAGAACGGAAAGATGAGCGCGGCGATCAACCCGGTCCGGCGACCGCTCACCTCACGGCCGATGAGGTAGATCGGGAAGACCGAGAGCGCGGACCAGAGCGGGGCCTGAAGGTCGAGGAACCATGCGCCCGCGACGATCGCGTTCCCGCCGAAGAACGGGGCGAAGACGATCCCGAGGACGGCGTTCATCCAGTCGAACAGCGGTTCCCGCGGGTTGGTCGACCCCACCGGGAACCGGAGCATCGGGTCGTGGATCAGGTTCTGGTGGGTCGTGATGATGTAGGCCATCACGCGCGAGTGATAGTACGAGTCGGAGCCGCCCGCGTAGGTGAACAGGGGTCCCCACTGGGCGATCACCGGATAGGCGAAGACGGTCCGGATCAGGAACGCGAGACCAAAGGCCGTGAGGAGGAGGGCGATGGTCCACCCGTGACGGTGCCACCATCCCGAACTCTCTGGGTCCATCGGCTGCCGGATCTCCTCGAACCGGCGGCGCGCGAGACCTAGGGGGTCTATAAATAGCCTGCCATCAGCGGCTCTTCTCGGCGGCCGGAACGACGTTCGAACGGCCCCGTCGGGGGGCTTTGGTGCATCAGTCGGCCACGCGGAACCGGTAGAAGACCCGGCCGTCGCCGACCTCGAACGGTTCCACCCTCACGGTCAGCCCGATCGTCAGCTCGGTCCATGGTTTCCCCTCGATGCGCCCGAAGAGCCGGAGCGGTACCCCGTCCAGGTCGACCAGACCGACCGAGAACGGCACTTCGGACTCCATACCGAGCGGCGCTCCGGCGAGGACCGCACTGAACGCATAGAGGCGCCCTTGCTCGGGAAGGTCGACCCATTCGAGCTCCTCGGTGTGGCAACGGGGGCAGGCCGTCCTCGGCGGCCAGTGGAGGAGGTCGTCCTTCGGGCACCGAGTCGTGGAGAGGCGGCCCGTCCGTAACCGGTCGTAGAACCGGGAAAGGCGGGTCTCCTTCTCGCTCTCGAGCGGGAAGAAATCCAGGAGGAACGGACGGGAATTCGTCGGCTTCCGCTCGGGAATATTCTTCGGGGGCTCGGGCGCGGCCTCCGGCGGCGGAGACGGGGATGGGGGGATGAGACGGCTCTGGGGCCGCCGGCGCCTCGGCCGCTCGCTCACGCGGCGCCGCCTCCCTGGTAGACCATCACGGAATGGACGTTCGCGCTCCCAGAAAGGTTGTGGACGAGGGCCCACTCGGGGTCCGGCGACTGACGCGCGGGCGGGACGCGTCCGGCGAACTGCTGGTAGACCTCGACCGCCTGGCCGATGCCGGTCGCGCCCAGAGGGTGGCCGCACCCGAGCAGGCCACCTCGGGGATTGACGAGGAGGTCGCCCCCGACGTCTCCCCGCCCGTCGGCCGCGAACCGCCCCCCCTCGCCGGCGGGGCAGAGCCCGAGGGACTCGTATTCGATGATTTCCGAGATCGTGAAGCAATCGTGCACTTCCGCGACGTCGACATCCCCAATCGAGATCTTCGCCTGGCCGAGCGCCTGTCGCACGGCTTGCTTGAGGCCGACCCAGTCGGTGAGCGACCCCGCGTTCGCGAGGTTGTGAAAGTCGGAGTACTGCCCCGACCCGCGGACCCACGCCGGGGTGTCGGTGAACCGCCGCACGTGCTCCTCGCCGGCAAGGACGACCGCGGCCGCGCCGTCCGTCATCGAGGCGCAGTCGCCGAGGCGAAGCGGTGGGGCGATGAGGGGGAGGCGGAGGAGCTTGTCGCGCGGGAAGCTCTTCTCATAGAACTGCGCGCTCGGATTCGTGTTCGCGAAGCGGTGGTTCTTCTCCGAGACCGCCGCGAGCTGCTCCTCGGTGGTACCGTACTCGAGCATGTGGCGCTGGGCAACCATCGCGAAGAACGGAGGGGCCGTGGCGCCGGCCGGCCCGTCCCAGGGCCGGTCCATCACGCAGGCCATCGCGGTGTTCGCCTCCGCCATCGAGGGGAGGTTCATCTTCTCGACTCCCACCGCGACCGCGACGTCCGAGAGTCCCGCCGCGATCGCCGCGTAGGCCGACCGGATCGCCGATTGTCCGGAGGCACAGGCGAGCTCGGTCCGCTGGACGATCCGGTGGGGACGGAGCCCCATCTGCTCGGCGACCAGGGGTGCCACGTGCGACTGGAACGCGAACCGTTCGGGCTCGGCCGCGCCGACGAACAGCGAATCGACGTCCTCGCTCCGGAGCCCGGGGACGGCCCGGAAGAGGGCGGCGCCGACCTCTTGGGCGAGTTCGGACCAGGTGGCGGAGCGAACGCCCCAGCGGGGCGTCACGCCACCCACCACGGCGACGGCCCGTCCGCTCACCGGGCCTCCGCGCGCACGGCGGCCGCGAGCCGGTCGCCCGCCTCGCTCGTCGTGACCTCACCGCCCTGGTCGTAGGTCCGGACCTTTCCCCCGGCGAGGGTCCGTGCGATCGCCGCCTCGAGGCGGTCCGCTTGGAGGGTGAGCGCGCGGTCCGAGTGGTGGTCGCCCAGCCATCGCAGCATCTGCTCCACCGCGAAGAACGTCGCGAACGGGTTCACCTGGTTCTTGCCAGCGTACTTCGGGGCGCTCCCGTGGACCGGCTCGAACATCGCGTGCTCCGCGCCGATGTTCCCACCGGAGGCGAACCCCATCCCTCCCTGCAGGACGGCCGCGAGGTCGGTGATGATGTCGCCCATCATGTTCGGCGCGACCACGACGTTGTAGTGCTCGGGAGAGCGGACGAGCCACTGGGTGAAGGCGTCCACGTAGGCATAGTCGCGCTCGATCTCGGGAAACTCCCCGCCCACCCGGTCGAACGTCTCCCTAAAGAAGCGGCATCCTTCGAGGACGTTCGACTTGTCGACACAGGTGAGGCGCCGGACCCCGTCCTCGGGGGCCCCGCGCGATCGCTGCCGGGCGAGCTCAAAGGCGTACCGGATCACCCGCTCCGCGCCCTTTTGAGTGATGAGTCGAGTGTCGACGGCGACCTCCGTCGTCCCCGCTCGGGTGAGGCGACCACGCACCGGCGTGTAGAGGTCCTCCGTGTTCTCCCGGACGATGACGAGGTCGACGTTCTTCGGTGCCCAGACCTCGCGGTACTCTCCGCTGATCCGGTGGGTCACCCCCGGATAGAGCCGGCACGGGCGCACGTTCGCGAACAGGTCGAGGCGCTCCCGAAGACCGAGCACGAGGGCGCGACCGGCGAGGTCTCCGTTCGGCAGCGTCGCTCCGGGCCAGCCCACCGCCCCGAGCAGGATGGCGTCGGCCCGATGGGCCGCCGCCTCCGCTTCCGGTTCCCACTCTCGCCCCGTCCGAAGGAAGTACTCGCCCCCGCCGGGGTACTCGGTCACATGCCATCGACCCGGAGCCCCCTCGGCGAGCGCGGCCAGGATCTTGAGTCCCTCGCGGACCACTTCCGGGCCGGTCCCATCGCCGCCGAAGGCGGCGATCTCATACCCCGCCTCCTTCATCGTGGGGCTCCTCGGGCGGCCTTTCGCCCTTCGAGCTCGCGTCGCACCTTCTCGACCAGCCCCCCCGCCTCGAGAAGCTCGAGGAGGTGCGGAGGCAGCGGTGGGAAGGAGACCGACCGACCGCTCCTCAGGTTCGTGACTCGCCCGGCGAGCATCTCGATGCGCGCGCGGTCGCCCGTCTCGAAGACGGCGCGCACGCCCCGGGCCTCGATCGTCGGGATACCGAGGTTGATCGAGTTGCGGAAGAAGATCCGGGCGAACGAGTCCGCGACGACCGCGCCGACCCCGATCGCGCGCATCGCCTGTGGCGCGTGCTCTCGGCTCGAACCGCACCCGAAGTTCTCGTCCGCCACGAGAATGTCCCCTGCCCGGGCCTCCTTCGCGAACGCGGGGAGCGCGATCTCGAACACGTGCTTCTTGAGTTCCTCGGGGTCGATGATCGTGAGGTACTTCCCCGAGATGATCTGGTCCGTGTCGACGTCCCGCCCGAGGGTCCACACCCGTCCCTCGATCACGTCCTGCATTCGGTCCTCCTACAGGAACTCTCGGGGGTCGGCGACCTCGCCGCGGATGGCGCTCGCGACCACCGCCGCGGGGGACATGAGGTAGATCCGGGCCTCCTTCGCGCCCATCCGCCCGGGGAAGTTGCGGTTGGAGGAAGAGGCGCAGGTCTCGTCCGGCGCGAGGATGCCCATGTTGCCGCCGAAGCACGCCGAACAGCTCGAGTTCGTGAAGACCGCTCCCGCCTCGGTGAAGACCTCGATGAGACCCTCCCGCAGGCACTGCTCGTAGATCGGGGTCGATGCCGGCGAGACGATGAACCGTACTCCGCTCGCGACCTTATGGCCCTTCATGAGCGCGGCCCCCTCTCGGAGGTCCTCGATGCGGGCGTTCGTGCAGGAGCCGAGGAACGCCTGGTCGATGCGGACGTGCTCGCGCGCGACGTCCGGCAGCGGCCGGACGTTGTCCGGGGAGTACGGGCAGGCTACCATCGGCGGCATCCCGTCCACGTCGATCTCGACCTTCCGCTCGTACTCCGCGTCCGCGTCCGGCAAGAGCGGACGCATCGGGTGCTTCGCGACGGGCGCGAGGTACTCGGCGGTCGTCGCATCGGGCGCCACCATGCCGGTCTTCGCGCCCATCTCCGTGGTCATGTTGCAGATCGTGAACCGCTCGGGCATCGAGAGGCGCTCGACGGTCGGGCCGGAGAACTCGACGGCGCGGTACTGGGCGCCGGTCGTCCGGACCTCCCCGAGGACGCGGAGGACGAGGTCCTTCGCCGTGACCCCGGGGCCGAACCGGCCGCGGACCTGCACGGAGATCGTGGACGGGACCCTCAGCCAGAGGCGGCCCAGGGCGAGCACGGCGGCCATCTCCGTCGGCCCGATCCCCGTCGCGACGGCGCCCATGGCGCCGAGCATGTTGGTGTGGGAGTCGGTCCCGACGGCGAGGTCGCCGGGGACGACCCAGCCGTCCTCGGCGAGGATCTGGTGGCAGATGCCGTGGTGGCCGACGTCGTAGAAGTGACGGAGGTCGACCTCCTCGGCGAACTTGCGCAGGATCCGGTGGAGCACCGCCG
>Ga0187769_10000142_pt1 | contig 38000 bp, 42 predicted proteins | sample 0116_SJ02_MP02_1_FD_133140 | JGI IMG/M metagenome (GOLD analysis project Ga0187769, IMG submission 133140) | Tropical peat soil microbial communities from peatlands in Department of Meta, Colombia - 0116_SJ02_MP02_10_MG | ecosystem: Environmental > Terrestrial > Soil > Wetlands > Peat | place...
CGGCAAAGAAGTCGCCGGTAGGCGAGATGGGGTTCACGGCCTACTTCACCGACACGGAAGGCAACATCATAGGACTGTGGCAGAACGCCGCAAAATAGGCTGCAGACAAGCCTCCGAGTTGCATCTTCTCCGAAACACCCGCCTCGTCCACCATCTAGCGGGATGGAAACCCGTCAGACTCCAGTGCTCTCCCGCGGACGAGAGAGCTGGATTGTCATACCTCTCTCCATCTAGCCTTCTTGCCGGCGATCAGAGACAGTATAACTGCCACCCCCACGAGCACCACCCAGCCGACGTCGATTTCTGCTTGACTTAGAGAAACCAGTCCAGTCGCGTTTTGCACTATCTCCGCCGCGTAGGTCGTGGGGGAGAGGTAAGCGGCGTATCTGAACGGAAGCGGGATGTAGGTGATCGGGTAGTAGACGGGCGGAAGGGTGGAGAAGAGCGTCGAGATCAGCCTCGAGAAGGCGAAGCTCTGCACTATGTCACTCGAAAAGGTGGACAGCGTGAAGCCCAACGTCACCGACGCGAGGAACATCAGAGCAAAGACAACGAGAAGTTCGACCACCTGGAGGGCGCCCGGGTGGACATAGACCGCCAGGAGGACGGTAAGCACGGCAAGTGCCGGGACCGAGTAGATAACCTCGGCGATGGCCATCCCGGTGACGTAGGCTCCCGACGAGGTGGGAGAGCTGACCACCATGTCCTGCAGTTTGAAGTCGTTCTTCAGGTGGGACAGGTCTCCCTGAAGCGACATCCCGCTCTGGAACATGCTCATGATGAACCCCCCTTCAATTGCATCTCCGATGAGCCTTCCCTGGCTGACGAACGTAATCACGATAAGGAAGGATAGGGGCGAGAGCACCGTGTTCAGCAGCACCACCGGGTAGTTCTTCATCTCGTAGACGGAGTTCACGAGGATGGATGCCAGAACTTGCCTACCCCACGACCTCAATCGCTTTCGGCCTCCTGGCCGGTTCTGTGGACCAGCCGGAAGAAGATGTCTTCCAGAGAAGTCTTGCTCATGGAGAACTTGGCTCCTCCTTCGAGAAGCGCCCGTGAGATGTCGTACGCCTCAGATTCGTTGGTGAGGATCTGAGTCTGACCCGAGTGGCTCCTGGTGACAGTCCCGTTCTTGACGGTCGGCAATCTGGAATCTGACGCCACCATTACGCTGTACTGGTACCTCACCGCGGAACGGAGTTCTTCCAAGGTTCCGAACCCCACCAGTTTACCTTCGTGCAGGACCCCGATTACGTCCGCCAGCCTCTCAGCTTCCTCCAGGTAATGTGTGGTAAGAATCACGAAGCGATTCTGCGCGAGGCCAGAGAGGTATTTCCAGAGCTCCTGTCTCGAAATCGGATCAAGCCCAGTCGTCGGCTCGTCAAGGAAAATGATGTCAGCGTCGGAAGATAGAACGGTCGCCACGAGAACCTTCCTCTTCATCCCTCCAGAAAGGCGGCGGTTCAGAACATTCTGCTGGCTCTCCACGCCGACCCTTGCCAGCGCTTCCACGGCCTTCTTGCCTGCCTCTCTGTATCCGAGGCCCCTCCACAGTAGGTATGAAAGGACCGTCTGTTTCGGAGTCATCCAGGGGACGGTTCTGGCCTCCTGAGGCACGCAGGCGATTCGGTTCCTGATTCGTTTCGCGTCTTTGATTACATCCAGGCCATCGATGGACGCCGATCCCGAGGTCGGCTCCAGCTGAGTCGCGAGTATCCTGACCAGGGTTGTCTTTCCGGCACCGTTCATCCCTATCAGGGAGAAGATCCCGTGGGAGGGGACGGTGAGGCTGACGGAGTCGAGCGCTCTTTTCCCCTCAGAGCCGCCGTACACCTTGGTCAGCGAATCGCAGAGTAACCCGGGATGAGTCAAGCCAGCCAAGGGGGCCGAACTGCGCCTTCTTAGAATCTTGTCGGTGCTGGAACAATCAGCGGGCGCGCAGGCGTGAGACAAAGTCCCGGGGACGGGCGGACGTCGGCCTCAGACCTTGACGCCTAGGACCTGCTCGATGATGTCAGACAGGGTTATCATCCCCACCATGCCCCGATCATCGAACACGAAAGCGATGGTGGTTCCTGCCTCCTGCATCTTCTCCATCACGGAGGCCAGCCCCTCGTCCCTGCTCACCTTCGCTGGCTGGACCATGTAGTCAAGCGCACTAGCGCCGAGGAGATTCCTGCCGACGGCCTTGGAAATGGTTCTGAAGGTGACCGCGCCGACGTACTGCGTTCTCTTGGGGTCGTAGACAGGAATCCTGGGGTGGCTGGTCTGCCCCATCGCCTCCAGCGCCTCGAGGACGGTGGCGTTGTTGGGGATCGAGATTATCTCCTCAACGGGGGTAATCGAGTCCATCGCCGTGCCCTTGGAAGAGGCCAACGCAGTCCTGAGAAGCCTCCCGACATCGGGTTCTATGTGTCCTGCCTTCTCGAGCATGGTGACGACGTCCTCAAATTCGTCCACCAGGTCGACCTCTCTGTAGGTGGATTTGCCCACCAGCATTTCAGAAAGACCCCTTGCTACAGAAGTCAGGGGAACCGCAATCGGCGCCAAGCCGTTCATCACAAACATGGTGCTGGGAGACAGGGCGATGGACATCCTAAGCGCGTTCTCGATGCCGATGGCCTTCGGGAGCAAGTACAGGAGGACCATGATGGCGAGGGAACCGGCGACGGTGCTGTAAACCCAGCCGATAGGCCCGAAGTAGTCGGAGAGGACGAGCCCCATGCAGCTCGCGAGAACCACGTTGGATATGGTGTCGAGGAAGGTCGTCACGCTGACGAGCCTTGTTTTCTCCCCGACTATCGCGAGCGCTTTGGAGGCGTGAGCAGAGCCTCCGTTTATCGAGGAGCTCAGAGATAGGGGCCTGAGTGTGAGATACGTCGCCTCCACCAGAGACGACCAGAATGAGATGAAGATGGCGGCAATCAGCACGATGTAAATGGCTATGGAGACCATTTCACATCGATGCCGTTCAGGCGCTCAGATGACAAGTGTGCCGATTCGTTCCCCGCGGACGGCCTTGAGCACGCTTCTGGGGTTTGCCCCGTTCAGGACGATCAGCCTCACTCTCGATTCTGAGAGGTGTTGGACTGCGACAGGGTCGACGATGCTGTGGATTCCAGGCGTGTGGCTGCCCCCTAGGATTTCTTTCATCTTCTCGTAGGAGAGTCTTTCAAGCAGCTTGGCCTTCTTGTTCGTCCTGGGGTCCGCCGTGTAGATTCCTTGCTGGTCAGAGCCTTTGACCAAGAGGTCCGCATCCCATCTCTGAGCGACCATGGCGGCTACCGTGTCCGTTGTTATTCCCGGTTTGAGGCCGCCCATGACCGCGACCCGGTTCCTTGAGAGCCGTTGGAGCATCCCATCTATGGACGTAGGAACCGAGCTCACGCCGCCGAGCTTCATCGCCATCAACCTGGCGTTCAGGCGCGAAGCGTGTATGGCAACCGTATCTTGCTGATACGGAGAGAGCCCCATCCCCTTGGCAGACCTGATGTAGTCCCTCGCCACCTCGCCTCCTCCCACAACGACGGCAATCGACGTGCCCTCGGAATTCAGCTCGGTGATTACCTCGGCATAGCCGTCCACTATGTCGACAGATGGCGGAGACCCCAGAACCGAACCTCCGATCCTTAGTACGGCCTTCAAGCCAGAGTTACTCACTTTCGCCCGTGTTCTGGTGGTAGCTTTTATAAATGAGGTTTGGGCTAATTTCAACGTCGCAATGCGACCAGCTTTAGGTTCCGACGTCGCTATTCCCGCCTGAGTCAGGGGTAACCCCGTTTTGTCGACAAAACCCGATTCTGTCAAACTATACAAGGTCAGGAAGCTGATTTCGGAACTCGCCAACAAGGAGGGACGTGGTACCGAACTGGTCTCGCTTTACGTCCCCCCTAAGAAACCCATCCACGAAGTCATATCGAACCTCCGTGAAGAGTGGGGGACGGCTGGGAACATCAAGTCGGATACGACGAGGAACCACGTCCAAGACGCGCTCACGCGAGCCATGCAGAGGCTCAAGCTCTACAGAACTCCCCCAGAGACAGGGCTGGTAATATTCTGCGGAGCCCTTCCCACCAACGGGCCCGGGAGCGAAGTGATCAACCTTTACGAAATCGCCCCGCCCAAGCCTGTGACGGCTTACCTGTACCAGTGTGACGACCACTTCCATCTGGAGTGGCTAAAGGACATGCTGAGGGAGGAGAAGGTCTTCGGCTTGCTGTCAATAGACTCCTCCGAAGCCGGGCTGGGGATCCTGAGCGGTGACAACTTGGAGGTGGCCGACATGATGACATCAGGCATCTCGGGGAAGACCAGGAAGGGCGGGCAGTCTGCCAGGAGGTACGAGCGGGGCAGGGAGATGGAGATGACCTACTACTTCAACAGGGTCGGGGAGCACGCCACGCGGGTCTTCATTGATGGCGGCAAAGTCACAGGGATGATCGTAGGCGGGCCCGGGCCCACCAAGGAGGAGTTCCTGAAGGGGGACTATTTGCACTACGAGCTTCGGAAGAAGGTGCTGGCTGTGATTGACACTTCCTACGCGGGACGAGAGGGGGTAAGGGAGCTCGTAGACAAGGCGTCGGATACCCTGCAGGGGGTCAGGCTGGTGGAGGAGAAGAAGTTGGTGCAAAGGTTTCTGGGAGAGGTCAACCGCCAAGGAGGGCTGGCAGTGTATGGGCTCCCGAGGGTGATGGACGCGCTCCAAAAGGCGAACGCAGAGGCGGTGCTGGTGTCCGACGACCTCGATACGGTCAAACTCGAGGCGAAGTGCAGGAGATGCGGGACAGTCAAGAGCGACGTCGTCCAGACTTCGGCAAAGGTCCAGAAGAAGCAGGAGCTCCTTTCGGAGCCGTGCGCGAAGTGCGGCTCGACGGAATACGACATCAGCGAGAGAGACATCGTTGACATACTGGAGGAATCGGCCTTCCAGGTCGGCTCCAAGGTAGAAGTGATTTCGTCAGGGACGGAGGAGGGGAACATGTTCAAGACCTTCGGGGGGATTGCGGCTATTCTCCGGTACAGGCCCGGTTGAGGGGGAACCGCAGGACCTTGAGCGAAGGAGGCTCCGAGGGGGCGGAAATCAAGGCCCAGGGGAAAATCGACTCGGAACTCAAGGGGAATACCCTGAGAGTCTACGTCTACGCGCTCAGGAAACGGAAGGTGGGAGTCCGCGAGGTACAGCGGGCACTCAGGATGTCGAACCCGTCTCTGGCGCAGTACCACCTCAACAAGCTGAAAGACCTTGGCCTCGTGTCAGGGGATGGAGGGGGGTACGCGGTAATGGAGGAAGTGAAGGTGGACATCATGAAGAACTTCCTCAGGGTAGGGACGCTCATCGTGCCGAGGTTCGTCTTCTACGCGGTGTTCTTCAGCGTCTTCGCGGTCTACCTGACCATTGCTGCCTCCCCCTATTTCCAGTACGTCCCGGTCCTTGAGCTGTTCTGCGGGCTCTTGATTGCGTCGTCGGCCGTCTACTGGTATGAAGCGCAAAGGGCGTGGCGGTCGTCTCCCTTTCCCTGACGCCCCTGCAGGATGCTCATCTAAGCAACTAGAGCGAGGGAGATTGGCATGAGTAGTCAATTGCCACCGGATAGAGAGCCGAAGCGAGGACGGAAATGATCCCTGGCGCAGCGGCGAGCTTGCGGAAAAATCAACCCTTCAACTATAAGTAGAGCGGTCTTCAGAAGACAACCAAGGGGACGGAAGATTCATGATTAGGGTCGGGATTGTGGGTAAGACCAACGCTGGAAAGACGACGCTCTTCAACTCAATGACGCTGATGGCCGGGGAGATTTCCAACTATCCGTTTACAACGAAGGCTCCCGAAACGGGAGTGGCCAGCGCGGTCACGCTTTGCGTCCACAAGGAGTTCGGGGTTCAGGACACTCCCATGAACTCCAAGTGCGAAGACGGCTGGAGGTTCATACCTGTCGAAATCACAGACCTCCCTGGACTGATCAAGGGAGCCTGGATGGGAAAGGGACTTGGGAACCAGTTCCTGAGTGTCGCAGCCCAGTCCGACGCGTTGCTCCACGTCGTAGATGCGTCGGGGAGCGTGGACAAGGACGGCAAGATTTCCGAGCCGGGGACAGGCGACCCGATCGCTGACTTTGCTGACGTAGAGCTCGAGCTTGTCCTCTGGTACACCAAGCTGTTCACGAGCAACATCGCGAAAATCTCGAAACTTTCGAAGACGCCTGGATACGGGGTACCGACCGCTGTGGAGGAAGTCCTTCACGGAATCGGAGTGAGAAAGGAACACGTCATCTCGGCCATGAATGAGAGCATGCTCGCGGACCGAGAGTTCGATTCGTGGACGGAAAAAGAGATTCAGAGCTTCTGCTGGGCCCTACGGGAAGCCTCCAAACCTACGCTGGTCATTGCTAACAAGATGGACCTGCCTTTCGCGGCAGAGAACTTCAAGCGGCTAAGAGAGAAGTACAAGGGGCTGATAGTCGTCCCGACAAGTGGAGAGGCGGAGCTGACCCTCCGCAGAGCGGAGTCGAAGGGTCTCATCAAGTACGTCCCAGGCGAGGAACGGTTTGAAATCCTGAGACCCCAGGACCTGAACGAGGCCCAGAAGAGCGCCCTCGCCTACATCAGAAGGAAGGTCTTTGGCGAGTATCTCAGGACCGGTGTCCAGTTCGGGCTGAACATCGCGGTGTTCAAGCTCCTGAAGATGAATGCTATCTACCCAGTCGCCGATGTTGAGAGGCTTACCGACAAGAACGGCCGCATCCTCCCAGACGTCTACCTCATGCCGACCGGGTCGACCGTGGAGGAGCTGGCCGCCTCAATCCACACCGAGCTGACGAAGGGGCTGGTCTACGCCGTCGACGCTAGGACCGGCATTCACCTACCAACCAATTATGTGCTCAGAGACAGAGACGTCTTGTCCATCGTTTCCACAGCTAAGAGAAGCTAGCAAGAGCCTTAAGGGCGGGCACGCAGGTTCGCGGACCCGGAAGCCGTTGTCCTACAGGGGACCCTCACTTACAGACCTAGAACTCAGATATCCCTTCGCGCCGCAGTCTCGAAAGTTCTTCGAGTCGATTCCGGTGGAGGAGGGTCTGGCGAGCAAGGAGGTCGTGGGCCAGGCGGAGAGCAGGCTCCTCAGCGCCCTCGGCCGTCTGAAGTACGAACCTCACATCTCGGAGGTAATCGAGTTCTCGAGCTTCTTCGCGGCAGCACTCGTCGCAAGCCAAGACGATTTCCTCGCGGCCAGGTTCTCAGAGAAGGAAGCGGAAAGAGCCAAGGAGTTCTTCATCCGGGAGAAGGAAAGTGAGAAGGCGAAGATGATGTACGAGTGTTTCGGAGTGGCACTGGAACCGTCACAGGCGACAAGTCGATTGATGTACGCGATGCCGTTCGAAGTCTATCTCGCATTGACCGTCAAGTACGAGTTGACTAAGGTGCTCAGATGGAAACTGGCAAGGCAGGCGCTTACCGGAGGGGTGGTCATGCTAAGCGGCAACCTGCTGAACGACCTGTTCGGGGACTGTGCCAGAGGGGCGATATCCGAAGGGGTCAGGAATCTCAGGAAAGGGGTCTTCCCGAGACAGCTTCAAGACGTCAAGGCGGCCGTTACGAGGTACGTCCCTGTTCGAAGCCAAAGGGCGGGGAGAGGCTACCTCTACGTCGAGAATCTGTTCGCGCATCCGGTCTCAGACGGAAGGCACAGACTAGTGTGGCTAGTGCTCGCCCCGTACCTGGTCAACGTCAGGAAGGTCGAAAACGATGAAGCCATAGACAGGATCAGAGCCTTCGTCTCGGTCGCGGGGGAGACGAGGGATATGAAGCGGTTTGTCGAGTATAACGTAAGGAGAGCGCGGAGGAACGGTCTGCTTCCGCCGACGCTGTCGACCCTTAAGACCGAACATCCCGACCTCTACTGGCTCCTTCCAAAGGAAGTGCTGGATGCCGAGGCTGCGAAGCCGAAGGCGAAGCAGACTCCCTCAAACGGCTGAGCCGCTCGAGGAGCCCGCTGTACGAGCCTCCGCTTCGACAGCAGCAAGACATAGATTGGGGGGCTGCTGCCGTCGGACAGTTGATTCTGAAGGATTTTGGGAAGACCGGTAGAAAGGTCTCTGAGATCGGCATGGGGACGTACTACGACCCAGCCTGGATAGCCGGCGCGTTCTTGGGCTGGAGGAGGGGGGCTTCGGAGAAGGTCCAGGCAGTCGAATCAGGACTCGAGTCGGGAATCACGCTTGCGGACACCGCAGAAATCTACGGCTCAGAGCCACTGGTCGGCGAAGCGCTGGCCAGGTACAAGAGAGACGATGTCTTCTTGGCCACCAAAGTGTCGCCTATTCACCTGCACAGGGAAGCGGTAATCAAGTCGCTTGAAAAGAGCCTTAGGCGGCTCGGCACCACCTACGTCGACCTGTACCAGGTCCACCAACCCAATTCGCGTGTGCCAATCTCCGAGACAATGGCGGCCATGGAGGAACTGGTTCGCGCGGGGAAGGTTCGCCACGTCGGCGTCAGCAACTTCAGCCTTGAACAGACCATGAAGGCGAATGCAGCGCTACCGAAATCGCAACTTGCATCGATACAGCCTGACTACAGCCTGATCAACCGGAAGATTGAGAGTGACCTCCTCCCGTACTGCGAGGCGAATGGGATAGCCGTTCTCGCCTATTTTCCCCTTGGGCATGGGAAGCTGGTTGCAAGCGGTAAGGTTACCGAAATCGCAAGGAAGTACGGCAAGACCAACGGCCAGACGGCGCTAAGATGGCTTGCCAGAAAGAAGGGGGTCTTTCCGATTCCGAGGGCGTCCACTCGCGTTCACGTGCAGGAGAACGTCGGGGCGAGCGGATGGGAGCTGGCTGATGACGACGCCGCCAAGCTGGACTCCTCGTTCGCTTAATCGCTTAAATCCCCGTTCACGGAGGTGATAGTTGGCGGGTGAGTGACCTCCACCCGATCCGCCTTACAAATCCCGGTGTGGGAGGAATTGAACAAGAACAGAAAGAATTGGAGTTCGAGGGACATCGCACTTGCCGCGGTCCTGGCTGCCCTCTATTCGGCCTACGTGTTCTACTTCGCAGTGACCAGTTTCGGGCCACTTCAGGTCAGGGTCGTGGACGCGCTTCTCCCACTGTCAGTACTTTTCGGCTTCCCAGCCATCGTCGGAGTGACGATTGGAGGTTTCATAGGGAACCTGCTGGGTAGCCCCTTCGGAATTGTGGACTACGTAGGGGGCCCAGTAGCCAACTTTGTAGCCGCGACGCTGGCCTGGGCCGTCACAAGACGGAAGTTCAAGGGGGCGTGGCTGGCTGCGATAGCGCTGGAGATTGCGGCGGTCACGCTCATCGTGGGGAGCTACCTAGTCGCTTTGGCGTCGCCGCCTGGCGTCCCGTTGTGGGTCGGATGGGCGGAATTCCTTGGAAGCGAAACAGTCGCCATCGGGGTTCTCGGCTACCCTCTCCTGAAGGCAGTTGACAGGACAGTCAACAGAGAGCCCACAGGAAGCGCCAAAAACCCGTCTTAACTTCATATAGGTCAGGGACGGCCTGTCTGCGTCATTTGCAGCCACAGTTCTCGGCGAAGCTTGAGGCGACATCATGGGACCCAAAGCTGGAAGCTGAGATAAGGCAGACTTGGGAAACTGAGAAAATCTTCGAGTTCAAGCCACAAACGAAGAAAAATCTCAATTTCGTGATGGACACACCCCCGCCCTATCCTTCAGGAAAGCCATGGCATGTAGGAGCAATCACCGCGTATTCTTTGATCGACATGGTGGCGAGATCCGCCAGGATGAGAGGCCTGCAGGTGGACTACCCCATAGGGATTGACCGAAACGGCCTGCCGGTCGAAATCTTCGCGGAGCGGAAGTACAGGGTGCAGATGAGGAAGACTCCTCGCGAGGAATTCATCAATCTCTGCAAGCACGCGCTTGACGACCTAGAGGCGTACATGATTGGCTTGATGAAGACCGTAGGGCTCTCAGGAGATTTTGACGGCAAATACAGAACGGACTCGGAGGAGTACAGGAAGCTGACACAATGGTCTTTCATCGAGTTGTGGAAGAAAGGCCTCATTTACGTAGCGAACCGGCCCAACAACTACTGCGTTGACTGCAACACCACCATTGCCGACGCGGAAATCGAGTACGAAGAACTGCCGACGTATCTGGTCACAGTCAAGTTCAGGGTGAAAGAGACCAACCAGGAGCTGTTGGTGGCGACCACGAGGCCCGAACTGCTATCCGCCTGCCAGCTGGTCGTGGTCAACCCCGAAGACTCGAGGTACAGGAAGCTGGCGGGAAAGACCGCGGTCGTGCCGATTTACAACAAGGAGGTGCAGATCAGGGCGCACCCAAGCGCCGACCCCAAGTTCGGCAGCGGAGTCGTGATGGTATGCAGCTACGGGGACTACAACGACGTACTGATGTTCAGGGAGTTCAAGCTGAAGGAAGTAGTAGCCATAGACATCGACGGAAAGCTCACAGGCGTGACCGGCAAGTACGCCGGGACGGCAGTGAAAGACGGGCGCTCACAGGTGATCCAAGACATGCAGGAGATGGGAGTCGCGGCCAAGGTGGAGCAGATACAGCACAGGACCCCCTTGTGCGAGAGAAGCCACACCCCCATCGAGATTATCCCTATGGAGGAGTTCTACCTGAAGCAGCTGGAGTTCAAACCCGCACTTCGCAAGCTCGCGAAGACGATAGAGTTCCACCCGAAGATGCACCGGCAAATCCTTCTCGACTGGATTGACTCGCTAACCACCGACTACCCAGTCTCACGGCGCAGATACTACGCCACCGAGATTCCGGTCTGGTACTGCAGCAAGTGCGGGACGCCTCACCTGCCGAAGCCAGGAAAATACTACCGTCCGTGGAGGGACGAAGCCCCCTTCAAGAGGTGCAAGAAGTGCGGAAACGCAAAGTTCAGCGGCGAAACGCGCACTTTCGATACATGGATGGATTCGAGCCTGTCTCCTCTCTTCATATCGAAATACCTCAGAAACGCAAAGTTTCACTCGCTGACGTTCCCGGCCACTCTAAGGCTCCAAGGGAAAGACATCGTGAGGACTTGGCTTTACTACACCCTCCTCAAGACGTACCTGCTCACCGGAAAAGCCCCGTTCAGACAGGCGTGGGTGAACGGCCTAGGCCTCGACGAGCACGGCAGGGCGATGCACCGGCACCTTGGTAACTACCTTGACCCGGAACCTCTCCTTCAGAAGTACGGCGCTGACGCATTCAGGTTCTGGGGGGCTGCCGAGGCGGGGCTCGGGTACGACTTCCGCGTAAGCGAGGACAGGATGGCGGGGGCGGGGAAATCACTGACGAAACTTTGGAACACGGCGCGGTTCATCAGCTCATTCCCTGAGCCGAGGACTGCAAGGCTCACGTGGACCGACAAGTGGATGCTGAACGAGCTGGGGAAACTTACCGAAGAATGCGCGAAGGCGTACGAGCGGTTCGACGTTTTCACGGTCGCAACGAAGACCAGGGAATTCATGTGGAACCTTTTCGCTTCGAATTACCTCGAGATGGCAAAGGGCAGGGCGTACGGGGACGGCGTAGGTCAAGACGAGCAGGAAGCGGCCTGGTACACCCTCCACCAGGTTGTGAAGAGTTTGCTTCTCCTGCTAGCACCAATTTCGCCCTTCATCACCGACTACATTTGGCGGAAGTTGTACGGAGCACAGAGCATACACCTCCAGCAGTTTCCGCAGCCGACGAGATTCGACATCAGCGAAAAGGTCAGCGAGAGCATCCTCGAGTTCAACGCGCACGTGTGGAAAACCAAGCGGGAAAAGGGGCTCGCCCTGAAGGATTCCATTTCGACTAGAATCCCGGCAAACTTGAAACAATTCGAAAAGGACCTTGTGCGCATGCACCATATCACCAAATAGCGTTCTGTGCGGACAGCTTAAGACGCCGAAGGTTCTCTGGCCGGCCCGTGAATCCGCAGCGATCGTACATGCTAAGGGGAGTCTTTGGTGGGCTTTTCGTAGGAATCGGGGCTCTGATCACGATGATTGGTGGGATCTTTTCCCAGATACGGGCGACGCCGGCCATGGTGGGCTACGTATACGAGCTGTTGACGGTAGGTATTCTTTCTCTAATCATCGGAATCGGAATCTTGGCGTGGTCGTGGAGTTCGTCCAGATCAGCGTGACGAAGTCCTGGCCAAATCGCCTCGCCGGCGTTGTCTGAATTCGACAACTGCGTATGTTGATTTCGACATTTGCCTATCCTTATATAAGACAAACTCCGCCTCTGCCTGAGTTGCATCCCGCCTACGCATCACGTAGATGCATTTGGTGTGGTCGACCAATAGATAGTGCGAACCCTTTGGAAATGGCATACGACACCTGTGCGAATTGTCTGATACCCCTTCCTACAGAGTAACGTCGACCTCTTTTCAGACCTTGTCATATTCTGACTGAGTGAACCTGACTGACACAGAAAAGGCGTTCTCCTCCACGTGCCCGACGCGCGCGGCCTTGGGAATCGCAACAACCCGCTCGTCCCTTGTCACCCAGTTCAGCATGACCTGCGCTGGAGTCATTCTGTATTTTTGCTGCAAGGCAATAGACACCTGAGATTCGAGGATGGCACCCCTAGCCAGCGGACTGTAGGCAATCAAAGTGATGCCTTCCCTCCTGCAATAGGGCAGGATGTCTTTCTCTACAGACCGGTTAACGATGGAGTACTCAACCTGGTTGGAGACCAGCTCGCTCTTGGGCAGCGCGTTCTGAGCCTCTTCGACCTGGTCGACGCTGAAGTTGCTGACGCCGACGTGGCGAACCTTCCCCGCGCGAACCAGTTCCTCCATGGCAGCCATTGTCTCTCTTATCGGGACGCTCAAGTTCGGCCAATGGATTTGGTAGAGGTCCAGATGGCGGACGCCGAGCCTCTGAATGCTCCTTTCGCATGCTGCGATGACATCATCATGATGGAGGTGGTCAGACCAGACTTTAGTGGCGATGAAGACCGACTCGCGGAAGCTTGCGACCGCTTCACCCAGCAGCCGTTCTGACCTTCCGTCTCCATACATTTCGGCCGTGTCGATGAGGTTGATACCCAGCTCGACTCCCCTTCTGATCGCGCGGATCTGTTCCGTCTTCTCGCTCGGGGAGTTGTACGAGCCGATTCTCCACGTACCCATTCCTATGGACGAGATCTTCTCGTTGGTCTTCCCCAGTCGCTTGAATTCCACTTTTGTTGTCTGAAACCGCCTGCCTTTAGGGATATCAGCTTCGAGGCGGGAGAAAGCCACGGGTGAGATTTGGACTCACGACCACCTGCTTACAAGGCAGGTGCTCTACCAGGCTGAGCTACCGTGGCACAGGAGCCTGCGGCGCCAAGAACGCTTTATCTCCTTTCTGCTGTTTGATAGGCCGGGACGAAGCGGACTAGCCGCGGTTCATCGTGCTGAATACGTCGATGACGACAGCCCTGAGAACCCGAGTGTATTCCTCGTCACTGAATTCAACAGTGTCGACTTTCCCCACTTGCGATGCAATCCTGTAGCTGAGGAGATGATAACAGGTCTCCTCCTTCCCATTGCTTACTCTGAAAAAGAAGTTGCTGCACGAGCAGTACGGCTTCTCGGGGTCGATGAACTCGTCACCAAGCTTCCCGACGACAGTAAGGATCTTACGACCACTTGGCACGAAGCGACTTTCTTTCACCCCGCCCGCAAGGACAGTGGCCAAGGCCCTGTCGAACTTCCGACCGTGCCGAGAGAACTCACCTAACTCCTGCTTCAGACCCTCGTCGGGCTGGGATGCCGTTTCTGCCGTCATGGCTCCCCGACGTACTCCGCTAGGGACTTCTGGTCCGAGTTTGCTGATAGGTCAGATAAGCGAATCCCCACCCTCCTGAACTCGCGGTCGGCCGAGTCGCTCAGTTGCGAGAAGAGGTCAGCGAGCGCATTCTTCACAATAGACAGGTCCCAGATTGGTGTTTCGAACGTCTTGCTTCTCGTCTTGGTGGAGAGATTGGTGAGTATCGCAATCGCGGAGAGCGTCCTGAAAGACGTTTTCCTGGAAATCAGTCTAGACCGCAGGTCGTCCGCAGCCTCGGTCAGCTGATTCATGGCTTCCTCGGCGTCGGTCGTGTCGCTCTTCAGCGTGATGATTCGACTGAACTGCGTTGGTTCCTGTCTCTCTTCCACGGGGTCATCGTCCTCCCCGTTCGCAGCTGCGTGCAGGTAAAGGGCGAGCTTCCTCCCGAAGTAATCTTGTAGGAGGCTGACATCTGCGCGCGCGAGCTCGGCGATAGTCCCGATTCCCAGCCCCTCGAGTGTTTTCACCGTTTTGGGGCCAACGCCGTACAGGTTGCCTACGTTCAGGCTCCCCATGAACGCCATGGTCGAATCGGGGGAGACTACCATCAGTCCACCGGGCTTTGCGCTGTCAGAGGCAAGCTTGGCAACGGCCTTGCTGCGCCCGAGGCCCACGGAGCAAGTCAGGCGTTCTCCCTCCAGAATTGTCTCTTTGATTTTTCTGGCGACACTTGCAGCGGAGTTGAAGTCTCCTCTGGAGCCGATGGTCAGGTCGAAGAAGGCTTCGTCGATGCCAGCCTCCTCTAGGATGTCGACGTGAGACCTTGCTAGCTCCATTATCCTCTCCGAGACCGCTTCGTACTTGGTGATTTCCATCCTGATCATGATTGGGTCCCTCCCTTCGAGCCGCCTCTTGGCCAATACGATGGGCATGCCTGATTTCACTCCAAACTCTCGTGCCTTGTAGTTGGCCGTGCTGACGACCCCAGAGTCTTTCGTTCTGCCCGAGAAGACGCAGACAGCCACGGGCCTTCCTTTGATGGATGGATTTTCGACCTCCTCTACCTGAGCGAAAAAGTAGTCGAGGTCGATGTGGCCGATGACGCGGACCAAGAATCTGTTTCCTTCGTGCGTTCGATTTAAGGCATTTTCTGGCGGCGTGAAGAATAGCAAGTGAGAATGGGGTCGGCCGGATTTGAACCAGCGATCTCAAGCGCCCGAGGCTTGAAGCCTAGACCAGACTAGCCGACGACCCCACTGGAATCTCGCCCTCTGCGCCTTGCCTTATATCCTATCGCGATTCATTATGCCAACAGTTGCCGCGGTTGAAGAGGCAGAAGAGCCGCAATAGGACAGTGCGTGTGCTCGCCGTTGTGGTCGTGGCACTAGCGTTCGTCGTAGTCGGTTCGGCTTATCTTTTCTACGGGCCGCCGAGTCAGGGCAGGCCCGGCGGACAGCAGAAGCCGATAATCCTGTATGTAAACCAAGGAAACGGGGTTGTAAATGGCTCTGGATTCGGGACCATGCTCAATTTTACATCTGCTCACGGCTTCAATACGGTCTTCTTTCAAGTGTACAGGCAGGGGCGCCTTCTCTTCTCATCTTCGACCTTGCAATCGTTCGTGAGCCAAGCTCACCGAGCTGGCCTGAAGATTTTCTTCGCTCTATATATCACAAATGCTTCACAGTCCCTTCCCAGTTCCGTCTTCGGACTACACGAAGACGGGGTCAGCCTCGACATGTCTACCTTGCCTTTGGGTGCACAACAATCATTCCTAGCGGCTCTGAAGTCAGAGTTCAATGGAGAGACCGCGGTGACGACGACTGACATGTACTCCCCACTGAAGCCAGACCTGCTCGTACTCGAGACATACGGGAACAGCTATCAACAATACATCAGGACAGGAATCGTGGCCGGCGTGGGGGTGTTCGCCACGTCGAGCGAGTCTGATTATCAGTCGCAGTTCCAGTACGCCCTGCAGAAAAGCGACGGCGTGATGGTCTTCGACTATTACGGGCTTCAGAAGGCTGGGTACTAGGCGCAACTCTTAGCATCGGATTGCTTCTGAGCGTGAACTCTGACCGGCCTCCAAGAGGAGGCTTGAATCGGGCGCTGGCCCATGCGTCTGTGACTCGTCAGGTCCTGATTGCAGCGCGTGGGAAAGTTCATACTACGCATTCTCCTGCTCGTCCAAGACCCTTCCATCAGCGCCTGGAGAGCAGTCCTGCCTCCTCCAGTACGTCGCCGTGACCACGGGTGAAATCGGCTGACGAAAGTGAAGACAACGGCACGAAATGGAAGTCTTTGAACCAAGGTGGCGTCTTCAGACGACCCGCCGTCCTTGCTGACACCTTCGCCTCGTAGACGAAACAGATATCCCAGTGAGGCGGCTGCTTCGAGCTTTTCACGTCACCCCTTACATGAGACTGGACATCGACGAGGCGGAGGTTCCTGCTGGGAATCCGCAGCCTCACCTGATCCCGAAGGATGCTCTGGGCAGCAGCGGACGGGGACTCGTACCAAGCGAGGTGCCTGGCCGGTAGCAGGTACTTGCCACTGGCCAGATAATCTGGTGCGAACTTCTCGCCGACGAAGAACCTGTCAATCCAAACTTCGGGTTTTGCCATCTTCCCCACCAGAACGTCCCTGCCGTTCCTGACCAATACGAACGAAGACAGGCAGACGCCACCAGCCGGGACGTTCCGTTCGTTGAAGAGCGCAATCCTTTGGCGTGAGTTCATCGCGGTCAAACGACGGTCCTTCGACTTAACTCGTTCGTCCTTTTATACAACAGCCGAAGGCGAGCCTCCGCCATGGAGGCCAAATTCACTTACGTGGGGATCAGGGTCAAGAACATGAAGAAGTCAGTGGAGTTTTACACGAAGTTACTTGGGATGAAAGACCAGGGACACTCCAGGATAGAGGTCGCCAAGGGGGACGTCGCGTTCCTGCAGTCGAATGATGGCGAAGTCGGCATAGAGCTGAACCACTACGATTCCGACAGCCCGTTCAACACAAAGTACGTCGTGGGCGAGGGACTCGACCACCTCGCGTTTGGAGTGAAAGATCTCGATGCTGCCCTCCGGCAGGCGAAAAAACTGGGCTACAAATTCCTGAAGGAGGTCAGGACTGAGAAAAGCAGATGGGCCTACATCCAAGACCCCAACGGGATCTGGGTCGAGCTTTTCAAGACCAGTCAATAAATAGAAGCGGGCCCGAAGACGACCGTTGGCAGTCATGTGCTGTGGAGCGGGCGAGTGTTCCAGCTCCAACCTTATCCAACTGACCGACCGCGAACTGGCTGTCTGCCAGATGATATGCACGAGCAGCGAACCTGTCACCTTCTCTCATGTGAAAAGGTCGGTTGACTTGCATCAAGAAATCCTGTCTCGTATCCTCAAGCGACTGCTGAATTACCGCGTCATAAGGAAGGAGAACAGGAAGTACAGTTGCATTGCTGGTCAATAACTAGGTCCGCACCAGACATAAGGCGGGGTGAGAATGGTGCCAAGTTGTTGCTGTTGTTGCTGCTGTGAAAGATGCTGCAAGCCAGGCGTGGAAAACGACATCCAGAGCCCCGGGTCCTAGCTGCCGAGGATTGTGATGCTGACCAGCATCGCTTCGCTGGGCTGCACAGGCGGACACTCAAGCTCACCACTGGTTTGGCATGTCGAGGCAACGGGTAGATTACCGATAGCGAGGGGAACACCAATGCCCGTGGTGACCATGCCGAAGACAGCATAACCCCTCCCCAGAATGGCTGTGTTGTTGCCTATGTTGATGAAGAATTGCGAGGTGGCGCTGTTGGGCGCACTTCCCCGGGCCATGGCAATGTATCCCTCGTCCTCAGGAAGAGTCGTGTTCTCGAATGGGATTGTGGTGTTGGAACCACCCTCTCCCCAGGTGTTTGGATTTCCGCCGCCGTTTCTTGTGTTCGGATCGCCGGTCTGAATCACGAACCCTTTCACAATCCTGTGCCACACGAGGTCATTGTAGAACCCCTCTTTGGCAAGGCTGACGAAGTTGGCAACCGTCTTAGGGGCTTGCGTGGCGAACAACTCTATCTCGAAGTTCCCCTGCGAAGTCTGGACACAGGCGAAGATGTTACTGCTCTTAGGAGGCGGGGCCGGGCAGCCGGGGCCTGTCGCCACGGTGCTCGTGGAAGTATTCGTGCTGCTGGAATTCCCGCCCGAGAGATAACTCGAGAGGTAGCCGGTGAAGTACAGGTAGGTCATGGCAGACCCTCCAAGTAGAACCACCAGGGCGACTGATGCGTAGACCCTCCTGTGACTGGGCCGCTTCCTCCCCCTCGGTTTCTTGACGGGCAACGTCTCAGCCCGTCCCCGAACCGAGTTCAAATACGATTCGGTTCGCGGGCGACAAAAGGGAGGCTTTATAGGATGAATGACCCTGCCTGAAGCTCAATGTCTGAAGAAAGAAAGACCGTCATAGTCGGCAAGTCGAAGCCACTCCTCAACTACGTGACCGCGTGCATAACCATGTTTAACGGCGGAGCGCACCAAGTGGTCTTGAGAGCCAGGGGCGAAGCCATCAATATGTCAGTCGACGTGGCTCAGGTCCTCAAGAAGCGTTTCATGAGCGATGTGGAGATATCCAACATCACCATAGACGGGGAGAATGTGACCTCCAGAGACGGCAGACAGCTGAACCTTCCCGTCCTTGAGATAGAACTTTCAGTCCCGCGGTAAAAGCATTATAGCCCGACGGCGGGGGCTGAGCCCGATTCTCCAATGAAAGCCAAGAAGTTCGCGAAGGTAGGTCCGAAGCTTCCCGGTCCGAAAGGGGCTGAAGTAGTCAAGAAGACTTCGAAGTACGTTTCGCCGTCGATAGCACGCTTCTACCCGCTCGTGGTCGAATCCGCACATGGAAGCCTTGTGAAGGACGTCGACGGGAACCAGTTCATCGACTTCGCAGCGGGAATCGCGGTTCTCAGCACAGGTTCGACCCACCCCAAGGTACTTGAAGCGATCAAGAGGCAGTCCGCGAAATTCATCCACTTCTCGTACACCGACTTCTACTACGAGAACCTCGTCGAGCTGTCCGAGCGTCTAGTGTCCCTGATGCCGGGGAAATTCTCGAAGATGGTGTACTACGGGAACAGCGGGGCAGAGGCCGTAGAGGCGGCGATGAAGCTTTCGAGAAACTACACCAAGCGTCCAATCTTCCTAGCCCACTCGGGTGCCTTCCACGGAAGGACGATGGGGGCGTTGAGCCTGACTGCCAGCAAGCCGATTCAGAGGAAGGGGGCGTTTCCCCTAATCCCTGAAACGGTGCACTTCCCCTACCCCTACTGCTACAGATGCCCGTGGAAGCAGACATTTCCCGAATGCGACTACTATTGCGTCGACTACTTCAAGGAGCAGTACCTAGAGAAGTTCGTCCCCTCAGATGAGGTGGCTGCTTACTTTTTCGAGCCTATTCAGGGCGAAGGAGGCTACGTCGTCCCGCCTCCGGACTACTTCCACAGGATGGAATTCCTGAGGAAGGAGGGGGTTCTCATGGTCTCCGACGAGATACAGACTGGGGTCGGAAGGACGGGGAGGTTCCTCGGGATTGAACACTTCGGCCTCACCCCCGACTTGGTGACCATTGCCAAAGGCATAGCTTCCGGGCTTCCCCTGAGCGCGATGATCGCAAGGGCTGAGGTCATGGAGAGCTGGAAGCCCGGGCAGCATGCTTCCACTTTCGGCGCCAACCCTGTGGCAATTGAGGCCGCCCTCGCCACCTTGGACGTTATCAAGACAGAGCACCTTATGGATAATGCCAGGAGGCTCGGCGGTTTCGCCCTGCAGAGGCTGAACGAAATGAAAGAGAAGTATGAGATCGTGGGGGACGTGAGAGGGATGGGGCTCTTCGTCGGGGCAGAGATAGTGAAAGACAAGAGGAGCAAGACCAGAGGCGAGCAGGAAGCCCATCAGATAATGGACTACTGCTTCAGGCATGGGCTTCTCCTGATCACCGCAGGGAGGAACACCCTGAGAGTCATCCCTCCGCTGAACATCACGAAAGAAGAGTTGAGTGAGGGCCTGGACATCATGGAAGAAGGCATCGCCCTCACGAACTCAGCCGCCAAGGGCTAGAGCATGCGTGATTTCGATACCCTAGTGGGGGAACTCCTCAGCGACAGGCCTGAGCTGAGTCGCGAGGAACTCATGCGGCGAATAGAAGAGAAGAAAGAGACCGTCGGAGCGGGGTACCTGACCGACCAGGGGGCGCTCTTCTTGGTGGCCGGAGAGCTGGGGGTGGCACTGCGGCGACCTACGTCCTCGTCGGACATGACGATCAGCGACATCTACATCGGAGCCAATGACGTCACAGTGGTGGCCAGAGTGTTGGCCGTCTATCCAATCTCTACCTACAGCAGGAAGGACGGCGGGGTAGGAAGATACAGGAGGCTAGTGCTCTTCGACGGGAAGAGCACAGTGAGGCTGACGGTCTGGGAGGAGGGGGTCGACCAAGTGGACAGGTTTGGGATTGGTGTAGACGTCCCCATCAGAGTTGTGAACGGGTATGTGAAACAGGGGCTGGACGGAAAACCTAACCTCAACGTCGGCAAGAGGGGCCGCCTAGAGCTAGCCACTGAGGCTCAGGTTCAAGCCAAACTTGCCAAGCTCTCTGTCGTCGCCGAGAAGCTGACGACGATATCGCAAGAGAGAGCCATCACAGCCATGGAGTGCGTCGTCGGCACCCAGCCCCGCTATTCCGAGTTCGTAAGGTCCGACGGGTCGCCTGGGTCGCTGTTTCAGTTCGGCGTCTCAGGGGTCGGAGGCAAGGATGAAACGAGAGTGGTAATCTGGAGCCCAGCGGCCAGGCCGGAGCTGAAACCGGGGCAGGCGGTGGTAATAACAAATCTGAAGTCGAGACGCTCGTCGAGCGGAGACTTTGAAATCCACGGCGACGCTGGAAGCGCCATCGTCTTCGGCGGCGGGAAGGAATCCATCTTGCTGAGGATTGTCGCAACCGAGAAAACTCCCATAGGAGCGATTCTGCTGGGCATCGACAAAGAAAGGAAGGCGAGGTCAATCGAATTAGGAAGTGGAGATGCTGGGGTCGCGAGTGGAGACCTCGTCAAGGTGACGCCAGACGAGGAGCGGGGGGAAAGGCTGGTCTGCAAGAGCACCGACGCCGTGCAGATTGCGAACGACATGCAATTTCCTGGACTTCAAGAACTGGCGACAAAACTCAGAGATGCGAAGGATGAGGCTTCCCAAATCATGGTGGAAGTAATAGCACTCTCTCACGGAAGCGTGAATGATGTACGCCTGAAGGACGGGTCGGCAGTCAAGAAGGGGGAGCTCGTGGTAGGAGATGACACGGCCGAGATGAAAGTTGTGGGGTGGAGGGAGCATTCAGACAGGATTATGGGCATACAACCAGGCGAAAGGCTTCGCATCTCCGGTGTATCCCCAAAGTCCATGAAGATGGGAGGGTGGGTCCTCGAGCTGAATACTTCGAGCGCTATTGAGAGAATTAGGGGCCGTGACTAGCTCTTAGAGCGCCTCAGCGCCTCATACTCGTAGACGAAGATGATCACCAGCCCGACTACGAAGAGGACGATCATCGTCGTACTCAGGAAGTTGTAGTAGCTGTTGATGTCCAGGAACGGAATGTGCAAACCTACTGTGGCGGCCTCCTTTGAGATAATAAGGATTGCTGGAGTGCCGGGGGCGGGATTTGAGCCCGCGATCTCCGGATTTCACATCGTGGCCGATTATGAGTCTCGCCGCCGTCGGCTGCCCCGGCGCAATAGGCCAAGCTGTGCTACCCCGGCATCCGCCCACGCCGTGAAACAGGCGAGATTAAAGCTCGTGCGTCACCAGACCAGTCAAATCCCCAGGCTTCAAAGATTAAAAATCGTGAAAGGTCGGCGTCGGCTCGGGCCACGGTAGCTCAGCCTGGTAGAGCACCACCTTGGTAAGCGACAGCGCGCCCATTGAGGTGGGGGTCCCGGGATCGAATGCCACCGAGGCGGTGACCGAAAGTCCCGGCCGTGGCTCTCCTCGCGCAATGCTTTTCCCCGCCGAAGGGGACCGTTGCTTGTGGCTCAGTTGAAGAAGCGTGAATTGGATTTCCTGAGACGGCACGAACTCTGCAGACTTGCGACGGCTTCGGGCGACGGCCGGCCTCATGTCGTTCCCGTGATTTACGCCCTCGATGGGGGCGACATTGTAGTCGCCGTGGACTATGGGACGAAGAAACTACGGAACCTCAGGGAAAACAGGCGTGTCGCACTGGTGGTCGACACGTATCGGCCCAATCGGGGCCTGATGGTCGAAGGGGACTGCAAAATCTTCGAGCGAGGTAAGGAGTACCTGCGACTTCTACAGATCCTGTTCGACAGATTCGAGTTCTACAAGCGGGACCCATGGGGGGAGGGCGAGTCCCCCATACTCAAGATTCATCCGACCAAGTGTGTCATGTGGTGAGGGTCAGAGGTCAAGTGTCCCTCCCCGCATCCCCCTTCCCCTTCAGCCTGTCGACCTCGCTGGCCAGCCAGACGATGGTCTTGTGTTGAGTCAAGAGGATGCTCATGAGGAGTCCCTCGCTCGGGAAGGGAGATTCGCGCGCCTGTATGGCGGGAAAATATTCGTAACAGAGCCTGAGCATTTCGTTGAACAGGACCCTATCTTCTGCACTTAGGGTGGCGGCGAAGTGCCCCCAGCTCTCCAGCTCGTCAATGACGTCTGAGTCGGAGAGGGTCACCTTCCGCCTTCCTCCGGCCTGATCTCGGAGATCACCTCCACCGCCCGAGTCAGCAGCTTCTGGTGATAGAGAATCACGGCCATCGCCATACCTTCGAAGCGCGATGCCCTGACTGCAGCTGAGGAAGCGGATGTGTGCAACCTTGCTGCGCGCAACATCATGTCAAACGTGGGCCGGTCCCGCTTGGGAAGCGCCCTCCTGAAGACCCTCCAATCCCCGATTTCCTGGGCTTCGGCGATTCTGAACGAAGGTATGGTTCTTCCCAATCAATTCCCCCCCTTCTGGGTCAGGAGCTGGCTCATCTTGAAGCTGGATATGGTCTGAGGTTTGCTCGGATGTTTGAGAAGCTCGGCCCGCACTCTGTCATCGGCGGAGGTTAGGCTGACCGCCGTGTCTGCCCACGAAGTGATGATGTCGTCGTAGCTACTGGGCGAGGTGAGGGTGACCAGTACCAAAGCGCTCTTCTTCACCAGCCCGATTGCCTGTTCAATCGAGCTCAGCAGCCTCCTCGCCTCCCTTTCGTCGAGTTCGGGCTCGTTGAAGGTGCCCAGGAGGTCGGAGATGACCACGAGCTGCGCCGCATAATCGGTGACCGCGGGGACCAGATGCTTCGAAACTAGGTCGGCGAGCTGGTACATGGTGAAGGCTCTGCATGTGGCTATCCTCCTCATCGCCGAGCTTGGTCTGAAATCATGTTGCCGTGCGAATGAGGAAAAGAGGTATGGGTCGGAGCGGTTGCCGCCATCGATGAATACTACGGCGGAGTCGAGGCCCCCCATTTCGAGAGGAAGCTGGGCTCTGAAGGTGGCGAGTTCGGCGACTATTTGGGCTTCGGTGCCCATGACGACCGCCATGAAGCCGGGGACGAACGGCCGTAGCATAGAATCCAAGTGAGGAAAACCGAGGGAGAAGTGAGGGTAGGACGAAGCGGCCCTGAAGAATGAAGCCTCTCTTTCCACGGTTCTGGGAGCTCTGAGATAGGTGCCAGACCGCTCGTTTGGGACTTCGGTCAGCCTGCACTCGATGCTCCCTTCGACAGCGCGATCGCAGCCGAAGCACTGTACGTTAACAGAATCGAGAGTTTCGCCAGTTGGACCTAAATCACGCCTAACGCGCGGAACGCAGTTACAGTTGGAGCAGAAGTAGATGAAACGTTCCTTGCCGCCTGCACACTGACCACCGAGATAATGAAGTCTGGCGGCCATTTCGGGAGCTGAAAGCCAGGCTGAGATTTAACGAGACATATGGGCCGAAGGAAACTGGCTGGAGGGAGATTGGCGAAAGTGCGCGCCGAGCACCGCTCAATGTTATTAACCCAAAGCTTGGGCTCGTCAAGACTGCGCGGGGGTCGCCCAGCCTGGTCAACGGCGCGAGGCTCAGGACCTCGTCCCTTAGGGGTTCGTGGGTTCGAATCCCACCCCCCGCACTTCTAGTTAGGCGGGTAACACATTCCCAACCCAACATATGGGGCAGGAACGACTCTGCTGTGAAATGGTTGTCCACTGAACAGAGTGAACAAGCTGTCGAGTGGCACTCACAACTTATCTAAGGCCCACGCAGCCGTTGGTCAGTGCCCCTCACATCGAAGCCCCTTACGGTCAAGACCTGGCCTGCCTTCGCCCGCCTGGTAGAGAAGCACAATGGGATTTTCGGAGGGTGTTGGTGCATCTCGTTCCATCTTGACCCAGAAGGTGGAAAGGTTCCCTCCAAGTACTACCGTAAGATGAAGGAAGACTTGGTGCGGGAAGGGCGGGCGCACGCCGCCCTCGTCTTCGACGGGCCAGATGCGGTCGGGTGGTGCCAGTTCGGCCCCACCGCTGAGCTCCCCAACATACGGAGCCGGAAGGCCTACCAGGAGGGACTGAAGAAGCTCCCCGACTGGCGCATCACCTGCTTCTTCATCGACCGAGAGCGGCGGGGGAATGGGATTGCGTCCTCTGCTCTCCATGAGGCGCTCCGGTACATCGCCCAATCGGGTGGGGGGACTGTCGAGGCGTACCCGGAGGACTACACCGGAGAGAGGACCTCCAACTCATTTCTATGCAGCGGGACCTTGGGAATGTTCGAGAAGGCGGGGTTCCGGAAGGTGCGCAAGATCGCGATGCGTCGGTGGGTTGTGGCCAAGAAGGTTCCTTCGGCCCTTGACGTCAATGCTCGTCATTGAACTCCTAAAGCACACTGTCAAGTCTCCGCCCAACATGTAGGGCAGGACTCCCACCCCCCGCACCTCACGCCGCATGAAACAGATGAGATTCCGGAAGGTCTGTGCCGATTCTAACCTTAGGCTTGGTGCGGAAACTCCGCACCACACAGTGACGAATCCTCCACCCAAGCCTGCCTTCGTGGACCATAAACCGTTTTATCATCCGTTCGATTAAGTCGCGCAAGGGACACCGGTTGTCGAACGGCGAGCGAAGACTCGCTGCAATCATGTTCACGGATATGGTGGGATACACCGCTATTGGCCAGAGGAACGAATCACTTTCGCTCATCCTTGTCGAGGAACAGAGGAAACTGATTCGACCCATCCTCAGACGTCACAGTGGCAGGGAGATCAAGACGATGGGGGACGCCTTCTTGGTCGAGTTCCCGAATGCCTTGGATGCCGTTAGATGCGCCTACGACATCCAGAGGGCGACGAGAGAATTTAACGTCTCACTTCCGGCTGAAAAGAGAATCCACCTAAGGGTGGGGCTCCACCTCGGGGACGTTGTTGAGTCAAAGGGCGACATTTCTGGAGACGCTGTCAACGTCGCGTCGAGAATAGAGCCGTTGGCGGAGGATGGCGGTGTGTGCCTCACCCGCCAGGTCTACGACCACGTGAAGAACAAGTTCGAGCTTCCACTGGTGAGCCTCGGGCCCAGACCGCTCAAGAACGTGGGGGAGCCGGTCGAAGTATACAGGGTTGTGATGCCATGGGAGCAGCAAGGCGCCCCCGAGGCTGCCACGCTTTCGACCAACCGGATCGCCATCCTGCCCTTCGTCAGCTACAGCCTGGACCCCGGTGACGGCTTCTTCGCTGACGGGATGACTGACGAGATAATATCGGCCGTCTCGGGAATCAGTGGCCTCGCCGTCATCTCCAGGACTTCCGTGTCAGGCTACAAGGGGACAACCAAGAGGGTCGAGGAAATCGGAAGGGAACTGAAGGTGGGGTCCATTCTGGAGGGGAGCTTCAAGAAGGCGGGCAACAGGATTCGTGTCACGACCCAGCTCATCGACGTGGCCAGCGACCGGCACCTCTGGGCGCAGAACTACGACAGGGAGCTTGACGACGTGTTCGAAGTCCAGAGCGATGTCGCGAAGCGCGTGGCTGACGCACTCCGGGTCAGAATCCTCACCCCCGAGATGGAGCGCATCGAAAGGAAACCCACTGAGAGTACCGCCGCGTACACGCTCTACCTGAAAGGGAGGTACCTCTGGAACAAGAGAGGGCTCGACGACCTGAAGAAGGCAGCCGAATGCTTTGATCAAGCGGTGAAGGTGGACCCATGCTTCGCCCTAGGATACGTCGGCCAGGCAGACTGCTTCCTGTTGATTTGCAGCAACTGGGGAATCGAGCGTGAGGCGAACTTGGAGAAGGCGAGGATTTCGGTGGCCAAGGCACTTGAACTCGATCCCGAGCTGGCCGAAGCGCACGCGTCGAGGGGACTAATGCTGGAACTGGAGCTCAGGGAGCGCGACGCCAGAGAGGAATTCGAGAAGGCGATTCAGTTGAAGCCTAACTACGCCGTAGTCCACGTGTGGTACTCTCAGGTGCTGAAAGCTGAGCTCCGCTGGGACGAAGCCCTCAGAGAGCTAGAGAAGGCCCTGGAGCTGGACCCGCTGTCGCAGATTGCCTACAGCAACCTCGGGGATTTCTATCAAGACAGGCAGGATTACCAGAAGGCCCTCGAGTTTCACACGCGCGCAGCCGACCTAGGGCTTCCGGGAGCGCACAATTCAGTCGCCATCGCGTATGGGAGCATGAAGATGTACGCGGAGATGAAGCGCGAGCTGGCCGTTCACGCCGAGCACGCCCGCGACACGTACCCCCTGATAGATGTGACGTGCGAAGGAATAGCCGCGTACCTCGAGAATGACAATCAGAAGCTTCGGAGCTTGCTCCCCCGGCTGGAAGCCGAACTCGACGGAGCGGGTCTCAACGCTTTCTCAATCGCATTCTGTTACTTCCACCTCGGCGAGAAGGACAAGGGTTTCGAATGGCTTGAGAAGTCCTACGCTGCGAAGGACGGGTCTCTGCTGGGGATTGGGTATCAGCAGGACCTGAATTGGATTCACAGCGAGCCGCGGTACCTCGAGCTCCTGAAGAGGCTCGGGCTGGAGTAGGTGCGCGATTCTAACCTAAAGTTGGGTTCCCACCCCACGCGTTATCATCGGGATTGGAGGCCTTGTGCCTTACCCAGAAGCGTGTTGAATTGATATAACGAATGATCGTCAATCCTGACGCATTGGCGATGGGGGTCATTAACGAGAATGCCGTCGCGAAGTACTTTGTGGGCTTGCCTACAGGTATACTCGGACCTATGCCCATCTCGGTCAGCAGAGTTTCCAGACTGAACCTGGGGGAATCCAATCTCAATTTCCTTGTGGTCACGAATCAAGGGAAGTTCGTCTTCAGAATCAATATGGATTCGGCTTCCGCCACGAAATCGGCCTCGGAGTTCAACTCGCTTCGCGCTCTTGCTGGTCTGAGAATTGCACCCGAGGCGTTCCACCTCGACGAATCCAGAGTGCCTTTCGGGGAGACCTCACTCGTTGTCAAGTACCTTGAAGGGAAACCTCTTTCAGAACTGGAAGAGGGGAGAATCTCAGTCGAATCCGCGGTCAAACTCGCACATTTAGCTGCAGTGGTTCACTCCATAGACGAAAAGAAGCTCGCCATCCAGTTGCCCGTCAGGGGGCTTAGCTATGAGAGCTGGTTCGCCCGCATGAGGAGAGATATCGACTACGTCGAGCAGAATAGGAAGAGCAGGTCGCTCAAGAGTGGTTTCGACAGAATGCTTAGGGATTCTTTCAGTCGGCTCCAAAAAGCATCGGTGAAATCGGCTCCTCCGAACGTCTCTGCCCCCGGCCACGGAGACATTTGCGCGCAGAATGTGATTGTCAATGACGACGGAGCCATGCGTCTCATCGACTGGGAGAACTTCGGCCTGTGGGACCCTGCCGCTGAGATTGCAATGGTCTTCGAGGCCTTCGGGCTGGCTTTCCCGGCCGACAGGGAGTTGGAGTTCCTCAGCGCGTACACTTCGCTCAGACAGGATCAAACACTACGGGAGAGGCTGAATGTCTTTAGGGCGATTGTCCGTTTCGAACAGCTGACATGGGGAATCCGGCACGTGTTTGAGATTGTCAACGGAGAGATGAACAAAGCGTTCACCGAAGCCACCAAGATGTCAGAGCACGTCGCCTTCGTGGATTCCTGTCTGATTGAGCTCGTCAAGGCGGGTCTAATCGACTTGGACCTCGACGAGATTTCCGAGTTGGGAATCTTTCCGCAGACCATCCAGCCAAGTGGCCATCGGCACATCATCGCGACCGGGACGAAATGAAGCCGAGAGCTACCTCCTTGCATAGACCACGATGACGAATATCAGGAGGACTGCCGCTGCGATTAGTTCAGAGGCGTATGACGTCAGCCCGGTGGCCAACGAGGCGATTGCCATCACGGCCAAGGCCAAGGTGGCATACATCGACATCGCCATCCAATGAGACCGTGAGACCTTGGAGGCGTTCGACTTCACTTCAGCGTCGACCCCGGTAGGTGCCCCCAACACAGCCGAGACATCGTACTCGAAGACCAGCCTCTCCGGTACAATGACCGCGAAGAGGCCGGCGGCCAGGTAGCTCCAAGAAAACGGAAGGATTCTGGTCAACGCGACCGCCACTGGCAGGTAGAGTAGCCAGCCGGCCGCAACTGTAGTGGCTGTTCTCTTCCACTGGAGTCCCACCAGGAGGGCGGCCACGCTTCCCCCGATGATGATGGTCGCGAAAGCGTTCCATACGGTAACGGCCGACACGGCCGCAGCCACGAGAAGGATAGCGGCGTAGGGTCTGAAACTCATCTTCTAGGCCTCCGTCCCGCTTCGACGAAGCCTTCTCCCGCCCGCCAGACGAACACGTCTGAACTGGACGCGAGCACGCCCTTGTAGAAGTCTTCTTCGGCTCTTGCGTACCTGAGGCCGAATTTCGTCTCCTCAGGGCTTAAGAGTTTCAGCTGCTCTAGTGCCCTACCCTCTCCGCCGAGCGCGTCAACGAGTATGGAATTGCAGGTGAAGCCCTTCTCGGATAGAGATGTGACGGTCTCAAAGAGCTCAGCGCTTGGCCACGCGAAAACGAAGAACAGCGTGCCGCCGCGAGTAGTATACTGTTTCCTGAAGAACATGTCCAAGAACTCCTCTGTGTATCCCATGCTCCAAACTGTTCCCTCATGCGAATCTACGAGGTTCTCGACCATCACCTGGAGATGTCTTGAGCCAAACCCGGGGCTTATCTTCTTCAGGATGCTACCCATCACTAGCATTCCCACCCTGTTGCCTGCTGCGACAAGCGAGTTTGTCAGTTCGTAGGCGGCTGTTATCACATCCGGCCTGGCACTCCACCCGTCGACCCTTGGCAGACTGTCGGAGCTGAGGTCCACGACGACAACGCAATCGAGACCCCGTTCGACCCGCCATTCATTGACGAGCGTCTTTCCCAGCCTTGCACTCGCCCTCCAGTTCACGTTCTTGAGCGGGTCGCCGACCACGTACTCTCGTATGTCGGTGAAGTCTAGGCGACCGCCCTTGTACCTTGACGGTGTGATGCCAGACCAACCGTAGGCCTTCGCAGGCCCTGTCGCCAAGTTCTTGACAAGGCGGCGCGGATAGACCCTGACCGTCAATGGCGCTGGCAAGTCGAGTTTCAATTCCGCCAAGCCGAACAACGACGTCAACCGGGCATGACAGGGCCCGAAGCTGTGTTCCCCTGGATCATGGAATCTCACCTCGTACTTTAGCCTCGTGCGCTCGTCGGTCTCCAGCCTGCACAGCATGGAGGTCGACCCCCTGACGATTTCGCCGGTGGCGGGAGGCGTGTCTTGGACAAAGACCCGCTTCAGCCCAGGCCCGCGATTCTCCAGTGCAAGCTCGACAACAACGGTATCATCCATCAGCACTTTGGTTTCGGAGACACTTCGCTTGATGTCCAGGGTCGTTTCCTTCGCGTGGGGGGGCTTGGTTCTGAGGTCCAGCGCTACGAAGAGGAGGATCGGTACGACAGCGAGGCCAAAGAAAGCGCCAGTAATCACAGAAATCCAGAGACCGACCAAGGCCACTGTTACAAGCAACAGCAGCTTATCTTTCAGGCTCGCTTACCTTTGGGACCGGCGTCTGCGCGAGGGCCTTTTCGATGATTGTTTCCTGATGCACCCCTTTCAGGCCGATGTCGGCGTTCAATACCAGCCTATGGGACAAGGCAGGGACAGCGAGCGTCTTCACGTCGTCGGGAGTCACGAAATCCCTTCCCGAACACGCGGCTCTTGCCCTCGCTATCCTGAACAGGTGTATGGAGCCGCGGGGACTCACCCCCACCTCGACGCTGGGGTCAGACCGAGTTCTTGAAGCGAGTTCGACCATGTAGTGTTTCAGATCTTCGTCGACGAAGACTTCATCGAGTTTGGATTGCAGTGACACCAGAGCTTTCGGGTCAGAAACCTGTTCAACCGCTTGGAGCTCGTCGCCCAGGGACTTGCGGAGTCCCAGGATGGCAACTTCGTCCGCATGTCCTGGGTAGCCCATCCTCAGCCTGACAGTGAACCTGTCCATTTGTGCTTCGGGGAGTGGATATGTCCCCTCGTACTCAATCGGGTTCTGCGTCCCGAAGACGACGAAGGGCTCAGGAAGTGGGAAGGTCTGATTCTCCGATGTGACCTGGTGTTCCTGCATCGCCTCCAGGAGCGCTGACTGTGTCTTCGGCGGAGACCTGTTTATCTCGTCGGCAAGAAGAATCTGGGTGAAGACCGGACCCTTGAGAAAGCGGAAACCCTTCGAGCCGTTAAGGATGAAGGTTCCTGTGACATCGGCTGGCAAAAGGTCGGCGGTGAACTGGACTCGCTTGAACTCGCAGCCTATGGCCTTGGCGACGGCTTTCGCCAAGGTGGTCTTTCCTAGGCCAGGAAAGTCCTCAAACAGGATGTGGCCTCCGACCAGCAGGTCATAGGTGACGAGTTCCACCACCTCGGGTTTCCCGATGATTGCTTTGGAGACCGATTTGACGAGCTTGTCTTTGAAACTGACGAAACCTGAGACGTCCATACAGATGCGGTTGTTGAAGAGTGTGCAGATAAACAGTTTGGGCGGGAAGAACTGGGGTCTGCGCATGGCGTGAAGCGAAGGAGGAACTCCATTTACTGTGCTTGGCGAGTCTCGGCTAGTGCTCTCAATTCGTCAGCCGGGATTTCCTGCCATCCCTTCTTGCCAAGGAGCGCGCGCTCGAAGGTGTTGTATGAATCCAACGCCGTCGCAGACTTGAACTCTATCCTGGAGAGAGTTACGAAGTGGGCGATTTTGCTCCTGGGAACGTGCCTGTAACCCGTCTCCAGGATGGGAGCCCGACTGACGGGTCCTGACCTGATTATCCTTGGTGCCGGGACCCACCAAGATGTCAGAATCTTCATCGCTTGACCCGAGCTTAGGCACACCATGATCGCCAGGAAGACCATAATTGCGAGTGTTATGGCGTCATCCACCCAATACGGGCCAACGCTCAGACCGAAGGCCACTGCGAATGCGATAGCAATGGCCGCGTAAAAGTACGTGGTTCTACGGGGCATTCGTCCTCCTCCTGATGACGTCGGTGAAGTCGCTCATGAATTTCGATGCTTCGCTGGCGTCCTCCCCGGTGAGCTCCTCACCGTACCTGCACCTGTTGACGGCGTCGGCGAATCTTATGGCATGCGCGCTATCGACCTGTAGGAAGGAAGAAGCCCGGTCGATGTATTCTTTAGGGGTCTCCGTAAGTTTCTCCTGAAGGCCGACGCTAGAGCAGGCGCGCCTCATCAGCACATAGTAGCGCAATAGGGCCATGTTTCGCAGCTTATACGACCAGCTCTCTGCGAGCCGTTTTTGCTGCATCTCCATCTGCTTTATCGTCTCTTCCAAGTCAACGACGCTCTCGCTTGTCTTCAGACGGAGAATCAGGAAGCACGCACCGACGAAGCAGGCAACAGCCAGGACGGGTAGCAGCCAGTCAGGCAGGGTCGGCAAGAAAGGAAGAGGTGCGAGTGAAATGAACGGGTTTTGGCTCGTCAGGTTTGGTTGGGGATTTTGGGTCGCTTTCGAATTTGACTGGTTGACGTTTCCCATGGGGTTCAATTGATAGTTGGTTCGGGGTAAGCTGAAGTTGAAACCGAGGATTGGGAGGCCCGCCCTATAGTCCGCTCCAACCACCCTCCCCGATTCGACAGCGCTCAACACGATGACTAGCAAGAAACAGACACAGGCAAGCAGGATGATGCCCTCGGGCCTCTCCACAGTTGTGGTAAGGTAGTGTCTGAGCTATATTGCTTAGGGCGAGGCTTGTGCCCGTAAGGTCAGATTCTACCGGAGTCCCTCAATCGTGTGAAAACATGTCTATAGGAGACTACGCCCACGGCGAGCAAGGCGAAGGATCCGAGGAACAGCGCCGGGTAATTGAACACAGGGCTGGAAGGAGCGCCGTACACTATCGTCCTGAGCGCTTCTGCTCCCTGACTCAGGGGATTGTATTCGATGAACGTTAGTATTGGCGGAGTGAAGAAAGTGCTTACGACCGAGAGAGGGTACGCCACAGTGCTCAGGCCCACCAGAGCCGTCTGGATACCATCTGCGAAGACCCAGTATCTGTCTCCTGCCTTCGAGAACAGATTCAGCACCGCAGCTATGCCAGCGAGCCCCATTGAGAGCACGAATAAGAATGGGAGGAGCACGATGGTGTTCATCGTGAATAGTGAGGGCAGGTGCAATGCCGCCAGGGCGGCCCCTGCGATGACGGTCAGGATTCCCGCGTAGATTAGCCCGCCGAGGCCCGCGGAGAGGAGGTGGGCCACGACCAGCGCGTTCAGACTGACTGGCAATGTGAGGTAGTACTGTGACACCCCCTCAGTCAGACCAAGGTGGACTCTTCTCCCTACGTCGAATGAGGCGAAGAAGAGGCCGACTATTATTACCCCCGGCACGTAGAACTCGAAGTAGTTGAACTGCATCAGGCCGTTGTAGACTAGCCCGACCACCAGCATGTCGGTGATGTTCAGCCCTATGAGGGTGGCGAGGAGCCACTTCGTTCTGAAAAAGTACGAGAGGTCCACCCTCGTGATTTGCAGCATCTTGCCGGTCTCACTCATGACGACTTTACACCCTCCAAGGCTCGGGGCACGAGGGCCATTCCCAGCGTCATCGTAGAAATCCCGACCGCTGCAACGACGAAAGCGGATAGGCCGGGGTCCAACAGAGACGATATGTTGAAGTTCAGAGTGTCCCTGAGTAGGTCAGAGCCGTACGTGAGCGGGTTGAGGCGCGCCACCGTGCCGTAGGCTGTCGGAAGAAACGCGAGAGGATAGAGGATTGTGCTGAAGCGTATCAGAATCGCGCTGGTGCTGGCGACGATCGCACTGAAAATGTCGAACGACTTGAACGCTATGAATGAGAGAGATATCATCATCCCCATGATCCCGAAGCTCATCGCCAACAGAACCAGCACGGAAGTCACTAACATGACTGGTGGCATCTGGGCCAGCCATAGAATTAGGACGAGGGGTGGCCCAATCCGGATTAGGTTCACCGTCAGGCCCAGCAGCACCTGCTCCAGGAAGAGCTCTCCCCTTGTGAACGGAAGCGATAGCAAGTACTTGAGCCTCCCCTCGTGAGCGCCTTCCACGAATCTCCTGCCTGCCCAAGTGCTGACGTTGAAGGTCATTATGATCAGTATGCCCGTGCCATAGTAGAAGTAGTAGTCGTTTAGAGAGACCACCAACCTAGATACGAGTTGCCCATAGATGAAGTACTGAAATGCGAAGAAGAGCCAGAAGTAAACTGTCCACGGAACCGAGTCGAACGTCTCTCTAAGGTCGAACACGAACAGCGACAGCATTTCACGCATTGATTTGCTTCACCAGCTCGTCACCGGTGTAGTGCAGGAACACGTCGTCGAGCGAGGGTTCGGCGACCCTGATTGAAGTGACCTTGGTCTGGAACGGTTGCACCGCGGTCATCATCCGCGGAAGCCAGTCCTCCGACCTGTTAACGAAGACTTTGAGAGCCTTGTTAGTCTCTTCGGTGACGCGGACGGTGCCGGGCACTGTCTGCAGCGTCTGGAGGAGTTGAGGTGAAGCGGGAGTGGAGAACTCGACTTCGACTACGTCTCCGCCGCTGATGCTGTCCTTGAGCGTCCGAAGGTCGTCAGTGACCACGTCCTTCCCGGCCTTCATTATGCTGATTCTATCTGCCAGATACTCAGCCTCTCTCACTTCATTGGTCGCAACGATGACGGTGGAACCAGCCTTTCTGAGGTCCCTGATTCTGTCCCAAATCATCCTCTTACCTTCGAGGTCGACCATGGCAGTGGGCTCGTCGAAAACGGCTACCGCTGGTCTGTAGACGAATAGCTTTGCGACCTCAAGCCTCTTGCCCTGCCCTCCGGAGAGTTCCATGAACTTCTTGTTCCTCGACGGCCAGAGGTCAAAGTCCTTCAGGGTCTGGTCGACGATTCTCTCCTTGGCATCCCCTTTCAGCCCATAGATCCCAGCGTGGAAGGACAGGATGTGGTACGGCTTATGCCGCCAAAAGCCTCTGGGCTCCTGAAAGGAGATGCCGATCGCCTCCCTCACCTTCAGCGGCTGTTTGACGATGTCGTACCCCATAACCGTCGCCGTCCCTCGCGTTGGCCTGAGGACCGTAGCCAAGAGATGCAGCAGCGTCGTCTTTCCGGAGCCGTTCGGCCCGAGGAGGACGAGAATTTCCCCCTGTCTGACCTTGGTATTCAGATTGTCGAGCGCGTTCGTGGTTCCGTACGATTTCGTAAGGTCGAACGTCTCTACAGCTGTCTCCAACGTCGTTCCTGCCAAGATGTTCGCCGTTCTGATGAGGCGTGTAAACTCTTCGGTTTGCGAAGGCCTGTTGATGAGACGGCTCGGGTGGTATCAGGGTTTGCTTGGCTGGAGCGGTCTTGGCGCGGCTCCGGGAGTTCCAGGTTGCTGCGGCTGAGCCCCTGCGACCGGCGGCCTGGCTGGAGGCTGTGCGGCTGGGGATGGTTGGGTCTGAGGTGCCGGACTGCCGGTGATGGCCGAGACGGCGCTTCTGCCCAAGTCAGTGGCCGTGTACCTGGCGGGGCCGCCGAAGAAGTCCACTTTGTATTCGATGAACCCTAAGGCAAGCAGTTGCCTGACCAGCCAAAGCGTCATCCAGTTGGAGTTGTCGGCCATCAGCTCGTCGAGTTCTGAGTTGCTCAGACCGTCCTTGCTCTTGGCTATCCCCTGAAGAGCCGTCACAAGATGAGGCGCACTGGTAACCATTCTCAGCACGCGCTTCTGACCTCTGGGGTCCGAAGGCCAAGCCCACAAGCCTTTGTTCATTCGAGCGGCCAAAACCCCGACTCCTCATAAACGCTGCGAGTGGGATTGAATTGCTTTAACCGCCTTATCAATTGTTTTTAGGTCGTCTGGAGAATAAACCCGGAAGCCGTTCCCGATGACGGTACTAATTGGAAGCAGTAACCCAATTCGCTGACCAAAGGACAGAGCTCGAGGAGAAGATCAGGTCTCTGGAAGCGGAGAAGGCGTCCCTGCTTTCTGGCATTGCCTCCCTGAAGGAGAAGATAGCCACGTATGAGCTGGAGAAGTCCGCGAGCGCTCTCGAGAGCGAGGTGGAGTCACTCCGCACCGAGAAGGCAGTGCTGGAAGAGAAGGCCGCATCCTACGAAGCAGAGACAGGGTATGAACTCCCGCAGAGCACGACCGAAGGATTCTGAGCCTACCGGACCTTAGAAGCCTTCTGCTCGAGTTCGCCCTTTTCTTTTCTAAGATACTCTACGAAGGACTCTAGCTCGGTCAATTTCGTCTGGAGCCGCCTGACTTCGTTCTCCTTCGCCGTCTTCTCCACGGTGTCCTCGAGACCCTTCTGCTGCTCTGACATGGCCTGAATCTTCATGCGGAGTTCTTCGTTCCCCTTCTTCAGGGTCCCGAGTTCAGCCTGAATTGACTTGAGCTGTTCTTCGGCTACAATCAGATATTGTTGCTTGCTGATTACCGTTGGGAACTTGGTCCCGCAACTAGAGCAGGTGTACATGCCGACCCTCCTCTCGGTCATGCCGCGCTCCCCCTTGGCAGGCTCTACGATCACGGAGAACGACCTCGTTGGAAGGCTTTCTTTGTTCCCGCACTTAGGGCAATTTGGCATTCGCGTCTCTGTTCGGCCTGAATGTGTTAAAGCTTTACTGCTCTCGTATCGACTCCAATTCTGAGACCGCGGACCAGAGGGTGACCCTCGCGAATGAGGGCATGTTTGGGTCCTGGGCAACCTCATCCAAGAGGCTGATCGCGTTGGCCGCCCTCACAGCGACGCTCTGCTTCTGGTCTTGCAGCATCAATATCGAATCTTTCATGGTCTTGCGTATGTTCCTCGGAGTGATGTTCGAGTCGGCAATCTGCTGGAGGCTTGCAGTGGCCTTTGCGAGCTTCGCGTCGTTCTCCTGCTGTTTCTTGGCCTTGGAACTCATAACGCTCACGTGCTATGCGAAGGTGGTCCGCGAGCAGTGGGGATAAGTGCTTTTCGTCGGGCGGCCTCTTTTATACGGCCCAGCACGGAGTTGAGGTAATGAATGGGGCGGGCAAGAACAAGATGAAGCTAGCTGCTGACCTGGTGAGAAAGGGAGGCACCATCATGGGAGAGCCGTGCCAGCAGTGCGGAGGAATTCAGGTCAGGTACAGGGGGAAGGTCTACTGCACTGGCCATGAGAATCTCTCCGGGATACTGAAAGCGGAAGGGGTCTCCTATGACACCGTGATGGCCCGGACTCGTGAAGTGCTGGTGACGAAGCTGAATGAGGCGGCCGCTCTGCTCGAAGGCGAGAAGGACCCTGCCGCCCAAGATAGACTGGTCTCCCTAATGGGTAAGTACTTCGATCTCTTGCAAAAGCTGCCGCAAAAGTAGCGCAGACCTTAAATCAGAAACAGGGTGCTTTTCGCGCCCTTGGTCCTCAGGATAGGCCAGAAGGTGCCGGAGTTTGCCCTTCCCGATTCTGGCAATAAGGTCCACTCTCTCGCCGATTTCCTGAAGGACGGCCCGGTCATATTGGCGTTCTTTCCATTCGCCTTTTCCGGCGTATGCGACAAGGAAATGTGCACCTTCAGGGACTCCTTGTCGTATCCCCAGGGATTTCATGCGCGAGTCGTTGGCATAAGCGTGGACAGCGTATTTTCTCTGAAGGCCTTCGCCCAGACCTACAGTCTCCCCTTTCCCCTCCTGAGCGACTTCAATAGGAAGGTCACCAAGCTTTACGGGGTTCTCCACGACCCGTGGGTGGCGCTGGGCTACAGAGGGGTTGCGAAGCGTTCAGTCTTCGTTGTAGATTCTAGAGGACTGCTGCGATACAGGTGGGTGACTGACGTGCCCACTGAGGAGCCGCCCTACTCCGAAGTGGCCAAGGCAGCACAGAAGCTGTCGGCGTAGCCTCTGCACGTTTCCCTTAGGTTACGAGGGGGTTTTGGCCGGACATACAAGGTCGAACAGGAATCGGAAAGGAATAGGAGACTACGTCCGCGGCCCACTGATTTTTTATACGGGGCGGCCGATGCTACTTCGAGAATGGTCCAGGAGACAGAAATCAAGCCTGTAGTCCAGCTTACCGAGAGAGCGGCCGCCGAGCTGAAGCTCTACTTGCAGAAGCAGGGGAAGCCGAGCGCGGCACTGAGGATCTTCGTGACAGCGGGGGGCTGCTCGGGGCTTTCGTACGGCATGGTGGTGGACGACAAGATCACCGATGACGACTTCGTGATTCAGGTGGACGGCGCCAAGGTCGTGGTGGACAGGTCGAGCGCCCCTTTCATCGCCGGCTCGGTGGTTGACTACAAGGTAGAAAAGTTGATGGGCGGGGGGTTCGTCGTGAATAATCCCAACGCTGTGTCGACATGCGGTTGTGGCGAGTCTTTCAAGACCGCGTAACCACGCCAGGGGCGCCTGATCTCCGCACCCTTGTGGGTGCTAAATGGGCAAAGCAGTTACGTATTCGTGCAGTTCGAAAGCTCGCCTTCCGATAAGGCGACTGTACCTCTGGAAATACGAGTCGAGATACTCGACCGGGTTCAGAGGCTTCGCCGTAGCGGACTAAGCTACTCCGAGATTCGATCGATTCTCATGGGAGAGTATGGTTTTTCCCCTTCAAAGTCTTCGATTTCTGAGTGGCTATCGGGAATGCATCATCCCCTTGGAAGCGCCAATCGATTTGTGACAGAGCCAACTCAGGAGCTGGCCTACGTCATAGGAGTCAAGTTTGGTGATGGTTCGATAAAC
>Ga0187769_10000143_pt1 | contig 37999 bp, 36 predicted proteins | sample 0116_SJ02_MP02_1_FD_133140 | JGI IMG/M metagenome (GOLD analysis project Ga0187769, IMG submission 133140) | Tropical peat soil microbial communities from peatlands in Department of Meta, Colombia - 0116_SJ02_MP02_10_MG | ecosystem: Environmental > Terrestrial > Soil > Wetlands > Peat | place...
CGGAGGATCAAGGAGATCGGTTCCGATTCCCTTCACTGGCGGCTGTTTGCCGCGGCTAGAACTCGGTTGCGGTTCCGGATCGTGAGGGTATTCGGTGAACACGTGCGGCATCAGGATGATGTTACTCCCGGGGCGGGAAGACGGCAAGTCAACGGTCCGAATTCGCACATTCTCGGAATGCCGGAATCGTTCTGAAGCTTTGGATTGCGTTAGTGGGCGAGGAAGTTGACGATCGCGATGGCGACGATGGCTCCGATGAGGACGGCGAGAGCCACCCATCGAGACGCGCCGCGGTGGCGCGCTCGACTGCGGTGCAGATGGAGAGAGAGGCCGGTGCGCTTCGCGGCCCTGGCTCGAACCGGCGCGGAGGTACGCCGGGTCGAGGAAGGCTGCGCTGCGGCGCGGTAATCCATGGTATCGAGCGTCATCGCGAACGATGATAGCGCGGCAGCGAAGCGCAATCTCGGGTCGGAAGCGAGAGGAGTTCGTAAGAGTTATTTTGCGATATCGTTACGTGTCATTTCTAGCGCGCGAGAGGTAAGCGAAAAAGAAGAGGCAAGAGCAGATCCCTGCCTCGCAGGGAGGCAGGCCTCCTCCACCGGAGCGGGCGCGGAATGACAGCCGCCGTGGGACGGCGCGGCAGATGGTTGCGCTGTGCCAAGAAATGATGCCGGGCACAGCATGCTGTGCCCCTACGGGAGCTGTTTCAGGTGAGCGGGGCCAAGGAATGATGCCGGGCACGGCGCGCGGCGGCGGGCGCCTCGACGGGGATCTTTTCAGGCTGCGGCGGAGAGGAATTCGACTTCGAAAGACGGCGGAACGAGGCCGGCGGCAACTCCGCGCGAAAAAAGCTCGCGGACGGCGCGGCGGCCTTCTTCGCCATAATCCAGAGTCCAGCGATTCACATACATGCCGACGAATTTGTCGGCTAAAGCGGGATCCATGTCGCGCGCGAACTGAAGCGCGTAGTTCAGGGCGGGCTCGCGATGCTCGAGAGCGTAGCTGACGCTGTCGCGGATGACGCGCGCGACCTTATGGCCCATCTCCGGACCGAGGCTGCGGCGGATGGCGTTCGCGCCGAGAGGGAGCGGAAGCTTCGTCTGTTCCTGCCACCACTGGCCGAGGTCCACGACACGATGCAGTCCGATCTGCGAGAAGAGGAGCTGCCCTTCGTGAATCAGCAGACCCGCTTCGACTTCCTCGGCCTGGACGGCGTCGAGAATCTTGTCGAACGGCATGACAACGGTTTCGACGTTCGGCTCGAACAACTTCAGCGCAAGGTAGGAGGTAGTGAGCGTGCCGGGAATAGCGATCTTGCGTCCGGCGAGATCGGTCTTCTTGATCGGATGCGCGGCGACCACGATAGGGCCGTAACCTTCGCCGAAACTTGCGCCGCAATCGAGCAGAACGTACTTATCGGCCACGAAGGCGTAGCCGTAGAAGCTGACGGCCGTGATGTCGTACGTTTCCTTGCGCGCTTCCATGTTCAAAGTCTGGATATCGCAGAGGGTGTGCTCGAAATGGACGCCGGGGAGGCGCACTTTTCCCGTCGCCAAGGCGTAGAACATGAACGCGTCGTCGCTGTCCGGCGAATGGGCCAAGCGAAGAGTCGTCGGCTTCGGTGAGGCGGCTGGGGTCGACATGTCTTTGCTCATCCTGCGCCACGCGATTTCACCGCTGGGAGGAAAATCCGGGAAGCTGCGAACCGAAGGCCCGGCTTCCGCTGCGATTTCCCTCCGAACCAGAACGACGACCGGCGTGCGCGCGTTCCGGCGCGAGACTTTTGAAGACGCCCAAGGATATCACACGGGTTTGTTCCGCGTACACATTGGGAACGAGGGGGAAGGCGGAGAATTTCTAAGCCGGTTTCGGGCCGATCAGGGGCAAAAGGAAGTCCTGCAGCCTTTTGCTCTGCTCGATTCGGAGATTCTCGAACTGCATTCCCATGCAATCGTCGCCGACGATGCGCAGGACTCGCACGGTCAGTGACACGGGAGGGTCGGACTTCAGGTCGAGGCCGACTTGAACGCTCGATCCGACGGGAAACAACTGGGGCGACTGGACGAACATGCCGCCGATGCTCAAATCAAGAGTCGAACCCGTGGCGCGCGTGGTTCCACATTCCATGGAAACCTTGCAGCTGACCTTGATGCGGCGAAAACGGCGCTTTTCATTCTCGATGGAGTCCTGCGTGACACGAACGAGGCGGAGGATGTCCTGGCGGTCGATGGGCTTGTATAGGAAAAAATTCGCGCCGGCGCCGAAGACGCGCGAAAGGAGAGCGTGTTCATCTTCGCCCGTGATGACGATGATCGGCGTTCCGCGATTCAAGCCCGTCGCGCGAATCTTTTGCGTCAACTCGATGCCGTCGGGGGGAGGCATCCGCACATCCACGAAGACGGCGTCGAATTTTTCCTTCGCGAGATACGGCAGGGCCTGCTTGCTTTCGGTGAAGGCGAGGGATTCCACTTCGACGGAACGCAAGACTTCCTGAATCAGTTCACAGGCATGCGAATCGTCATCGACTACGAGAACCCGACTGGGCACGGCCACGTCTCCCCAAGCGGACATATCGTGCGGCGATCGCCTTCATTCAACTGCGGGACTGCAACCGCTCGGCATTGGAGATCCAGATGTCGAGTTGCTGGCGGAGCTGCTTGAAATTCACAGGCTTGGGAACGCAGGCGTGGCAGCCGGCCTGCATGATCCGCTCCTGATCCGAAATCATCGCGTGCGCCGTGACGGCGATAACTGGAATGTCGCGCACGGTGGCGTGTCGCCGCGCCCAGGACGCGAACGTCAGGCCGTCCTCTCCGCCGAGCTGGATATCGAGCAGAACGGCGTGGGGCTGGCTCTCCGTGAAAACAGTGCGGGCCCGCTGGAGATTCTCCGCGGTCAACACTTCGTATCCTTCTGATTCGAGCCAGTCAGTAAGGAGTTCGAGGTTGGGCTTGTTGTCCTCCACGATCAAGATGCGGTGTTTCATGATTTCATCTCCGGTACCAAAGCCAAAGTTTCGCGCAGCTGTTTGAGCAGCGCGTCTTTCCAATCTTCCTGCTTGTTGAGCAATGCAGAAGAGTTCGTCCTCAGGTAGGCCTTTTCTTCAGGCGTGAGGTCTTTGTTCGTGAGCACCACGACCGGCAGGCCGGCGGTCTTCGGATCCGCACGCCACTCCGCGAGAAGCTGGAACCCGCTGACGGATGGGAGAATAAGATCGAGCACGACGAGTCCCGGCATTGACTCCGCTATGCGCGCGCGAGCCTCAGGCCCGTCGCCTGCCGTCTTCACGGCGTAGTCCTGCTTCGACAGAAGTTCGGCGATATATTCCCGAGTCGGGACATCGTCTTCGACGATCAATATGGAGGGTTCCTTGGTGCGGACGCGCTTGTTGAGGCAGCGCCCGACTGCGGAGAGGAGCCTCGGTCTATCCACCGGCTTGACGACGTATTCGTCCGCACCAAAGAGCGCTCCCATGGACGCCTGGTCAACAACGGTGACGACCACCACGGGGATGTGCGCTGTGATCGGATTGGCTTTCATGTTGATCAGGAGTTCCCAGCCGGAGACGGGTTTCATGATGATGTCCAGCGTCACGGCATCAGGCTGAATCTCCGCAGCGATTGCAACCGCCCGGGCCGGGTCATCGCACAGGACGACTTCGTAGCCAGCGGATGTGAGCTGGGTTTCCAGAAGCTGCATCGCCGCGGGATCGTCCTCGACGACGAGAATCTTTCCGTGCGGGCGGCTCAAAGAGGATAGCTCGGAGCTTTCCGGCGCAGCAGGCTCGAAGGTCGGAACAAGGGGCAAAGTGAAGTAGAAGCAGCTTCCATCTCCCGGTTTGCTCTCGACGCCCAAGTACCCGCCATGCAGTTCCACGAGGCGCGTGGTGATTGCCAGGCCGAGGCCCGTTCCGTCCGGGGCCTTTTCGCCGTGCTGCAAGCGACAAAAGGCCTCGAAGATGCGGCGTTGTTCCTCGGCGGGGATGCCGGGGCCCGAATCGCGGACGTCTACGCGCACGGTGCTGCCGAGTTGAATGGTGGAAAGCTCGATCGTGCCGCCTTCGGGCGTGAATTTGATGGCGTTTCCGATCAGGTTGATCAGCACCTGCCTGAGCCGCGTGCTGTCCGCCCGGACGCTGAGGTCCGTGGTGGTTCGCATGGACAGTTTCTGGGACTTCCGGTCAACCAGCGGGCGAAGAGTATCCATCGCCTCTGAGATCGAGTGGTTGATGCGCACATTCTCAATCGCAAGCTGAAGGCGGCCAGCCTCGATCTTGGAGATATCGAGGACGTCGTTTATCAGCCTCAGGAGGTGCTGGCCGCCTGAATGGATGTGATTGACATAGCGCCCCTGGCGGTCGTTCAGGGGGCCGCAACGCTGTTCGGTAAGCAGATCGGAGAAGCCGATGACTGCGTTAAGGGGCGTCCGCAGCTCGTGACTCATCGTAGAAAGGAATTGATCCTTGAAGCGGTTGGATCGTTCGGCCTCGGTCTTTGCTTTCACGAGGGCGTCGGCCGTTTGCTTGGCCTCGGTAACGTCGCGCGCCATCGCATAGATATGAAGGCCGTCGACTACGGACGTGGCGTTCCACATGAGCCAGCGGTAAGAACCGTCCTTGCATCGGTAGCGGTTTTCAAACGCAACCGCTTCACGACCGTGCGCCTGATACTCCGCCTCTCGTACCGTCGCTCTCTGATCATCGGGATGGACGAACTCGATGTAGGGCCGGGAAAGGAGCTCTTCTGCCTTCCAGCCGAGGGCTTTCTCCCAAGCGGGATTCACGCGCTTGAAGTACCCGTCCGGCCCCGCGACACACAGCAGGTCAATCGACAACATGAAATAGCGATCAAGATCCTCTCGAGCCTGCGTAGCTTCAGCGACACGCTTTTCAAGCTCTCGGTTTGTCTCTTCCAGGCGCGCATTTGCGTCCTGCACTTCCTGGGCTCGCAGGAAGACTTCGGCTTCCATCTGCTCGGCGCGGGTGCGGAGCTCTTCCGTGAGCTTTTGCTGCTCGATTCCCAGGTGCTTGAGCCCGACAAACTCGGTGACGTCTTCGACGCGATGGATGATGTAGGCGATTTCGCCGTCTTTCCCGGTGACGGGGGAGTTCATCGGGCTCCAATACCTCACCTCGAATTCGCCGCCTTCCGATTCAGGCTTGCGGATGTCGTACTTCTGGACAGCCATTGCGTCCGCAACTTTGTTGTGAAGAACTCTCTCGAGCGAGGCCCGCAAATTGCGCACGCCTGTTGCGGAGGGATCGTCGGGGTTGTCGGGGAAGGCGTCGAAGATGTTTCTGCCGAGCAGGTCCTCCCGATGTCTCATGGTCGCGCGCAGGTACGCATCGCTGACTGCAACGATTTTCAGATCGGGGGTTAGGACAAGGTACAGACCGGGAGCTGACTCGAACAGCACCCGGAAGTCAGGGCTGTCCTTCTGGTTGGGAGAAGTTACCGGCCTTATTGTCTTGACTTCCATGGCGAAGCGGAGCCCCTACGTCGAGTCTTGAATTTTCCGGGGACGCCGGCGAATCAGACGCGGAGGTACTGTGTCGCTGGACGGCCCAACAGAGGCCCAGAGAACCGTGGTCCATATTTTAACGGGACGCACCGATTGGTTTGCGGGCTTTGGAGGGGGGTGTGTAACTATAAGTTAACGTATTTCACTCTGAAACATAGGGATGCCGGCCGTGTATCTGCGACCACGGCTGGACCATCTGGGGTAAGGCGCCGTGGCGGAATGCGCCGCACGTCCTGTAGAATGCCGCCGGAGAACAACGATGCCTTCATTTTCCGGGGTGGATTTCCTCGAATTCGATTCCCTGCTGACCGACGAAGAAAGGCTGGCCCGGCAGACCGCGCGCCAGTTTGTGGACGAACAAGTACTGCCAATTATTGCGAAGCACGATCGGGAGGGGACCTTCCCGGCCCAGCTCATACCCGCCATGGCGGAGCTGGGGTTCTTTGGTTCCACTCTCGAGGGCTACGGGTGCGCGGGGATGTCTGGTGTCGAATCGGGGCTCGTGATGCAGGAACTCGAGCGGGGCGACTCGGCCATTCGCAGTTTCGCTTCTGTGCAGTCCTCGCTCGTGATGTACCCGATATATTCCTTTGGCTCGACGGAGCAGAAGGAAAAATGGCTGCCGGCGCTCCAATCGGGAAAGGCGATCGGGTGCTTTGGGTTGACAGAGCCGCAGTTCGGATCGAATCCCGGCGGCATGCTCACGCGCGCCGCGAAGAAGGGGGCGAGCTATGTACTCAACGGCGAGAAGATGTGGATCACAAACGGATCGATCGCCGATGTCGCGGTCGTGTGGGCGAAGTGCGAAGACGATGAGGTTCGCGGCTTCCTGGTCGAAAAAGGGACGCCGGGATTCAAGGCGTGGGCCATTCATGGGAAACATTCGCTGAGGGCTTCGGTCACGTCAGGGCTCGCGATGAATGACTGCGTGATTCCCGCCGAGAACGTGCTTTCGGGAGTCAAAGGCCTAAAGGGGCCGCTCTCGTGCCTGAATCAGGCGCGCTACGGGATCGGATGGGGCGCCATCGGGGCCGCCATGGCCTGCTACGACACGGCGCTGGGGTACGCGAAACAGAGGAAGCAGTTCGACAACCGGCCGATCGCTTCGCATCAGCTGGTGCAGGAAAAGCTCGTCTGGATGATCACGGAGATTACGAAGGCGCAATTTCTTGCGTTGCAGGTCGGGCGGCTGAAGGACAAGGACCGCGCGCATCCCTCTCATATTTCCATGCTGAAGATGAACAACGTTTGGATGGCGCGGGAAACGGCGCGGCTTGCGCGGGAAACCCTTGGCGCGAACGGGATCGTGGACGACTACTGCGTGATGCGGCACATGAACAACCTCGAGTCCGTCTATACATACGAGGGGACGCACGACATTCACAAGCTGATCATCGGGGAGAGGATTACGGGGATTTCGGCGTTCGTGTAGGTGAGCCGAGATTCCGAGAGACCGCGGCTGTCTCTTGCCTCCTCCGAAAAGCGGCAAAGCGCAAGTTACGTTCACGTTATACTGTGCGGGCTCCGTTCATTGGAGAGCTATGGCCATCCAGCCCGGCACCCACTTGGGCCCCTACGAAATCACTAACGCCATTGGTGCGGGCGGGATGGGTGAGGTGTACCGCGCGCGCGATACCAAGCTGGGGCGTGACGTAGCCATCAAAGTCCTGCCCGAAGCGTTTGCGCGCGACGCTGAGCGCATGGCGCGATTCCAGCGCGAAGCGAAAGTCCTCGCGTCACTCAATCATCCCAACATCGCAACGATTCACGGCCTTGAGGACTCCGGTCCCGAAGGTTTGGGACGCGCCCTGGTGATGGAACTCGTCGAAGGGCCGACGCTGGCAGATCGCATCAAGCAGGGACCTATTCCGATTGAAGAAGCGCTGAAGATCGCCAAGCAGATTTGCGAAGCAATGGAGTATGCGCATGAACGCGGGATCGTGCACCGTGACTTGAAGCCGGCCAACGTGAAGGTGACGGCCGACGATGCGGTGAAGATTCTCGATTTCGGATTGGCGAAGGCGCTGGAAGGCGATCCCGCATCCATTGACGTCGCCACTTCGCCAACAATCAGCCGGATGGCGACGATGCAGGGAGTGTTGTTGGGGACGGCGGCTTACATGTCGCCGGAACAGGCGAAGGCCAGAGCGGTGGATCGCCGCGCGGACATCTGGGCATTCGGGTGCGTGCTGTATGAGATGCTGACGGGGAAGCAGACATTCACGGGCGAAACGGTGACGGACACGCTAGCCGCGGTAATTCGCGCGGAGCCGGACTGGTCACAGCTTCCGGCGGCAACGCCGACTCGCGTGCGCGTCCTTTTGCAGCGCTGCTTGCAGAAGGACCCGAAGCAGCGGTTGCGGGACATCGGCGACGCACGCATTTCGCTCGACGAAGTTCTTTCCGGCGCGCCGGACATGGCGCTTGCAGGTGCAGGACAAGTCGCGACGCCGCGATGGCGCAGCGCGTTGCCGTGGGCGCTTTTCGGTGTGACGGCAGCGGCGCTTGCAGCGTTCGCCTTCGCGCACTTCCGCGAGTCGCGCCTCACACTTCCAGAGGTGACGCGCTTCCAGATTCCGATGCCGGAAGGCGTGACACCAGCCCCGGGCAGCCATTTCGAAGTGTCGCCCGATGGCCGCCAATTGGCCTTCTTCGGCGTCGGCTCGGACGGCGAGGCGCGCCTCTGGGTCCGCTCCATGGATTCCCTGCAGGCGCGGCCCCTGCCCGGCTCGGAATCGGGGATTTCATCTCCGTTTTTCTGGTCGCCGGATAGCCAGTTTCTCGCCTTTGATGCCGGGGGGAAGCTCAAGAAAATCGCAGTCGCGGGCGGTCCCGCGCAGACCATTTGCGATGTGCCTGCCGTGGTAGTTGGCGGTTCGTGGAACCGCGATGGCGTGATCATCTTCGGCACGAACGGAGGGGCTGCTCTGATGCGGGTTTCCGCGGAGGGCGGGAACCCATCGCTGTTGACCACACTCGATCCGTCCCGCCATGAGACTAACCACTCTCTCCCATTTTTCTTGCCGGACGGGCGGCACTTCATTTACCTGCGAGAGTCGTCTTCACCTGAAAACACCGGCGCCTACATCGGGTCTCTTGACGCCAAGCCCGAAAACCAGAACATGAAGCCGCTACTCGCAACTCAACTCGCTCCAGAGTATGCCGCGTCTAACGGAGCAGGCCCCGGCTATCTGCTTTTTGTCAGGGACAGGGCTCTCCTGGCGCAACCGTTCGATGCGGACAAGCTGGAGCTTTCAGGCGGGCGGGTGGAGATCGCCGAGCCGGTGGGAAACTTCCTCGAACGGGGATTTTTCTCGGTTTCAGCCAACGGCGTTGTCGTGTACCGAACCAGCGGCGGCGCGTCCTCGCAGTTGACCTGGCTTGACCGGCAGGGAAAGGGTCAGGGTGCGCCAATAACGGGACAGGGCACGTCCTTCGACGTGGCTCTCTCACCGGATGGGGGCCGCGTTGCTCTGACCCGCCTCGAACCCAATGTTGCTCTTTGGTTGTACGATTTCGCGCGAGGCACGACGACGCGGTTTACGTTCGGTTCCCCGCTGGCCTACGGCGCTGTCTGGTCCCCCGACGGAAACACCATCGTATTCAGTTCCACACGGGGCGGCCGCGCGAATCTGTACCAGAAGCCGGCAAACGGCGCGAAGGACGAAGAGGTGCTTCTGAAGTCCCCTGAGACCACGCTCGCGACGAGTTGGTCTCATGATGGCCGTTTTCTGCTCTATACCGTGCTCGACCCGAAGACGAAGGACGGCATCTGGGTGCTGCCGCTCCGGGAAGGCGGAAAGCCGTTTCCGTTCCTGCGCACTGAATTCAACGAGGACCACGGCCGGTTTTCTCCGGATGGACACTGGGTCGCTTACCAGTCGGATGAATCGGGACGCAATGAGATCTACGTTCGTCCATTTTCGCCGGATTCGAACGGAGCGGGCGCAAGCGCCGGAGGGAAGTGGCAAATCTCTACGGATGGCGGCATCGATCCTTGTTGGCGCGGGGATGGGAAAGAGCTGTATTACCTGTCTCCTGACCGAAAACTGATGGCTGTTGAAGTCGTGGCCAATCCCGCATTCCATGCCGGAGTCCCCAAGGAGCTCTTCCAAGCTTCGCCACCAAGTGTGGATGTGAGTGGGTTGAGGAATTGGGATGTCACATCGGACGGCAACCGATTTCTGTTCGCCACACCAGCCGCAGAAGCCTCCCAGGCTTCTTTCACGGTCGTGCAGAACTGGCAAGCTGGATTGAAGAAATGACGTTAGAAGACTGGTCTGGCCTACGCCAAGCGCACCGCCAAGCATCTCTGCCGGGCACGGCATGCCGTGCCCCTACGGGATATGCTCGCAAGGTAATCGCGATAGCAGCCATGCTTTCGGCGGACTCTCTCGGGATGACAGACAAAAAACCGGGGCCGAGTTGAAATTCGCGGCGCGAGCGGAATGATTGCATTATGATAGCGCTCCGGGGGGAAGGTCCCACCCTGGGTCAGCCTGACAACAAGGAGCGTCTGTGGAGAATACACTCAGCCTCGAATTCCTGCGCGTAGTCGAGAAGGCCGCCATCGCGTCGGCGCGAACGATGGGTTTGGGCGACCGCCATCGATCCGATCAAGCGGCCGTGGAAGCGATGCGCTGCGAAATGGACGGCGTGGGCATGGACGGCACGATCGTGATCGGCGAGGGCGAGCGCGACGAAGCCCCGATGCTCTATATCGGAGAGAAAGTCGGCGCGGCCGTGCGGGACAAGAGCCGCAAATATCCGGCTGTGGACATCGCCGTGGATCCGCTCGAAGGGACGAATCTTTGCGCGACGGGCGAGCCGAATGCCATCGTCGTGCTGGCGGCGAGCGATCACGGCGGGCTGCTGCACGCGCCAGACCTCTATATGGAGAAGATTATCGTCGGGCCGTCGTGCAAGGGCGCGGTGGAGCTCGACGCGCCCGTGGAGCACAACCTCCGCAACATTGCCAAGCGGCTGGAGCGCGACGTGGAGGATCTCGTCATTATTGTGCTCGACCGGCCGCGGCACGAGAAACTGATCGCGGATATTCGCAAGGCAGGTGCGCGCATTCGGTTGATTTCGGACGGCGACCTTTCGGCTGGAATCAGCGCCGCGGTTGCGAATATGGGCATCCACGCTGTGATGGGAACAGGAGGGGCACCCGAAGGGGTGCTGACCGCTGCCGCGTTGCGCTGCCTGAACGGACAGATTCTGGGACGGTTGGTGGTGTCGAAGCCGGAGCATCACGAGCGGATCGCGCAGATGGGAATCAAGGACCCGAAGCGTATCTACGACACAGCCGATCTCGCTCCGGGAAAACACATAATCTTTGCGTGCACAGGAGTGACGGGAGGCGGCATGCTGCGCGGAGTGCGATTCTTCGGCGGGGGGACGCGCACGCAATCGCTGATCATGACACTCGATCAGAGGCAGATCCGGTTCATTGATTCGGTCCATCTGGAGAAGGGATCGGATGTGAAGGTGCGGTTCTACTAGACGACCACGGAAAATCCGAGTGCGTGGTGCATGGTCGACTCTACGCCAAGCACGTATGCCGGGCATCCGCCACGGCGGACTGTGCCCCTACGGAAGAAGAAACGTCGGAGGCCTCGGCTTGCCGTTGGCGCATTCAATGGCAACGCGGATCAGGTTTCCGGCTTAAAACCCCTGAATATAATCGCGCCTTGCGGCGGGGCCAAAAACCCCGTGCTTCCACCTCAGAACTAATGCAGCCCGCCAGAAGGCGGCGAGGCAAGCGACAAATGGCGCGGCGGAGCCAAGAATTCGTGGCGGGCACGACATGTCGTGCCCCTACGAAAACCGGCTCGGCCAGCGCGAAGCCAAGAACCTGCGCCGGGCATCCGCCGCGGCGGACTGTGCCCCTACGCGGGGATTCGGGAGTAAGGCTGCAACAGAGGCAAGAGCAGATCCCTCGTCCGCCGCGGCGGGCTCGGGATGACAGAGTCAGAAGTTTGGGGGGCGGGACGGGTGGGCGGACGGAAGTGGTCGCCGCCGGGCGACCCCCACTGCGGCCGCCCCGGCGCCGAAATTCCGTCGCAAACCTGATTCTGACGCGCTCGACCGTCGCGTGCTACCTAGCGGTGGACAACAGCGGCGGAATGTCCGCCAGATTGATGGTGCTGCCGCCGGGGCATCTGAGGCAACCGAGGAGCGGTCTGCGGGGCGAGCGGACGAACCTGCTGGCTCGTGCTCACGTGCTCGCTGATCGCCTGTAGCCTCTTCAGAATGCCCTGCCACTGAGTCCAATCGAGCTGCCGCAGGAACGGCCGAAGCCCCTGAATGAACGGGTCCTCGAGCACCGTCTCGCCGTTCGTCTCCGGAACGAAAAAGCGGTTCAAGCCGACGCCCAGGGCTTCGGCGATTTTTTCGAGCGTGCCGAGGCTGGGGGTCATCTGACCGCTCTCGATCCGGGACAAATACGAACGCGAGACGCGAGAGCGCGCCTGAAGCTGGCTCTGCGTCATGCCGCGCGATTCGCGCAACTGGCGGATTCGCTGGCCGATGTTTTCCACAGTCTCGCGGTTCGGCCAGTTCTCGAACAGTTGGCGGTCGTCTCCCGGAAGGTCCTGAGGCGACGGCGTCGGGATGACGAACGTCACCTTCGGGGGGAGCAGCCGCAGGCAGCGACGGCAGTTACCCGTCCGCGTGCGGTACTGCACCAACCCGCATACCTGACAGCGAATTACCTCGCGATCTATTTCCATTGCAGGTGCTAAGACATCTTTTTCCGCCACCGGTCTCCTCGCAGACTATTCCCGGCGCTGCGAAAGGGGAGGAACGTCACTACAGGGGAAGGCAGGAACTGGCGCGCGAGGAATTTTCCACAGGGTGCCAATTCTTGTCAAGCCTTTTTTGTCTCTCCCGGACTAGCAATTCTAGCTCTCCTAAGCCCTACCCGGCAAATCACGCAGGTTCTCGGCGGCCTGACCGCGATCGTCCGGCAGTTTAGTTGATTAAGTGACACGGCACGTCCACGAAACGGGGAAACTGAGCCACATACTTTGCGTCTTATAGCGTGTGCTATGATGAGGCGTCTTCCTTCAGAGACTTTGGGCGGGGCGTTTTTGATCTCAAAGCGGACAATTGCGACGGTCGCGGTGTGGGTCGCCACGTATTTGGCGTCGGCGTCCATCATGCATGCAACCGGACAAGCGCACAGCCAGTGGACCCTGGAGACAGTGCTCGGCCAGCTTGATGAAAGCGCGAAGAATTTCCACAGCCTATCGGCAGACGTGGAGCGGACAAAAGTCACGGTCGTTGTGAATGATCACTCCACGGAAACTGGCGTCATTCTCGTCCGCGGGGACAAGATGCTGCTCGATATGAAAGTGCCGAACGCTCGGACGATCCTGCGGACGGGCGACAACCTATACATCTATACTCCGGGACTGAAACGCGTCGAAGAGTACAATTTGGGGAAAAACCGGGCGCTCGTGGACCAGTTTCTCCTGCTCGGCTTCGGGACGGCTGGCAAAGAGCTGCGGAAGAGCTACCTTGTCACGCTGATGGGCGAAGACAAGCTCGACGACCAGAAGACCGTGAAGCTCGACCTGACGCCGAGATCGGACGCGGTGCGCAATCAAATCGCGAAGATCCAAATCTGGCTCGACGAATCTTCGTGGCTGCCGGTTCAGCAGCAGTTCGTCGAGGCGGGCTCGGGAGACTATTCCGTTGTCCGGTACTCGAAAGTGGTCCGGAATCCGGGCATCTCGGATTCTCAATTCAAGCAGCGCTGGCCCAAGGGAACGGAACGAGTGAAACCGCAGGGCTGACGCCGGCGGGATTACGCACGCCCCTCTTTCGAAATTTCCTTCGATTCCCTTTCAAGTAAGACACGCTTGCGATTGATTCCCCAGCGATAACCTGCCAGGTTGCCGTCCTCGCGCACCACACGGTGGCACGGCACGACGACGGAAACAGGATTCATGGCGCACGCGCGGGCGACGGCGCGAATCGCCTTCGGGCGGCCGATGGCGCGCGCAACCTGCGTGTACGTCTTCGTGGTTCCGTATGGAATCTTGCGCAACTCCTCCCACACACGCCGCTGAAAGGCCGTGGCCTGCACGTCAGTTGGAAGGTCGAGATGCGGTTCCTGCCCGCGCAGGTGCTCGAGAATCTCTTCGACCCAGCGGCTGAGGCGCCCTGCGCCATTCGAATTGCGGGGGCCGTCGAAGATCAGATCGGCACGCGGATATTCCTTCTGGATCGCGCCGCGCAGCGTCGCATCGGACTCGCCGAGGTACAGGGCGCTGATGCCGCGATTGGTCGCGCCGACGAGGAGACGGCCGAGCGGCGAGTTCACAATCGTGTAGTGAATCTGCATTCCCGCGCCGCCGCGGCGATAGGCGGCAGGCGTCATGCCCAGTTGCGAGGGGGCGCGTTCGTAGAGCCGGCTCGAAGAGCCGAATCCTGCGTCATAGAGTGCGGTCGTCACGTCGTCTCCTTTTCTCAAACGGGATTTCAGGCGGCGCATGCGCTGGGCATCGGCGTACTGGCGAGGCGTAATGCCCATCGCGTTGCGGAAGGCGCGTTCGAGCTGGTGCGGGCTCATCCCGGCCGGAGCAGCGAGGCTCGCGAGCGTGAGGCGCGCTTCGCTGCCGGTATCGAGGCCGGGATCAGCGAGAATATGCGCGTCAATCCGGCGGCAGATGCGCGCGACAACTTCGATCTTCGGATCGCGCAGGCGCGCGCTGCGCGGTCTGCAACGGCGGCACGGCCGAAACCCTTTCTGCTCGGCGGCTTCCGGCAAGGGAAAGAAAATCACATGCTCGCGGCGCGGCTTGCGCGAAGGGCACGACGGCCGACAGTAGATGCCCGTCGAACGCACGGCGTAAACGAACGCGCCATCGGCGGCGCGGTCACGCGACTGCACGGCGCGCCATAACGACCGCCGGCCAAACTGTCTTTGTGCATTTGCTGGTGACATTGTCTGATCGATCCCGCTTGCAAAGCCAAAATACGCGAACTCGAACGCGGCGACTATCCGATTCTTGCGGTCAAACTATCTCCGCACGGACAGGGCGCAGCAACCCTTCGAGACTCAGGGCAAGGCAGCGCCCCTACAGGCCACCTTAGAAAATATCCGCTTGGCGCCGCGAACTCCTCGGCGGCATCATTCCGCCAGCGTGGCTCCGTCGGGGTACATCATAGGGCACTTTGATTGTGCGGCGGGTTGACCCATTGACGAGCCTCCCGCATATTCGTCTGACCTGACGGGGGTCGTCGGTCTTCAGTCGGCAGGACTTGGGGGCGTGTCATGGGAGCTGTTCCGGAACGGAATAGGCAGCCGGCCGTCGTTTCACCTTTTCGAGAAGTTGAAAGCCGCACACAATCCATCACAGCGATATCAGGGAAGCCAGGGCCGCGAAGATTTACGCGCGTCCCGACGCACGCGATTGGCGTGGCCGAGGAGCGCCGCGGCTATCCGAGAGCGTCGCTTGCGCTTCCTCTGCGGCTCACGCGCATCGGGAACGAAGTCGAGCCTGTGCCGGTCACGCTCGTGACACGGAACATTAGCTCGAGCGGCGTCTTTTTTCTGGCTCCGCGCGAGATCGAGTTAGGCACGGCCATCGAACTTGAAGTGGCGCTGATCGAGCGGCCGCTTGGGTTCGGCAGCGTGCAGATGTGCACGGCGGCCCACGTCGTGCGCGTGGAAGAATCCGAGATGCCCGGCTGGAAGGGGTACGCCGCAAGCTTCGACGATTTCGCGCTGAGGCGGGACGATCACCTGCCCCCTCGGTATCATCGCTAGCGCGAATTCTCTTCCGTCAAATCGTTTGATCTCCTCGCGCATCTGCTACGATTCTCTTCCGTGAAACGTATGCGTTTTCATGCGCGCGTCGTCCTGCTTGATTGGGACGGGACGCTGCTCGACTCGTACACCGCGGATTCGCGGGCGTACCTCGCCATGTTCCGCGCGCTGGGAATCGACTGGGGACTCCGCGAACTGGATCGGCACTACTCGCCCGACTGGTATCGCGTCTATCGCGCGGCGCGCGTGCCGCGGTCGAAATGGGCAGAAGCGGATCGCCTCTGGCGCAGCGCGTACAGCGCCGAACGGCCTGCGCTTCTTCCTGGCGCGCGCAGAGTGGTGCACATGCTCAGGCGGAGCTTCACTCTCGGACTGGTCACGAGCGGAAGCCGGGATCGCGTGCGGCGGCAACTGCGCGAATTTGACCTCGTGAAGTATTTTTCGGCACGCGTGTTCAGCGAGGACGTCCCGAAGAAGAAGCCGCATCCAGCGCCGCTTGAATATGCGCTGGAGCAGCTTCGCGCGGAGCCGGAGGACCGCGTCTATGTCGGCGACGCTCCGGAAGACATTGAGATGGCGCGGAGCGCCGGTGTTCGTGCAATTGGAGTGCTCGGGCCGTTCCCCAGCGCGGCGCGGATTCGGGCCGCGCGGCCGGATCTGCTGCTGCGATTCGTTCGCGAACTGCCCGACTATCTGAGGCCCATTCAGTAGTGGCAGTCGCAATGAATGCGACCACATGCTGCGAGAAAGTCAGCGCAGAGGAATGCGCGCCGCGCGACGGCTTATGGCGGGGCTGAAGCCCCGCCCTTCCACCCACGCCGTCCGTTCACCGGCACCATTAGTCAGCGCCGCTTCCTTGCGGGCTCCGGAAGAGGGATTCTTCGTCCGCTTCGCGGACTCAGAATGACGACCGCGATGAGGTTTGTCGCTTTTAGTTGGATGGGGGTGCCGCGGCAGTAGGGGCGAGTGGCGTATTCAGCTTGAAGTCGGTAGAGCGGATTACGAGGCGCAGGTGGACGTCGTTGCCGTCAGGGTCTTTGACGTAATCATCCGAGCTTGTGTACGTGGGCAGCCAGTATTTGTCCTGGAAGTGCTCGCGAAAAGTCTCAAACAACGTGAAAGGCAGCTTGGTTTCTCCGGCCTCACTTTCGCCTTCCGGGACGAACTTCCCGAAGCTTTCGACGATGGCGATGTCCTGGTCATCCACAAAGATCACGCCCTGAAAGAAGCGGCGACCGCGCACGGGTTGCTTGGGCTTCACCTGGAAGACATACGTGTTGAGTTCGTCGAGTTGTTGCTGACCGGCATAGAGAAAATCGTAATATGGAATTTCATTCGAGGTGAGGAAGAAGAGCGGCAAGGACATCATCGTGCGGACGTCCTCGAACGAGTAAGGGATTTCCTTGAGCGTGGACACGGGGGGCTTCAGGACTCGCCAGAATCTTGTGCCGTCCGGTTTCGTGTACAGCTCGCCCGTGACCGTGAATTTTCCATTGCCGGTTTCGAGCTCCTCGACGCGAACCGTTTGCAGGAGATTGTAGGTGTCGTAGACCTTCTTCGCGGCGTCTTCATTGGCCGAGAAGCGGCGAATAAGTTCTTCGACGGGAATCGGCGGCGGACCGGGATGTGGCACGGATGGGATGCGTTTCACTTCGAACTTCGGAGGCGGTGCGATCGGGCCTTCGTCGTTCTGCGCCTGCGCGAAGGGAACTGCCAAAAACAGGGCAAGGAAAGCGCAAATGAGCGAGGTGCGATGCATCGTCGGTTTAGATGCGGAGACGCGCATGGGAGTTGAACGCGACGGCAAGCGAAAATATCACGGCTTTGGGGCTTGGAGACGCAAAAGATTGCGGATAAAATCGCGGGCTTGCCGGTTGCGGGCGGAACTGTCGTGAGCGGAGAGATCAGCACGAAGCGCTATTACGTGAGCGGGATGGTGCAAGGGGTCGGATTCCGGTTTTTCGTGGAGCGGATTGCCCTGAGGCTCAGACTTGCCGGGTACGTGAGGAATTTGCGGGACGGGCGAGTGGAAGTGTACGCCATCGGTCCCATGGAGTCGCACGCTTTGCTTCGCCGAGATCTGGAGCGCGGGCCGGGGGCGGCCTCCGTGGCGGGCGTGGCGGAAGAGGAAGCCGCCCTTATAGAGCAGTTTGCAAACGGATTTTCAATCGAGTACGACGCGTGAAAAATTCAAAAGCGACTGCGCCCGCCTAAAGGCGGCCGCTACACAACCATTGCCCCGAGCACGACCGACTCGAGCAAACGAAAGAGGAGACGATGGACGACCTGAAAAAACTGATCCGCGAAATCCCGGATTACCCGAAGCCGGGGATTCTGTTCTACGATCTGACCACGCTGCTCAAGGACAAAAAAGGCTTTCATACGCTCGTGGACAGGTTGTGCGAACACTACATGGGCAAGCACGTGGATGTGGTCGCGGGGATCGAAGCGCGCGGATTCATCTTCGGCCCGGCGCTTGCGTATCGGCTCGGCGCGGGATTTGTCCCCATGCGGAAGCCGAAGAAGCTGCCGTGGAAAACTACATCGGTGACGTATCAGCTCGAATACGGGTCAGATCAGCTCGAAATCCATCAGGATGCTGTGCATAAGGGACAGCACGTGCTCGTGTGCGACGACCTGCTCGCGACCGGCGGAACGGCTGAGGCCGCCGTCAACCTGGTGCGCAAACTGAATGCCGACGTGGCGGGCGCTGCGTTCGCCGTGGAGCTGAGCTTCTTGAATGGACGGTCGAAGCTGCCGGGCGTGGACGTATTTTCGATGATCAAGTACGACAAGTAAAGATGACACGTTAGATCTGGAATTCGAGATTTAAGATTTGAGCGAACGGCGCTGGCGGATGACTTCGAAGAGCATGATGCCCGCGGCGACCGATACGTTCAGCGAGCGCACCGGGCTTGACGTCGGCAGCGAAACGAGAAAGTCGCAGCGCTTGCGCGTGAGTTCGTGCAGGCCCTCGCCTTCCCTGCCGAGGACGATTCCCACCGGGCCTTTCAAATCCACCTCTGTGTGGCCTTTCTCAGCTCGCTCGTCGAGGCCGACGAGCCAGTAGCCCGCTTCCTTGATCTCTTCCATCGCGCGAACGAGATTCTTCACGCGAGCGACGGGAAGATGCGCGAGCGCGCCGGCTGAAGCGCGTTCGACCGTGTCGCTTAGGCCTGCGGCGCGCCGCTCGGGAATGATGACGCCCTGCGCTCCGGCGGCGAGAGCCGTGCGGACGATCGCGCCAAGATTGTGCGGATCTTCGATGCCGTCGAGGAGGACGAGAAGGCCCTGATCGGTTTTCGCGTGAAGCAAGTCCTCGAGCTCGACCGCAGGCTTGGCGGCGGCGAGAGCGGCGACGCCTTGATGGTCGCGCGTGCCCGCGAGGCGGTCGAGTTGCTGACGATCTTCGAAACGCACCGGAACTCCGCGCGACTTGGCAAGGCGCACAATGGCTTCGACGCGTTCGCCGTGGCGCCCGCGCGCGATCACGATGCGGTCAAGAGGGCGGCCGGCGTTCAAGGCCTCCTCGACGGCGTGAAAACCTGTCATCCAATTCATGCGGTTCTCGTGTGGCTTCCCCGATAGAGAACGAGCCAACCCGCCCGCCTAAAGGCGGCCGCTACACAAACCGACCTACATGGGCCGCCGCGAGACTAGTCGAGGGCGGCGCAGAATTCGAGCATGCGCTCGCGCGTTCCCTTCACAGGCGCCGCAAAGCTGAGTTTCGCCGCGGAGTCAAGCAGGAGAATCACGCGGTCGAGCTCGCCTTCACCCGTGCGGCCGGCGAGAGCCAATCGAATCGGGAAGAAGAGCGCGCGCCCGCGATGCGGCAGCGCGGCCTTCATGCCGTCAATGATCTCCTTGAAGCAGTCGGAGTCAATGTCGCCGCCATCGAGGACGCGGTTCGCGAGCTCGCGGATCACGTCGCGAGCGCCTTCCCGCGCGAGGGCGCGGTGATTCTCCGCGTCCTGGAGAAACGCAGCCGCATCGTAGTTGAAAACCAGGGAAAGCAAATCAGCGAGCGCGGCGCGATCGTGCGCGTGAGGACCAAGAAGAGCTGCGGCACGCGCGAGCCAGGGCTGAAGGGGCGCGTCGGATTCGATGTCGCGAGCGGGATCGAGCCAACGGCGTTCACGCAAGATCGAGGCAATGTCCGCATCCGTGAAGAGATTCGTGAGCGGGGACTCGGTTGGAGCAGCGGAGGACATGGCGAGTGATTCTACCGCAGGGACGATACAAATGGCTGTGCAGTGATCGCACGCTCCAAACTCTGATGAAGGCAAAGCGGCGGCAAGCCGCCGCACTCCACATAAGAGCAGATTCCTCGGAATGACAGCTCGTAGGATTGGGCCGATCGATTAAGCCGCGGCATCGCGCCAAGAATCTGCGCCGGGCACGGTATGCCGTGCCCCTACGGAATACCGGCATTGCTCTGGAAACGAGTGGAGTGATCTTTAGTCCTGGCGGAGAGTGGCGATGGCGTTGGCAGCGATGGCTTTGCCGCGGCCAACGGCGTCAACTCCTTCGTTGGTTTTCGCTTTGAGGTTGATCTGATCGGTGGCGATGCCGAGCGCCTTCGCAAGCGCGGCGCGCATGGCGGGAAAATGGGGACCGAGCTTGGGGCGCTCGCAGATGACCACGGCGTCCAAGTGCACGATGCGGAGACGGCGGTCTGCCAACAGCTTTTGCGTGTGCTCAAGAAAGATCAGGCTCGACGCGCCCTTCCATTTTGGGTCCGTGTCCGGAAAGTGCGTGCCGATGTCGCCCAAGCCCGCGGCACCGAGAAGCGCGTCGCAAAGCGCGTGGCTGAGAACGTCGCCATCGGAGTGGCCGACGGAGCCTTTCTCGAACGGAATCTCGATGCCGCCGATTGTGAGCTTGCGACCGGGCTCGAGTCGGTGCAGATCGTAACCGATACCGGAGTAGCTCATCCGAGTGGCCTGTTTTCCGGGTTGACCGGCGCGGGCGGAACCGCTCGCGGCTTTCGTCTTCGCATGAGTAGAGCAATCCAAATGAATATGAGGAAAATGAAAGGGCCCCAGTCGAGGAGCAGGTTTCTCCGAGCCGAGTCCCGCACTTCAGAGACGTCGATCGTCACGCCTTGCTTGCGCAGGTGCTCGGTCAACTCCGCGACCGACTCCTTGGGGACAGTGACGCGGAATTTGTCGGGCGGTTCCCGGAGTTGACCTTCGATGACCGCCGTGCTCTGCGATTCATAGAGGTGCGCCGAGGCGACGTTGTTTCGATCAACCTGATACATAAAATCGGAGTAGCTCATCGCCGGGGCGGGCGGCGTGCCACGGCCGGCGTTGTTCTGGGAGGCCATACGCCACAATACGACTGCCAGCGCGATCATCAGAACCCAGAACAGGATTGTGCGGACCACGAAAGACATGCCTTGAGGCGAACGTTGATCCGGCGAAAAGGTCATGATTTCGCAGCCCTGCGCTCCTGGTCAAGGTAGAAGCGGGCGAGGTCCATGTCGGACGGGCGCGTGATTTTCAGGTTGCGCTCGGAGCCGAGGACGACGAAGACATCGTGGCCGAAGCGTTCGACGAGCGCGGCTTCGTCCGAGGCGGTGACATCGTCCTGCTGGGCCTTGCGGAAGGCGTCGCGCAGAAGCGGATACGTGAACGCCTGCGGCGTCTGCGCGAGGACGATGCGCTCGCGCGGAATCGTCGCAGAAATCAGCGCGACGTCTTCGGGCAGGCTCGCGCGCTTCACTTCCTTCACCGTGTCAATGGCCGGGATGCCGAGTATCGCGGCGCCGCGCGTCCGCACCTCGGCAATCAGGCGTTCGATCTGCTCGCGCGTGACGAAGGGGCGGACAGCGTCGTGCACAAGAACGATCTCCGTTGCGGGATCGAGCTGCGCGAGGGCGTTCGCGACCGACTGCTGCCGTGTGTCGCCGCCGTGGACGACGCGCGCGGGACGGCCCAGGCCCGCCTTCGCGACTTTGTCCTGGAGCGAAACGACATCGTCCGTGCGCGTCGCGATGATGAAGTCCGTGATGGCCGGGCAAGAGGCGAGGCGGCGCAGCGTGAAGATGATCAGCGGCACGCCATCGAGCTCAAGAAATTGTTTCGGCTGGTCAGCGCCCATACGGGTGCCGAGACCTGCGGCCGGAACGATAGCTGCAATGCGGCTCATCGGAAGGCTAGCAGTCTAGCGCAAGTGCGCCTTCAGGCGCGAGGACCAGGGGAACGAGACGGTTCTTTGTGATCGGCGACAACGGCAAAAGCAGATCCCTCGTCGGGCTGAAAGCAGGCCCTCGCTCGGGATGACAGCCATCCTGGAAATCTGCGCGGGAGCAAGCGGTCTAGGAGCGGCCCGTGTCCGGGTAGAGCGGGCGGGGCGGGCGTTCGCCGCCCGGGCCTTCGGCTGGCCGGGGCACCTGCTGCGGATCTCCGGCGGCAGCGGAACTTGCGCGGGGCGCCTGCTCGCCGCGCTCGTCGTAGCGGCCGAAGATCATCTTTCCCGCCGTGGTCTGATGGACCGACGTCACGATGATGTCAACGGTCTTGTTGATCATCTTGCGCGCGCCGTCCACCACGACCATCGTGCCGTCATCGAGGTACGCGACGCCCTGGTTATATTCCTTGCCTTCCCGCAGAATGAACACGCGCATCGCCTCTCCCGGCAAAACAACCGGCTTGAGGGCATTTGCAAGCTGGTTGACGTTCATTACTTCGATGCCCTGGAGCGTGGCGACTTTGTTCAAGTTGAAATCGTTGGTGACGACTTTGGCGTTGTAGCGCTTGGCCAGTTCGATCAGTTTCAGGTCCACGTCCGCGATCTGGGAGAAATCGTCTTCGGCGATCTGCACGTCCACGTTGGGCAGCTTCTGGATGCGCTGGAGCACTTCCAGGCCGCGCCGCCCGCGCTGGCGCTTGAGCGGGTCAGCGGAATCGGCCACGAGCTGGAGTTCGCGCAGCACGAATTGCGGAATGATGACGGAGCCTTCGAGGAAGAGCGCGTCGGCAATATCCGCAATGCGGCCGTCTATGATGACGCTGGTATCGAGCAGCTTGTACGTGAACTTCGAGCCGCGCTCCGATCCGAAAATCCCGCCGAACGCCTGAAGGTTGAGCATGTCGCCTTTGCTCGCGCCGATAATCAGGCCGACATACGTCATCACCAGAAAAACGGCCAGGCTAAAAAACGAGCGGGTGCTTTCCGGCATCGTCGTGTGGGTGAAGATCAGCGATGTCAGATAGGCGCCCAAGATTCCGAGAATCGATCCGACGACGGCGCCGATCAGGCGGCGGAGGCTGGCTCTGCGAAGGCGGACCTCGAAGAAGATGACGGCCATCGCGAAGAGAAATCCGCCCAGCGCGCCATATTCGCGCGTAAGGCCGAACGGCTTGAAATGAAACCCCACGCCCACGCAGACGACAATGAAAATCGTGCGCAGCGCCAGCATGTCCCAGAACGTGCCAACGGGCTGCTGCGAACTATGCGAGAGAACGACTGGCTTTGCCGGCGGCTGGTCGGACCCGGAAGAAGATGGAATACGGCTAGGAGCCTGGTTAATAGTTCGTGACATCGTTGCACCCTATAAACGTTATGAACGTATGAAACGGCAAAAAGCGAGTTCGGCTGCTTTTCCGGCGGCGGCGTGAAACACATCGTCCGCTGCCATTATGATTTGGGACCGCGTATGAAAAAGTATTATGGAGCCAGTATAGCACCGGCTGCAAAGCGGGAGTCAACGCAGGCTGTCGCGGGGAATTCAGAACTGGAAACTAGAAGTAGTAGCGGGGCACGCGGCGGCCCAGGGCGCAGAGCAGCTCTGAAGTGACGGTGCCGATCTCGTGGGCCACATCGGAGACGCGAATCTCGGCGTTCCCGTCGCGGCCGTAGATAGTGACGATGTCGCCGAGCGCGACATCCGGGACATCGGTTACATCGAGCGTCGTGAGGTCCATCGAAATCGTGCCCACCAGGGGCACGCGGCGTCCGCGCACGAGCACGCAGCCGCGGTTCGTGCGCGCACGAAGTATGCCGTCTGCGTAGCCCGCATTGATCACGGCGATGCGCGAGGGGCGCGCAGTGGTGAAGCGCGCGCCGTAGCCGACGGGCTGGCCCGGCGGAAGATCGCGCAGCGTAATGATGCGCGCGCGCATGGAGAGGCTGGGCTCAATAGGCAGCTTATCCCGCACTTCCTTTCCCTTATCGGGGGGATCGAAAGACTGGTAATAGCCGTAGAGAATCGCGCCGGGGCGAATCATGTCCGCCCAGGTGCTCGGCCGCGCGCAGATGGCGCCGCTATTGGCCATGTGCACGATCCCCGGCGAAACGCCGAGAGCGCGCATGTGGTCGAGACACTGCTTGAAGAGCGCCTCCTGATCGTCCGTCTGGCGGGCGCTGAAATCCTCCGCTGAGGCGAAGTGCGTAAACGTGCCTTCGAGCTGGATGTGGCGGCAATCGGCCAGAATGCGGGCGAACGCTTCGATTTCGGACGGCGAGATGCCGAGGCGGTTCATCCCCGTGTTGATTTTCAGGTGGAAGCGGAACGGCGATCGCAATTCGCGTGACGATTTCGCCGCGCGCTCCAGGAGGCGCACATCGTCGAGGCGCGTGACGGTGGGCGTCAGGCGATTCTTGATGAAGCGCTTCTCTTCCCCCGGCCAGAAACCCGTGAGAACCAGAATCGGCTTGCGGATGCCCGATTCGCGCAGCTCGATGCCCTCGTTGCCGCAGGTCACGCCGAAGCGGTTCGCTCCCGCTTTTTCGTGAGCTTTGGCGACCGGGACGGCTCCCAAGCCGTAAGCGTTGGATTTCACGACGGCCAGGATTTCGGGCTTCGGCCCGATGTGGCGGCGAACGACGCGCAGGTTGCCCGTGATGGCCTTGAGCGAAACTTCCGTCCAGACCGGGCGACCGTCGAATTTTATCGGCTTCGTCACTTTTGTTTAGGATGCCAGAGTCTGACACGGCGGCGCGATCAAAATCCCGAATGTCGAATCGCGGCGCACCGTTTGGGTAAACATCCCGGCGAGGCACGTTGCATTTGGCGCTCCGTTCGAAATCGGTTGCGCTGCGGGCCGGCGGCGCGAAAATCGCGCCGAAAACGCAACAGATACAGCGCGCACGAGGATTTCACATGGACGCAGCACAACGCAGCGTGCGTGCGGCAGGACACGGCTGTGGCAAGAGAACGACAGGCCAAGCAAAGACCGGCTACTCCTCCGGGCCGATGGTCCAGGTGTCCGGAGCGGCTTCCTCGAAGCGGGTGTGGCGCGAGAGAAACACAAAGTTCAGGCTGCCGGTAGGGCCGTTGCGCTGCTTGGCGATAATGATTTCGGCCTTGGCGCGTTCCTCTTCGGCAATGTCGGTCTTGTAGAAGTTCGGGCGATTGATGAACAGGACGACGTCCGCATCCTGCTCGATGGCGCCGGATTCGCGCAGGTCGGCGAGCTGCGGCTTGCGGTCTTCTCGCTCGGGGGCGCGCGTCAACTGGCTGAGGACGAGGACGGGCACTTTCAGTTCTTTGGCGAGCGCCTTCAGCCCGCGCGAAATGCTCGAAACTTCCTCCTGGCGATTCGTGCCGCGCCCAGTGTGCGTTGGAACGACGAGCTGGAGATAGTCCACGATCATGAGCGAGAGGCCGCGATCGCGCTTCAGGCGGCGCGCCTTCGCACCCATTTCGAGAACCGTGGATGAGGCGGAGTCGTCGATCCAGATGGGCGCCTCGCCGAGGTTCGCAAGCGACGCCGTCACCTTCGACCAGTCGTCGCGATTCATGTGGCCGGTGCGGAACTTGTGCGCATCCACGCGCGCTTCGGACGCGAGAAGGCGAAGCAGCAGCGACTCCTTCGACATTTCGAGGCTGAAGACGGCCACCGGCTCGCGCTGCCGCAGCGCGACATTTTCGGCGATGTTCAAGGCGAGCGCCGTCTTACCCATCGAAGGCCGCGCGGCAAGGATCACAAGCTCGGAGGGCTGGAGGCCCGCCGTTTCGTTGTCGAGACCCGAGTAGCCGGTGGGCAGGCCGGTGATGCGGCGGCCTTCACTGAAAATCTTTTCGAGGCGCTCAAAACCTTCCTTGACCAGATCTTTGACGCCAACGAGGCCGGCCTTCACGCGGTCTTCCGCGATCTGGAAGATGGTGGACTCGGCGCGGTCGAGAATCACATCGGCGTCGTCGCCCGCAGCAAGGGCCTGCTCCTGAATCGCGGAAGCGGAATAGATGAGGCTGCGGAGGACGGACTTTTCTTTCACGATCCGCGCGTAGTGATCCACGTTGGTCACGCGCGGCAGGCCGTCCGCAAGCTGCGAAAGGTAGGCCACGCCTCCGGCGGCTTCGAGTTCGCCGCTGCGGTTCAAGTCTTCCATCAGCGTGACGGTATCAATGGCGTGTTGCTTTTCGCCCAGCTGCACCATGCGCGAGAAAATCTGCCTGTGCTGCGGGAGGAAGAAATCGTCGGAGCGCAGCTTTTCGACAGCGGCGTTGAGCGCGTGATTATCGAGGATGATCGCGCCGAGAATGCTGCGTTCTGCTTCCAGATTGTGCGGAAGTGGACGTTCGAGTGATGTATCGCTGGCCATTCGCTCTTCGCTCTATCTTCGCCTAATACGATTTCTCACGCAAGGGGATGTTTTTCGCGGACTTTTGCTTCGCGGCTGACGCGACGGCGCAACTCCCCTCGAGCGCGAACATTCTCGCATCGCGCACGCGCGCGTCAACAGTACGCGCCTGTGGATGATTTCGGAAAAGTGGAAAAGCGCCGATCCGACAAGGATCGGCGTCCCGAGTTCCGCGAACTTCGCGGAACGAGGGACCTCTCCTATTTCTCTGCTACGGATGCAATACAAAGAGGGCGCAGCAAGCAGCGCCCCTACGGATGAAATGGAGCTGGCGCCGCTTCTCAACGGCAATCGGGAGATCGGCGTTCCCGGGCGGCTAGTCTTCCTTCTTGACGGCGAGCTTTACGCTGGCGGTAACTTCGCGGTGGAGCTTGACGGGAATCTCGTATTCGCCGACGAGCTTGATGGGATCGGCGAGAGTGATCTTGCGCTTTTCGACGTTGTAGCCCTTGGCGGCGAGCGCTTCGGAAATGTCCGCGGACGTGACGGAGCCGAAAAGCTGGTCGTTTTCTCCCGCTTTGCGCTTGAGCTCGAGCGAAACGCCCGCGAGCAGATCGGCGAGTTTCTGCGCGGCTTCCTTTTCCGTGGCTTCCTTCTTCGCGAAGGCGACGCGCATTCTTTCAAGGTGCTTCATGTTGCCCGCCGTCGCTTCGAGAGCGAGCTTGCGCGGAAAAAGGAAATTGCGGGCGTAGCCTTCGGCGACTTCGACCACCTGGCCACGGGTGCCGAGCTTTTCGACGTCTTCCTGCAGGATGATTTGCATGGTCCAATCCTTAGCTGATCGAGGTTGCTTCGATACCTAACCCGTTGCAAAAACCAAGAGAGATTCTTCGTTCGCCTGCGGCGAACTCAGAATGACGGAGCGCCAAAATTTGGCGCGGCGCTAGAGCTCGGCGGCGAAAGGCAGCAGAGCGATATTCTGCGCCCGCTTAATGGCCACCGTGAGCCAGCGCTGGTGCCGCGCGCAGGTGCCGGTCATGCGGCGCGGGAGAATCTTGCCGCGCTCCTGAATGAAGGGCGACAGAATTTCGGCGCGCTTGTAATCAATGTAGTCGGACTTGTCCACGCAGAAGCGGCACACTTTCTTCTTGCGGACAAAGCTGCGCTTCCCGCGCTTTGCAGGGCCGCCGGGACGGCCGCCCGGGCCACTGGGGCGCGGGCCCCCTGGTCCGCCGGGTCCCGGCCTTCCCTGATATCCGCCGGAGGACGGCCCCGAAGGGGCTGATGGTGCCGCTGGCGCTTCCGGACGGGGTGCGTTTTCGTCTGCCATTCGATCACTCCTTAAGTAAAACCGCTTGAGGGAGCTTCAGGGGCTGAAGCCCTCCTCGTTCCATACGATCTATGTCGCGGCTGCCCTTCGGCTCCGCTCAGGGTGAAAAGCCGCGACCCACAAAACTCGTCCCTTTTTCACCAAACTGCGAAGCCGTGCCCTGAAGCAAATCTCTACGATGCTGCAGCTGCGGGTTCGCCGCCGGTTGCCGCAACCGGCGCGGCGGCCGGAGCCTTGCGCGGACGGCGCGCGGCGCGGCGCTCGCGGCGCTTGGTCAATTTTTGCTGGCGCTTTAGTTCCTCGTCCACGCGGACGGTAAGGTATTTGATGACCGCGTCGGCGACTTTGAGGCGCCGCTCGAGTTCCTTCACGACTTCGCCGTGCGTGGATTTCACGACCATGTAAACGTAAAAGCCTTCGCGCAGACGCTGCACGCGATACGCCATGCGCTTGCGGCCCCACTTGTCGGTCTTCTCGATCTTGCCGCCCTTTTCGGTTGCGGCGTGCTCGAGCGTAGAAATCACTTTGTCAATGTCCGGCTCGGGCGTATCCGGCCGGCAGATGAAGATCAGATCGTATCGACGCTCTTCCATGTGTCCTCTCGATTCCAAACTTCAGGGGTTAAAACCCCTGAATAAGAGCTACATCCCACGGCGTGGCCCTTCGAAGCTTACGGTAAACTGAAGCCCCGCCTTTCCACTATAGAAACTCCTTAGCTGGTGCCGCGCCCTGTCAATAGCTCGCACGAATGGGGCGCAGCAAGCAGCGCCCCTACAACACGTTGCGGGCATTGATTTGTGGCGCTCATTTCTGAGACACGACGCTAGCCCGCTTACGATTTCTATTCGGAAGCTTCTTCCTGCGATACCTTGCGGTTGAACCGCGACATCGCCTTCTCCAGGCCCTCGGTCAAAAGCAACTCGACGGCGTCGGCTGCTTCAACAATCATCTCCTGCGCGATCTGACGCTCCTCGCGGCCCACCGTGCAGAGGAGATAGTCCTTGAGATCTCCCCACTGCTGGTTCGGCTGGACGCCCATTCGCACGCGAATGAATTCGTCCGTGCCGATTGCGCCGATGATCGATTTCAAGCCGTTGTGCGTGCTGTTCACGCCGCGGTCGCGAATCCGCAACATGCCCCACGGCAAATCCACTTCATCGAACAGGACGATCAAGTTCGCCGGCTCGCATTCGTAACGCTCGAGCAGCATTCGCGCCGAAACGCCGCTCAGATTCATCATCGTCTGCGGCTTGGCCAGCACCACTTCGTGTCCGGCGATCTCGCCGCGACCGGCCAGGGCCTTCGCCTCAGGCCGCGTCACCCGGATGCCAAACCGCTCGGCCAGCGCGTCCACGGCAAGGAAGCCCATGTTGTGGGGCGTCCACTCGTATTCGGGACCCACATTGCCAAGGCCGACGATGAGCCGCATCGCAGAACCGTCCCCTACATCACGCCGCTCGCGAAGCACGGCCGAAGAGAGATCCTTCGACTCCGTTCGGCGCCGCGCGCAAACCGCGCGGAGCGCAGGTGCATCGCCGAACTGCGCTCAGGATGACGGCTGAGACATCGCCGTCACTTCTTCTTCTCGGACTTCTCGGGCTTCTCGGCCTTCGGCGCAGCCTCGGCTCCCGCTTCGGCTTCGCCCTCTTCCGCTTCCTTCTTGCCCTTCTTGATGACTTCGGGCTCGGCGGGCGCCGTTTCCGCAGCGACGGCTGCTTCCGGCGCCGGCTCGGCTTCCGCCTTCAGCGTGACAACGTGCGCCAGCACGCGCTGCGGGTCTGTCAGCAGTTTGATCTTCGCCGGATCAATCGGAAGATCGGCGGCGCGGAGCTGCTTGCCGATCGTCAGATCGCTGACGTCCACCTTGAATTCCTCCGGGATGTCGCCCGGGAGGCATTCGATCTCGACCTCGCGCGTGACCGTTTCGAAAATTCCTCCCTGCAACTTGACGCCCTGCGGTTCGCCGAACGTATGGACGGGGACGCGCACGCGCATGCGCACGTCCATGGCGACACGCAGCAGATCCACATGCAGCAGCGATCCGCTGACGGGATCCACCTGCCAATCCTTGAGCATCGCTCTTTCGTCCTTGCCGCCGCCCAATTGCACGGTGAAGATCGTGTTGTGGCCGGCCTCGGAGCGGAGAATGCGGGTCAACTGCTTGGTGTTCACGGTGATCGAGATGGAATCCTCGCGGCCGCCATACAGCACGGCCGGGACCATGCCCGTGCGGCGGGTGCGGCGCGCGGCGTTCTTGCCGCGCTCTTCTCGAATCTTGCCTTCAACTGTCAACGTTTCCATATGCCTTTCCTCTTAGCTCACATGAAGAGTTCGCTGATCGAAGTCTCTTCGTGAATCGATCGGATGCCGCGCGCGAGCAGCGGCGCCACGCTCAGAACTTTAATCTTCGGCAGCGTCATCGCGGCCTCATTGAGCGGAACCGAGTCGGTGACCACCACTTCCTCGATCTTCGAATTCATGATCCGCTCGACCGCCGGTCCCGACAGCACGGGGTGGGTGCAGGCCGCGAAGACTTTTGTCGCGCCATTCTGGAGCAGCGCTTCGGCCGTCTTCGCCAGCGTTCCTGCCGTGTCGATGATGTCGTCAATCACCAGCGCGGGGCGGCCCGCGACATCGCCGATCAGGTGCATCACCTCGCTGACGTTCACGTCAATGCGGCGCTTGTCGATGATGGCAAGCGGCGCATCGATTCGCTTGCCGAACAGCCGCGCGCGCTCCACGCCGCCCGCGTCGGGCGAAACAACCGTGATCGCGCCGAGGTTCTTCTTCTGGAAATACTCGACCATCACCGGCGAGGCGTACAGGTGATCCACCGGGATATTGAAATAGCCCTGAATCTGCGGCGCGTGCAGGTCGAGCGTGAGGACGCGGCTCGCGCCCGCCGTCTCAAGCAGATCTGCGACCAACTTTGCCGAAATCGCGACGCGCGGGCGGTCCTTGCGATCCTGCCGCGCGTACGGGTAATACGGAATCACCGGAGTGATGCGCCATGCGGACGCGCGCTTGAACGCGTCAATCATCAGCAGCAACTGCATCAGGTGATGGTTCACCGGGCTCGAGCAGGGCTGCACCAGGAAAACGTCCGCTCCGCGGACGTTTTCCAGAATCTGGTAGCGCGTCTCGCCATCCGAGAAATGGCCGTGCTCGGCCCGTCCGCGCGCGACGCCCAGGTGTTTGCAGATCGCCTCCGTCAGGGCGATGTTCGCCGAGCCGCAGAAAACCTTGAACTTGTCTTCGGCCAAGAGTTCTCCCCCCATCAGCCGGACGCACGCCACCCCAGTGCCCGGCCATACCTTTCCCTGGAAACCGTTTCGACGATGAAAACAGAATCTTCCGGGAACGCTCGAGCGGCTCGGCGCGCACGCGCTGGGTTTTGGAATACTCCGAACACCGCCGATCCGCTACCCGCCAGCGCAGCTTCCGCTGCTCCTCGCTGGAGCAATCCGTCCTGGACTTCCCGGAGTCTCGGATGGCGGCTGAAAACAGGCCCTTCGAAATCGTTCGAGAGCGTTCCCTGCCGGCTCCAGCACAGAGCGCAGAACTCCCAAATTCTACGGGGGTTCGAGAGCCTTGTCAATTCGGGAGCGAGCCATTCATAGGCTTCCTTCGTGCTGACGCCGATGCCTTTCGGCGAGACGACGAGCACGGTGCGACGGGGAACGTCGGGCAAGGGATAGATTTCGTCGCCGCGATTCACCGCCAGCGCGCGCCCGCCGAAGAGGAAGAACGGGACGTCCGCGCCCAGCCCGGCCGCGATTGCCATCAGGCGCGCGAGCGGTATCTCAACTCTCGTAAGGCGCAACATACCAATCAGAGCCGCGGCGGCGTCGCTCGACCCGCCGCCCAATCCCCTCGCCACTGGAATGTTTTTTTCGAGATGAGCCTTGGCGCCGCCGCGGAATCCGATCTCGCAGCCTATTGCTTCTATCGCGCGATAGACAAGATTGTCGGGCCCCGCCGAGAGAGAGGGGTCGCTCGTCTCCAAAAGGATTCCTGGATCGGAGGCCAGGGAGAGTTGCAGCGTGTCGTGCAGCGAGATCGTCTGAAAGACCGTGCGCAGCTCGTGATAGTTGTCCGGGCGCTTGCCCATCACGTGCAGGCAGAGATTGATCTTCGCGAATGCGCGCAGGCGCAGCGACCATGTTTTCTGCGAGGGCATGCGGGGGAGCTTACTGCGGTTTCGCAGGTTCCGGGGAAGATTTCTGCGCGAGGCGCTTCTTCGCAGTCTTCAGGCGCGCCTCGACTTCCGTGACTTTATCGGCCTCGTAATCGGCCGGAGAAGCCTTCTGCCATTCGCTGAGCGAGCGCTCGAAGAGCTCGGCGGCGTGCTCTGTCTGACCCAGCTTCAGGTAAACATCGCCCATGTGCGAGAGGATCGTCGGATCGTTGCCCTCGTGTTCGACGGCCTTGCGCATGTACTCCTCGGCTTCGGTGAGCTTGTTCTGCTTGTAGTACACCCACCCGAGGCTGTCGAGGTATGCGCCGTTGTTCGGCTCCTGCTTGACGGCGCGATTGATCAGCGACGTCGCCTCATCGAGGCGGACGCCGCGATCTGCGAGCATGTACCCAAGATAATTGAGCGCAGGCGCATCGTTCGGATTCGATTCGATGACCTTGCGGAACTGCTGTTCGGCGAGGTCGAATTTCTTCTGCCGCTCGTAGATGGCGCCCTGCATGAACCAGGCAGCCTCTCTGGCGGACGCATCCTTCGCCATCTGCTCCGCCTTCGCCGCCGACTGCTCCGCTTCCACGTACTTCTTACCGCGCTGCTGAACCTGCGCAATGTCGAGATAAATCTGCTGATCGCTCTCGTCGCCCTTCAAAAGGCCTTGCAGAAGCTTCGTCGCCGAGGCTGTGTCCGTTTTTTCGCCGTAGAGCATGGCCAACGTGACGGTGAAATCGGGATCATCGGGGAAGCTGCCGAGCGCCTTCTGAGCCTCGGCGATGGCGTGGTCGAGATCATGGCTCTCGCGATAGGCGTCAATCATCAGTAACTCGCCGCGCTTCTGCGAGTCGGGACCGAGCTTCACCATTTCCTCGAACGTTTCAATCGCAGTCGGGTACTTCTGCTGCATGACATAGACGTGGCCCAGTTGCTCATAGAGAAGGGCGAGTGCGCCAGCATTCTGGTCGCCGCCGGCCTGGCTCTTGATGGCCGCGATGGTGTCCGCAAGAACCCTCACGGCATCGGCGTAGCGGCCCTCGTCCTGATAGAGCAACGCTTCGTCGTCGAGAATCTCGGGGCTGCCGGGGGCAAGCTGCTTCGCACGCGCGAGACTCGATTCGGCGTCTGCGAACTTGCCCAGCTGGCGCTGCAATTCCCCCATGCGGATGTAGTTTTCCGCTGTCCCCGGCTCGAGCTCAGAGAGCTTTTGATACTGATCGAGCGCTTCGGCGTACTTCTTCTGCGCCATGAGGGCTTCGGCGAGGCCGTGGCGGTGGCCGGGGTCGTCCGGGTCGCCCTCAACAGCCTTGCGGTAGGCCTCTTCGGCCTTCGGGAAATCCCTTGCCTGGGAGTAAGCGTCACCGAGGAGATCGTATGAGTCGGGCGAGGACGAATCGCTCGCGGACTGCGTAAGGAGATCGATCGCCTCGCGCGAGCGGCCCTCATCCATGAGGAGCTGGCTCAGCTGTTGGAGCGCGGGCGCGTTGTCCGGATCGTGCTGGATGACGCTTCGGAGCACTTTCTCAGCATCGCTTTGTTTGTTCTGATAGCGGTAGAGCCGCGCAAGCCACAGGGCGGAATAGACGTCCCTCGGCTCGACTTTCAGGATGGCCTGAAACTGTTCGACCGCCTTGCCGAGATTTTCCTGTTGCACTTCCCCGGCGCCGAAGTCTCCGAGCGTTCGGACGTAGATGCGAGCGAGGAGGCGGTGCGCGCTGATGTCGTTCGGATCGATCTTCAGGGCTTCCTGCGCTTCGACCACGGCGTCGCGGATGTGCTGCGACTTCGCGTAAATCTCAGCCAGCCGCTCGTGGATGACAGCGGAGTTCGGATCGAGCTCCAGTGCTTTCTTGTAGGAGGCTATGGACTGGTCGGCGAGATCGGAGGTGCTCATCGCTTCATACTGCAACTCTTGCAGGTGGCCGAGTGTGAAGTTGTAGTAAGCGTCCTCGTGGGAGGCCGCGGAAGAAGGAGCCGTGGCTTGCGTCTGAGAATTCGCTGGCGCCTGCGGAGGCGCACCGGCCCGCGCAGGGGCGAGCAAAGCTCCGGCAAGCACAATCCCGATGGCTGCGTTCACAATCCCTCTCGAATGTAGCTGCAAAACTCCATTATGGAACAGCCGCATGAAAGCGTCAAAACCTCTTCCCGGCGAGCGTGTTCGCAAGGGCATCCCGAAGATTGGCCCTTTTCATCCGACGCAAGGAACGCGAAATCGGATGCACGAATCTCTCCAGGCCACAGGGATTTTGCGATTGTCTTTGCCGCACTTTCAGGGGAATATCGGGAATCCTCAGAGTGTCACGAAACGCAACATGGCGCGAAGCATAAAGATACTTCTCCCCGCTGCTGTGCTTCTCTGCGCGGTTTTGCAGGTAGCGCGAGGCCAGCAAGCGACCGGAGCGGGAACGGTGACTGCACCCAACCCTTCCCATGCGGCGGCTCCCATCACCCCGCCGGCGCGCGATCCCAAGCCGACGCTCGCGGACTTCGCGTGGCTCGACGGACACTGGCAGGGGACCTGGGGGCCGCGCCTCGCTCAACAGGCGTGGATGTCGCCGAAGGCCGGCGTGATGCTGGGAACGTTTCAACTCACGGAAAACGACAAGACGCTGGTGCTCGAGGTCTTTACTCTGATCGAAGGGCCGGCAGGAATTGAACTGCGGATTCGCCACCTGACGCCGTCGCTTGTGACGTGGGAAAAGAACGGCCCGACTGTCCTGCCGCTGGTGGGCACGGACCCGAAGACATTCACGTTCGAGAATCCCACGAACGGCCAGCCGAAGCGGTCCATCATCCGACGGGTTGACGCGGACACTTTCGTCTCGCGGTCGGAGATTCTTCCTGAGAAGGGCGAAACGCAGGTGACCGAAATTACCTACCACCGCATGCGCGAGATTCCGCCCGCCAAGAACAAGCGCTGATCGCAGAACGGATTGCGGTTGGGACAGATTCCGAGGCTAACGCAATAATTTTCTCGCAAGTGGCATAGGCAACGCAAGTCCTGCCTGTGCAACGAAAACTCGTCCAAGGATACGGGCGAAGATGTCCGGTTATCCGACTTACCAGGACTTAACGCCGCTCCGTGGCATCATCGCGAGAACGTTTCGTGGATAAGACATGGGAGGAGACATAGCGCAAGATGCAGGCGACGCGTGAAGCTGTTATTGGCCGGCGGGAGAGCCTAAGATGCTCGATATGCGCTTCTGGTTTACGCACAATAGTCCTGTACCCATTCGCGAACAGATTGTGACACAGATCGTGTTGGGCGTCCTGTGCGATGACCTGAAACCAGGGCAGCGCTTGCCAAGCACACGAGATTTGGCGCGGCGGTTCCATCTTCACCCCAACACGGTCAGCGCAGCATACAAACAATTGCAGCGAGAGAACTGGGTGGAATTCCGGCGTGGCAGCGGGGTGTATGTCCGGAAACGCAACCCGGACGCTCCGGTTTCCTCTGGGCTCGCACTGGACCAATTGCTCGCCAACTTAGTTCGATCGGCGCGCGAACTCGGCGTTCCGTTGTCCGCAGTCCACTTGCATTTACAGCGCTGGCTGGAGGCGCGTCCCCCCGATCACTTTTTAGTCATCGAGCCCGATGAGGAGCTGAGAAGGATCATCGTCGCAGAGTTGAGGCAAGCCGTGACGTTTCCGATTGTCAGCGGCGGCTTGGCCGCTTGCCATGAGCAAGAAGCCTTCGCAGGGGCGATCGCTGTTGCGCTGTCAAGCAGGGCAGAGACTGTGCGGAAGGCCCTGCCAGCGGGAGTCGAGTTGATCATTCTGCAAGTGCGATCCGTTCCGGCTTCCCTCGACAAATGGCTCCCCGCCCCTCCCGATGCGCTAATCGGGATCGCATCCAGGTGGCCAGGCTTTCTGAAATCGGCGCGCACGATGCTCGTCGCGGCAGGATTTCATTCGGACAGCCTCGTCCTCCGGGATGCGCGAAAGGGGCACTGGCAACGAGGCTTGAAGCAAATGGCGGCCGTGGTCTGTGACTCGGTGACGTCCGCCGAGGCGCCGCCGGATTGCCGCGTCATCCCCTTTCCGCTGGTCTCGGAATCCGCCATCAGGGAACTCCAACGCTACCAGGAATTCGTCAGCGCCCCCTTCACGCGCTCGTTGTGACATTCTCGAAAGTGTCACAACCGTGCCCCTCGTGAGCCTAGGTTTCTCTTAGACTGCAGCCATCGACAACTTGCGAGGTGCGTCATGAAACGATTTGTCGCGTTTTGCTTGCTGCTGGCGATTTCCATACCGGCGGCCGCGGTGGAAGACGGTCAGGTGATGTACGTGGGCGGGACAGCGGCGCTGAAAGAGGGCACGTTGGGAAGGCTGAACACGACGTCCCAGACTGCACTGGTGTTTGAGTCTGCCGGAAACACTTTGATAATCCCATATGCAAAGATCGCGTCGTTCGAATACTCGCAGAAAGTGGCGCGGCATTTGGGAGTTCTGCCGGCCATCGCAGTCGGACTGATGAAGAAACGGCAGCGCAGGCACTTCGTCCAAATCAACTACCACGACGACAGTTCGGTCTCGCAGGTGGCCGTCTTTGAGGTACCGAAGCAGATGCCTCGTACTTTTCTGGCCGTACTTCAGGCTCGGGCGCCACAGGGATGCAGGCCGCAACAGTGCAGAGTGCAGTGATGGGGCGGGGCCGGGGGTGCGCCGTAGGGACTCGGTCTTTGCATTTGCGAAAGGCGCAGCGGAGTGGCGATCACACGGGAACTTTTAGATTTCGATTGTGGTCGGGTGCCTGATTAACGGGATTACCGTCCATGTGGGTACTGGGCTCAACTCGTCCAGTAAGTCGGCTTACCACGCACTGCTTTGCCTTGCTATTGAGTCTGCGGATGTTTCGGTAGCGTGAGCATAGCCCGGATCACGCTTTTATTGACGGCATAATTCGTGTGGGCGCCCGCCGGGCTTTCAAGAATCCAAAGCCAATGAGGCGAGTTTTTCACCATCCGATTTTCCACCACAACCGTCTCGAGCTCAGGAACGTTCCAGCTTAGAAGATCGCTTGGGTCGCTCCAGGCGACAATGTGCGGACGGGCCAGGCGATTTGGAGTTGAAACGCCCAATGAGGCTAAATACTCGCCGCGGAGCCGGCCCCACGCCTCGAGATGTTTGACCATGTTCGTCCCGGTCTCGTTATCCAGGTTTGCCAGCTCCAATAGCCGAAGCTGATTCGCCAGGAAGTAGGCTGTGGAGGTGCGGCTGAGAATCCTCTCAAGGCCCGGTTTCAAAGCCTGCGTCGATCCAGTATCGGATTCAGTGATATCAAGCGCAGAGAATATGAGATAGCTCCCAAGGCTATGCGAAACGATTACAAATTCCTGATTGGGATCCCTTTCGACCGTTTCGCCTCTCGAACCGTCAGCGGCCACATTGACCGACTTAACGACAAGCTGACGAATCCCTTCCAAAAGGTAGGGCCGCAGCTGACCAATCGCGAGGACAGCGTCAGAGAAGCCCCAGTCAAACACGTAGCTTTTTAGGCTTCGATTGATCAGAGCACCTCTGGGCTGGAGGGCCTCGAGCTTTTCCGCATCGGGTGCCTCAATCCATGGATACGAAAGGAATCTCCCGGGATTCGCAGGGTCCGGCTTGAAAGAAGCGCATTCGGAAATGTACGTTTTGCTGGGACCTGCTAGGGTCGCATCATCCGCTACGATCTGACGGCACTTTGCGGCAAATACCAGCGGCCACCAATTTATTTCGTCCACGTAGATAGCCGGGGCGTGAATGCGCGAAAGTTTCCAGTGATCTACGAACGGCGCCGAGGCATTCCACCCTTCCGTCGGAGTGCCGCCCTGTCTGCTCTTCCAAATCTGCTCTCCCAGATATGACAGCGGCGGAGGTTGCGCGTCCGAGACGAAGCTACCTTTGTCAGCGTACTCTCTCTTGCCGTCGAGCGTTCCTTCAGTCGTAGTGCAATCCTTCAGATGCTTGCAAATACTCTTTCTGAGGTCTTCAGAGTCCGAATGTCCCGGGCCGTCAGCTCCCATTCCGTGAACGTAAAAGACGTGGAGCTGCGTGTTTGCGCGTTTCAAAGATTCAGCCAGTGAAGCGACACCCTGTTCTTCCGGTCGCGCGCTCTCGTCCTGACCCCATGCCAGAGGCAAACTGCATGCCAGAACGGCCGTCAGGAGGAGTGCTGCGTGAAGACGAGGGTCTTTAAGGAGCATTGATTCCACCGGAAACCGTCCACGTCAATGGCTGAGACGATTTCATAAGGGGCCAGCCGCGAACCTGCCGCTAAGACGCAAAGTGGAGGGGATTTTACATCACCGGACATGCTGCGTGGGATTGGTGTCGAGATAGACGGCGACTGAAATGGCAGAAACGACCGTGCTAGAATCGCATCCATAGAGATAGAGGGGCTGTAGCTCAGATGGATAGAGCAGCAGTTTCCTAAAAAGCAAGCGTCAATCTGCTGTGTTTGTTTTCAACACTTTGGCCGGTGCCTACTTGCACCTACTTGCTGCTTTTGGGCCATTGAGTGCACCAGAATGTGCACAAGAATGGGCACAGGCTTTTCCGCTAGAATCGAATCACGGGGCTGTAGCTCAGATGGATAGAGCAAGCGTTTCCTAAACGCTGGGTCGGGGGTTCGACTCCCTCCAGCCCCACCACTCTATAGAAAGTC
>Ga0187769_10000144_pt1 | contig 37948 bp, 37 predicted proteins | sample 0116_SJ02_MP02_1_FD_133140 | JGI IMG/M metagenome (GOLD analysis project Ga0187769, IMG submission 133140) | Tropical peat soil microbial communities from peatlands in Department of Meta, Colombia - 0116_SJ02_MP02_10_MG | ecosystem: Environmental > Terrestrial > Soil > Wetlands > Peat | place...
CACTCCCGCGGGCATCTGGTACCTGCTCAACCCCCGCGGCGGCATCCCCGCCACCGGCCCGGCCGAACTGGAGCTCGAGACCGCTCCCCTCAACGGCACCGGAACCGCGCAGACCGTACTGGCCGCAAGGATGAACAACGACTACAGCCAGTTCCCCAACGCGACCTTCCCCGTCTACACCCTCAGCCGGGACGATGGCGGCTGGTGGAGCCACCCTGGAAACCATGACAGTGACCGCGAGAGCGCCTGTCACGGAACCTGCGCCGTTTTCTGGCCACCGGTCCTCACCTCAGGGCGGCCTGAAGCCGGTCCGGGCGTTGGCCAGCGTGCCATCGGGGTGATCGTGAGGCCCGACGGCACCCACCAGGTCACCTACCACGAGCGACCGCTCTACCTGTTCAACCAGGACGCCTACATCGGGGGCGCCAGCCCAGTCGGGACACAGGGCATCTACGGAGCCGGTGCGCTCACCCCCTCGGGCGTGTTCAACACGATCCCGCCGCTGGCCTAGAACTCCCTCCGCTCCGACACACGGAAAGCCCCGGCCGGCTCGATCGACCGGGGCTTTCCTCCATGGCGAGCTGAAACGGGTGGCCAGCAGCCGGACGCCCCCGATCGCCAAGAGCTGGCCGATCCCCCAACGTTGGTCCGCAAACGCTACTCGCAGCAGCCGCCAGCCCTCACTCAGAACCCCGTGTTGACGGGGGTTCCGTCGTTGTGAGGTGGGTGCACCACGGCAAGCGCGTCGGAGTCGGTCGGCGCGGCGATACCCGGTCCGGCGAGGCGCTGATGACTCGGACGGTGGTGTCAGTCCGACTCACCGCGGGCGCGCCTGTAGCGCTCGTAGATCACGCGCGAGCCGAACGTCCTGGTCTCGACCAGGTTCAGCGCAACGTCTTCGGTGACCGGCGGCAGAAAGGGCGTGCCGCCACCGACGACGACCGGATTGCGGAACATGCGCAGCTCGTCGACGAGGCCGAGCTCGATCGCCGCCGCGGCCAGGCCGGCGCCGCCGATCCCAACGTCTTTGTCGGTCGCGTTCTGTGCGGCAGCGGCCTCTTCGGCCACCGACGCCTCGGCGAGCCGGGCGTTGCCCTGAACGCTGTCGAGCGTGCGGCTGAAGACGACCTTCGGGATCGCGCACCAGACGTCGGCGAACGCGGCCCCGTGTTCGTCCTCGCGCATCGACGGATCCGTGTCCCACACGAGCATGGTCTCGTAAAGCCTGCGGCCGCACAGATAGCCGCCGAGCTCGCCTGTCTGCGCGGTGTGGAAACGAAACTGCTCCTCGCCAGGGACCGTCCACCCGAAGCCGCCCTCGCGGTCGGCGATAAAGCCGTCCACCGAGACGCTCATCGAGTAGATCAGCATGGCGTTAAACTCATCGCACCGGAGCGACGGACGATGATCGCGATAAAGTTCACCATCGGGCTCTCCTTCCTTCTGCAGGCTGCTCGCCACGGCTAGTGACCGATTGCAAGACGAAAACTCATCGTCGTGGGCGGTCCAAGCGATCGTACGGCCTTCGCCGACGCCGCACCGAAATCCCGGAAGGCTTGCGTGCCTCCGGCGCGACGCGGATCTGTGGACCCGAGGTATCTCAGACCGCGCAGATCGCTCTAACCAGTATGACGCGGCCTGGCTGCGGCCTGACCTTGGGCGGCCGAACCCATCGGGATTCCCAAACGACGGCTGGGCATCCATCGCGATGAAAGCGCGGACGGTGGCGAGCTCGCACAGGCACTGGTTGAGAGGTTGGCTTGGCCGCGCGCGGAGATCCGCTGCGATCATCGCTCTGCTGGCGGGGGCGCTGCTGTCCATCTTCGCAGCGCTGCCGCACGCGAGCAGCGCCGGCACGGTTCTGGGTGTCACCACACCCACGGTGTCGGTCCCGGGGGTCACGATCCCCGGGGTCACGGTTCCCGGAGTCACGATCCCCGGGGTCACGGTGCCTGGCGTGACGGTACCGACGGTCCCGAACACGACCGTCCCGTCTCCGCCCGTCAGCCCCCCACCGGTCACGACGACGGTCGCGACGACGGCGCCGTCCGCGGAGAGCTCGGGAGGGGCGTCTCCGCCCCCGCCCTCGACTGGCCGACCGACGGTCTCCACGTCCACCGGGTCATCGTCCGGGCCGTCCGCGCCCGTCCCAGCCGCTATAGGGCAGACCAGCTACGGGTCCGGCTCCGCGCGCGGGTCGCGCGGCGCGGACCACCGAAGCGACGGCCTCGATTACACAGGCACCGATGTTCCTGCGCGTGTGTCGTTCACGGTAATCCGTAAGCCGGCGCGAGACGAGATGTCGGGACAGAGGCTGCTGTCCGCCCGTCGACCCAAGGTGCCAGCGCACAAGCACGGAGGGACTGCATCGGGAGGTGCGCCGCTAGCCGGAACGTCCGGCCCCGGCTCAGCGCTCGGCAAGAGCGCAGTGATCGCTTCGCTTCATCAAGGCGGGGCGGACGCCGGCCTCCTTGCGGTGGCGATCGCCGTGCTCGGCCTGCTGGCGCTGGGACTCGTGGTTCGGCAGCGCTCGCAAGCCGCGGGCGCGTCCGCGGCGCCACTGGGATGGGTCCCACCCCGGCTCCGCCGAATGTCGCCGGCAGCACCGATTCGGTGGCGACCGGGCCGGCTTCAGGTATGGCCGCTCGCCGGGTTGATGGCGCTTCGGTCCGGACGAGCCGGGGGAGGATCGGGCGCTCGGCTCGACGAGGCCTCAAGTGCAGCGATTGAAGGTGCGGTCGCGACTGAGCTGCAGCCGCCTGACGACGATCCGCTGGCCGAGGCCGAGGCGGCGTTTGCACTCGCGACCGCGCTCGAGCGCGAGCACAACTTGGACGGCGCGGAGGGCGCGTATCGGCGCGCAGACGCGCTCGGTCATCCGGAAGCTGCGTTCTACCTTGGTTGCATGGTCGCCGAGCGTGCGGAGTTCGATGCCGCGCGGTCCCTCTATTCGCGCGCGGACGAACTCGGGCACGCGGCCGGAGCGTGCAACCTCGGCGTACTTCTTGAACACCAGAACGATCTCGCCGGAGCCGAGGCCGCCTATCGCCGCGGGGACGCACGCGGCAATGACGTCGCGGCATTCAACCTCGGCGCAATGCTGCAAGAGCGCGGTGACGGGGCGGGCGCTGAAGCCGCCTATCGCCGGGCCGACGAACGCGGTAATGCCAGCGCCGCCTGCAGCCTCGGGGTCTTGCTGGCGGAGCGGGGCGATCTGACTGGTGCCGAGGCCGCCTTCCGCCGCGCCGACGGGCGCGGTGACGCCGATGCGTCGTTCCGGCTCGGGGGATTGCTCGTGGAGCGGGGCGATCTGACTGGTGCCGAGGCCGCCTACCGCCGAGCGGACGAGCGCGGCCATGTTGCCGGTGCGTTCAACCTGGGCGTGCTGCTCGAACAGACGGGCGACTTGGCCGGCGCCAAGACGGCCTACCTGCACGCGGAACAGCGCGGCACTGGGGAGGTCGCAGAGCACGCCCGCGTGGCGCTGCTCGAGCTGTTGGGCCACCGATGAGCCCCCCGGGCGGAACAGCATGACCGTCCCGGCCAATGGCAGGCGTGGGCAAACGCCGCGAGGGTAGCGACCCTCTCGGGCCCGCTCACGATTGTCAGCAATGCCGCGCTCGGCTGCGCCGCGAGCAGCTGCTCCGAGTCGCCCAATCTGTTCGAGGTTGAAAGCGATGGAAGCCTCGCTTCCTCGCCGCTTCCGGTGGAGGTGGGCTACGCGCCCACCATCAGCGAATGGGACTTCTACTACGAACTCGGGCACGAGTTCGATTGGGCATACCTAAGCCCCGCGGACCGCGCAGCGTTCCTCGCCGCGTGGAGCATCTCGCAGGCCGGCGCGGATATGCCGGACGCGTCACCCGCCGTTGACGCAACGACCGTCTCGAGCCCGGCTGCGGTGCGTCGGCCTCCCGGCTCCCGGCGTGGCCGCGACGGCAAGACCTCGCGCAGACACTCTCCGCGATCACGCTTCGGTTTCGCGCCATCGTTCGGCACGCACGGGGTCGGCCGCGACCATCGCCGGCGCTACTGATATCGCCACCGCAACTGCCTCTCGACCCGCCCGGTGCGCGAGAAGCCGACGCGCTCCAGGGTGCGGATCGACGGCTGGTTGTCTTCGTCGCAGCCGGCGACGATCGTGCGGACGTTCGGCTGCTCGAGTGCCCACCCGACGAGGGCACGCGCTGCTTCGGTGGCGTACCCGCGCCGCCGGCGGTCGAGCACGATGCTGTAGCCAACCTGGAGCGTCCCGTCCGAATCGGGCGGCCCGAAGAAGCCGATGTCGCCGACCACCGTGTTCGTGGCCCGCTCGAGGACAACCCAGACGCCGTAGTGCGCCTGCACGGGTGCGAGCGAGGCCTGCATCGGCAGGACGTCGAGCAGATCACGTCCCGGCCAGTCCGCCGAGAGCTCGGCCCCGATGACCTGGGCAGCCGAGATCCGGCCGTCAGGAAGCGCCGCCGCGGCGGCCGGGTCGAGTGGGAGGAGCGCGAGGCGCTCGGTATCGAGGCGTAGGCCGTTCATGAGCGTCACGGTTAGGCCCCGTCCAACCGAACTGCCAAACGTAGCGCGCCGCGAGCCAGACCCGCCCGCGCTAGCCGGGCACGGTCAGCGCCGGCACCTGATGAGGGGCCACCGCCACGGCCACGCCGAGAATGGCAATGAACGCGACGCTCGCTCCAACGGCGACTCGGTCCGAGGGCAGGAGCTTCTGGATCGCGACCAGCGCCGCCAACACGACCATCCAGGTCACGTTCATCACCCCGACGGCGAACAGCACGGTCATCAAAGCCCAGCTCGACCCGACGCAGAAGGCGCCGTGCTCCAGGCCCGTTGGTAGCGCGCCCGGGACGCCGGGCCGCCAGCGTCGGGTGAGCAACTCGGGGTTTCGGCAATGGCGCAGGCACCGCGACTTTGCCGGCGTCGACTCGTACAGCGCCGCGCCGAGGATCACGCCGCCGGCGAGATAGCGCCCTCCCTGATTCCACGCAAGCCACGGGAGTCCGAGTGAGCGCACGCCGTCGAAGAGTGCGTAAGCGACGAGTCCCGCGCCTGCCCAGACGAGCAGGTAGCCGCCCGCGAACACTGCGCTCGCGGCCGTCGGCGACGCCGCTCCGGCGCCGGTGCTCACCCGCGCGTGGGTGAGCGCCATCGGGAGCAGCGAAGGAAGCATCATCGCGGCCATCATCGTCACCCACACGACGGCGAACCACCCGACGCCGCCCAGCGGTGTCCCCGGTCCCATGTCCATGCCCTGCATCCGCTGGGCGGTCACAACCCAGCAAGTGGCGGCGACTCCGATTAGCACGATCGCCGGTGTGACGTGTCTCAGCCGGTCGCCGACCGTCCGGTAGCACTCGCTCTCACCTGACATCTGACTCTCCATCCGGTCCCGTTCGTTCAATCAGTCACCCAGCATCCGCTCGAGCTGGTCGAGGCAGCCGTGCCAGCCCCAATCCTGTGCATCGCGACGCTCGTCCGTCGAGATGCCGGTGTTGACCAGCAGGACGGTCGTCGACCCCTCGGACTCCGAGAAGGTGAGCTCCATCATCTGCTCATTCAACGGGTCATCGTCGAAGGTCCAGGTCATCACCAGTCGGCGCGGGCGGTCGATCACCGTGTACTCGCCATGGGCGCTGGCCTCGCTGCCGTCGGGCCGGCGCATCACCACCCGAACCCGGCCGCCAACCCGCAGATCGACCTCGGCCTCTGGCGTGGCCCAGTCGGGACCAGGGTGCAGCCAGCGTCGCATCACCTCGGGACTGGTCCAGGCGTCGAAGACGTCCTCGGCCGGCGCCGCGAAGGTCCGCTCGATCCGCACGATGCCGCCTGGCGCGTCGGTCACCGCAGCTCCTTGCGTTCCTCGAGGTACTCGCCGACGACATCGAATAGTCGCTCCCAGCGCGTTCGCTGGCTTTCGATCCAGCCCGACGCCTCGGCCAGCGCCTCGGGCCGCAGCACGAGGCGATGGGTTCTGCCGTCGATTACGCGGCTAACGACACCCGCCTCCTCGAGCATCTTCAGGTGCCGTGAGATGGTCGGCTTGGAGACGCCGAAATCCCGTGTCACCTCTCCGACCGTCGCCGCACCGCCGCTGAGCCGTTCGACGATGTCCCGGCGGAGCGGGTGCGCGAGCGCCTTAAACGTATCGTTAGCCATTTTGCTAACTATATATGGAACCCATCTCGGACCCAAGAGAGGAAGTGCAACGACCATGACCGACCACCGGATCGGGACCCAGGAGGAGTGGCAGGCGGAGCGCGACGAGCTGCTCAAGGAGGAGAAGGAGCTCACCCGTCGTGGTGACGAGCTGGCCAGAAGGAGACGCGAGCTGCCGTGGGTCGTGGTCGAGAAGGACTACGAGTTCGATACCGCGCGCGGCACCAAGACGCTGGCCGAGCTGTTCGACGGCCGCTCCCAGCTGGTCGTCTACCACTTCATGTTCGGGCCGGACTGGACGGCGGGCTGTCCGGTCTGCTCCTCGATCGCCGACACTCTGGCCCCGCAGGTGGCGCACCTGAGGGCCAGGGACACGACGCTCCTGCTCGCCTCTCGGGCACCCCTCGAGAAGCTCCTCGCCTATCGGGAGCGGATGGGCTGGCCGATCGACTGGGTCTCGAGCGGCGGCAACGACTTCAACCGTGACCTCGGCTTCCTTTACACGCAGGAGGAGCTCAAGGGATTCCTCGAGGGCGACATCCCGGTCACCGTGGAGCAGAACGCGCGCATGTGCGGAACCGACGCCGGCCATTACGTGGCGCAAGGCCCGGGGATGAGCGCCTACGCGCTATCGGACGGGACCGTGTACCGGACCTACGTGACCACGGCTCGCGGCCTCGAGGCGCCGGGTATGGCCTACTACGCGCTGCTTGACCGGACGGCGAAGGGGCGCAACGAGGACCCCGCCGACCCGTTGTGGATCCGGCGCCACGACGAGTACTGAAAGCTCGCCTGCGCGAAGCACCTCCCAAGCACCATGCTCTACATGGTCATCGAGCGATACAGGCATGGGGCCGCCCCTGTGTACAAGCGCCTCACGGCAGAGGGTCGACTGCTCCCTCCCGGCGTCGCGTTCGTCGACAGCTGGGTGGTGGACGAGCCCGAGATCAGCCGCTGCTTCCAGCTGATGGAGGTCGACAGCCTGCAGTCGCTGACGCAGTGGACGGACGGCTGGTCGGACCTGGTCGACTTCAAGTTGTTCCCGGTGATCGACTCGCAGGCGGCGGCCGCGCGCGCCCGTGGCGCTGACGCGGCTGGTTAGCCGGACGGCTGACCGGATTGCCCATTGCGCCCTCAACCCGTGGGTTGAGACGGCCGGCGATCTCAACCCGCGAATCGACCCTGACGCCGATGTGGGAATCGCGTTCTGAGACGACCATGATCACATGTCAATTACCGATTACCTCATCGACTCAGCCCTTGTCCTCCTCGTCCTGCTCCAGATCAAGGAGCGCCCCCTCACCTCGAAGGCTCTGATCCGTCCCCTCGTGATCGTCGGCATCGCCGTCGTGAACTACCTGCATGGAATTCCAGCCGCCGGCAACGACCTCGTCCTCGTCGGCGTGCTCGCGACGCTCGGGCTGCTGATCGGCACTGCCAGCGGCCAGGCCGTCCTGATGCGGCGTGGCCCCGACGGCGAGGTCCTCGCTCGCGCCCGCTGGCTGTCCGGCTTCTTCTGGGTCCTCGGGATGGGCTCGCGGTTCGTCTTCCTGATCTGGATCAACAACGGCGGCGCGGCGACGATCGCGCACTTCAGCGCCCAGCACGCGATCACGAGCGGCCAGGCGTGGACGGTGGCGCTGCTGGCCATGGCGGTGTTCGAGGTGTGCGGACGCAGCCTCCTTCTGGCCGCCCGCCGTCAGAAGCTCCAGAACGTCCCGGTCCCCGAGCTTGCCTGACCAGAACGTCCTCGGACTCGACAGCGGGACCCGCGACAGCGCGGGTCCCGCTCCTCGTCTGCTTGGACGGAGTCGCCCGTAGGCCGTACCTTCCCTGGCGAGACCATGCTCCTCATTCGCCTCGACCGCCGTCTGGCCACCATCATCCGGATCGTCGCTCTCGTGGGGATCGATTACTCGGTGCTGGGAAACCGTCACCAGGTGGGGACCAGCGGACGGGGGCTGCTGATCACCGTCCTGCTGGTGGCGACCAACGTCGCCTGGCTGGCTTGGACGATATGGCCGGACCGTGGGGATCGGATCACCCTTGATCTGTGGGTGCTCGCCCTGGCCGGTGCGGTGCTCCTCGGCGCGGCCCCCAACAGCGCCGCCAGTGCTTTCGTGTTCGTCGCCGCCGCGGCCGCCGCCCTCCGCGTCGAGCTCGATCGCGCGTTCGTGCTCGTGGCTCTGGCCGCCCTTGCTCTGGGGGTGGCGACCCTCATCTACAAGAACAGCGCACTCGGGCTGCTGGCCTACGCGCTGGGCTTTGCCGCCACCGCACTGGCGGGATCTAACAGTCGCCAGTCTGTGCAGCGGGCCGAGCAGGCCGAGCTACTCGTCGCCCAGACCCAGCGCTCGCAGGAAGAACATGTACGGGCGGCGCGCCTGGAGGAGTCGACCCGGATCGCGCGGGAGATCCACGACGTCCTCGCCCACGCACTCGCCGGCCTCGCCATCCAGCTCGAGGCGACGAGCGCCTTGCTCGAGCAGGGGGCCGACCGGGGGGTCATCCTGGCTCGCGTGCAGCGCGCGCACGAGCTCGCCCGCGAGGGGCTGCAGGAGACGCGGCGCGCGGTCGGGGCGCTTCGGGGAGACGGCTCACAGACGTCAGCTGCGGTGGAGGCGGTGTCGGCCCGAGCCGCGATCGAGGCGCTCGTCGAGGAGTACCGCTCCACCACGGACGCTCCCGTGCAGCTGACGATCGACGGGGACTCTGCGCGGCTCGGGGGCCCGACGGGGCAGGCGGTTGTGCGCGTCGTGCAGGAGGCGCTCACCAACGTCAGCAAGCATGCCCCCGGCGCGGGCGTGTCGGTGGCTCTCCATGCCGGCGACCGGCTCGATGAGGAGGTCGTGCTCTGCGTGGACGACCGCCCGGTCAGGAACGGGAACTCTGCACCCAGGCCGCTGGCGGCCACCGGCGGGGGGTACGGCGTGCAAGGCATGCGCGAGCGCGCGGAGCTACTCGGCGGGACGCTGAGCGCAGGGGCCGGACCGGACGGCTGGCACGTCGAGCTCCGGCTGCCGGCGCCGCCTGATCTCTCCGACCCCGGCCAGGCGCTTGCTCGCGCGACGGCGGACGAGACGGCTTCGTGAACGGGCCGGTGCGGGTCATGGTCGTGGACGATCAAGCGCTCGTGCGCGAGGGCCTGATGACGCTGCTCGAGACCGCCTCCGGCATCAAACCGGTGGCTGCGGCCGCCGACGGCGAGGAGGCGGTGGCGCTGGCTGCTCGCCACCGTCCCGACGTCGTCCTGATGGATCTGCGAATGCCGAAGCTCGACGGCGTCGAGGCCACCCGCCGGATCCGGGCGGCACAGCCGGACACGGAGATCGTCGTGCTCACCACCCACGCCGACGAGGCCTCGATCCTCGACGCGCTCCAGGCCGGAGCGCGGGGTTACCTGACAAAGGACGCCGGGGTCGCCGAGATCTCTCGCGCGGTGCACGCGGCGGCCGACCACCAGACCCTGCTCGATCCGGTCGTCCACAGCCGGCTGATCGCCGCGATGAGCAGCGGCCCGCGCCCCGCGCCGCCGCCGGCCAGCCTGCCCGACGATCTCACCGCGCGCGAGGCGGAGGTGCTGTCACTGATCGCACGGGGTCTCTCCAACGCGGAGATCGCTGCGGCGCTCGTCGTCAGCCAGGCCACCGTCAAGACCCACATCAACCACGTGTTCGCGAAGATCGGCGCGCGCGACCGGGCGCAGGCCGTTCACTACGCGTACACCCACGGCCTCGCTGATTGACGGCGTCATGACGCCGGCCCTCGCGCGAGCTCGATCAGGCGGCCGAGGACGCGCTCGCCGTCCACACGCAGCCCGTTGTGCTCGTATTCGTTCGTGATCCAGGGGCGCAGGCCGGCGATCAAACCCGCGGTCTCCTCCGAGAAGGACCGCTCGACGTACATGTCGTTGGCGTAGATGGCCGCCGCGGTCGGGACCTCGTTGGCGGCCAGGACCTCCTCGTCATACAGGCGCGACCACTCGCGCTCGGCGAGCAGGTGAGCGGCCTCGCGTAGCGGCGCCAGCGCCCCGTGGTCCTCGAACATCCACGGGAAGACGTGCTCGCCGGTGAACAGGTGCGGAGCATCGAAGGCCGCCGGCAGCATGCGCTCCGCCGACCAGCGGGTGACGCCACCGTCGGCCCAGCCCGCCTCCTGGAGCACCGCGTACAGCGGGTTGCGAGCGAATCCCACCGCCTCGGCGACGTCGTGCAGGAACGCGGGCGACTCCGGCGGCAGCTCCAGCAGGTAGTGAAGTCGCTCGGCTCCGTCGCTCATCCCGAGCATCTGGCCGAGCTGTCGAAAGCGCCGCCAGGTCAGCACGTCTCCGGACGGGAGCTGCACGCCGCCGCCGTCGACGCGCTCGTACAGACGCAGGACGCGGTCGCGATCGGCGGGATAGCGCTCGTAGTAGCGGCGGTTGCGCTCGAGCGCGAGTTGGTAGGTACGCGCGTAGACCTCGTCGATGCGCGGTCCCAGCGGCGGCAGACCTCCGGTGATGAACGCCTCGCTGAGACCGTCAGGAGCCAGCGACAGGTACGTCACAACGCACATGCCCCCGAAGCTCTGCCCCAGCACGCTCCACCGCTCCGCGCCGAGCTCGCGGCGAATCGATTCGGCGTCGCGCACGATCGATTCGGCCCGGAAGTGCGCCAGATACTCCGCCTGCTGCTCCGGCGTGCGATCGGGCAGCGTTCCGACCGGTGACGAGCGGCCCGTACCGCGCTGGTCGAGCATCAGCACCCGATACTCCCGCAGCGCGCGGTTGACCCAACCGGGAGAGTCCGGGCTGCGCGTCGGGCGCACCGCCTCGAAACCTGGACCGCCCTGGAGATACAGGAGAAACGGCCGGTCGCGACCGTCGGGGGCGGCGAGCTCGCGCGCGAACACCGTGACCCGCTCGCTCGATGGATCGCCGTGGTCGAGCGGCAGGTCGAACGAATGCTCGACGATCACCATCCCTGGCAGTAGCACCTGTCCGTACATCGCCGCAATCATGTCAGGGCGGGTGTAACGCCCCGCCACCCGGGGGGTTTGATCGTGCGGCACCTGGTTGGCGCCCGGCTATATGTGGAAAGCTCGCTAAAGATGACTCGCGCTGAGCGCACGGCAAACCTGCTGGGCGTGGTGGTCCCGTTTGTGGGTGTGCTGGTGGCCATCGTGCTGCTGTGGAATCGCGCCGTCGACGCCACCGACATCGCCATCCTCGTCGGGATGTACCTGATCACGGGCGTCGGCATCACGGTCGGCTTTCACCGGCTGCTGACCCACCGCGCCTTCCAGACCTATCCGTGGCTCGAGCGCGCGTTCGCCGTCGCGGGCTCGCTGGCCGTGGAGGGCTCGGTCCTCGACTGGGTGGCGGACCACCGTAAGCACCACGCACACTCCGACAAAGAGGGCGATCCGCACAGCCCCCACGTCGGCCACGGGACCGGACTGCGCGGCCTGTGGTACGCCCACGCCGGCTGGCTACTCGAGACCCAGGGACAGGCCGACTGGAAGCGCTACGCCACTGAGCTCTACGAGGATCAGCAGATGCGACGGATCGGGAAGCGGTTCCCGTGGCTCGTGGTGCTCTCGCTCGCGATCCCCACGGTGGCCGGGTTCGTCCTCGACGGCTTCACCCTCGGCGGGGCAGTCCGGGGCTACATCTGGGGCGGTCTGGTCCGGATCTTCCTCGTGCATCACGTGACCTGGTCGGTGAACTCGATCTGCCACTTCTTTGGACGCCGGCGCTTCGAGATAGAAGATCAGTCGACCAACGTCGCCTGGCTCGCCGTGTTCTCGCTCGGCGAGTCCTGGCACCACAACCATCACGCGTTTCCGCGCTCGGCCTACCACGGCCTGCGATGGTGGGAGATCGACCTCTCCGGCTTGTTCATCTCGGCGCTCGCGCGCGTGGGCCTGGCCTGGAACGTGGTCCGGATCACGCCCGAGCGCCAGCTCCAGAAGAGCGTGGCGCGCCTCCAGCCGCATTAGCGGAGGCGCCGTGCTCTTTTTTTGGGCCGCCTGCGGCGGCGTCCGTCGGATGTGGCGCGGCCCGGCCCGATGCCGAGGCATCGACGCGGAGCGGGCCGTGGCCGCGACCGCCTGTACTCCCCGTCCGGACAGGGGTAGCTAGATGAGCGAGGTCGCGATCAGCGACGCCCGACCCGAGGACTGGGTAAGGATCTGGCCGTTCTTCCATGAGATCGTCGCCGCGGGCGAGACCTACACCTATGACCCCGGCATGTCCCAGCCCGAAGGCCGGCGTATGTGGATGGTCGGCCCGCCGGGCCGGACGGTGGTGGCGACCGACTCGGACGGTGTGATCGTCGGCACGGCCAACATGTACGCGAATCGCCAGGGTCCGGGATCGCACGTGGCGTCGGCGAGCTTCATGGTCGATCCGCGGCGGGGTAGGCGGGGAATCGGCCGCGCGCTCGGCGAGGACGTGATCGAGTGGGCCCGTGAGAGTGGATTTCGTGCGATCCAGTTCAACGCCGTCGTCGAGACCAACGAGCCCGCGGTGGCGCTGTGGGGCTCGCTCGGCTTCGAAGTCGTCGGGACAGTGCCGGAGGCGTTCAAGCATCCCCGCGACGGGTATGTCGGACTGCTGATCATGCATAGATTTCTCTGATGCGAGACCATGTGCGGCCTTCGCAGCGCGTCGCCGGCGCGGTCAGGTGTGATACACGCCGAGCCGCCGAGCGAGAAAATCGTCTGTCCGTCCGCCGCGCACTGTTGAATCCGCCTATCCATCGAAATTCAGGAGGAGTGCCGTGCCGTTAACACAGGCCCAGCTGGTGAGTGCCGTCGCCGACCGATCCGAATTGAGCAAGGCCGACGCCAGGCGCGCGGTCGAGGCGCTCGAGGACATCGTGCTCGAGCAGCTCGGGAATGCCGAGAAGGTTCGCATCGGAGGCATCGTCCAGCTGACCGTCCGCGTGAAGCCGGCCACCAAGAAGCGCACGGGCCGCAATCCCGCGACCGGCGAGGAGATCACGATCGCCGCGAAGCCGGCGAGCGTCGACGTGCGTGCCCGGCCGCTGGCGAAGGCCAAGGCCGCGCTGCCGTCGGTCCAGAAGGCCCGCCGCCGTCTCGCCGCCTGACGCGCCAGACGGACATCACCGAGCGCGCCGGAGAGACATCGCCGGACGCGCTGCGATAGGCAGCGCCTGACGCGCCGCGATGTTCGGCCCGGTGCTCTAGGTCAATGGCGGGGGTGATCCCTGCGCGCTGGAGGCGAGCGTGGGATCCCACTTGCACACCGCGCAGGCGTGACCGAAGACGCCGCGGGCGAAGTCGAGCGCGGCCGCGCGCGGGTCGGGGCTCGAGCGGACGTCGTCCCAGTCGAGGACGTACTCCCCGAGCGTCACGTCCCAGTGCGCGGGCGCCACCGGCGCGTCCGCGAACCCCTCACGCGACGGGTGCGCGTAGGAATAGAAAGCGGCCTTCGGGTAGCGACCATCGCCCGGCCACCAGCCCACGGCGACCTCCTCGGAATCCATCGCGTTGCGCATGAGGTAGTCGGTGGCGGGCGGTTGCGCACGCCGGCCCGAGAACAGGTTTACCGCGAGGTCGAACGAGCCCCACCACGCGTTGACGGGCGTGGAGCGCCCGCGGTAGGGCGCTCGGAAGGCGGCGAGGACCAGGGCGGCCTGGGTAGCGGCGGCGAAATAGGCCGCGACCTGATCGGTGTCGTATGTCGCATGTTCCACGTCCTGGTCGAGCGGCGCGGTCCACGTCACCTCCTGCGGCGTCGGGTCGACGCTCACCGAACCGACCACGTCGCGAACCGCCTCGAGCACCGCTCGCGTCACCTCTCCCACGGGCCGGTTTGGCGTCAACGGGGTGCGGCGCTCGCTCCCGGTGGTGTGTTCGACCACGGCCTCGTGCCGGCGTAAGTCGAGCGCGACGACGATCCCGCCTGACCCATCGGGCGCCGGCAGCAGCGAGGTTTCCAAGCCGCGCGCGGTGACGCGTAGGGCCGTGTGCTGGAACTGCGGCGCGGGCGGGGCGAGCGCCACCGCGAGCTTGCCGAGCACCTGGGTGTGGGCGTGGAGCGTGTCGCAGGTCGCGCTCCAGTCCTCGTAATTCACGGAGGGCCACGCGGACAACATCGGCTCACGCTACCAGCGCGCGCGGGCACAAATCCACTGGAGAAGCTGAGCCGGTGATGAGAGACTGCTCGCATGGGCGCGCACATATGGGTGTTCCTGGGCATCTCCGCGGTGGTGATCGTGGTCCCCGGTCCCGACACTGCGCTCGTCACCAAGAACGCCGTGCTCCACGGTCGGCGGGCCGCGCTCGGTACCGCACTCGGCGTCAACGCCGGCTTGTCGGTGTGGACGCTCGCCTGTGCGTTCGGGGTGGCATCGGTCGTGGAGGCATCGGACGTCGCCTTCACCGCGCTCAAGCTGATCGGCGCTGCCTACCTGATCTGGCTCGGCCTGCAGGCGCTCCGGGCGGCGCGGCATGGTGGCTCGTACTCGGCCGTCGATGGGTCGGAACGGCCGCGGGGTCGTCCCCTGGCTGCCGGTGGCGGGTTCCGCCAGGGCATGTTGAGCGACCTCGCCAACCCGAAGATCGCCGCGTTCTTCACCAGCGTGCTGCCGCAGTTCGCGGGATCCGACCACTCCGTGCTGGTCCCGTTCCTGGTACTCGGAGGTCTGTTCGTGCTGATGACCGTGGTGTGGCTGCAGGCCTACGCGCTCGTCGCCGTGAAGGCGTCTGAGCTCCTTCGGCGCCGGCGGGTGAGCGCGGCCATCGACCGCCTGAGCGGGGCGATCCTGATCGGGTTCGGCATTCGCCTGGCGCTCGAGCGTCGCTGACGGTCTGCGGTTCGCGCCGTCAGGCGCCGCCGACCCATCCCATATTCAGCCGGGCACCTCGGTCCGCAGTCGCTCGAGCCAGGTTGTTGCCGATCCGTCGCTCGGCGCCCGCCAGTCGCCGCGGGGCGACAGGGACCCGCCCGACCCGACCTTGGGTGCGTTGGGCATGGCCGAGCGCTTGAACTGGCTGGTGTGGAAGAAGCGCTCGAGAAACACGCCCAGCCAGTGTTTGATCTCGGCCAACGAGTACTCGTGCCGGCGCTCCTCGGGGATCAGGTCGGGCCAGCTGCCGGCGGCGCGGTCGCTCCAGGCGTGCTGGGCCAGGAACGCCACCTTGCCGGGCGAATAGCCAAAGCGGACGGTGTAGTAGAGGAAGAAGTCCTGGAGCTCATACGGCCCGACGACCTTCTCGCTGCCCTGGAGCTCATCGCCGTTTTCGTCGCTCGAAGGGACGAGCTCAGGGGAGATCTCGGTGTTCAGCACCGAATCGAGAACCTCGTTCACGTCGGCCCCGAACTGGTCGGTGTCGATCGCCCAGCGAACCATGAACTGGATCAAGGTCTTGGGAACTGAGGCGTTCACGTGGTAGTGGGACATCTGGTCGCCGACGCCGTAGGTGGCCCAGCCGAGCGCCAGCTCGGACAGGTCGCCGGTCCCGAGCACGAGGCCGCCGTGATAGTTGGCCAGGCGGAACAGGTGCGAGGTCCGCTCGCCGGCCTGGACGTTCTCGAAGGTGATGTCGTATACCGGCTCACCGTCGGCGGCCGGATGGCCGATGTCGCGGAGCATCTGGATCCCGGCGGGTCGGATGTCGAGCTCCTGGGCGCTGACGCCGAGGGCGCGCATCAGCCGATGGGCATTTTGGAGGGTGTGCTTGCCGGTGGCGAAGCCGGGCATCGTGTAGGCCAGGACGTTCTCGCGCGGGAGCCCTCGCCGGTCGACGGCGTGCGCGGCGACGATCAGCGCGTGGGTCGAGTCCAGCCCGCCCGAGACGCCGATCACGATCTTCTCGATGCCGGTGGCCGCGAGCCGTGTCTCCAGTCCGCGGACCTGGATGTTGTAGACCTCTTGGCAGCGGTCGTTACGGCTGGCCGGGTCGGCCGGGACGTACGGAAAGCGCTCGACCCGTCGTCGTAGCGGCAAGACCGCGGCTTCGAAGACGCGGAGCTCGAACTCGATCCGTCGCATGCGCGCCAGGCGACGGCGGTGGTCGTGGATCGAGTCGCCATAGCTCGACGTGCCACCGCGGTCCGACACGATCCGGTCGAGGTCGATGTCGGCGCTGATCAGCTGCTCGCCGATAGCGAAGCGTTCGGCCTCGGCCAGCAGGTCGCCGTTCTCGTAGATCAGGGCCTGCCCGTCCCAGGCCACGTCGGTGGTCGACTCGCCCATCCCGGCGGCGGTGTACAGGTAGGCGGCGATCGTGCGCGCCGACTGGGAGGAACACAGCGAGCGGCGGAATCCCGCCTTCCCGATCGTGATGTTGCTCGCCGACAGGTTTGCCATCACGGTGGCGCCCGCCAGCGCGCCGTAGGTGCTCGGCGGGATCGGTACCCACAGGTCCTCGCACACCTCGGCGTGCACGATGAACGACGGCAGATCCCGGGCGCAGAACAGCAGATCCGGTCCGAACGGGACCTCTTCGCCGATCAGCCCGATCCGGTCGCCCACGGAGTCGCGGGCGGCACGGAACTGGCGCTTCTCGTAGTACTCGCGGTACTCGGGCAGGTAGCTCTTGGGGACGACTCCGAGCACCCGGCCCCGGTGAATCGCGACGGCGCAATTGAATACTCCGTGCTCGTGGCGAAGCGGCGCCCCGACCAGCACTACCGGCCTGAGGTCCGCGCTCTCGCCCGCGATCCACCCGATCGCGTCCTCCACTCCGTCGAGTAGCGCCGTTTGGTGGAGAAGGTCGTCGATCGAGTAGCCCGATAGACCGAGTTCGGGGAACACCACCAGCGCTGCGTGGTCCTCGGATGCCTGTCGTGCGCCGGCAAGGGTGCGCTCGGCGTTGAATCGCGGCTCGCCGATCCGCATGTGTGGCACGGCGGCGGCGACCCGAACGAACCCGTGGCTGTAGAGAGATGCGAAGCTCATGCGTGTGGCGATAGTGTCCTGCCCGGGTAACAGAGAAACATGGCGAGCGAGAGTGAGCATTCGACCGTCCCGGAGGCGGTCCAGGAGCTGGTCGACCGGCTAGTGGCCTGCGCTGAGGCGCGCGAGGACTCGTGCGTGGAGCTTTCGGAGCTGAGCGAGATCATCCAGGATGTAGAGCTTGGCGATGACGAGGCGCAGATGGTGCACGACATGCTGCAGGAGCGCGGTCTCGACGTGCGCGACGACTGCGGCCGCCACAACGTCGAGCAGACGATCTACGCCAACGGGGACCTGGCGGACCGAACCACCGACGCGATGTCGTTGTTCCTGCAGGAGGTGCGCCGCTACCCGCTGCTGAGCGGAGCGCAGGAAGTGGAGCTGGCCAGGCGCATCGAGCGGGGCGATCTCGAGGCCAAGAGCCAGCTGGTCAACTCGAACCTCAGGCTGGTCATCTCGAACGCGCGCAAATATCAGGGCCACGAGCTGCCACTGCTCGACCTGATCCAGGAGGGGATCCTCGGCTTGATCCGCGCGACCGAGAAGTTCGACTGGCGCAAGGGCTACAAGTTCTCGACCTACGCCACCTTCTGGATCCGCCAGGCCATCCAGCGGGCGCTTGACAACCGGGCTCGCACGATCCGGATCCCGGTCCACCTGGGTCAGCGCGAACGCAAGATCGGGCGCGCCCACCGCGAGCTGGCGACCCGCCTCGGCCGCGAGCCGACGGACGAGGAGATCGCCGAGGCCGCCGAGATCACCTTGCAGGAACTCGAGGAGGCACGCGCGGCCTCGCGGGTGGTCACGAGCCTCGACCGGCCCGTGGGCGAAGATGAGGAGACGCCGTTCGGAGCGCTCTTGGCCTCAGGCGAGCGCGGTCCCGAGGAGGAGGTCGACATCGTGCTGCGCGAGGACGCCCTTCGCCGCGCGCTCGAGCAACTCCCCGAGCCCGAGCGCGAGGTGGTCAAGCTTCGCTATGGGGTGGGCGGCGACGATCCGACGCCGCTCAGCGAGACCGGCCGCCGGCTCGGCATCTCCCAGGACACGGTCCGCCGCCTCGAGCGCAAGGCGCTGGCCGAGCTCGCCGAGAGCCGCGAGCTCGACGCGCTCCGCCCAGCCGCCTAGCGTTCTAGCTCTGAACCCCGACGGTCTCGTCCGCGACGTCGGCGGCCGTCGGCACCGGCGGCCCCATTGCGATCAACTCATCGACCAGCGCGAGCGCCGCGGCGTGCGCGTCGTCCCGTACCCTGCCGATCGCATGCACGGCGTACGTGCCCGCCGGCTCGGGATCGCTCGAGCGCTCTTGAACGGCGCGGCGGAAGCGCAGCCGCTCGAGCAGCGAGCGCGAGGCGCGGCGCACCCAGAGCTCATCGCCCCACGCGAGCAAACGGGCGACGCGGGCGTCCTCCACCGCGCTGGAGCTCACCGTCCCCACGGCCTGCGCCGCGTAGCGATACAGATCCTCGCGGCGCCGGTCGTCCACGAGATCGTTGTAGGCGCGCAGGAACGACGCGATCGGTCGCGACACCGATCGCGGATGGTCGGTGAAGGACTCACCGGCAAGCATCGATGCCAGCTCCATGACGCAGGCGCCGTGCTCAGGCGAGGAGTGCCTGCCGCGGCTTAGCTTGATCGTCTGATAGCTGGTCGGTGGCATCTGGAACCTCCTGGCTAATGGACTGCCTCGTCGCACCCCGAGTTATCTGTGCATCATCCCTGTCCGGAGCGCTTCAATCAACCCGTCCAGGCGGGGAGATTTGGCGGTCAGCGGCACTCTCGGCCAAGGTGGGGCGCCGAGTGAGCCCCGACCGCCTAGCGGTGCGCCAGCTCGCGCTGGGGGTAAGGGCTGCGCCCGCGCTGCGACTCGGCGCTCTGAGGCTCCTCGTCGCTGAACAGATCGGCGGTCTGCCGGGCCGTCTCCTCGGCCCACGCGGTCGTCGTGAGCACCCCCAGCACGAGGCAGAGCACCCCGAGCCCGGCGCAGATCCACCAGCCGGCGTGGGTCGCAGCCGCGAAGCTTGGGCCGATCGCGCCCGAGATCGTTCCGCCGGCGATGGCACCGATGACCGCCACGCCGAGCGTCATCCCGACCTGGCGGCTGGTGGAGGCGATCGCCGCGGCGACGCCCGCCTGCGAGGGCGGCATGCCCGACACCGCGGTGTTGGTGATCGGCGGGTTGATCAGGCCGGCTCCGATGCCAAAGACGAAGTAGGCGATGAGCAGGTAGCCGCTCGAGGTGGTCGGGGTGATCGTGGTGAGCATGAACGACGCGACGGTCAGCGCGATCCCGGCGATCGTCAGCGGCCACCGGGCCCCTCGGCGGCTCACGAGCCGGCCGGATACGGGCGCGAACACCAGCACCATGCCGGCCATCGGCAGCGTGTACAGGCCGGCGTGGAACGGGGAGAGGTGGCGAACGCCCTGGAGGTAGAGCGTGTTGAGAAACAGGAACCCGCCCTGGGCGGCGAAGGCGCAGACGGCGATCGTGCTCGCGCCGGAGAACGGGACGCTGCGGAAGAAGCGGATCTCGAGCAGCGGTTCGCGGCGGCGCAGCTCGTACAAGACCAGGGCCACGAAGCAGACGAGCGAGAAGGCGAACAGCCCGAGCGTCCCGGCCGAGGTCCAGCCGGCGCGCGGCGCCTCGATGATTGCGTAGGTGAGCGACGCGAGCGCGAAGATGACCAGCGCCTGGCCGACCGGGTCGAGACGGCGTGGCCGCGCGGCGCGCGAACGCGGTACGTACAGCGTGGTCAGCACGAGCGCGAGCACGCCGATCGGGACGTTGACGAAGAACACGGCACGCCAGGAGATCGCGTCGACGAGGGCGCCTCCGACCACCGGGCCGAGCGCCATGCTCAGGCCGAACACGGCGCCCCACGCGCCGATCGCCTGCGCGCGCTCGCGTGGGTCGTCGAACACGTTGCGGATGATCGACATCGCGACCGGGTTGAGCATCGAGCCGCCGATCGCCTGCAGCACGCGGGCGGCGATCAGCAGCTCGAGGTTCGGCGCCAGGCCGCACAACAGCGAGCCGAGCGAGAAGACCACCAGCCCGGCCCGGAAGATCCGCTTGCGACCGACGCGGTCCGCCGTCGAGCCCGCCAGCATCAGCAGGCTGGCCAGCACCAGCGTGTAGGCATCGATCGTCCACTGCAGGCCGGACACGGAGGCATGCAGGTCGTTGCGGATCGAGGGCAGCGCGACGTTCACGATCGTCGTGTCGAGCCCCACCATCAGCAGGCTGAAGCAGCAGATCCCGAGCACGAGGAGCCGCCGACTGCGGCTCAGCCCCGCCGCGGACCCGTCGTTCTGGGGTTCTTCCATGTAATTCGATGCTACCCACGCCTCTCGGGGTGTCACAGTTACGCCCGTGAGCACCGAGACGGAGGGACCCGAGACCGAGGGACGCCGCGGCGTGTTCGTCCGGGGGCGGCCGGGCGTCCGCCGGCTGTCCCAGCGACTCGATCGCGGGCAGATCCCCCGCACCGGCAAGCACGCTGAGCAGGGACACGAGCTTGGCGTAGGCGGCGGACTGGCGGCGCTCAGCCTCGACGCCTTGTCGAGCGTCGCCTACGGCCCCGAGGCGATGATGGTCGTGCTGGTCACCGCGGGCGTCGGAGCGCTCGAGTACACGGTGCCGGTCGCGATCGTGATCGTCGTGATGCTGGTGCTGTTGGTCATCTCGTACACGCAGGTGATCGACGCGCATCCAGAGGGCGGCGGGGCGTACTCGGTGTCCAAGGCCAACCTCGGGCGCTGGCCGAGCCTGCTCGCGGCCGCGTCGGTGGTGGTCGACTACGTGCTCACCGTGGCGGTCAGCCTCGCCGCCGGGGCGGCCAGCCTTGGCAGTGTGTTCCCCGGACTCGCGCATCATCTGCTGCTCGTGAGCCTCGTCGGGCTCGTGATCCTGACCTCCCTGAACATGTTCGGGATCGCCGAGTCGGCCAAGGCGCTGATGCTCCCGACGGTCGTGTTCATCGTCAGCATGGTCGCGACGATCGTGGTCGGGGCTCTGCGTGCGCATCCGGTCGCGCACATCGGCACGCCGATGCGGTTCCCGGCCACCACGACCGTGGGGATCCTCTTGATCCTGAAGGCGTTCGCGTCGGGGTGCTCGGCGGTGACCGGCGTCGAGGCGATCTCCAACGGGGTTCCCGCGTTCCGCCAGCCCCGGATCAGGACCGCTCAGCGCACCGAGATATCACTCGGCGTGCTGCTCGGGGTGATGCTGATGGGGCTCGTCCTGATCATCCGGTCCCACCACGTGGTGCCGAGGGGCGGGGTCACGGTCCTCGCGCAGGTGACCGCCGGCGCGTTCGGCACCGGCTGGCCGTTCTACGTGTCGAACCTATCGGTGGCGCTCGTGCTGGGCCTCGCGGCGAACACCAGCTTCGGCGGGTTGCCGGTGCTACTCAGCCTGCTGGCCAAGGATCATCGGATGCCGCACGCGTTCTACCTCCGGTCCGAGAGGCCGGTGTACCGGATCGGGATCGTCGCGCTGGCGTTAGCGGCTGCGCTCCTGCTGATCGCGGTCAACGCGCAGACGAACAGCCTGATCCCGCTGTTCACGATCGGGGTGTTCATGGGGTTCACGCTCAGCCAGATTGGCCTCGTCCGTCACTGGTCGACGGAACGTCCGCCGCGCTGGCGGGTGCGCGTCGCCCTCAACGGCACCGGTGCGGTGATCACGGCGATAGCGGTGCTTGTGTTCGTGTTCACGAAGTTCCTGGCTGGGGCCTGGGTGGTGGTGCTCGCGATCCCGGCGCTCATGGCGCTGTTCAACGTGACCGAGCACTATTACGCCGAGGTCGCGAAGGAGCTGAAGCTCGGCAAGACGCCGCCGCGACCGCGCAGGCGCGAGAGCGTCGTGATCGTTCCGACATCCACCGTCAACCTGCTGACCCAGAAGGCCGTGAGCGCGGCGACGTCGCTCGGCGAGACGACTGTGGCGCTCGCGGTCGCGGGCGATGAGGAGGAATCTGCCCAGATCAAGCAGGACTGGGACCAGTGGGCCTGCGGCATCCCGATCGAGGTCCTGCTCGATCCGCACCGCTCGCTCGTCCGCACGGTGCTCCGCTACGTCAAGTCGATCGAGGACGAGGACGCCACGATCGTCGTGCTCATCCCTGAGATCGTCCCGCGCAAGCGCCGCCACGAGATCCTCCACAATCAGCGGGCTCGTCTGCTGGCCGCCGTACTCAAGGCCCGCACAAATGTGATCATCGCGACACTGCCTTTTCACTTGCACGACTGACACCGCGTTTGCGGCCGTCGCCCCGCGAGAGGCGCAGGGCGACGGTCTTAGGGCGCATAGCGCCGGGCACAGCCTCGACCGGGAGGCCGATCTGGTCGTCGACGCCGGGCCGTAGGACGACGATCTCGCCCTGGGCGTGTTCCAGCAGCCAGGCCACGTCGTCGGCGTTGAACCCGCGGCTCCCGTGTGACGCAGCCGCGATCACGATCCGGTCGAACCGCTCCTGGGCGATCGCCCGGCGCAGACCGTGGCGAGGGTCGCGGCCTCGCTCGATGCGCGAGTCGACGGGCACGCCGGCCCGGGTGGCGCGCTGCTCGATGACATCGAGCAGCGGCACCCCGAGCGAGCACTGACGCGGCAGGGGGGTGTCGAGCGGGAGATCGAGCGACACTCGAGCCAGGAACACCGGGACCAGGGTGGCGCCCTCGGCGGCGGCCAGGCGCAGCGCGGCGTTGAGCGCCCGCTCCGAGAGGTCTTCGGCGACGAACGGGAACATGATCCGCCGGCTTGACGTTGCCGTGGGCGATGTCGCTCGACGGGTGCGCGAGAGGATCCGCGGCACAGCGAGGACGGCGACGACAACGGCCAGGATGACCACGACGACGATCAGCGCAACGGTCATATTGAATCTCCCTTCGTTCGCTGGGTCCGATCCGCCACAATCCGCAGGTCCACACCGGGCAGCAGCTCCAACAGCCGGAACGGCAGCGAGCTCTGGGTGAGCCGGCGAAGTGCCCCGCGCGGCTTGGGCGTCCCCATCAGGACATACGTGGTGCCGCGATCCTGCGCCACGCGCTGGGCGACGGCGGCGACGTCGTCGCCGTGCTCGATCAGCAGGTGCGCGCCGAGCACACTCGAGAGCCGGCGGAGCGCATCCAGCTGCTCCCGCTCTTGCTCGCTGGTGTCGTGGTCGGCGACCCACAGGACATCGAGCTCGGCACCCAGTCGTTGGGCCGAGCGCCAGGCGCGTCGTACCACCCGCTGGGACTGCGCCTGTGGGGTGATCAACGCGAGCAGGCGCTCGCCGACCGCGGTGGTCGCGGCGCTGTCGATCAGGCGCTCGTCGCCGGGACGGCCGGCGCGGCCGGGGTCCAGATCGACCGGGATGCGCTTGGCCTCGACCTCCTCGGCGACCTGCCGGAGCGCGACCTCGCGCAGCGCGGACAGGTTCTCGAGCTTGAAGAAGTTGTTGAGTGCGGTCTGGACGCGCTCGGCGGGATAGACCTTGCCGGCGCGGAGTCGCTCGACGAGCGACTGCGGGGTGATGTCGATCAGAACGACCTCGTCCGCCGCACCGATGACCGCATCGGGAATCGTCTCCCGAACCCGAATGCCGGTCAGTTCGGCGACCTGGTCGTTGAGGCTCTCCAGGTGCTGGACGTTGACCGTCGAGAACACGTCGATCCCGGCGGCGAGCACGTCCTCCACGTCCTCGTAGCGCTTGTGGTGCTCGACTCCGGGGGCGTTTGTGTGGGCGAGCTCGTCAATTAGCGCGAGCTCGGGCGCGCGTCTGAGCAGTGCCGGCAGATCCATCTCCTCGAGCACCGAGTCGCGGTAGGCGACCCGCCGGCGCGGCACCGTCTCGAGTCCCTCGGCCTGCTCGACGGTTTCCGCCCGCCCATGTGGCTCGAGATAGCCGATCACCACGTCGCGCCCATTCTCGGCCTCGGCCTGGCCCTCGCGGAGCATCTGGTATGTCTTGCCGACGCCGGCGGCCATGCCGAGGAAGACCTTGTGGTGGCCGCGCCCGACTGGTTGCACGTCCTCAATGTTGACGCCCGTATTCGCCGCCAGCTCAGCGGCCATCACGCCCCGAACAGGTTGTGAACGATCAGGTCGATCAGCTTGATGCCGATGAACGGGGCGATCAACCCGCCGAGGCCGTAGATCCACAAGTTCCGCCGCAGCAGCGCGCTCGCGCCGATCGGCCGGTAGCGCACGCCGCGCAACGCCAGTGGGACCAACAACGGGATCACGATCGCGTTGAAGATGATCGCTGAAATAATGGCCGACTGCGGCGTCCCCAGATCCAAGATGTTGAGCGCCTGCAGCGGGCTCTTGCCACCGGGCTTCGTCGCCCAGGTCGTCGCGAAGATCGCCGGCAGGATCGCGAAGTACTTGGCGACGTCGTTGGCGATCGAGAACGTCGTCAGCGCGCCGCGGGTGATCAGCAGCTGCTTGCCGACCTCAACGATCTCGATGAGCTTCGTCGGGTTGGAGTCGAGGTCGACCATATTCCCGGCCTCGCGCGCGGCCTGGGTACCGGTGTTCATCGCCACCCCGACATCCGCCTGCGCGAGCGCCGGCGCGTCGTTGGTGCCGTCGCCGGTCATCGCCACCATCCGGCCGGTGGCTTGCTGCTCCTTGATCAGCGCGAGTTTGGCCTCGGGAGTCGCCTCAGCCAGGAAGTCGTCGACGCCGGATTCCTCGGCGATCTTGGCCGCGGTCAACCGGTTGTCGCCGGTGATCATGATGGTCCTGATCCCCATCGCGCGGAGGTGATCGAAGCGCTCGCGCATGCCTTCCTTGATCGTGTCCTTGAGGTAGATCACGCCCATGACCTGGGAGTCGCGCGCGACGGCCAGGGGAGTTCCGCCTTCGCGGCCGATCCGGTCGAGCACCGGCTGGAGCTCGGCCGGCGGGCGGCCGCCCTCCTCCTCGACAAACTTGATCACCGCGTCGCCGGCGCCCTTGCGCAGGTGCTGGCCGTTCAGGTTGACCCCGCTCATCCGCGTCTGCGCGGTGAACGGCACGAACTCGGTGTGTAGCGCGGCCATGTCGTGCTCGCGGATGCCGTACTGCTTGGCCAGGACGACGATCGAGCGTCCCTCGGGCGTCTCGTCGGCGAGCGAGGCCAACTGTGAGACCTCGGCCAGTTCGGCCTCCGAGACGCCGGGCATGGGGATGAACTCGCTCGCGAGTCGATTGCCGATGGTGATCGTGCCGGTCTTGTCGAGCAGCAACACGTCGACGTCGCCCGACGCCTCCACGGCGCGTCCCGACAGCGCGAGGACGTTGCGTCGCACGAGCCGGTCGATGCCGGCGATCCCGATCGCCGACAGGAGCGCGCCAATCGTCGTGGGGATCAGCGCAACGAGCAGCGAGATCAAGCTGGTGTCCGAGATCGGCGTGTGGGCGAACAGTCCGAAGGGACGGAGCGTCGCGACCACGACCATGAAGATCAGCGTCAGCCCCGCCAGCAGGATGTTCAGCGCGATCTCGTTCGGGGTCTTGCGTCGCTCGGCACCTTCGACCAGCCCGATCATGCGATCGAGGAACGACTCACCCGGCTCCTGCGTGATCTCGACCAGGATCTTGTCGGACAGCACGCGCGTCCCGCCCGTGACCGCGCTACGGTCTCCGCCCGACTCGCGGATCACCGGTGCGGACTCGCCGGTGATCGCCGACTCATCGACCGAGGCGATGCCCTCGATCACCGTGCCGTCGCCGGGGATCAGCTCGCCGGCCTCGACCACCACGATGTCACCCTTGCTCAGCTCGGAGGCCTGCTTGACGGTCCCGTCCTGCATCCTGGCCACCGTTTCCTGGCGCATGGCGCGGAGCGTGTCGGCCTGGGCGCGCCCACGCCCCTCGGCGAACGCCTCGGCGTTGTTGGCGAACACGACCGTCAGCCACAGCCAGATGGAAATGATGAACGTGTACCAGGACGGGTCGTTGCCGCCGAGCGCCTTGCCGCCGAACAGCTGGATGAACCAGGTCACGGTCGTGATCGTCGCGCCGATCTCGACGACGAACATGACCGGGTTACGGATCTGAACCCGCGGATCGAGCTTGAGGAAGCTGTCGATCAGCGCGCGCTTGAGGATGTCCCGCTGGAACAGCGAGATCGCCCGGCGCTCGCGCGGTTGCCGCGGCTGTGGCTGCGGGCGTTCTTCGGGCGGGGCCGCGACGCTCATGCGTGCACTCCTGTCATGCGGTCGAGCGCGAGATTCAGCTCGAGCACGTCCACGCCGGGCTCACCAGAGAAGCCAAGGCCGCGGCCGCCGGTGTACTTCGAGACGAGGTTCATCACCGCGGACAGCTGCAGGTGGCGGACCGCGGCGACGCGGTGGGCCTGGATGTCCGCGTTCGCCACCGAGATGTCAGGGTCGATCCCGGACGCCGAGGTGTTTGCCGCGTCGACCGGGATCTTGGCCGCGGTCAGGCCGCCTGGGTAGTACTTCCCGTTCAGCGCGATGTACGCCTGGATGTTGGAGGAGATCTCCTGCTCGGTGGCGACGCTGTTCGGGCCAAGGTTCGAGAACGTCGTCGCGGCGGCGTTGTCCGGAGGAACCGTCGCCGACGGGCGCGTCTGGAAATACCGCGGGTCGGGGTTGGTGACCGGTACGCCGTTCTGCATCTCGGGCTTGCCGTTCTTGTAGACCTGCAGGCCGAAGTTCTGGCCGATCTCCTGCGAGCCGACGAGCTTGCCGTTCACGTACACCCGCTGGCCGTTGGCGTTGCCCGGGAAGGCCACCTGGCTGATGCCGGTGACGACGAGCGGGTACAAGATCCCGCAGAACAGTGTCAGTACGAGGATTCCGATCACCGAGGTGATGATGTCGCGCTTGAGTGCCATCAGAGGAGAGTCACGAGTAGAGGTGGCCGGTGAGTCCCTGCACGATCGGACCGAGCAGCAGGGCGGGGAAGAAAGTGAGTGCGCCAACGAGCACGATCACGCCGATCAGCAGCACCACGAACGTCGGGTTGTCGGTGCGCATCGTCCCGAGCCCGGCGGGGCTGACTCGCTTGCCGGCGAGCGCGCCGGCGACCGCGAGCGCGAACAGGATCGGCGCGTAGCGGGCAAACAGCATGTCGAAGCCGCCGAGAAGGTTGGCGAACGTGATGCCGTGCGAGCCGAGATTGCCCGCGTTGGGCTGGATGAAGCCGGTGTAGCCCGCGAACGCGGAGCCGTTGTTGTTGGCCTGGCTCAGATAGGCGTAGAACGTCTCCGAGAATCCCTGTGGCTGACCGGCGGCGGCGGCTGAGATGGACACACGCCCGGCGCTGCTCGCGGTGGCCATCGCCGTGCAGAACAACGCGGTCAGTGGCGTGATCAGCAGCCCGAGGGAGACGAGCTTGATCTCCCTCGCCTCGATCTTCTTGCCGAGGTATTCCGGCGTCCGTCCCACCATCAGCCCACCGATGAACACCGCCAACAGCACGTACAGCAGGATCGAATACAGCCCGGTGCCGACCCCGCCGAAGATCACCTCGCTGGCGGACAGGTTGGCGAACGGCACGGCACCGCCGATGCCTGTGAATGACTCGATCGCGCTGTTCACCGCCCCGCACGAGGTGACCGTGGTGACCACGTCGAACAGCGCCGACCCAGCGATCCCGAACCGCTGCTCCTTACCCTCCATGTTGCCGCCGGTGGAGCCGGCGACCACCTGCGTGTGCAGTCCGGCCGCGTGCTGAGCGGGCGTCCCGTGAGCCTCGGCGACGTAGGCCACGCAGGCCGCGCCGAAGAACATCACCATCATCGTCGCGTAGATCGCGTAGCCCTGCCGGCGGTTGCCGGCCATCCGGCCGTACATGAACACGAGCGAGGCCGGGATGATCAGCACGATGAACATCTCGTAGAAGTTGGTGAACCCGGTCGGGTTCTCGAACGGGTGGGCCGAGTTCGTGTTGAAGAAGCCGCCACCGTTGGTACCGAGCATCTTGATCGCCTCCTGCGAGGCGACCGGGCCCATCGCGATCGAGTTGGCCAGGCCGGTGGGGCCGTTGAAGTTCGCGTAATGGGAGAAGTTCTGAATCGAGCCCTGGAAGACGAGCACCAGCGCGGAGACGAAAGCGATCGGGGTCAGGACCCACAGGACGGTGCGGATCAGGTCCTGCCAGAAGTTGCCGATGCTCTTGCCGCTGCGGCCGATGATGCCCCGGATCAGGGCGACGGCGACGGCGATGCCCACGCCCGCCGAGAGGAAGTTCTGGACGGTGAGCCCAGCCATCTGGCTGAAGTAGCTCATCGTCGTCTCGCCCCCGTAGTACTGCCAGTTGGTGTTGGTCAGGAACGACGACGTCGTGTTGAACGTCACGTTCCACGGGGCGGAGTGGAAGCCCTCAGGATTCAGGCCGGTCCAGTTCCACAGCGTCTGCGTGCGCAGGATGACGTACAGGAGCAGCCAGCCGGCGAGCGAGAAGATGATCAGGCTCTTGGCGTACTGCTTCCAGTCCTGACCCCGCTCGGGGTCGACCCGCATGATCCGGTAGAAGAGCCGCTCCGGGGTGCGGAACAGCGGATCCAGGAAGGTGGGCTGACCGGTGTATACGGCCGCCATGTAGCGGCCGAGAGGCATCGCCCCGAGTGTCAGGACGACGCAGAACAGGACGATCGTGAGCCAGCCGACGAAGGTCATCTAGAACTTCTCGCCGCGCAACAGGGCGTAGAGCAGGTAGATGCAGACGATCACGGAGACGATCAGGCCGAACAGATCCGCCCCGCTGATCGAGGCGATGACCAGGGTCATATCGCGTCGATCCCGTAGATCAGCGCGATGAGAACTGCGAACATCAGCACCCCGAGCAATATCGAGACAACGTCCATGCCCGGCATCCTGGCTCACGAGCCATGAAGTTGGCATGCAGAAATCGGCCCCGGCCATACAGATTCCGTGAAGACGGACTACGCTGACGGGGGAATGGGCCCGGGCCTCGGAGCCGGCTTGGCATCCCGACTCGGCGCGGGTTGGGGCCCCGCCTATGAGCCAATCTCCGCATAAGCGCACCTACCACGAAGCAGCCCACAAGGCGGCCGAACGCGAAACGCCGGTCGGCGCCTCCGACGGTGTTCGCGTGGGCCATCGGCCGCCCCAGAAGCGGACCTTCTACGAGGCGGCGCACAAGCTCGGCTACTGGGCGCCAGCGCCCAGCGCCTACGAAGAGGAGTCGGAGGCGACCCACCGGCGGTTCGAGGCGCTCAAGGACGTCGACCGAGATGTGGTCGCCCACGGGGGCAAGGCGTTGCTGGCGCTCGGCGCCCTTGGCGTCGTCTACGGCGACCTCGGCACCAGCCCGCTGTACACCGACCAGGCGATCTTCAGCAACTACCACGCCACCCGGCTGGTCACTGCCGGGACCGTGTTCGGGACCGCCTCACTGATCTTCTGGGCGCTGACCGTGATCGTGTCGATCAAGTACGCCGGCTTCATCATGCGCGCCCACAACCGCGGCGACGGCGGGATCATGGCCCTGACCTCGCTGCTCCAGCGCAACCGGGTGCCCCACGCTGCGGTCCTGGTGACCCTCGGGATCTTCGGCGCCGCGCTGTTCTTCGGCGACGGCATCGTCACGCCGTCGATCTCCGTGCTGGGGGCGGTCGGAGGCCTATCGGTCGTCTCCACCGCGTTCACGCACCTCGTCGTCCCGATCGCGCTGGTCATCCTGATCGGCCTATTCATCATGCAGCGGTTCGGGTCGGGCACGATCGGCTGGCTGTTCGGCCCGGTGATCCTCCTATGGTTCCTAACGATCGGCGGCTTCGGAATCTCGCAGGTCGCGCAGGACCCGGCCGTGTTCCAGGCGCTCTCCCCGACCTGGGCCGCGAGATTCATGATCGATAACGGCGCCTACGGGTACCTGGTGCTGGGCGGCGTCGTGCTTGCGGTGACCGGGGCCGAGGCGCTGTACGCCGATCGCGGCCACTTCGGGGCGGCGGCGATCCGCCTCGGGTGGTTCGGGGTCACCATGCCGGCGGTCGTGCTCAACTACCTCGGGCAGGGGGTGTGGATCCTGGACCACCCGCAGGCGAACCACGACGCCAGCACGTTCAACCCGTTCTTCCAGATGCTGCCGCACGCCGCGCTCTGGCCCGTCGTGATCCTCGCCACCGTGGCCACGGTGATCGCCTCCCAGGCGGTCATCTCGGGCACCTTCTCGGTGGCCAAGCAGGCCGTGCAACTGGGCTTCCTGCCCCGTCTGAAGGTCATGCATACCTCGAGCGTGGAGGGCCAGATCTACGTTCCGATCGTCAACTGGGGTCTAGGCCTCGGGGTCGTGGTGCTAACGCTGGTGTTCCAGAACTCCGCCAGCCTGGGCGACATCTACGGCGTCGCGGTGACCGGGACTTTCATCCTCAACACCGTCCTGTTCCTGTCCGTCGCCCGCCTGCTCTGGGGTACGCCCTGGCGAAAGCTCCTGCTGGTCGGGGTGCTCTTCCTGACCGTGGAGGTGGCGTTCTTCAGCTCGAACATCGCCAAGGTCGAACACGGGGCGTGGCTGCCGCTGGCGATCGGGCTGTTGCTGTCGCTGATCATGATCAACTGGCGCCGGGGGCAGGTGGTGGTTACGCGCAAGCGAGTCGCCCAGGAAGGGTCGCTGACCGAGTTCCTCGATCGGCTCGCCAACAAGCAGCCACCGGTGGTCAGGGTGCCCGGCGTCGCCGTGTTCCTCAACCCGAACCCCGAGACCACCCCGCTCGCGCTCCGCGCCGAGGTGCAATTCACGCGAACCCTGCACGAGCGGGTCGTGGTCGTGTCGATGGACAACGTCGGCATTCCGCACGTCGATCCGTTCGACTGCCTGGCCGTGCGCGCGCTCGGCCACGGCCTGTTCAAGATCCAGCACGTCACCGTCCGGATGGGCTACCGAGACAAGCTGAGCGTGCCGGAGGCGCTCGTTCTCGCCCGCAAGCAGGGGCTGCTCGAGCGCAACCTGGACCTCGAGCACGCGGCCTACTTCGTGTCGCGCATCTCGGTCACCGCGGGCAGCACCAGACCGATGCACGCGTTGCGGCAGAAGCTGTTCATCGTGATGGCGCGCAACGCCGCCAGCCCGATCGACCACTTCGGGCTGCCGCCCGACCGGACGGTGATCATGGGCTCGCAGGTCGCGCTCTGAGGTAGATCTCCGCTCACGCGGCGAAGCGGTAGCCCACGCCCGGGTCGGTGCGGATGTAGCGGCGGCCCTCGGGTGGCTCAATCTTGCGGCGGAGGTTGGCGATGTGCGCGCGCAGCACCTGGGTGTCATCGCCGTAGCCCGGTCCCCATACCGATACCAGCAGGTCGCGGTGGGTCATCAGGCGGCCGCGGTTTCGCACCAGCAGGCGGAGCAGGTCGAACTCGGTCGGCGTGAGATGGACCTCCTCGCCCTGGACCCGGACGGCCCGCCGGGCGAGGTCGACCTCGAGCCCGTCCACGCGGACCTCGGCCTCCTCGCGCTCGGGCGCGATCCGGCGCAGGTTGGCCTGTAACCGGGCCACCAGTTCGCGCGGGCCGAACGGCTTGGTCACGTAGTCGTCGGCGCCGGCTGCGAGCGCCCTGACCTTGGCATCCTCCTCGCCGACCGCCGAGAGCACGATCAGCGGCATGTCGGTCCACTCGCGCAGACGCCGGGCGAGCTCGACGCCGTCGAGGTCGGGGAGGAGCAGGTCGATGATCGCGGCGTCGGGTCGCTGGATAGCGGCGACGTCGAGCGCCTCCTCGGCCGTGCTGGCCGGGAGCGGTTCAAAGCCCGCCTCACGGAGGATCACCCGCAGCGCGCGGAGGATCTGCTGCTCGTCGTCGACGACGAGGATCCGCGGCCGCGGCGTGGCGTTCGCGGCGGCGTTCACGTCCGCATGGGCGTCGCAGGCTCCGGGTCGGTCACCGCCGTCTGCTCGATCGGAAGTGTGACCACGAAGGTCGAGCCCTGGCCGGGCAGCGACTCGACCGAGATCTTGCCACCGTTGGCCTCGACGAACCCCTTCGCGATGGCCAGCCCGAGCCCCGACCCGCTCCACGGCTCTCCGCGGGCGCCCGCACCACGGTAAAACGGCTCGAAGATGCGGGCGCGCTCGGCCGGGCCGATCCCCGGGCCCTGATCGACCACACGCACGACGGCGCGCGCGCCGGTGCGGCGGATGCGCACGGACACCGGCAGACCCCCCGAGTAGCGCAACGCGTTCTCGAGCAGGTTGGCGAACGCCCGCTCCAGGTGGCCGGCGTCGGCGCGCACCGGCGGTACGTCGGGGTCGACGGTCACCCGCACCTCGCCGCCCGACTCGGGGAGGCTGTCGCGAGCCGCGAGCACCACGTCGTCGAGCGAGATCCAGTCGCGGCGAGGCTCGGCCCGGCCGGCCTGGAGGCGCGAGAGGTCGAGCAGCTTGTCGACGAGCGCCGCCAGCTGCTCGCCCTCCTCGACCACCGCCTGGCTTAGCTCGGTGCGCTCTGCGGGGGTGAGCGAGTCGCTGCCGAGCGCGTGGCCGGCGGCGACGATCGCGGTGACCGGCGTGCGCAGATCGTGCGAGACGGCGCGCAACAGCGCGGTCTTGACGTCGTCGCTGCGCCGCAGCGCTTCGGTCTCGACCGCCTCGGCCTGGAGCGCGTCCCGGCTGACAGCGATTGCCACGAGCGCTCCGAGCGCGGGGACGACGTATGTCTCGAGCCGCTGCTCGGCGTCACCGGACAGGTCCCTCGGCACGAGCAGCGTCGCCACCTGGACGCCGTCGGCGCCGGAAAGCGGGAGCGCGTGCCGACGCTCATCGTCCTGGCGGGCGCCCAGCTCGATCGAGGCCGAGCTCAGACCGAGCGCCTCGGCTACCCGGCGTGAGGCGGCCGACAGGGCATGAGCCGTCTCGGTTCCGCCGAGCAGCTCGCGCGCGAGGGCGGCGGCAAGATCCGCCTCCGCCCGCCGCCGATCCGCCTCGAGCGCGCGGCTGCGAGCCAGCTCGGCGATCGTCGAGACCGCGACCGCCACCGTCGTGAACGCCGCGAGCGCCACCCAGTTGCGGCTGTCCGAGATCGTGAAGCGGCCAACGGGGGGGAGGTGAAAGAAGTTGAACGCGGCCGCGCTGAGCAGCGCGGTGGCCAGGCCGAGCGGCAGCCCCCAGTACGCCGACACCAGCAGCACCGCCGGCAGGTACACGACGCTCAGCGACACCACCGGTGCGACACCCTTGAGCGCGTAGATGGCGCCGGTGGCGGCCGCCACCGAGGCCAGCACCGCGGCGACGCCGAGGCCGAGGTTCGGTCTGGAGGCGCGCAACGTCCCCGACCGCTCGACGGGGAACAGGCGGGGCGCCAGACCGAATTTGCCGGCGGCGCCTGACGGCGGCGCCTTATTCACGCTGTCCCCGCACCTCCGTAGGAGGCGGGCGGCGTGCCGTCCGCCTGGGACCCGGCGATCTGCTCGAGCAGCCCCGAGGGGCTGGTCCCGCCCAGCACGCGCAGGCGGGGAAGGCGGTAGGGATCCTCGTTTGGGCTAGCCCATCCCGGGATGACCGTCGTCGAGCCGACGAAGCCGGCCGCCTTGACCGCCGCAATCACAGTCGCGTTGTAGTGGCCCGAGGGGTAGCAGAACCAGTTGACCGGGACGCCGTAGCGCTTCTGAAGGATCTGGCGCGCGGTCGCGACCTGGTATTGGAGCTCGGCAGGATCGAGCGTGATCAGGTCCGCATGGCTGATGCCCTGGGTGTCGAGCTCCCAGCCGGCGGCGAGGAGACCCCGGACCTGGGCGTCGGTCAGGCCGCCCTGAGACGGGGGCAGGCCGCTCAGCTGGATGTTCTCGTTGCCGACCCAACCCAGCCGCTTGAGGACCGGCAGCGCGTTCTCGTACTGCGACGCGTAGCCGTTGTCGAACGTGAGCACGATCGGCTTGCCGGGACCGAGCGGGACGCCCCGTGTCCAGAAGGCCTCGAGTTGATCGAGCGTCACGGCGTGCCACCCGGCGGCCTTCAGCGCCTCCATCTGCGCGGCGAACTCGTCGGCGGGCACGTAGAGCCCGGGGAACGGAGCCCCCGCGGGCGGCGGGTTGATCACGTGGTACATGAGCACGGGCACGGTCGCCGTTCCGGGCTTGCCGGTGGCGACGCCGGTGACGGTGGAGTGGGGGATGGTCCCCTGAGACGAGGTGCCGACGCTGTGCGCGGTGGCCTTACCGCCGTCGTGGTGAGAGGCGGTGGCGCGCGAGGCACTCGTCTGGGTGCCGGTGGTGGCCGACCCGCCTCCGCCCGTGGCGGCGATCGCGATCGCCGTGGCCACGAGCACAACTCCAACCAGGCCAGCCACGGCGATCAGCCGGGCGCGGCGGCGACGGGCGCGGCGCTCGCGCTCTCGGGCGAGACGCCGGGCACGAACGTCTGATTGATTCGGCGGTTGCCGCCGAGCTGATTGATACGGCGGTCGCCGCCGAGCGTCGCTCATGAGCCCACGAGCGTACCCGCCGCGAAGGCGAAATACAGGACGATCAGCACAGCCGCGCCGCCGCGCCGCATACCACCGGGCCGAGCCAGCAGCGCCAGGGTCAGGATCGTCGCGGCGAACAGCCACGCGAGCTGGAGCTTCCCGAGCGTGCTGACCGCCGCCAGCGTTACGAACAGCGACGGCACGATCACGCCCGCGGCCAGGTTGATTGTGTTGCTGTTGAACGTCTCGCCGACGAGCGCGGCGCCGCGCTCGGCGAGCCCGAGGCGAACCGCGGTGGCGGCATTGGGCAGGCTGGTGAGCGGCGCCAGGATCAGCACTCCCAGCACCGTGCTCGGGATGTGCCAGTCGCCGGCCAGGGTGAGCGCGCTCTGGACCATGCCGGCGCTGCCGGCCACGACCAGTGCCACGTCGACGACGATCAGCCCCAGCAGGTGGTGGGTCGGGCTTTCGCCGGGATCCGAAGGCCGTTCGGGACCCGGATGCTCGTGGAGGGCCCGCGCGAGCCGCGCGACCGGGGAGCGGTCGCTCGGGTGCATCCGCTCGAGCAGCACCGCGCCGGCGATCACGAGCGTGAGGTAGGGGATGAGCACGACCGCGGACAAGCCGGCTGCGGCCCCCGGTGGCAACCATCCGAGCAGCAGCGCGGCGGCGAACGCGGTCACGAGGAGACCGACCAGCCCTTCCAGTACCAGCGTCTCTTTGACGAGCCGCACCTGACCGGCCAGGAAGGTGCTCAAGCCGATCATTGCGGCCAGGTTGAAGCCGTTGGACCCGACCAGGACGCCGACGCCGACGTTGTCGGCGCCCTTGGCGAGCGCGAACAGGGCGGACGAGAGTTCGGGGCCGTCCGCCGCCACCGCCGTGAGCAGCCCGATCAGCGCCTCCGGGAACCCGAAGCGCACCCCGAGCCAGTCCAGCCGGCGGGCGAAGAGGCGCGCCGCGACGAGCGTGACGGCGAGACAAACGAGAAACAGGAGGGCAGCGAGAAAAGCCGGCATCGGGCTCTGGGGTCGACGAGATACGCCCACCGCCTTCCCGGCTCACCCCGGATCGCACCCTATCGGAAGGATCCGGTCCGGCCAGATTCGGAAGGACTCCGTCGGGAGGCGGCGAAACGCAGGTGCATGCTGCTCAGACGCCGTCCACCGCAGATCGACACCCGCCCCATCCGCACCGCCGAGGGCTTCGAGCACCTCGCCGGCGAAGCCGTCGCCGTCCTCAAGTGGCTGAAGGCCCACCAGGTCGAGTTCGTACTGGTCGGTCCTGTGGCCGAGGCCATTCGCGCAGGCGCCGCCTCACCGGGGCCGGTGGCGATCGTCCCTGCGCCCTACCGGCGCAACCACGAGCGCCTCTCGCGCGCCCTCAACTCGGCCCATGCCCGGCCCCGGCCCGAGGGCGGGGCTCGCGACAGCCGCGAGGCCGTCGTGGCCAAGGCAGTCGCGGACCGGTCGGGCGCGGGCGAGCGCTGGGTGCTCGGCACCGGCACGCACCATCTCGACGTCGAGGGGAGGCCGAACGGGACCCCCGGCTACCAGGAGCTCTTGTACGAGTCGGGCCGATATGAGCCGGTGCCCGGCCTGCCCGTGGACGTCGCCTCGCACGAGGACATCGAGCACTACGCCCACGTGCGTCGCACCGGAACCTCGCCGGAGCTGCGCATCACCCGGAGCGTTCCCCAGGAATCCGCCGCCAGCACCCCGTAGGTTCCATACCGGGTCGGTGGGGTGGCGAGACGCCGAGGCGGACCCACTACCCTGGGTGGATGCCGATTCGCCCCAGGATGGCGGCGCTTGGCGCGTGCGCGTGCGTAGCGCTGCTGGCGGTCGTCTGGTTCGCCGCCTTCCACATCGGATTCTTCGGTCACGCCGATCAGTCGATCTACCAGCAGTTCGGCGACCTGCACGACCACGGCCATGTCGAGTCAGTCGCGGGGTGGCTGGTCTCTTGGTTCAACCCCGACCCGTACGTGTATCTCGTCGTTGCGGTGCTCGCGGTGGCGCTGCTGCGCCGGCGGCCGCGGTCTGCGTTTGCGGTGGGCGCGATCGTCCTCGGTGCGAACGTGTCCACGGAGCTGCTCAAGCACGTGGCGGCGGCACCCAGACCGGGGTCGCTGTTCGCGGGCGGGACGTCGCCCCTACCACCGGCTTCCTGGCCCAGCGGGCACTCCACCGCCGTTATGTCGCTGGTGCTGGCCGCCGTGCTGGCGGCCCCTGCCCGGCTGCGGCCGGTTGTGGCCGCGCTCGGCGCAACGCTGGCGATCGCGGTCGGGTATTCGGTCCTGGCTACCGGCATGCACTACCCGAGCGACGTGCTCGGAGGTTTCCTGATGGCGGCGACCTGGGCGCTCGCGATGGTGGCCGCGCTGACGCGCGCCGAGCGCTGGGGCGCTTCGCCCAGCACGCCGAGCCGGGCGCGGGTCTCGGTCCGCGCGGCCTTGGGCGCCCCGGGCGCCGTGCTGCTGGCGGCGCTGGTTCTGACCGCGGTCGTGCTCATCAGCCGCCCGCACGACGTTGTTTCCTACGCCCAGGCGCACGAGGCCTTCGTGGTCGGCGCCGTCGTGATCGCGGCGCTGGGCCTCACGCTGTCGACGGGCGTGTTGCTGAGCGTCCGTCGCTAGCCGTCAGCGGTACCGACCCGGTTCCCACAGCGGCTCTTTGCCGCAGTTGGCCCCCCGGCTGAGGATGAACAGCAGGTCCGAGAGGCGGTTCAGGTACCGCACCACCTCGGCGTTGACCTCCTCGCCGCAGGCGATCGCCAGCCGCTCGGCTCGCCGGCAAACAGTCCGGCAGACGTGCAGTTGTGCCGCTGCCGTGGTCCCGCCGGGGAGCACGAACGATTTGAGCGGGGCGAGCGTGGCGTTGACTTCGTCGCAGCGCTCCTCCAGCCACGCGGTCTGCTCGGGGATCACGCGCAGGCGCTCCCGGTCCGGATCTTCGGGCGCCGAGATGTCCGCGCCGACGTCGAACAGGTCGTTCTGGATGCGCCGGAGCCAGTCGGCGTAGTTGCTCGGAAGGTCCTTCACCGTGAGGGCGAGCCCGATATGTGCGTTGAGCTCGTCGACGGTGCCGTACGCCTCGATCCGCGGGTGGGTCTTGGGCACCCGGCTCATGTCGCCCAAGTGGGTCTCGCCGGAGTCGCCCAGGCGGGTGTAGATGCGGGTGAGGTTGACGGTCATCGCCTGCCCGAGTCTAGAGGCCTGGTGGACCTGCATAAGCGGCCATTTGATGCGCTTGCGCCCGACCGTGGCAGGTTGTGCATGTGGGAGCTGAAGAAGCGGCCACGGCTTCAGTTCGCGGTACGAAATGGCGGCTTATGCACGTCGCGCCGTAACGAGCACGCCCAGCATGCTGGCGCGGATCGGGCGACCGAGCCGCTGCTCGATCTCCTGATTTGCGTTCTGGAGGGCCTGCCGCTGGTCCGGGGGGAGGCGGTGGTAGAGCGAGACGGTGCGCAGCAAGGCGTTCAGCTCCACTGCGGTTTGCTCGACCAGCGTCGGC
>Ga0187769_10000146_pt1 | contig 37820 bp, 38 predicted proteins | sample 0116_SJ02_MP02_1_FD_133140 | JGI IMG/M metagenome (GOLD analysis project Ga0187769, IMG submission 133140) | Tropical peat soil microbial communities from peatlands in Department of Meta, Colombia - 0116_SJ02_MP02_10_MG | ecosystem: Environmental > Terrestrial > Soil > Wetlands > Peat | place...
CATGGCGGCCCTGAGCGGCGCGCTGCGCCACTACCTGCAGGAGCGGGGCGCTCCGGTTCGGGAGATCCAGGCGGTGGTGCCGTTCAATCTTCGCCCCCTCGACCAGCCCGTCCCGCGAGAGCTGGGAAACAAGTTCGGCCTGGTGTTCCTTCCCCTCCCGGTCGGAGTGAGCGGCAGTTATCGCCGCCTGATCGAGGTACACAAGCGTATGAGCGAGATCAAGGAGTCGCGCGAGGGACCCGTTTCGTACGGGCTGCTGAGCGCGACCGGGCTGACCCCGGAGCCCGTCGAGCGCAAGATTGTCGACCTGTTCACCGGCAAGGGCACCGCGATCGTGACGAACGTGCCCGGGCCGACCAAGCCGGTGTATCTCGCCGGCGTCCCGGTGCGCGGCGTGCTCGTCTGGGCGCCGACCTCCGGCCACATCGGCATGAGCGTGAGCATCTTCAGCTACCGGGGGGAGATCACCGTCGGCCTGATGGTCGATGCCGCCCTGGTGCCGGATCCCGAAGATGTCGTCGCCCAGCTGGAGCGTGAGCTCGATGCGCTGGAACGCATCCGACGGGTCGGGTCACGGCGGCGCCCGCGCGGGGTCACGCGCGCTTCGTCGGCCATCGGTTAGTGGTCTCTGCCAGCCGAAGCGCACCCTCGCCGTCGGCGGCTGGCCGGCCGTCTCCTCCTGCGCGTTCGAGCAGATCGACGAGCTGTCGATCCTCAGTTCGGATGGCCCGGCTGAATGTTCGCGGACGGTCATCTCGAAATCTCCAAACGGGTTTGGAGAACAAATGGACGCCCGCGCCGAATGATCGACGCGGGCGTTCCCTGCGAACCACTTCGTAGTTTGACTAGTGCCGCCTCCCGTCAACGCCCCGCGGAACTGCGGGTTTTGTGATGACACGATCGTGCCCTGGCCGAGAGCGCCGGGTATCCGCCTTGGGCCGCGGGACTGACGCGGTAACCCGTCGCGTGCCGACTCAGTAGTTTTGTGCGGCCGGCTGCGGCCTTGGCCGGGTTCCCTCCGTCTCGCCCGTCCCCTATGGTGGCCGTATGACCGTTGAAGGTCCCCAGAATCCGACCACCGGCGATCCAGCTCGCGCCGGTGATCCGCCCGACCCAGACTCACCGGTCACTGAAATGCTCGATCTCCCGCGCGCGGAGTGCCTGCGGCTGCTCGCCGCCAACCGGGTCGGGCGTCTGGCCGTCGCGCTGTCAGATGGCGCCCCAGTGATCCGGCCCGTGAATTACCTGTTCGACGAGGCCTCGCAGTCGATCGTCTTCCGCACATCCCACGGCTCGAAGCTGCACGCGGTCCTGCAGGTCAATGAGGCGGCCTTCGAGATCGACGGACTGGATGAAGGCTCACGCACGGGTTGGAGCGTGATCGTTCAGGGCGTCGCGGAGGAGGTCACCAACCGGGCCGACGTCCGACGCCTCGATGGTCTCGGGGTGGAACCCTGGGCTCCCGGTCCCAAGCGGCGTTGGGTGCGGATCCGGGCCCGGACGGTCACGGGCAGGCGGATCGTCCACTCCGCGCGCTAAGGCACCGCCGTCAGGACCCGCCGACCAACCGATTAACTCCGTACGTAGTTCTCCGCAAAAAAGCTTCGGAGCTGCGCGGCTGGCGTCCGGGAAGTCGTGCCATAGGCTTGCGGCATGAGTTCGACTGCACCCACACCTTTCCGCGTACTGATCGTCGGCGGAGGCGTCGCCGGGCTCGAAGCGGCGCTCGCCCTGCGGGACCTCGCCGGCGAGCGGATCACCATCACCCTGCTCTCGGGGACACCCGAGTTCGTCTACCGGCCGATGCGCGTCACCGAGCCGTTCGCCGGCACTCTCGCGCGCCATTACTCGATCGACGAGATCGCCCGCGACATCGGCGCGGAGCTGGTCCTCGACACCTTCAAGTGGCTCGACGCCGACCGCCAAGTGGTCCACACCGCGGGCGGTGAGGCTCTCGAGTACGACGCCCTGCTGCTGGCCCCGGGCGCGATCCTGCGCCCGCGCTTCAAGCACGCGTTGACGCTGGATGACGCCCGGCTCGACGAACAGCTTCACGGTCTGATCCAGGACGTGGAGGGCGGCTACGTCCACAAGATCGCGTTCCTGGCCCCCACGCCGATGCCGTGGCCGCTACCGCTGTACGAGCTCGCGCTGATGACCGCCCGGCGCGCCTATGACATGAACGTCGACGTGTCGGTCACGCTCGTCACGCCCGAGGAGGCGCCGCTCGCCATCTTCGGCAAAACGGTCAGCGAGAAGCTCGAGCGGCTGCTCGAGGAGAACGACATTCTGGCCATCACGGCAGCTCACGCCGATACGCCCGAAGAGGGCCAGGTGTCGATCCGCCCCGGCGGCCGGCTGCTGTACGTCAATCGGATCGTGGCCCTGCCCGAGCTGTGTGGGCCCAGCCTGTCCGGCGTGCCCACCGACGCGCCGAACGGATTCATCCCCATCGACCCCCACGGACGCGTTCAGAAGCTCGAGCGCGTCTATGCCGCCGGCGACGCGGTCGATTTCCCGGTCAAGCAGGGCGGGATCGCCTCGCAGCAAGCCGACGCCGCGGCCGAGTCGATTGCGGCCCTGGCCGGCGCGCCGATCGAGCCCAAGCCCTTCCACCCCATCATCCATGGGGTGCTGCTTGGCGGCGACAAGCCGCTCTACCTGAGCGCCCACCTCACGGGCGGCCACGGCTCGAGCTCGGAGATCAGCGAGACACCCTCGTGGTCGCCGGGCACCAAGATCGCCGCGAAGTACCTCGCGCCCTACCTGGAATCTCGCGATCGGGCGGCACTACGATGACCTCCGTCCCCGGATCGCACCGCTCCACCCGTCGGAAGGAACCTGCGGCCTCGAGAAAACAGATCCGAGTCGTGATCGCCGACGATCACTCGGTCGTTCGCCGCGGCCTGCGTCAGGTGCTCGACGCCGACGGCGGCTTTGACGTGGTCGCCGAGGCGGCGGATCTCGAGAGCGCCCGCCGTTATGTCCGCGGCCATCACCCGGACGTGCTGGTGCTCGACCTGAACATGCCCGGTGGGTCGAGCCTCGAGGGGATCCCGGAGATCCGCGCCGAGTGTCCTGAGACTCAGATCGTCGTGCTCACCATGCAGGACGAGCCTGCCTACGCGCGCCACGCTCTCGGCGCCGGGGCGCTCGGATACGTCCTGAAGGAGGCGGCTGAGGCCGAACTGGTCGAGGCCATCCAGCGCGCCGCCGCCGGCGATACCTACCTCAATCCGCGCCTGGGCGCGCGCGTCGCCGCCGAGCCCCCACCAGGCCCACCCGATGGTCTATCCGACCGCGAGGTGGAGGTCCTGCGCCTGATCGCGCTCGGACACACGAACGGTGAGATCGCCGAGCAGCTCTATCTGTCTGTACGTACGGTCGAGACGCATCGCGCGCACATCCAGCAGAAGCTACGGCTCGGCACGCGCTCAGAGCTGGTGCGCTACGCCCTCGATCACGGCCTCGTCGAGACCTGAGAACCGTCCGGTATCGCGACCTCGAGCGGCAGCTCCGAATGATCGTGCTGCTCACGCGCGATGCTGCGCGGCAACACCAGTAGCGGACAGCGTGCTCGGCGTGCGAGCTGGTTCGAAGTGCTGCCGTGCATGAGACGGCCCACCGGCCCGTAGCCGCGTGAGCCGACGATCAGCAGGTCGACTTGCTCACCGAGGGAGAGGAGCCCATCGCTGGGCTCGCCGTAGGTGACGTCCACCTCGACGTCCGCCAGGCCGCGCACCTGGCGGCGCTGGTCCTCGATCAACCCCTTGGCGGCATCCGGCCAGTTCTGCGCGATCGCCTCACCGTACGGGATGCTCTGGAGTGAGATGACCGACACCACTCTGATGCTCGCTCCCAGCCGAGGCGCGAGTGCCCGTGCCGTCTCGAGCGCCCGTTCGCTCTCGGGCGAGCCGTCGTAGCCGACTCCGAGGGTGGCCAGCGGGTGCGCGCGCTCCGCGTATCCGAAAGGTGCGACCGCGACGGCACACGGCGCGCCGTTGAGCGCCGAGATCGTGTCGCTGCCGAGCAGCAGGCGTCCGAGGAACCCGTGACGACTGGCTCCGATCACGATCACCTCGGCGCGGCGTCGCTCGGCGAGAGCATGGAGCGCATGGCCTACCGAGCGATCCGCGCAAGGGACCGGCTCTGCGTCCGGCGCCGCCGCCCTGCGCTCGCGCTCCAGCAGCGCTCGAGACTGCTCGAGCTCGACGCTGAGCAGCAACGCCGTTCCTTTGCCCGGCATCAATCCCGCGCCGAAGACGTTGACAAGAGACGTCGTCGCGTGCTCGTCGGCGAGCTGGGTGGCCAGGGCGATCGCGTCCCGGCCACCCTGCGCCCCATCCACTCCGACGAGGACGCTGCCGAACATGGTCGATCACGCTCGCACGGGAATGGATGCCCCCACACGCTCGGCCAGCTCGATCAGCCGGGTCGAATAGCCCCACTCGTTGTCGTACCACGCCACGACCTTCACCTGGGTGCCGTCGATGACGGAGGTCAACCCTGCGTCGAAGATCGAGGAATAGGAGGAGCCCACGATGTCCGAGGAGACGATCGGATCCTCGGTGTAGCACAGGATGCCTTGGAGCGGCCCCTCCTCGGCGGCGGCGGCGAACGCGGCGTTGATCTCGGCCCGGTTGGTCAGCCGCTCGGTCTCGACGGTGAGGTCGACGAGCGAGCCTGTGGGCGTCGGCACCCGCACGGCGAACCCGTTCAGGCGCCCCTCAAGCTCGGGGATCACGAGCCCCAGCGCCTTGGCCGCCCCGGTCGAGGTCGGGATGATGTTGAGCGCGGCCGCTCGGGCGCGGCGGAGGTCCGTGTGGGGACCGTCGAGCAGATGCTGGTCGGAGGTGTAGGCGTGGACGGTGGTCATCAGCCCATGCCGGACGCCCACGGCCTGGTGGAGCACCTTGGCGACGGGTGCCAGGCAGTTGGTCGTGCACGACGCGTTGGAGATGATGTCGTGGCGATCCGGGTCGTAAACCTCGTCGAAGTTCACCCCGAGCACCACCGTCGCGTCAGCTGGTTCATCGCCCTTGGTCGGCGCGGAGATGATCACCTTGCGAGCACCGGCAGCTAGATGCTGCTCGGCGGCGGCGCGGGTGGGGAAGCGACCCGTCGATTCGATCACGATGTCGACGCCGAGCTCCTCCCATGGCAGCGCCGACGGGTCGGACTCGGCGAGCGCGCGGATCTCCGTGTCTCTGACCGCGATGCCACCGTTCTTGACCGCGACGCCCCCGGGGAAGCGTCCGAACACCGAGTCGTACTCGAGCAGGTGGGCGAGCGTGGCCGGAGCGACCAAGTCGTTGACCGCGACGATCTCGATTTCGGCGTCGTTCTGGTAGGCGGCGCGCAGCGCACACCGGCCGACGCGGCCGAAGCCATTGATGGCAACACGTACCGACATCACTACCTCATTTTCTTGGCCGGGGTTGGTCCGAGCGTTCGAGTCGAACCTACGCGCCTTCGACGGACTCGAAATCGTGGCCGGAGCACGATCGAAGTAGGTACTTCCTACGGGTTCGCGGACGGGGCGGCGCGAGTAAGGGTCGTCACGCGCGCAGCGACGGCATCGGCGCCGGCGGTTCCGCGGTCTCCACGCGAACGCGGGCGTCGACGATCAGCACCTGGTCGAAGGTCACGATCAGCGGATTGCAGTCGAGCTCGACGATCTCCGGGTGGGCATCGACCATCGCGCTCACGCGCAACAGGACATCCTCGACCGCCGCCACGTTGCAGGGCCGGGCTCCCCGGTATCCGTCGAGCAGCGGGAACGTTCTCAGCGAGCGCACCATCTCGTGCGCGTCGACGTCCGTCACGGGCGTGATGCGCACCGCGACATCTTGCATGAGCTCCGCCGACGTCCCGCCGGCACCGCACGCCAGAACGGGTCCGAAACTGTGGTCGTTGACGACGCCGACGATCAACTCGACCCCGTCGGGCGCCATCGGCTGGACGACGAAGCCGTCGAGCGTGAGCCCGGCCCGCTCCATCGCCTCCGCGATCGCCGCGGCGGCGGCCCGCACTGCCCACGCGCCGCGCAGCCCGAGCCGCACACCGCCGGCGTCGGTCTTGTGCAGGAGCCCCTCGGCACTGGCCTTCAGCGCCACGGCTGTCCCGAGCTCAGCCGCGGCGCTCACCGCCTCCGCTCCGTTCGAGACGACGCGCGTCTGGATCAGCGGCAGGCTGTAGCAGTCGAGCAGCTGAGCGACGCGGGCCGGGGAGAGCCACTCTGAGCCGACCGCCAGTTCACGGCTGATGATCGCGGCCGCCTCGACCCGGCGCGCGGCGGGAAAGTCGGGAACCCGGCCGGGGTCGCGATCCCGCCACCGACGATGCCGGATTGCGAGCGCCATCGCCCGCGCGGCGGCTTCGGGAAACTCGTAGCAGGGAACGCGCGCCGTTTCCGATTGCAGCTCCGGAGGCGTCCCCTCATCGACCATCATCACGGCGGCGATCGTTACGTCCGGGTTGGACTCCGCGACGTGACGAATCGAGAGGGCTACGTCGCCGACCTGGGTCACGAGTGGGGGGACGAAGATCGCGATGATCGCATCGCACGCATCGGTGTCGATCAACGTCCGGAGCGTCCGCTCGTAGACGTCGGCCGACGCGCTGGAGATCACGTCGACCGGGTTGCCGAGGGCGGCCGAAGAGGGCAGGAACTCGGCCAACCGCTCTCGAACGTCAGCCGTCAGCCCGGCAACGTCCACGCCGTTGGCCTGGAGCGCGTCGACGCACAGGATCCCGGGTCCACCGCCGTTGGTCACGATCGCCACCCGATCACCGCGCGGGACCGGCTGGGCTGACAGCAGCGCGGCGACGTCGAACAGTTGGTGCATGGTGTCGGTGCGGATCACGCCCGCCTGCTCGAACAGCGCACCGACTGTGACGTCGGAGACGGACAAGAGCGCGCCGGTGTGGGACGAGGTGGCGCGGGCGCCCGCCGCCGAGCGGCCGCTCTTCACCGCCAGGATCGGCTTGTGGGCCGCGATGCGACGAGCGACCCGGGAGAACCGTCGAGGATTGCCGAACGATTCGATGTACAGCATGACAAGGTCGGTTCCGGGATCCTGTTCCCAGTACTGCAAGAAGTCGTTGCCCGACAGGTCAGCCTTGTTCCCCACCGAGGCGAACGACGACAGACCCACTCCAAGGCGACGAGCGGCCTCGATGATCGCGATCCCCAAGCCGCCGCTCTGAGACATGAATCCGACGTTCCCCGGGACCGTGGCCGGCGGCGCGAACGTCGCGTTGAGGCGCACGTCCAGAGCGGTGTTCAGTACCCCCAGGCAGTTCGGGCCCACGATCCGGATCCCGGTATCGCGGCACACGTCCACCAGCTCCTGCTGACGGCGCGCACCCTCCGGGCCGGATTCGGCGAAGCCCGCGGAGATGACCAGAAGCGCGTGCACACCGGCCGCGGCGCACTCCCGGGCGACCGCGACCACGCCCTCCGCCGGCACCGCGACGACGGCCAGCTGGACACGCTCGGGGACATCCGCGATCGAGTGGTACGCGGGCAGAGACTGGACCTGCTCCGCGTTCGGGTTGACCGCGTAAACGGCACCCGTGAAGCCGCCGGCGATCACGTTGTGGAGGATCTCGCCGCCGATCGTGCCGCGCCGACGCGAGGCCCCGATCACCGCCACCGATCGCGGCTCGAGCACGCTGCGCACCGCCGCGACTGCGGCGCTTCGCCCCCGCTCCTCGAAGCGTTCGATCGCGGCCGGGGACAACGAGGTCGGCAGCTCGATCTCGAGCACGTCGGGCCGGGACCGAACGTCCACCGGGAACCCGCTCTCGCGGAAGACCTCGACCATGCGATGGTTGGTGGGAAGGACCTCGGCCACAAATGTCGCGATGCCGTGCTGCTCGGCGACCTCGGCGAGGTGGGCGAGCAGGATGGTCGCGATGCCCTCCCCCTGCCAGGCGTCGGTCACCAGGAACGCGACTTCGGCCCGAGTGGCGTCGAGTCGTATGTAGACGGCGTGGGCCACGATCGCGTGCGGACTGCCGCTCTCGACGACCAGCCCGAAACGGTCGGCATAGTCCACATCCACGGCCCAAGCGGTCGCCCAGTTGATGTTGGGCGTACCGAAGAATCGGAACCCGATCGACTCCGGAGAGACGGCCTCGAGGAAGGCGTGGATGGAGGGACCGTCGTCGGGGCGGACCGGCCGGACGTGCGCCGTCGTGCCGTCCCGAAGCACCACATCCGCCTCTCGGTCGGCCGGATAGGTGCGCGAAGCGGAGGCGGTGCTCGCCGGGCCGTCCTCGTGATCAGTTGCCCGCATAGACGGTGGCGACCTCTCGTAGGAAATCGCCTGCGAAGCAGGTAAGGACACCTACGTGCACGCAGTCGGCGACTCGGACTCGGTCGAGCGCTGGAAGGTCCGCTCGCGGTTCGGCCATAGCGCCAGCGTCGCGGACTAGAACGAGAGGGGCATCCGGACTACCCACCGGCATCCCGTCGGAAGACTACGGTTCCGCTTGACGTCATCGAGTGGCAGCGGAGCATCCGTAGTTTTTCGCAAGGGTCGCCGCCGCTTATCCGGATGTGCGCGCCGGCCCGGCGGCGGAGACTTCTCGCACCATGTCGCTATTCGTTACCCGCCGCCGTCGCCGTCGCCACCGTCGGCTGGCGCCGGCGACCCTTGCGAGCTACCTGACCGAAGGTGACCGGCTGTTCCGCTTACTGTCGCTGCTCGTCGCCGGACGGTCGATGCTGAGCGACATGTCAGTAGGAGACCGACCATGATCCTGATCGCATACGACGGCTCACCGGACGCGAGCGCGGCGATCGAACGGGCCGGCGAGCTCATGAGGGGCAGGCCCGCGACGGTCCTGACGGTGTGGGAGCAGTTCGAGGATCTCGTGTCCCGTGTCGGCGCCGGAATGCCGGTCGGCAGCGTGGACTATGCCGAACTCGACCGCTCCTACGTGGAGAACGCGCGCCGGCGGGCCGAGCAAGGCGCCGAACTCGCGCGCGCCGCCGGCTTGAAGGCGCAGGCGCGCACCTGCGTCCGCAACGGGTCAATCGCCGAATCGATCCTCGCCGAGGCCGATAACCTCGGCGCCGAGGCGATCGTCCTCGGCACGCGCGGACTGACCGGACTCAAGTCGCTGCTGATGGGAAGCGTTTCCCACGCGGTGCTCCAGCACTCCGACCGGCCGGTGATCGTCGTGCCCTCGCCCGAAGTCGCCGCCGCGCGCGCGGCCCACCGGGGATAGCAGCGCGGTGGCGCCGACTGCGGGGACCATCGATCTTCACTGCCATCTGCTCCCGGGGCTCGACGACGGAGCCCGGGATCTCGACGACGCGGTCGCGATGGCGATGCAGGCACAGGCTGATGGCATCTGTGCGATCTGCGCGACGCCCCACATCCGCTCCGACCACGAGGTGGTCATCGGCGAGCTGGCCGAGCGGCGCGAGCAGCTCGCCGCGTCGCTGGACACCGCCGGCTGCAAGACACGGGTGCTTGCCGGTGGCGAGGTTGCGGCCATGATGGTCGGCGCTCTCGAGGACTCTGAGCTGGCGGCGGTGGCCCTGGGCGGATCAGGTCGCTGGATCCTCCTCGAGCCGCCCCCGGGGCCGCTCGACAGCCGCCTCGACGACGCGGTCGAGGCGCTTCACACCCGCGGGTTCCGCGCCCTCATCGCGCATCCGGAGCGACACGCCGGGCCGGACCTGATCGAACGCCTGGCGCGACTGGTCGCACGAGGCACGCTCGTGCAGGCGACCGCCGCGTACTTCAACGACCCGGGGACCAGTCCCACGATGCTGGAGCTGGCGCACGCCGGCGTCGTCCACGTGCTGGGCAGCGACTCGCACTCATCGCGCGCCGGCCGCCCCGTCCAGCTCTCGCCGGCGTTGGCGGCCCTCCACGCCGTGCAACCACTGGCCGCCTACCTGGAGTGGATCAGCCAGATCGCGCCACGCGGGATCGTGGCCGGGGAGGATCCGGTCCCGCCGTTCGCCGCCTGCCCCACGAGCGGCCACTAGCCGGGTACGCGCTCGGCCATCCGGAGCGGCCGCGTGACGACGCGGGACTCCATCTCCTCGACGATCGCGCGGCTGCCGGAACCGAGCCCATGGCGCAGAAAGTTGGCGGAGCCGGCCGCCGCGCCGAGCACGATCGCCTCGCGGAACCCAAGCCCGCGAGCCCAACCGGCGGCGATCGCGCCCATCATCGAGTCGCCACAACCCTCGCTAAAGCCGCGCGGCAGTCGCGGTGGCACGATCTCGAACGGGTCACCGTCGCGGGGCGCCACCAGGATCGGCTCCGGGCCTCGCGTCACCACCACCGCTTGCGCTCCGGCCGCCTGGAGGCGTCGGACGGCGTCGAGGGCCCGGCTGCCGTCGACGGGACCGCACACGTACCCGGCGAGTTCCCAGTCGTTCAGCTTGACCAGATCAGGACCGAAGGGGAGCGTGTGCTCGAGCCGCGGACTCGAGAGATCGACGATCACTGGGACGCCGGCAGCCCGCACGTCGGCGACGAGCGTCTCGTAGACATCGTCGGGAAATCCCTCGGCCGGGAACGGGTTGCAGACCGCGAGGACAGCGCTTTCCAGTGCGGCCGCGCACGTGGCGGTGAGGAGGTCATCGACCTCGTGCCGGCCGAGTGCCGGTCTCGCCGCCATCGCGACGACCTGCCGCTCTCCGGCCCGGCGATCGGTGATATAGCTGCCCGTGGATCCGGTCGTGGGCACGAGCCGCCGCTCGCCGGGGAGCGCCTCGAGCAGCGCACGCAGTGCGGTGCCGGTCTCTCCGCCCAGGCAACCGCACAGGATCGGCCACGCCCCCAGCTCACCCGCCATCCGCGCGAGCCACACTCCCTGGCCGGCCGGATGGACGTGCACCTCGTCGACCGCCCCGGCGCGCTCGAGCGTGACGCTGAGCAGCGGATCCGGTCCGAAAACGGTCACGCGAGGGCGGTCGGATGCGTTGACCATGACAAGGCCAACGGTTGCCCTCCCCGGGCGGCTGGGCATCCGGGAAAACCCGCGATGGTTCCACGGATTCTTCGCCCGCCTCTGCGGCATCGAGACGACGTCCGGCGTGCGGCGGCAGCCTACGGTCCGCGCATGAGTACCGAGAGGAGTAATTCAGGCTCCCGCCCCGGGGATACCCCAAACATCTACCGCGACCTGCGCGAGCGCAACGAGCGCCGCTTGAACGTCGCGCGGATCCTCGAGGCTCGTCGCCTGAGTCAGATCGAGCGCGTGGTGCAGACCACGCGGGAGCCCCGATTCCGGAGGGCCGGTAAATGACCGTCCACCCCAAGAATGCGAAGGATCTCATGCTGGCCCCGGTGGCGGCGGAGATCGATCAGAACCTCACCCGGATGCGTGACTGCCCGCCGCAGGACGTGATCGCCGAACTCGAGCTCGAACTCGATCGGCCGGCTGTGTGCGGCGAGCGCGATGAGCGCGCCGAGCTCGTCCTGCGCCAGGCGTTGCGCAACGTCGACATGCATGGCTGGAACGCCGCGATCACGCCGGACGGGGCTCGTCTGCACCTCGACGGAGGCTCGGTCTCGCTCGACCTCGGACTCAGTCCCAGCATCACGGGGTACATCCAGAACGGCGCCTCGGGCTGACCGACGCGTGGCGCGATCTCATCGGGGTGTAGTCGATTTTTCGGCGGCGCCTGACGGCGGCGCCTTGGCGTCCCGAGGAACTCGCGCCACGGCCGCGACGATCTGCACGACCTCGGCCGGAGTCGCGGCCGTCCGCAGGCCACTCAGGTCCTCCTCGTTGATGCGGCGGTCGGCCAGGGCCGTCGTGCGGAGCCAGTCGAGCAGCCCCTCCCACTCCGCTTGCCCGACCAGGATCACCGGGAAGTGCTCGATCGTCGCAGTCTGGATGAGGGTCAGCGCCTCAAACAGCTCATCGAGCGTGCCGAACCCGCCGGGGCAGATCACGAACGCGGACGCGTAGCGGACGAACATCACCTTGCGTGCGAAGAAGTGGCGAAAGCGAAGCCGGACGTCGAGGTACTCGTTGAAACGTTGCTCGTGGGGAAGCTCGATGTTGCAACCCACCGACGTTGCGCCGGCATCCCTAGCTCCGCGGTTGGCCGCCTCCATCAGACCGCCGCCACCGCCGGTGATCACCGCATAACCGGCCCGCCCGAGCTCGAAGCCGACTTCGCGCGCGAGCCGGTAATGAGGGTGTGCGCGCGCCGTGCGCGCCGAGCCGAACACGGTCACCGCCGGGCCGATCCCGGAAAGCCGATCGAAGCCGTGGGCGAACTCCGCCGCGATGTCGCGGATCCGCTCGGCATCCACGGACCGCATCGCGGCCGGCTCATCGCCGAGCCACCGCAGCAGCTCCTGGTCGAAGGTGCGCGTGTTCGCCGTGGAGTCGCTCAGAGCGTCCAGAAGTGTCCTACGTGTGCCGCCACGCGCGAGGTAACGAGCGGGTCGGGTGATGTTGATTCGGCGCTTCCCGTCCCGTCGAGAGCCGCGATCGTCGCGAGCACGCTCTCGGTCAGCGCCGGCAGGTGATATCCGCCTTCGAGCACCGCGCCGATGGGAGCCCCAACCTCAGCGGAAAGCTCACGCACGTGGCAGGCCATCTGCGCAAACGAGCTCGCCTCCAGGCGGCAATCTCCCAGCGGATCGCTTCGGTGGGCGTCGAAGCCGGCGGAGATCAGCACCAGCTCGGGCCTGAATTCGAGCGCCGCGGGCACGATCACGTGCTCGAGGACCGAGATCCAGACATCCTCATGCGAACCAGGCGGAACCGGCACGTTGATCGTGTAGCCGAGCCCCTCGCCGGAGCCCGCATCGGCGAGGGCACCGGTTCCGGGGTACAGCCCGCGCTGGTGGATGCTCGCATACAGCACGTCCGGGCGCCGGCGGAATATCTCGGCCGTCCCGTTGCCGTGGTGAACGTCCCAGTCGAGGATCAGGACCCGTTCGACGCCGAGCTCCTGGATGGCCACCTCCGCCGCGATCGCCACGTTGTTGAAGAGGCAGAACCCCATCGCGCGGTCGCGCTCAGCGTGGTGGCCCGACGGCCGGACGGCACAGAAGCCCGCATTCGCCTCGCCACGCAGCAGCGCGCGGACCATCGTGCATGCCGCGCCGGCAGCATGAGCGGCGGCTCGGTAGGACGCCTCCCCCACGAACGTGTCCACGTCCAGGGGACCTCCACCCACCGAGCACAGATGGCGGATCGCCGACACGTGCGAGGGACTGTGGACGAGCTCGAGCTCGTCCGTGCTCGCGGCGGACGCATCGCGCTGCTCGCATCCGGGCCAGCCGGCCTGAGCCATCGCCCGCTCGATCACCGCCATGCGCTTCGGCGTGTCGGGATGCTCCGGCAACATCGCGCTCGGATCGTGCTCGAGCGATGCCGGGTGGTGGACGTACAGCACCGCGCGCTCTCCGAACGGCGAACGCGGTCAGGCGCCCGCGTCGTCGTGAGCCGGTACCGCCAGCACCGGGCACGGGGCGATGTGCAGCAACCGTTGGGTGACGCTTCCAAGCAGCAGTCCGCCCAGGACGGTGTGTCCCCGGGTGCCGACCACGATCAGGTCCGCCCCCTCCTGCTCGGCCACGTCGGCGATCGCGTGCGCCGCACCTCCGACCTTGCTCTTGACCATCTCGAGCGTCGCGGTCACACCGTCGCCGGAAAGCTCGGAGACCTGGCTCTGAACCTTCTCCTCGAGGGCCCCCTCGTTGGCGTGAATGGGAAGGCTACCTCCGCCCTTTCCGGGCAAGGTGAATTCCTCGCAGTAGACCACCACCATGGGCGCACCGGACTCGCTCGCGAGCGTCCTGGCCAAGGGCAGGGCGCGGTCGGCGTAGATCGAGCCATCGGTTGCCCAGATCACCTTCTTGAACACTTCTCTCCCTTCTCTCGCCGTTATCCGGCGTAGTCTCGCCTCAGGCCTCGCCCCAGGCAAGCACCCCGATGATGTCGAGCGTCGAGAGGACGCCGGTCGGCCGCTGGGTCTTGGGGTCGACGACGATTATGTGGCTGACGCCGTGCTTAAGCATCGCCTCGCCGGCCTGGGTCAGGGGCATAGTCGGGCGGACGCTGATGACCGGCTCGAGCGCGAGGCCGCTCGCGAGTTCATCCGAGCCGAGGCGGATACCAGCCCGCATCAGGTCGAGATCCGAGATCAATCCCCAGACGGTGCTTCCTTCCTCGCCGCCGGCGACTCGCATCACGGCGACGGAGTGGACGTGATGGGTGGCCATCAGTCGGGCGACGTCGGTCACGCTCGCGTCGGGAGGGCAGGACACGATGCCCGGATGCATCGCGTCGCCCACGGTGGCGTGCCGGAGCGACGGCATCAGATAGCTGCCGTGAAGGGGAAGGGTGGTGGTGGCGTCGGTCATGGCGAGCTCCTCGTGAGGGTCTGACTTCAAGCTAGGCTCGCGTCCGCCGCCGGTAATCCGCCCCGCGCCGAACCACGATTGCGGGTTTTCCACATGCCCTGGGCTGCGCGCCAGGATTAATGTCCGCGCCGAGGATGGCTCCGGAGCACGTCATCGAACGGAGCGACTTCGATCGGCTGTTCGAGTCGCTCGCGGACCGCGGGCACACGATCATCGGGCCGACGATTCGCGATGGGGCGATCGTCTACGACGAGATTGGCCGCGCGGTCGATCTGCCGGTCGGTTGGACCGACGAGCAGGACGGGGGCCGGTACCGGCTACGTCGCCGCGACGACGAGGCCCTGTTCGGGTACGCCGTCGGCCCGCATTCCTGGAAGCAGTACCAGCTACCGCCTGAGACCAAGCTGTGGTCGGCCCGCGTGGACGAGCGGGGTGGGCTCGTCAACGTGACCGAGCCCCCGCGGACGGCGCCCCGGTACGCGTTCTTCGGAGCACGGTCGTGCGAGCTACACGCGATGGGAATCCTTGACCGCGTCCTGCTCGGGGGCTCGCACCCGGATCCCGCCGATCACGCCCGCGCCGAGGACGTGTTCGTCGTGGCCGTGCAGTGCGGTCAGGCCGGCGGGACCTGCTTCTGCGCCTCGATGAACACCGGACCGGTGGCCGACCGCGGGTTCGACCTCGCGCTCACCGAGGTGATCGAGGAGGGGCGGCACTACTTCGGCGTCGAGGTCGGATCCGAGCGAGGGGCGGACGTGCTCGCGGACGTCCCGCACCAGTCCGCGGCGGAGCGCGAGCGCGACGCCTGCGGGGCCGTGCACGAGCGGACCGCCTCGCAGATGGGCCGCGAGCTCGACACCGCTGGGATCAAGGAGCTGCTGTACCGCAACTACGAGCACCCGCGCTGGGACGAGGTCGCGGAGCGGTGCCTGACCTGCGGCAACTGCACAATGGTGTGCCCGACCTGCTTCTGCACCACGGTGGAGGACGTCACCGATCTGGCCGGCGAGCAAGTCGAGCGCTACCAGCGGTGGGACTCCTGCTTCACCGTCGACTACTCCTACGTCCATGGAGGCGCCGCGCGTCCATCGCCGCGGTCACGCTACCGCCAGTGGATGACCCACAAACTGGCGACGTGGTGGGACCAGTTCGACAGCTCAGGCTGCGTCGGCTGTGGACGCTGCATCACGTGGTGTCCCGTTGGAATCGACATCACCGAGGAGGTCGCGGCGATCCGGACGAGCGAGGAGCGACCGAGTGCAGCGGATTGAAGAGCTGATCTCCATCGCGCCGGTATTCGAGGGGCTCGCCTCCGAGCACCTTGCGCTGATCGCACGTTGCGGCCATAACGAGCGTGTGCCCGCCGGCACGATGCTCCTACGCGAGGGCCAGCCGGCAGAGCGCTTCTTCCTCATCCGGCGAGGTTCGGTCGCGGTCGAGGTGCACGCGCCGGGGCGAGGCACGCTGGTGATCGAGACCCTGCACGCCGGTGACCCCGTCGGGTTGTCGTGGCTGTTCGCACCGTATCGCTGGCAGTTCGACACGCGCGCCGTCGAGCCTTGCGAGCTCGTGGTGTTCGACGGCGCATGTCTGCGCGGCAAGTGCGAGGAGGATCACGAGCTCGGCTACCAGCTCATGAGCCGGTTCGTGGCCAACGTGATCTCACGGTTCCAGGCCACGCGCTTCCAGCTGCTCGACGTCTACGGCCATGCTTGAGGCAGGCCCGGAGCCCATGTTCGCCGGTCCCGGGCCGATGGTGCCCGAGCCGTTCGAGGTCGTGAGCAGCCGGCAGGACACCGACGACACGTGGACGCTCGAGCTCGAAGCGTGTTCCGGGCAGCCGTTCGTCTTCGCTCCGGGTCAGTTCACGATGCTCTCGGCCGCGGGCGCCGGAGAGGTTCCGATCTCGATCAGCGGCGATCCAGACGAGCCGGAGCGGCTGGTGCACACGGTGCGCGCCGTCGGGCTCGCCACCGAGGCCATCTGCGCCGCCGGGCCCGGCCGGCGGCTCTTGGTCCGCGGACCGTTCGGCGAGCCGTGGCCGATCGAGCAGGCCGAGGGCGCCGACGTCGTGATCGCGGCCGGCGGCATCGGGCTGGCTCCGCTGAGACCGGCGATCCTGCGTCTGCTCGTGCGCCGCCGGCGCTACGGGCGGCTGGTGCTGCTCTACGGTGCGCGCAGCCCGGACCAGCTGCTGTACCCCGGTGAGCTCGACGCGTGGCGGAGCCGCGGCCTCGAGGTGTGGGTCACGGTCGACAGCGCCGGCCCGGAATGGCTCGGGCACGTCGGCGTGGTCACCCGGCTCGTTCGGCGGGCCCGCCTCGACGGGGCCGGCTCCGTCGTAATGTCTTGCGGGCCCGAGGTGATGATGCGCTTCGCCGTGGCTACACTACGCGACGCCGGGGTCGCCGAGGACCGGATCTTCGCCTCGATGGAACGCAACATGCAGTGCGCGGTCGGGCGCTGTGGCCACTGTCAGCTGGGTCCCACGCTGGTGTGCCGGGACGGCCCGGTGTACCGGTGGCGCGAGGCGGCACCGTGGCTGATGATCCGAGAGGTGTGATGAGCGGGGCGGCCAAGCAGACGCTCGCGGTGTGGAAGTTCGCCTCATGCGACGGGTGCCAGCTGAGCGTCCTCGATCTCGAGGACGAGCTGCTCACGCTGGCCGAGCACCTCCAGATCGCCTACTTCGTCGAGGCCTCGAGCGCGTCGGTCGAGGGGCCATACGACGTCTCCCTGGTCGAGGGCTCGATCACCACGCTCCACGATGCCGAGCGCATCCGCGCGATCCGGGCAAGCTCTCGGGCGCTGGTCACGATCGGAGCGTGCGCGACCGCCGGCGGGATCCAGGCGCTCCGGAACTTCGCCGACGTCGAGGAGTTCGCGCGAGTCGTGTACGCCTCCCCGGACTACATCTCGACGCTCGCCACCTCAACGCCGATCAGCGCCCACGTGAACGTCGATTTCGAGCTGCGCGGATGCCCGATCAACAAGCGCCAGCTGCTCGAGGTCATAAGCGCCCATCTGAACCGCCGCCGGCCACGGGTGCGCGCGCACAGCGTGTGTGTCGAGTGCAAGCGACGCGGCACGGTGTGCGTGATGGTCGCCCACGGCACCGCGTGCCTCGGTCCGGTCACGCACGCGGGCTGCGGAGCGATCTGCCCGGCCTACGATCGCGGCTGTTACGGCTGCTACGGCCCCAAGGAGACGCCAAACACACCGTCGCTGGACGCCTGGTCTGGCCTCGAAGACTTCGATCTGGTCAGGGTCTACCGGACCTTCAACGCCGCCGCACCGGAGTTCGAGAAGGCCAGCGAGGCCCATGAGCGAAGCTAGCCGCACGCGGACGATCCGGACCGACTACCTGTCGCGGGTCGAGGGCGAGGGCGCGATGTACGTCAGGCTCGAGGGCCGCGAGGTGAGCGAGGTCAAGCTGCGCCTGTACGAGCCGACGCGTTTCTTCGAGGCCTTCCTGCGCGGCCGCTCGTTCACCGAGGTCCCGGACATCACCGCGCGGATCTGCGGCATCTGTCCGGTCGCCTATCAGATGAGCTCGGCCCGGGCGATGGAGGAGGCGTGCGGGGTGAGAATCGACGAAGGGCCGATCCGCGATCTGCGCCGCTTGATCTACTGCGGCGAGTGGATCGAGAGCCACAGCCTTCACGTCTACATGCTCCATGCGCCCGACTTCCTCGGCTACCCGGGCGCGATCGAGATGGCCCGCGACCACCGCGAGATCGTCGAGCAGGGGCTGCAGATGAAGAAGGCTGGGAACGCACTCATGACGCAGATCGGCGGCCGCGAGGTGCATCCGATCAACGTGCGGGTCGGCGGCTTCTACCGCTCACCCACCAAAACCGAGCTGCGCGCGCTGGTCGACCCGCTCGAGCGCGCCCGCGAGACCGCGCTGGCAACCGTGCGGTGGACCGCCAAGCTCCCGTTCCCCGATGTCGAGCTCGAGCCCGAGCACGTCGCGCTCCGCGACCCGGATGACTATCCGATCGACCGCGGCCGGATCGTGTCCGACCGCGGGCTCGACATCGAACCCGCGGAGTTCGACGAGCACCTCGTCGAGGAGCACGTCGAGCACTCGACCGCGCTCCATGCCCGGCTGCGCGAGCGCGGCTCCTACCTCACCGGTCCGCTTGCCCGCTACAGCCTCGCGTCGGGCGCGCTCCGCCCGCTGGCGCGAGAGGCGGCGGCCGCGGCCGGACTTGGAGCGACCTGCCGCAATCCGTTCCAGAGCATCGTCGTTCGGGCGGTCGAACTCGTCCAGGCCGCCGACGAGGCGCTGGCACTGATCGAGGCCTACGAGCAGCCGGACGCGCCAATGGTCGAGGTGACACCTCGGCCCGGGGTCGGTCATGGGGCTACCGAAGCTCCGCGCGGCCTGCTCTACCACCGCTACGAGATCGACGACGAGGGCACGATCCTCGATGCCCGCATCGTCCCTCCCACCTCCCAGAACCAGCGCGTGATCGAGGAGGACCTCCGCGCGGTCGTGCAGCGCAGCCTCGACCTGTCGGACGAGGACCTGACGCGGCGGTGCGAGCAAGCGATCCGCAACCACGATCCGTGCATCTCGTGCTCGACTCACTTCCTCGACCTCACGGTCGACCGACGGCCCCCTCAGTAGTTCTCCACCACAGGCACAGCGGCCAATCCGGATGGCTCGACTCGGTGCCCTTGGGAGAGTGGGAGTCGTGTTCGTCCCACACTCGAGGAGCGCCGCATGATCACGTCGGCCCAGACCACCACCCAGGCGCGGGGGAACGCCCGCGGCTCGCGCGGTCGGGAGATCTTGCGCATCGCCGCCGGCATCGACGGCTTTCCCGAGGGCCGGGACGCTGCCGCGCTCGCGCATGTGCTCTCGCAGGCCACGGGCGCCGAGGTGCTGCTCGTCGCGGTCCATTCGGCCGCGTTGCTTCCGGTCGGCCCGGAGCTCAGCTACCGGAGACTGCGCCAGGAGGCAGAGCGGATCCTGCACGAGGTCCGCAACTCGGACGCACCCGCGTCGCGCACGGCGACCGCGAGCGACTTCTCGGTGCCGCGCGCACTGCTTCGAGTCGTCCGGCGTCACCACTGTGACCTGCTCGTCGTCGGTTCCGCTCGCGAGGGCCCAGAAGGGCGCATTCAGATCGGCGACAGAACTCGTCAGCTGCTCGGACAGTTCAAGTGCGCGCTGGCCGTCGCTCCTCGTGGCCTGCACGCCAAGCCTCCGCGTCTTCGCCGGATCGGGGTTGGTTACGACGGCGGTCCCGAGGCACAGGCAGCGCTTGACGTCGCCGCCTCGATCGCCGTTGGCGCGGGTGCCGAAGTTCGGGTGCAGGCGGTCGTCGACGACCGGCCGCCTCCATTCTCGTGGTCGGGTCTGAGCGGGCGCCTTCGCGCCGAATGGGATGAACTCATCGAGGACGAGATGGCCCAGATGCGTGACCAGGCCACGGCAGCGGCACGGCCGATGGCCCCGCACGCCGACGTTGCCGTCGCACGCGGCCGCCCGTCTGACGTGCTGCTGGAGCTGTCCGCGACGGTCGACCTGCTGGTGATCGGGTCGCGCCGCTGGGGCCCCGCCCACCGCCTGCTGCTCGGGAGCACCGGTGAGGCGCTCATGCACGGTTCCGCATGTGCCCTTCTCGCCGTTCCGCGCCCTACTGAGCCGAGCTGACCGTCGACTCCACCAGCGGCACCTCGCGGCCGCCGCGGTCGACCCACGAGCCCACGGCGAAGCAGGTCGGACCTGCGCACGACACGCCGTACAGGTTGCCCTGGTCCGGATCGGGGGCCCGATCGATCGACCATCCGCGTCCTTGCAGCTGCTCGACGAGCGAGTCCGAGCCCACGGCGGTGCAGGCGGTCGTCGATGTGCACGACACTCCGTAGACCATTCCGGGTGGTTGCGCGGACAGGGGCCGGACCGACCATCGGCCTGCACGCCAGCTTTGCAGCAGCGGCCAGGTAATCATGCTGGGAATCACCAGTCCACCGCCCGCGGTGCATACGGTCGCGGTCGTACAGGAGATCGCGGTGAGCTCGGTGTCGTTCGACGCAAGCTCGCGGCTCCGGTCGCGCCACCACTTGCGTCCGTTCCAGTGCTCCACCATCTCGCCCCCGGCGTACAGACCGACGGCGGTGCAGGCGCTCGCCGACGCGCATGAGACGCCGGTGAGCTCGCTGTATTGCACACGCGGGGTGCGCTCGAATGTCCACCGAGATCCATCCCACCGCTCCACCAACGTGAACCACACGCCGGCCCGGTTCTCGAAGCTGCCCACGGCGGTGCACGCGCCTGCCGCGACGCATGAGACTCCGCCCAGAAGGCTCAGCTCCGATCCCGATGCGACCGGCTTCGATATCGCCGTCCACCTCCAGCGCGAGCCGTCCCAGCGCGCGGCCAGGGCCGTGGATGCCCCGCGAGCATCGACGGAGTAACCAACCGCCAGGCAGTCCGACGGGGACGTGCACGACACGCCGGTGAGGAACGTCTGTATCGCGCCGGCCCGTTTCGGCACGTGCTGGATCGTCCACCGGGTGCCGTCCCATCTCTCGGCCAGCATCGTTCCCGGCTCGGCGTCAGGTCCTCCCACCGCGATGCAGACGGTGGGCGCCGTGCAGGAGACGGCGGCCAGCATGCTGTCGCGCGCTCCCGCCCGGGCCGGAGCGCGTTGGATCGACCAGGTCTTCGCGCCGGCGGACTCACTGACGGCCATTGACAGCACGAGCGCAAGCAAGGCTGCCGCGAAGCGGAGAGCGGGCCTTAGCCGAACCAAGTGGATGCGCCCCGCCCTCCGCCCGCGTGCACGAGGGCTTCGGTCGGGAGCGCCAAGCGGCGCGCCAGCTTGACGCCCCACGCCCGCGCCCGTTCGAGCTCCCCTGACTCGAGCGGCCCCTCGGTGTCCTCGACGAGGAAGCTCTCGGTGGCGATCACGTCGATGCCCAGCCGGCGCAGGCGCCGGGCGATCGCCCGGGCGGCCACGCCGGTCATCCAGGGCGATTGGTCGAGGCGGGTGTCGAAGCTGGCTGCGTGGGGTGCTATCTCCGGGGACAGATCGCGCAGCCACCGGCGGAGCCCCGGTTCCTCGGTGGCCCCCGGCTCCACATGCGTTCCGTCCTCTTCGTGGGCGGTCGCGACCGCCAGGCGGCGGCTGCGGGCCGTGGCGAGCCCATGCATGTGGGTCGGGCCGCCCACGACCAGTAGATCCGCGGTTTCCAGCGGGTGTTCGGGCGCCTCGTGGACCGGAAGCACGGCGGTGGCCTCGAGCCCTTCAGCGATGGCCTCTGCGATGGCGCGCGTGTTCCCGAAAACCGATTCGTATACGACGATCGCGTCCATGGTTCGCTCCCTAGATCACGTATGAGACGTCTGTGGGCAGCGTGGCGGACTTGGCGCCGGCTGCCATCAGTGGATCTGCGCTGTCGTCACTGGTGACAAGTACGGATCGGGCACGATCAAGAGCGGGAACGGCGGCAGTCGTGCCGACACGAGCGCGCCGCTCACGTCACCGTGTCACGAGGTGACGATCAAACCAGTCACCCGCCAGCAACGACACTTCCTCGAGCGCTCCCGGCTCTGGAAATAGATGCGTGGCGGCTGGAACGACGGCCAGCGCGCACGATGGCCCCAGGAACCGCTGCGCCTCCCGGTTGAGCTCGAGCACCAGCTCGTCGCGCCCGCCGACGATCAGTAGCACCGGCGCCCGTACTCTCGTCAGCCAGGCGGTGACCAGGTCCGGTCGGCCGCCACGTGAGACGACCGCGCCGACCTGCGTCGGAAGCTCGGCGGCCGCTCGGAGCGCGGCAGCCGCGCCCGTACTCGCGCCGAAGTAGCCAACCGGTAGCTCGCCAAGGTCCGGCTGGCTCCGAGCCCATCGCGTTGCCGCCACCAGTCGCTCGGTCAGCAAACCGGTGTCGAACACGTTGGTGCGGTCACGTTCCTCGTCCCACTGCAGCAGGTCGAGCAGCAACGTGGCCAGACCCCGCTGATTGAGCGCGGCCGCCACCTGCCGGTTGCGCGGGCTGAACCGGCTCGAGCCGCTGCCGTGTGCGAACACAACCAGTCCCACGGCCGCTTTCGGCACCGCGAGATCGCCGAGAATCTCGGCCGCCGGGATCCGCACCTCGCGCGCGTCGAGCGATGCGACCGGCGGCGGGTCATCGTCCTCGCCGGAGAGCAGCTGGACGACCTCGGCATCGTCGGTTGGCTGGAAATGCTTGTACCAGAGGCCGACCGCCCACATCTCCTCCGGCTGTAGCACGCACACGACCTGGTCGGCCTCGTCCGCGAGCGACCGCACGGCGTCCGGCGCACCGACCGGCACGGCGAGCACAAGGCGGCTCGGACCCCGTGCCCGGATCGCGCGGAGCGCCGCGCGGGCGGTGCCGCCTGTGGCCAGGCCGTCGTCGACGACGATCGCCGTGCGCCCGCGAACCTCGAGCGGCGGCCGGCCGTTGCGGAAGCGCTGCGCGCTCGCCCGAACCTCCGCGCGTGCACGTGCGATCGCCGCTTCCAGCTCCTCCGTGCTCACGAGCATCCGCCGAACGGCGTCCGCGTCGAGCACGCGCACGTCGCCCTCGGCAACCGCGCCGATGCCGAGCTCCGGGTTGGCGGGCGCCCCGATCTTGCGAACAGCCAGCACGTCGAGCGGAGCCCCCAGTGCCCGCGCGACCTCGTATGCCACGGGCACCCCGCCGCGCGCCAATCCGAGTACGACCGGATTCTCGAGGGCAAGCGAACCGAGCCGATCTGCCAGCTCGCGTCCCGCAGCGCGACGATCGGCAAACCTGCCTATCGACATGTCCGGGGTCAAGGACATCTTCGCGCGCCAACCTACGCCGCGCCGCCGGGTGCGCCATCCGCAATACCCCGCACGGAGTCAACACGCTTTGGCTGCCACGCGGCCGCGGGGGCCGGCCGCGGGGAGACGGCAGCCGGCCCCAAATCACGGTTGAGGCGATCAGGTGGCCGTCGGAATGACCTTGACCGGCTGCTTCTTCGCCTCCTTGGGCAGCGGGATTGTCACCTCGATGACGCCGTCGTGTGTCGTCGCCTTGATGCTCTTGGCATCGACCCCCGCAGGCAGCGCCATCGAACGCGAGAAGGACCCGTAGCGACGCTCACGCCGCACGTAGTTCTTGTCCTTCTCCTCCTTGCTCTCCCGATGCTCACCCGAGACCGTGAGGATGTCGTCCTCGACTTCGATCTTGACCTCTTCGGGCTTGATCCCGGGCAGGTCGGCGCGCAAGACCAGATGGTCGTCCTCGCGCACGACGTCGATCGCCGGCGTCCACGCGCGCTCGTGACCATCCAGCCACTCGTCGAACATGCGATCGAACCGCGAACGTAGCTCGCCAAGCTCGGAGAATGGATCCCAACGCGTCAGTGTTCCAGGCATGACTCACCTCCTTTCTGGTCTGTCGGGAACTTCCGACGCTAACACCGCGCCGCGGTCAGAGCATCCGGGTCGACCCGTCAATCGATCAGTAGTAACTCCGGTGGCCCGGGCCGAACTGTGGAAAACCCGCAGCAGCTGATCGAGGCAACACCCGTCAAACGAGGCGAGCTTCTCCCGATGGCGACGCTCGAGGGCGATGGAAGACTGGACTGGAGTCGAGCCGCGACCCAGGAAGAACCGCAATGACCGCCGACGTGCTGACAACCACACGCGAACTGGACTCCCGCCTGAGCGACGGCAAGCAGATTCGACTTCTGTGGTGCGAGCACGACGGGCGGCTTTGGGTCACCGTGCTCGACCCCAGGACGGGAGAGGCGTTCCGGATCGAGGTTCGTAGAGGAGAGCGCCCCCTCGACGTGTTCCATCATCCGTATGCATACGCCGCCGATCACGGCGTCCAGACGTCCACGCTGCGGGCGGCCGATATTTCGGTCTCGATGCCGGCCTAGAGGGGAGTGTCACGACCCGATGCACGACGCGGCGGTCGGCAGCCACCACCGCCCGGGCCCGAGCCGACTCAACCCTCGTCTGCTTGTGTGGGCGCCGTCGATGAGCGTTGGTCGGTCTCCTGGAGGGGGAGGCCGCTGACGTACGCGGCAAACTGCCGCTCGAACTCTGGCCACCAATCCGGGTCGGCATCCGGCGGAGGGCCCGACGGGGTCGGACGGTGACCCCATCCGCCCCCGCCTGTCTCGCCATCATCCGAATCGTCGGCGCCCGGACCCGATCGGCGAACCGACCACCAGGCGAACGCCATGCAACTCGCGGCGAAGACGAGGTACAGGATGAACGGAACGTTCCTCAGCCACCCCCCGGAACCCGGCGAGTGAGCGGGATGCCCGATCGAACTCAGCTTGGCCGCGGCGCTGGACATGTTCGGAGTCTCTCGACCGCGTCGAGCCGTGCCATCCGTGTCGTCCACCGATAGCGATGACGGAATGCTTGCGGTGATGTCACGGTCATGAACCGTCGGGCTCGGTAGTTCGCGCGCGCCTCCCGCGGTGAAGCGCGCTCGTGAGAGCGCCGTCGACCGTCACTGCGCCGTCCCTGCTGAGGCGGAACGCACGGATTCGTTGTCCCAGTTCCGTCAGCTCGGCCTGGCTGAGGCTGCGGGAGCGGTTTCCGGTCGTGGCGGTGACGGTGGCTGGCGTCGGTGCGAGCAGGACGATCGCCGCGGCAGCGTCGGCCACGGTTGCGTACAGAAGGGCGCGCTGGCCTCGCGGGGTTACAACGTAGTAGCTGGGCGGGACGAGTGTCGTGCTCATGCTCGTGGCGCTGCGGGGTCACGCGGCGCCGGAGATCAGCTGGCGCTGAACCACCCGGTGATAGGCGTCGTGGACGATCAACTCGCACGGCCCGGCATGCGCGGCGGACAGATACGCGATGCGTTGGGCGTCCTCGAACGTTTCGCACGTGACGCGTTCAGCGCCGCCCGGCAGCTCAATCTCCCAGAGACCGATGCTGTTGTGTTCGACCCGAACGGTGGCCGGGTGTTCGCAGTGGCCAAATGTCGCGTCTGCGCTCATCGCACGTCGGAGGTCAGTTACGTCCGGTTGCCGGTCGAGCCTGAGCAGCACGCGTATCTTGCCCTGCGGCGAGCACGGTCGGCGGCGGCCGGAGCTCGACACCGGCTGCACGCCGGTACACGCGTTCGTAGGCGCGTGCGGTGGTCGCGACGTCGTAGCGCTCGGCCACGCTCGCCCGGCACTGGACCGGATGGATCGAGTCCAGATCGCCGAGCGCGGCCGCCATCTCCACCTCGTCCGAGACCAGCCTCCCGTTCTCGCCGTCGATCACGATCTCGTTCGCGGCGCCCTGGCCGAACGCGATCACCGGCGTGCCACAGGCCAGGGCTTCAATCATCACCATGCCGAACGGCTCCTGCCAGCGGACCGGCATCAGCAGCGCCGCGGCGCCCGCGAACAGCTCCTGCTTGGCCATCCCGCCGATCTCACCGACGTAACGCACCTGTTCCCCGTCGATGTAGGGCTCGATCCCCGTGCGGTAGTAGCGCTCCTGGCCAGGTTGCACGGGCCCGGCCAGCACCAGCCTGCGGCGCGCTCGCCGGGCGGCGCCGACTGCACGGTGGGCGCCCTTGACCGGATCCATCCGCCCGATCCAGAGCACGTAGTCCCGCTTTACGATACGCAGCGGCCAGCGATCGACGGCGATCGGATTGGACACAACCGACGCGATCCGCGCCCCGGGCGGAGCGCCCGCTGCCTGAGAGTGACTGATCGCCACGAGCGTCGCCTTGTGGCCGTGGCACTGGTAGAAGGGCGACGTGCTGCTGTCGAACGGCACATGGACCGTGTGCACCACGGGAGCGGCCACCCGGTCCGCCATGGCCAGCGCGGTGAAACCCGAATGGTCGTGCACGACGTCGAACGGCCTGCCTGTGTCAGCTGCACGCTCGATCTGTTCCCACGCACGCGCGACGTGATCGCACTCGTGCAGCGCCGAGCCGATCTCGTCGGGGTGGGCTCCTCCAAGCAACGGATGCACCCACGCCGCGGACGATGAGCCCGGTGCCGCGAACAGCGTGACCTCGTGGCCACGCGCCACCAGGGCCTCGCAGAGCAGTTCGACAACCGACTCGATCCCGCCGTATCCCGGCGGGGGCACCGCGATCCACGGCGGGGCAAGCATCGCAATCCGCAACCCCGGGGGCTCGCTAACCCGGCGCTGAAGTAGTCGCAGTGATCCGGTTGCGTACGGGAAATCGGCGCGGATTTGAGCCCCTTCACGCATTCGGCACCACCGCTTACACCGTATGGCGGAGACGATAGACGCTTCATCCGTAGTCTCCCCCCACTCGGCATCGTGGCGGCGTCCTTAAGTGGAAGTCCGCATCGGCGGTCGAGTGGAATCGATCCTCTCGGAGGGCCGGTGTCGGGCAACCGTGGCGACGGTCGGGAGGAGAAGCACCGGAACGCTGATGTGGGCGAGCGTCTGTGAAACGACGCGCGCGTGGCGACCGTGAAAGCTCTGGCTCCAAGCGAGCACGACCAGGTCGACGTCCGCCTCCCCGGCGAGAGCGACGATGTCCTCGGCGGGGACGCCGGTCCGGCGAACAAGACTGACCTTGTCGAGCGGGGCGGGAACGTGCCGAGCGAGGAACTCAGCCTCCCAGGCCTGCGTCGCGTGGGGCTCATGATCGGCAAAGGCCGGGGCGTTCTCCGGAGTGTGGACATGCAGAGCCACGATCTCGAAGTCGCTGGCGTGCGCCAGTTCAAGCGTCTTTCTGAGCGCCTCCGAGGTGCCGTGCGTTCCGTCAAGCGGTACCAGGACTCGAGAGAACCGTGCTCGCGGATGCGCCTGAGCCGGTACGACGACGACCGGCTTGCGCACCCGCGTGATGATCTCGAGGGCCGCGTGGCCGGCCGGTCGGGGCCCGGTGTGCCTGCCCCTCGCCCCGAGGACCAGGGCGGCGACGTCCGTTGCCCGGCTCGCCTCGACGATCTGATCCACAGGCCGGCCGCTCATCACTCTCAGCTTGACGCCCACGGAGCCGGCCGCTTGACCCACGATGTCGAGTCCGTTTTCGCGCACGTGAACCGCCACCGCCACGGCGTCGAGCAGCGGCGAGAATGCGAGCGCTGTTCGGAGGACCGGCTCGGCCGACGGACTGGAGTCGAGCGCTGCGAGCACGTCGGTCATGGCGATCTCCTCCGGCGTCTTGGGTGTCGCTCGAGTTTCTGGATCGCGCGGCCGACCGCAACCCGCTCGCCGGTCGCCGTGACTACGGCGATGGGTGGATCGGCTCCCATCTCGGTTGCGGCGGGGGTGATCCGGATGCGCACCCGGCTCCCGCGGAACCGCAGGCGCAGATCGAGTGCCTCCCAGCCGGGTGCGAGCACGGGATCGATTGCGAGCGCATCGCCTGCGGGCCGCACACCGGCGAAGCCGTAGACGAGCGCTCGCCAGACACTGCCCATCGCGCCGAGGTGCAGTCCACCGGCGGTCATGTGGCCGACGTCGTCGAGGTCGATCCGAGCGGTGAGGCGAAGCATGTCGAGCGCCTGCTCGAGACGATGTGCGCGTGCCAGCAAGGTGGCGTGGACTCCAGGCGAGAGCGTGCTGCCATGGGCGGTGCGCGGCCCGTAGAAGTCGAGGTTGGGCTCCAGTGAGCCGGCGGCGACCTCGTCCGGCACGAGGTAGTGGAGCATCAGGACGTCGGCCTGCTTGACGACCTGGGCGTGGCGGACGCGGTCCCGCCCAAGCAGGACGTCCGCGGCGACGGGCCGGCGGTCCGCGATCTCGGCAATGAGGAGCGGCTCGAGCGCGTCAAAACCTGCGAACTGCTCGTATACCCCGGTTCGCGGGTCGTACCCATCGACGATCGAATCGGCGAGCTCGAGCCAGTGATGCCGCTCGGCCTCATCGACGCGGCCCGCGACGGCCTCGGCAGCCCGACGGAGATTCCAGCGTGCCATCACGTTCGTGAACGCGTTGTCATCGACAGGGACGTGATACTCGTCTGGGCCCATGACCCCGCGGATGTGACCGCGCCCGGCGGGGTCGCGGTCGACGCGTGAGGCCCACCAGCGAGCGGTCTGGAGAATCAGCTCCCTGCCCTGCGCCCGGGCGAACGCTCGATCGCCGGTCCAATCGATGTAGCACGCGACGGACCACGCCACATCCGCGACGATATGCTCCTCGAATCGGCCGGTCAGGATCTCCATTGGCCGCCCGCGGGGATCCCGGACGCTCCCCGGCGTGACATCCTGACCGGATCGGGCCGACTCCCACGGGAAGCGGGCTCCATCGCGGCGCTGTGCCCGCGCGACGCGCATCGCCACCGGCAATCGGCGGATCCGATACTCGAGCATCGCCCGCGCCGCCGGTGGATTGATTGCCGCCATACACGGCAGGACGTACACGTCGCTGTCCCAGAAGACGTGCCCGGCGTATCCGGCCCCCGTCAGCCCGCGCGCCCCAACGGCCGCCTCGTCACGATCCGAGACGTTCGCGAGCAGGTGGAACACGGCAAAGCGGACCGCCCGCTCCAGGTCCGGATCGCCGTCGATCGCGATGTTCGCACCCTGCCATCGCACCCCCCACGCGCGACGGTGTTCGCAGAGCAGGCGATCGAAGCCGGATCGGCAAGCTTCCCGGGCACGCGCTGCCGCATGGCCCACGTCCGCACGCCCTATTGGGGCCCCCTCGTAGGCGGCGACGCGGTCGAGCACGGCGCCCGAGTCAACGCTGCGAACCTCGTCTGCGGCGGCAGCCACCACCGACCCCGAGTGACCGCTCACTCGTATCCACCGGCACCCCTCGGCCTCGCCCTCCTCGTACGGCCCCGCCGGCTGCGCAAGACGCTCGGGACGCGGCCTGCACCTGCCCCGCATCCTGAGCACCGCCGTGGCAGGCTCGGCAAGCGAGGACAGCAGGAGCGCCTCGACTCGATCGTCCGCGGGGCCGATCTGCTGCCGTTGGACGCCAGAGTGCAGGTCGAGCACACGTCGGACCGGGCCGGAGACGGCACCCGCGAGTGTGATCGTGTTCCACCGCGGGGCCGCGAGCAGCTGCGTCTCGGCACCGCCGTCCGCGTACACCCCGGCCATCACCACGGCCGGATCCTCGCTGGCGTGGCTCACGATCACGCTCCCGCGGGTGCCGAGTCGGCCGTCCGCGAGCGTCAGCACGGACTCGCGCGCGCGCTCGAGCCCCGAGTCGATCCCGTCGACCGCGATCGACCAGCCAGGATCTTCGACGAGGATCGGAAGCTCGCCTGCGCGCCGGCGCGCGATCTGGTCCTCGAGCACCGCGGCGAAGACTTCTGCCCCACCACCGACAGAGACCGTGCCGGCCGGCGCGCGCCCGGGCTCGGCACCCGCGATCAGCACCTGTTGGGGCGCGACCCCGCACGACCACAGCCACTCGGTTATACACTCGACGCAGTCCGCGACTCCCTCGGCCGGGGCGGCGCGTCGGGCGCGGGCTCGGCGCTGGTGGACTGGCCGAGGACCAGTGGGACCGACCGAGAAGATCTCGGAGCCGCTTGGGACGGCGAGAATCAACTCGCCCGGGCCGGCCGGACGCGCCTTCAACCGATCGTCGAGATCGGGGATGGGAATTCGGCTCACGATCGCGATCTCGAGCCCATCGCTCGATCCGTCCTCGATGAGTCCTCGCAGCCGTCTGAGCACCGCGCGACCCATCGGGTCGGTCGCGGCACTCCAAGCGAAGATGACGGCTTCGAACCGATGCGCCGTCGCCTCCGCCGGCGGTGCCGGGGCGGACGCGGCATCAGGAATCTCGAGTTCGACAGTCGAGGTCGCGGCACCGCGGTCGCCCGGGGACATGGCCCCAGCTTCACCCCGACCGGGGTTGTCCACCACCGTATTTCTCCACACCTTGTTACGGGTCAGCGGCAACGCTGTGCAGCAGCGTAGGATCGCTCGATCGAGGGACCGGTGGAGCGGTGAGTGAAGGAGAGAGAGGGACGGAGTTGCCCGGTTGGGACGAGTTCGGCATTGCTGCCGGGGCCGGCGGTCGAGGGCTCGTGCGCAGCCCCCGGGGCGAGCACTTCGAGGTCGTCGGGCGCGCCGGCCCAGTGGAGCTCCAGGGAGCCCCCGCGATTCCCGCAGAGGCGCGTGAAGAGCTCCTGGTGATCAAGGACGGGCACCTCTTCCTGTGCGCCCGCACCGATGGGGAGATCGCACCTGCCCGGGTTACGGGCGAGGGGCTCTACGCGTTCGACACTCGCTACCTCTCCGAGCTGCGGCTGGAGGTCGGCGGCGAACGTCCCGTGGCGTTGTCATATTCGAGGGTCGACGGCCATGTAGCGGTGGACTGCACCAATGCCGAGCTCCGGCGGGAGGAGGCCGACCCGATCCCGCAGATGTCGCTCAGCATCACGCGCGAGGTGCTGATCGCCTCGGGGCGCGTCTACCACCTGGTCCGGCTGCGCAACTTCCGGCGCGAGACGGTGACGAGCACGGTGTCGCTTTCGGTCGGGGCGGATTTCGCCGACATGTTCGAGGTTCGCGGCGGCGTGCGACGGCCCGCGCGGGGGCATGCCCTGGCTCCAAAACGCCAGGAACGCGGGCTGGTGCTCGCTTATGTGGGCGAGGACGAGGCGTTTCGGGAGACGATCGTCGAGCTCGAGCCGTTGCCGGATGACCTTCACTTGACCGTAGGGCGCGCCTGCGCCACATGGCAGGTGAGGCTCGATCCGGCCAAGCCTGTCGAGATCCTCATGACGGCGGAGCCGTCGATCGGCGGGCGCCGCCGACGCCGCCGCCGGCTGCAAACGGCGGCGGCGGAGCATCAGCGCTCGACCGCCGAGTGGGAGGCGTCATGCACCTCGATCGAGAGCGACAACGAGCTGTTCGACGAGCTCATCGCGACGGCGACGCGCGACCTGCGCTCGTTGATGATTCCGGCACCCGGCGGGAGGATCATCACGGGCGGGATCCCCTGGTACGTCGCGGCGTTCGGCCGCGACGCGCTCATCACGGCGGGGGAGGCGATGCTTCTCACCTCGGGTCTATGCCTCGACGCACTGCGGGTCCTGGCCCGCCTGCAGGCGACCGGAGATGATCCCTGGCGCGATGCCGAGCCCGGCAAGATACTTCACGAGCTTCGGATCGGCGAACTGGCGCGGGCGGGCATCATCCCACACACGCCCTACTACGGGACGGTCGACGCGACGCCGCTGTTCCTCATACGTGCCGCGGACTACTACAAGTGGACAGGGGATCTGGACACCCTTCGCTCGTTGCGCGTGGCCTTGGACGCCGCGCTGCGCTGGATGGATGACCACGGTGACCCCGACGGCGACGGCTTCCTCGAGTACGAGCGGCGCTCCCCGGCCGGTCTGCGCAATCACGGATGGAAGGACTCCCACGATGCGATCGTCCACGCGGACGGAAGTCTCGCGGAGGGACCGATCGCGCTGGTCGAGGCCCAGGGCTACGCCTACTCGGCGAAGCTCACGATCGCCGACGTCTACGAGGCATTGGGCGCGCCCGACGTCGCCGCGAACCTGCGCAGGCAGGCGCAGGGACTCAAGCGGGCGTTCAATGAGGCATTCTGGAACCCGGGAGAGGGCACCTTCGCGCTGGCGCTCGACGGACGCAAACAGCAGGTCGCCAGCGTCACCTCCAACGCGGGCCACTGCCTGTACAGCGGCATCGCCGACCGCGATAAGGCCGGCCAGGTCGCCGAGCGCTTGATGGCCGCCGACATGTTCTCGGGCTGGGGAGTTCGCACGCTCTCGAGCAACTGTCCCGCGTTCAACCCGATGAGCTACCACAACGGATCGGTCTGGCCCCACGACAACGCGATCATCGCCGCTGGGCTCAAGCGCTACGGCCACGACGAGGCGGTCAAGCGAATTGCCAACGCGCTGTTCGAGGTATCCCTCCGTGCACGCGACTCCCGTCTTCCCGAGCTGTACTGCGGGTTCGACCGCTCCGAGCGAGCCTCGGTGGTCGCCTACCCGGTGGCATGCATACCCCAGGCCTGGGCGGCTGCCGCCCCGCTCCTCCTGCTGCAGGCGATGCTCGGCGTGTCGGCCGACGCGCCCGCTGGGGCGCTGCAAATCCAACGCCCCACGCTTCCGGACTGGCTCAGCCGGATACGGCTCTCCGGGCTCCGCGTGGGCGATGCCAGCGTCACTCTCGCGTTCGACCGGGAAGGCCCGGTGACGGGTTTCGCCCTGCTCGAACAGCGCGGAAAGCTCCGCGTGACGATGGCGGCCAGCGACTAGTGTCGGGACACTAGATTCGGGGCAGGAGCAGACGCCGCTCAGGCCTTAGCTCTCGCGGACCCGGCGAACCGTCTCCTCGTGCCTGGCTCGTGCTCGTTCGCTTTGAGCACGCACTGCCCTGGTCTCGCTCCTGGCCTCGGCAGCCGCGAGCCGAGCCAGCCGAGCCAGGACCAACTCCGCCTCGACTCCGGCGGCGGAACCGGCCTCGTCGCGCCTCACCTCGCGGAGCGCGCCGGCAAGCAGCTCGAACGGTCCCCGGCCGCGCGCGGCCGCCGCAGCGGCGGCACGCGCAAGCGCCGCCTCGCGGATGTATTGCGAGACGCTCACCCCCGCATACTCCGCCTCGTCCTCCAGCAGCCGCCAAAGATCGGTCCCGAAGCGGACCGTGGTGACCTTCATCGCCGTGCGCGGCGGAGCCTTCACTGCGGTTCACCCTAACGCGAAATTGCGCATCCGATATACAGGCCGGTGGTAGTGTATCGCGGTGGCGCAGCACGTCCTGGGGCCGAGCACCCTCCGTCCGACTACCAGACAGGGAGGTCTGGTGGTCCGGGAGTCGCCATGAGCACCGACCGAGGTCTAGATTCATCCATGCAACCCGCCGCGGAATCGCCCAGAGGACGTGGCCGCCTCGCCGAGCGAGCGCCGAAGGGCCTCCAGACGAGCGTGAGGTTCGGTGGTCGTTCACTTGGATGACCGCGCCGCGCCAGGGGGGTCCGGCGTCCTTGGAATCCTGGACGTCGCCCGCGGGGTGCTGGCCGATCTCGATCTGGACGTGGTGCTGGAGCGCGTCGTCGAGGCTGCCCGTGATCTGACCGGCGCGCGCTATGCGGCGATCGGTGTCCTCGATGGCTCTCGGACCGAGCTTGAGCGGTTCGTCACCGCCGGCATCGACGAAGCGACGCACCGGCGCATTGGCGTACTGCCGCGTGGCCGCGGAGTGCTGGGTGAGCTGATCGCCGACCCCCGGCCCTTGCGGCTGGCGCATGTGGGGGCCCACCCGCGCTCGTACGGCCTCCCGCCGGGTCATCCCGAGATGACGACCTTCCTCGGCGTTCCGGTCGCGGTGGCGGGGAAGCCCTTCGGGAATCTGTATCTGAGCGAGAAAGCCGATGGTGAGGAGTTCACCGAGGAGGACGAGCAGGCCGTGGTGCGGCTGGCTGACCTCGCCGGCGTCGCGATCGACCACGCGCAGCGCTACCGGGATGTTGAGGCGCAGCGTTACGAGCTCAAGCGAACCGTCGACACGCTCGACGCCACGGTGCAGATTGCCCGTGCGGTTGGCGGCGAGACGAACCTCGACCCGCTGCTGGAGCTGATCGCCAAGCGCGGCCGCGCGCTGGTGTCAGCACGGGCCCTCGTGATCGAGCGGCCACGTGGCGAAGAGCTCGTCGTGGCGGCTGGGGCAGGCGACATGCCGCACGGATTGGTGGGACGGAGCATCGATTCTCAGGAGAGCGTCGCCAGCGGCGCGCTCAGGACCCTGCGGACGCTCCGCCTGGAGGACGAGCCCAACCTCGCGCGCTTCGACCGTCACGGGGTCGGCCGCCTCGGCGTTCAGGCCAGCGCCGGCCTCGTGGTTCCGCTTGTGTTTCGCGGCCGTGGGTATGGGGTCCTGATCGCCGTGGACCGGCTCGACTACGGCCCGGGGTTCAGCGCGGAGGACCAGCGGTTGCTCGAGGCATTCGCCGCGACCGCGGCGACGGCCGTCGCGACCGCCGAGTCCGTCGACGCCGACCGGCACCGGCAGCGGCTCGCCGCGACCGAGCAGGAACGGGCGCGCTGGGCCCGCGAGCTCCACGACGAGACCCTCCAGAACCTCGCCTCAGTGCGACTCGGGCTGGCCGCCCAGGTCAAGCGGCCCGAGCTCGAGACCGCCGTCGCCGCGATCCGCGGTGCGATGGCGCAGCTCGAGCTCGAAATCGACAAGCTCCGGTCGCTGATCACCGAGCTACGTCCCGCCGCGCTCGATGACGTCGGCGCCGAGCAGGCGATCCGGGACCTCGTCGACCGCGTCCGCGGCCGCGGGCTGGAGGTGGACCTCACCATCGATCTGGCCTACGAGCAGGGACGCCAACCGGACCGGCACGTCAACGAGGTGGAGACCGCGATGTACCGCATCGTCCAGGAAGCCCTCACGAACGCGGTCAAGCACGGCGGCGCCCAGCGCGCCGTCGTCGAGGTCGAGGAGGATCACACCTCGGTACGCATCACCGTCCGAGACGACGGTAACGGTTTTGACCCTGACGCCAAGACCGACGGATTCGGACTGCTCGGCATGCAGGAGCGAGCCGAGCTCGTGGGCGGAACGTTCGAGGTTAGGTCCGCCGTGGGGAGCGGCACGACGGTCCAGGCACAGCTTCCGGCCCACCGCCGACGCGGGGCCCAGGTCGCCTGACACCCGCTAGGCCTACGAACTGGTCGGGGTCACCGGCGTAAGCCGCATCGAGGACAGCTCACCTGAGGTGAACGCCGTGAGGCACAGCGTGTTGCAGTCCTCGAGGATCGCCATGTCCGGGCGTTCGAGCGAGCACAGGGGCCATACCACCCGGAACAGACGCTGACCATCGGTCAGGTAGGCGCCGTCGTCGCGGGGCGACGCCGACCCGGCCGCCGGAACGCCATGTGAGCGGGAAACGACGCCGAACCGTAGATATGCCATCAGACCTACACCCCCAGAGGAGGCTCCGCCTGACGAGCCGGTCGTGGGCGTGCGGCACCCGGCAACGCACTCGTCATCCGAGTCTGCGGCCGCGCCACCCTCTCGAGCGCGCGACCGCTCATGCGGACGGTAATAACGGCTCCCCGTCGGTCCATCCGTAGTTCCCCGCCTGATCATCGGATTAGGCCCAGCGACTCGACCATGGCCCCGGGCGACACCGCTCAGCCGCAAGGGGCGAAAATCGACGTCCGCGGCGAGATCAGCCAGGATCGCATCGAGATCTCGGGCGTTGAACGCATTCAGCCATCGGGAGACGATCCTCCTCTCGGAGCCGGGCGGCGGCACATTCACCACCTCGCTTCAGCCGACGTCGCTCAGTCAGACGAGCCGCCCCGAGTCCGGTCTACCCGGCCTGCACTCGTCACCACAAGCCACGCCGACGCCACCCGACAGAGGACGCAAGCGCCGGCGACGAATCTACTGTGGCGACAACCCACGATCAACCCCGTGGCCAACGCGCGGCGCAGAGGGGTTTCCTAGACCGCGCTGTGCTAGGTTGCGGCGCGCGCAAGGTGCGCTCGCGATGAGTGGCATGTGCGTTTCTCGTGAAGGATGGGTGCGCGCGGGGTCGGGGCCTCGCGTCGGCTCGTCGGAATCAGCCTCGCACCCACATGGACTACCGAGCCCGCCCATCGATGCTGCGTTCGTCGGCCTTCGCCGAAGCAGGGATCGGCTGATGGCCGACTCCGGACAACTTGCCGGTGGCGAGTTGAACGCGGCGATCACAAGCGCGCTGGTCGGGATCCACCATGAGTACCTCGGCCGCGGCCCCGAGACTGCGTCGACGTTTCACCACGGCAACGTGCTCGTGACGCTCATGCACGAGGTGCTCACCCACGCGGAGAAGTCGCTCACCCAGAACGGCCAAAGCGGGGCGGTCGACCACATCCGCCGCCTCTTTCAGGAGACGATGGAGGCCGATTTCCGCGAGGCAGTGGAGCGCCTCACCGGACGCAAGGTGCTCGCGTTCATCAGCGGCAACCACATCGACCCCGACATCGCCACCGAGCTCTTCATCCTCGACGGAACCCCCGGCAGGCCTGACCCGGGGGCCTGATCGTCAGTCGGGCTCGATATGCCGCTGCCTGAACAGGGGGTAGCTGAGCACGACCGCCTGCGCAACCGCGAACACGCTCTGGTTGGTGCTCCGGGCTCGAGCCCGGAGCTCGGAGAACGCCTCACCGTCGGTGATCCCGTGCCGCTCCATGAGGATGCCCTTGGCCTGCTCGATGATCGCGCCGGTACGAAGCGCACCGTGCAGCCGGCTGAACTCGGCATAGCGGTTCAGGACGATGTCGATGGCATGCTCCATCTCCGGCTGCGCACCGTGCCTGACGTAAGCGAAGATCCCGCGTCGCGCCGCCTGCTCGATGAAAGAGTCATCGTCACCATCGATATCCGCGATCACCGGGCACGCGGCCTGCTTGACGATCGCCGAGATCAGGTCGAGGGCATGGCTCCGCTCGCCGTCCACACCCACGATCGCCACGTCCGGCGCCTCGCGCTGCGTCGCCTCCGCGATCTCTGAGACATCGAACAGCTGCGCGACCACCGTGTGGCCGAGCCCGCTGATCACGCCGGCGATCTCCGCGATCCGCCGCTGATCTTCATCGGCGATCAGGACACGCAGGCGTGGTGGGTCTTCATCCATCCGGCGCCAGTATCGCGCCTTCACAGCTGTCGCGGAATTTCGCTATCCTCGCCGCCGTCCGCTCGACTGCCCAAGGCCCGGCGGACATCGGGGCTCAACCGGCGGCCCGCAGCGTGTCAGCTCCACCACTTCGGCTGACGGATCCAGCAAGCGAACCCAGCCAGAGGTAGCGGATTGACCGATCACTCCCCGCTCAAGGGCGGCGAGCTCAACGCCGCGATTACGAGCGCGCTGGTCGGGATCCATACCCAGCACCTCGGCCGCGGTCCGAGGAGCGCGTCGACCTTCCACTACGGGCACGTCCTCGTGACGCTCATGCACGACGTGCTGACCCCAGCCGAGAAATCCCTCACCGAGACCCACCAGACAGGCGCCGTGGCGAACATCCGGCGCCTGTTTCAGGAGACGATGGAGGCCGACTTCCGCGAGGCAGTGGAGAGGCTCACCGGACGCAGGGTGCTCGCGTTCATCAGCGGCAACCACCTCAACCCCGACATCGCGGCCGAGATCTTCATCCTGGACGGGCCACCATGAGACCGTCTCATCATCCTGCTGGACGTGGTGATGACTACGGAGCGTGATCCGCTCGAGCACGCCTAACGCCCCGTACGAACCACGGATGGCAGGAAGTGCCCCCGAGCGCATGATCGATCGCAGTGAGGCGCACGGTGTTCAGCACGGCTAGACGATCAGCGATGACTTGCTGCGTACGGACAGCGATTGTGGCATCGTTGGCCTCGCTGGTGCTGTCGGCGGGCGCAGCCGCCAACATCACCTCTCCACGTTCACCGGTGACCAAGCAGCTCTCGGGTGTCCCGTGCTCGGTGACGGCGATATTCAGCATGCGCAGCGACACCCGGACCATGGCATACGGCGGCGGTGTCAGCTGCGTTGGCGGCATCGGCGA
>Ga0187769_10000147_pt1 | contig 37795 bp, 41 predicted proteins | sample 0116_SJ02_MP02_1_FD_133140 | JGI IMG/M metagenome (GOLD analysis project Ga0187769, IMG submission 133140) | Tropical peat soil microbial communities from peatlands in Department of Meta, Colombia - 0116_SJ02_MP02_10_MG | ecosystem: Environmental > Terrestrial > Soil > Wetlands > Peat | place...
AGACGATCAGGTCGATCAGCAGGAAGGGCAGGAAGATCAGGAAGCCGATCTCGAATGCCGTCTTGAGCTCCGACAGGATGAAGGCCGGGATCAGCACGTAGGTCGGCACCTGGGCGCGCGTCTGCGGCGTCTTGATCTTGGCCAGGCTGACGAACAGCGAGAGGTCCTCGTTGCTCGTCTGCCTGAACATGAACTCGCGCAGCGGCTCCTCGCCGCGCTGGATCGCCGTGGCGGTGCTGATCTCGTGCTTGACCAGCGGGTCGTAGGCGTCCTTCTTGATCGCGGTGATCGTCGGCATCATCACGAACAGGGTCAGGAACAGCGCGATCCCGATCATCGCCTGGTTGGGCGGCGTGTTCTGCAGGCCGAGCGCCTGGCGGATGAAGCCGAGGACGATCAGGATGCGGGTGAACCCGGTGACTGTGAACAGCAGCGCCGGCAGGATCGAGAGGCCGCCGATCAGCAGCAGGATCTGCAGCGCGTTGCTCGAGTTGACCGTCACGAGCGGGCCGTCATCCTGCGGAGACCGTCGAGCGCCCGGCCAAGCGGCTTCTCGACGACCGGGTTGGCGTTCTCGGACTCCTCGGACGGGACCTCGATGCCGAGCGCGATCGCCTCGGCTTCGGTGTAGCTGCGGATCGGGGTGACGCCGTTCTCGGCCACCCCGACGACCAGAATCTCCCGGCCGGCGCGGACGACTGCGACGCTGCGCCCGCTGCCCAGGGGCAGGTTGGCGACCTGCGAGAGGCCCTGCCCCGTCGGACGGGTTTTGCTCTTTTTGGCCTGCTTCATGATCCACGCGATCCCGTAGATCACGGCGATCACGATGAACAGGCCGACGATCGTGCGGACGATGCTCGCGCCACCGCCGCTGCTCGAAGCAGCGTGGGTCGCCGCCGTGTGGCCGACGCTCACCGGCGTGTTCTCGCCGGTCGCGTTCGCCAGGGCCTTGGTGCCCTCGGCCTGCACGGCCGCCGATTCCACGTGGTGGGCCTGCGTGGTCGCCGCATCCGTGCTCGCGCCGAACGCGATGGCGGCATGCGTGAGCGTCAGGGCGCCGGCAAGCGCGACGCCACGTATAAACGTGAGCGACTTCATCGAGGGAAAGGACTCCGAGGGAAGAGTCCTTCCGGTAATCGGCCAGGGGAACCGTCGCTTTAACGGACGCCAGTCGGCGCGGTGGCGCGCCTGTCGGCGCGGTGGCGTGCCTGTCGGCGCGGTGGCGCGGCCTCGGATGCGGGCCCGGGGGGTGCTCGGATTCCGGTTAAGCCCTCACTCGGCACGCCGCCGCCCGCGAAGGTCGGGTTAACCGTGCTATGGCCGGGTGAATCCGAATTCACCCTCCCGCGGGGGCGCGAGTGAGGGGTTAACCGGAAAGATCAAGGCCCGGGAGAAGGGGTTAACCGGAAAGATCAGGCGGGGGAACAAGGGGTTTACCGGAAAGATCAGGCCCGGAAGAAGTCGATCAGCAGCTCGGAGACGCGGTCGGGCTCGTCGTGCTGGACCCAGTGGGAGGCATCGGGGAGGCGGACGACGCGTTCGAGGTGCGGCACGTCGCCGGGGCGTGGCTCGGCCAGCTCGGCGCCCAGGTGGCGATCGCGCTCGCCCCAGATGATGAGCGTAGGCGCCTGCACCGGCGCGAGCGAGCGCCCGGTGGCGCCCCCGGGCGGCCGGCGCATCGCCGCCCGGTAGTAGTTGAGCATCGCGGTGACGGCGCCCGGCTGCGACCACGCCTCCTGGTAGCGCGCGATGTCCGCCAGCGTGAACGCCCCCGGGCGTGCATCCTCAAACGGTTGCCGGAGGCCCCGCCAGTCCCCAGCGGCGACGAAGCGCTCGGGCAGCCACGGGAGCTGGAAGAAGAACATGTACCAGGAGCGCAGGAGCTGCCGGCCCGGCCGGCGCAGAGCCTCGACCATGCGGCGGGGGTGGGGTACGTTCAGGACGGCCAGGCGCCTTACCGCCTCGGGGTGGCGGATCGCCGTCAGCCAGGCCACGGCGGCACCCCAGTCGTGGCCGGCCACGAACGCGGGCGAACCGCCGCGCTCGGCGATCAGATCACGCACATCGCCTGCGAGCTTCGCGGGTGCATACGCCGAGACGCCCTCCGGACGCGACGACAGGTTGTAGCCCCGCATGTCGGGCACGACGACTCGGAAGCCTGCGCCGGCCAGCGCGGGGATCTGGAAGCGCCAGCCGTACCAGAAGTCGGGAAAGCCGTGGAGCAGGACGAGCAGCGGCCCCTCGCCCGCCTCGACGTAGTGGAGCCGTACCTCACCCAGATCGGCGTACCCGTCGCGCGGCGACAGGTCTTCGAGAGTCGCCATCCGGGTAGGACTATCGCATGGCACCAATCAAGCTGAGCTGGTCAGAAGCCGAGGTCAAGGACGCCAAGCTGGTCGTGCCGCTCGACGGCGATGCGCCGAAGGGCTGGAAGCAGAGCTTCGAGAGGACGGTCCAGCTCCTGGGCGGCGGGGACTGGGGCGAGATCAGGGTCAAGAAGGACAAGGTCCTGGTGGCCGACGTGACGGCGGGCTCGGAGGCCGAGCTCAAGCATCACCTGGAGGGGGTCGTCGAGTAGGCGAACGCCACGGTTGAGGACGCGGGCGAGGAGGACCGGGATGCCGAGGCGGGCGAAGACGGGCCGGAAAGCGCCGGCGCAGATCAGGGACGCGATCCCGACGCCGAGATGACCGAGCGCTTCCGTTCAGACTAAGGCGGTGTAGTCGGATTGTCGGCGGCGCCTGACGGCGGCGCCTGACGGCGGCGCCTCAGGCCAGTGCCTTGCCGACCGCCTCGAGCAGCTGCGCCGGCTGGAACGGCTTGACGACGAAGTCTTTGGCGCCCTTCTGGATCGACTCGATCACTTTGCTTTCCTGACCGAGCGCCGAGCACATCAGCACGCGTGCGCCGGGATCGATCGAGATGATCTCCCCGAGGGCCTCGAGGCCGTCCTTCTCGGGCATGGTGATGTCGAGCGTCACCAGCTCGGGGGACAGCTCCTGGTAGCGCTGGACGGCCTCGGTGCCGTTACCTGCCTCGCCGACCACCTCATGGCCGCCGGAGGCGAGGGCATCGCTCACCACCTTGCGCATGAACGCGGCGTCGTCGACTACGAGTACACGGGCCATCAGGTCACGGCTCCTTCCACTTCAGCTTGCAGCACGTCGGGGGTTTCGGGTTCAGACGGAGACGTTGCGGTCTCTATCGGTTGATCGGACCCTGGGTCCAGAGATTGAGACTCGGCCTCGACGTCCGCCCGAGCCTCGGCCTCGACGTCCGCCCGGGCCTCGGGCTGGGCGGAGCGCGCCTCGTCGAGCAGCCGCAGTCCCTCGTTCTCGAGTTCCTCAAGCACCACGGCCCATTCGCCCTCCTCGGTGACAAGCAGCTGGCCGCGGGCGAAACGCACGCCGTTGACGTACAGGTCGACCGGTGCGTCGGCCGGACGGTCGAGATCGAGCACGGCACCAACGGGCAGACCGAGCGCCGAGCCCAGCGGCATCTGAGCCCGCCCGAGCTCTGCCCACACGCGCAGGCTGATCGCCCCGAGCGCCTCCTCGAGCGCCAGGCTGTGGGGGGTGGTGTCGGCGCCCGCGCTGTCGCCTGCGGCGGAGGATCCGTTGACCGGACCCGCGGCGGCGCTCTGCTCGGCGCTGCGCTCGTCGATCGCGCGCGCCATCCTCACGACGAACGCGGCAGGGACGAGCTGGATGAGGCGGCACGCCTCTCCGGCGATCACGAAGGTGGTGGAGATGGCGTGAGGAGCGCTCCCGTAGATGTCGGTGGCGGATGCGGGATCGTCCAGAACGCGCGTGTCGGGCGACGAGATCTCGATCTCCTGACCGAGGACCACGCCGATCGCGCCGGCCGCAGCGGCCATCGTCTGGTTCGCGGCCTCGGCGATCGCCGACATCTCGAGCTCCGATAGCTCGGGGCCGGCCTCCTCGGGCGCCGGCGCGCCCATCGCGCCGGCCAAGCGGCGGGCGCCGGCCGGCGTGAGCACGAAGATGTTGGCGCCGGTCACGCCGTCCACGTAGGAGACGCTCGAAGCAATCGAGCCGCGCGGGATGTTCGAGAACGGAGACGTGCCGTCGGCGATGACCGTGACCTCGCCCCGCTCCAGCCCGTCGGGAGCGAACATCTCCAGCACCTGCGCAATCGCCTCCGCGGTGGAGGCGCCGAGCCGCATCAGGGCCTCGCGCGGCGTGATGTCCTGCTGCGTGGTCATCCATACCTCCGCTCGGTGCCGGATATCTGGATCGCGCGGCGGGGCCCGTTGCAGCCGGGCTGGGCGCGCGCGAGCTTGACGTTCTCGGCGAACAGCGTCACGCCTTGCTCGGCCGCCACCCCGAGCTTGATCACGCTGCCCGGGCCGAGTGCCAGGATCGCGTCGATCGGCAGGTCGATCGCGGCGACCTCGGCTCGCAGCGTGACCGGGACGCCGGCCACCGCCCGCCCGATCTCGGCGGCGCCGATGGCGTCGGCCTCGGGCTCCTCCGCGTCCTTGCCGGACAGGCGGTCTGCGACCGGGTCGATCGCGATCCACGGGATCAGCAGCGCCATCGAGGTCGAGTGCTTGTTGATCCGGCTCTCGATCACGATCACCAGCGTCGGCTCCGACACGGGTGCAATCTGGCTCGCGTCGTTGAAGGTCTCGATCTCGACGATCGACAGGGTGACCCCGGCCAGGTCGTGCCACACCAGCAACAGCTGGTGCACCATGGACTCGATCAGGCGCTCGGTGAGCATCGTGTCGATCTCGCTGAAGCGCCGCTCGCGCGGCGGCTTATCGGGCGAGCCGCCCAGCAGGCAGTCCAGGCACATGAGGATGAACGACTGCTCCAGGGTGAACAGCACGCGGGTGCCGAGCGGCTGCACTTCGAGCGTGACCCACAGCGAGCCGCCCGGCAGCTGGGCCTGGGCGCCTGACCATGTGGCCTGAGTGGTGTTGATCGCCTCGAGCTCGACCGCCGTTCGCAGCTCGGTCGAAAGCCGCGTCACGGACGTCTGGCAGAAGGTGTCGATCGCCCGGCCGATGCGGCGCTGGTGATCGGCGGTGAACTTGGTGGGACGCGAGAAGTCGACCGTGCGCAGACGGTGCGCCCGTCTCAAGCGGGCGGCGGGCTGATCGGGCAGCTGCCCCTGCTTGGCTGCCTCCACGAGAGCGGCGACCTGGTCGGCGTTGAGCTTGTCGCTGCTCATCGGTCTCTCCTGGATTCGCTGCCCGCGCCGTCGAACAACGTGGTGGTCGCGCCTCCGGCCTCCTTGACCTTGACCGTGAAGTCGCCCACCGTCAGGCGCATCGTGCGGCCACGATTGCCGCCGGTGTCGGCGGCTCGGACGGTCACCCCGGAGCGGGCCAGCCCGGCTTCCACGGCCGCCGCATTCCGCGCGCCGATGTCCATCTCGCCCATCTCGAACATCTGCGCGCCGCCGGCGAGCACGGCGTCGAGGCGGCGCACCACCGCTCCGGCCTGTTTCATCTGGGAGATCAGCTCGGGTACGGCCAGGTCGGCGAACCTGCCGGGCTCCGGATCGGCACCGGGGCTGCCGGGCGCCTCGGGAAGCACGATGTGAGCCATCCCGGCCACGCCGGAGAAGCGGTCGATGAGCGCGAGGCCGATGCACGACCCCAGTCCGCGCGCCACCAGCTCCTCGCCGCTCTCTGCTGAGACCTCGATCTCGCCCATGCGCACCGTTCCCATCACTACGCCGGTTCCCATCACTACGCCGAGGTCTCCGCGAGGCCGAGTGGCCTGAGCAGGTCGGCGACGCCGCCGTCGATCGGCAGGAGGACGAAGGAGATTGCACACGGCTCGCCGGATACCTCGAGCTCAGAGTCGAGCACGAGCACGAGCTCGGCGCAGGCCGTCTGGGTCAGCGCGAGGGAGGAGACGATCGCTCCGAGCATGTCCGTGGTCAGGTGCGGCGGGCACGGCTCGAGCCCCAGGCCCGTCATCGAGGCGAGCGCGTTCAGGCACGAGGTGCCGAGGACGTTGCCGATCTCCCGCAGCGCGGACTCGCCGATCTCGGTATCGGGCTCGACGCCCAGTAGCCGGCAGAGCGCATCGGCGCTGTCCGGGGAGATGAGCAGGAGCACGACGCCCTTGACGTCGCCCTGGAGCGGGATGACGATGCCGGTGATGTCGTCGTCGGGACTGCCGCACGCGTCGACCGCGTCGGCCAGCGGCAGGGCCAGCACGCGAGGCACGCTCAGGCCGACCTCCCGCCCCAGCATCTGCGAGAGAGACGTCGCGGCGTTGCCGGAGGCGATGTTCGCCAGCTCCCGCAAGGCATCCAGTTGCAGCTCTGTGTAACGAGGGGTCACCGGTGAGGGCTCCTGTATTCGATGATCGGGTCGTCCTAGGCGGCGAGAGATTGGGGTGTGGAGGTCGCGAGGCTGCGGGCGGTCGCCTTCTCCGCTGCGAGCGCGTCGCAATCGACAATCAGCGCGATCCGTCCGTCGGCCAAGGCGGCGCCGCCGGATACCGGCTCGCCGTCGGAGACGATCTCCGGCAGCGGCCGGGTGACGAGCTCGCGCTGGCCGACCAGGTCATCGACGGCGAGGGCCAGGCGCCGGTCCTGGGCGCGGATGATCACGACGAACTCGTGCTCGGCGACGGTCTCGCAGCCGAACACCTCGGCCCCGTCCAGCAGCGGCAGGACCCCGTCGTCGAGGACCAGCATCGGCCGGCCGACGATCGACCGGACGGTCTGCTCGGACAGCCGGAGCGTCCGCTCGATCCGGTCGAGCGGGATCGCGAACGGCGCGTCCGAGACGTCGACCTGCAGCGCGGAGACGATCGCAAGGGTCAACGGCAGCCGGATCTGGGCGAGCGTGCCCTGGCCCGGACTGGAGTCGATCACGACCTCGCCACCCAGCTGGCGGATCTTCGCGCGCACCGCGTCCATGCCGACGCCGCGGCCGGAGATGTCGCTGGTGGTCTCGGCGGTCGAAAACCCGGGGCTGAACAGCAGCTCGACCGCGCCACGCATGTCGATCGTCGCCGCCGTGTCCTCGTCGATCATGTCGAGCGAGAGCGCCCTGCGGGCGATAGCGACCGGGTTGATCCCCTTGCCGTCGTCACGCACCTCGATCACCACGCTGCCGCCAGCGTGGCGGGCGGCGATCTCGATCGTGCCCTGGCGCGGCTTGCCGGCGGCCAGGCGCTCTTCGGGCACCTCGAGGCCATGGTCGATGGCGTTGCGGACCAAGTGAACGAGCGGGTCGCCGAGGGCGTCGACCACGGTGCGGTCGAGCTCTGTCTCTGAGCCCACCAGCTCGAGCTTGACCTCCTTGCCGAGCTTCGTGGACAGATCGCGGATCAGTCGCGGGAAGCGCAGGAAGACGACGTCGACGGGGATCATCCGGACCTGCATGACCATCGCCTGTAGCGCCTGCGAGCTGCGCGTCAGCTCCTGAACGGCCTGCTGCAGGCCTGCGACCTCGACGTTCGCGGTCAGCGCCTCCACCGCGGTGCGGTGGATCACGAGCTCGCCCATCGAGTGCATCAGGGCGTCGAGCCGCTCGGCGTCGACCCGCACTGTCCGCGTCGCCTTGGTGGGCGTGTCGGCCGGCGGGGCGCTGGGAGCAGCTCCGGCTGGAGGCGCAGGTTCCGGCGCGACCGCAAGTAGGGGCTCGGGCGCGACCGCAAGCACCGGCTCGGGATCGACCGCGGCCGCAGCCTCGGGATCGACCGCAGGCGCAGCCTCGGGATCGGCCGCCGGCGCGGCCTCGGGCTCGGGCTCGGGAGCGACTTCGGCGGCGGGGGCTTCCCGCTGAGGCTCGGTGATGTCGGCGACGGTGACCGAGGTGACCTCGGAGACACCGGAGAGGTTCTCGATGATCGGCTCGTCTTCGTGGTCGGAGGCCACCCAGGCGGTGATCTCCCGCCCCTGGAACTGTTCGAGACCCTCCGGGGCGGGAACGCTTCCGAGCACCTCGCCGTGATCCGACAGTGCGGCGAGCACCATGTGCGCCCGGACCGCCGGCATCATCACATCCTTGGCGAGCGCGACGCGGACGAGCAGCACGCGCGCGCCGGCGGCACGCGCAGCCTCCACCGCCGCGCGGCTGGGCTCATCGACGCCGCCGTTGCGAGCCAACTCCTGCTCGGCCGTGCGCGGCCGGACCAGGCTGCGCAGGCGCGTCACGAGTGGCGTCGGATCGAGTGATTCGTGCCCGTCAGACTCGATCGACTCGGCCGCGGCCGACAGCGCATCGAGACAGGCGAACACGGTGTCGATGGCCTCGGAGGGCAGCCCACCGGAGCGCTGGCGCAGGAGCTCGAAGACGTCCTCCATGTGGTGGGTGAGCTCGGCGATCTTGGCGAAGCCCATGGTCGCGCTCATGCCCTTGAGCGAATGCGCGATGCGGAAGATCTCCTCGACGGTGGCCCGGTCCGTGGGGTCCTCCTCGAGCTTGACGATCGCCAGGTTCAGTTGTTCGAGATGCTCGCGCGTCTCCGCGAGGAACATCGGCATGTACTCGGAGGTGTCCATCACGACTTCCGGTAGATGAAGGGGTGGATCGGAGTGAGACCGAGCGCTGTGGCATCGCTGACGCGCTCCGTCCCGCCGATAACGAGCAGCCCCCCCGGTCGCAGGGCATCTGCAAACGACGCATGCAGGTCGTCGCGGATCCGGTCGGCGAAGTAGATGACCGTGTTGCGACACATGATCAGTTCATAGCTCGACGGGGGCCGCCGAAGCTTGAGCAGGTCACCCACCTCGAAGCTGGTGATGGCGCGCACCGCCTGCTTGGCCCTCCAGCCGTCCGGCGTGCGCTCGAACCACCGCTCCATCGCCGCCGGGGGAGCGGTGCGGGCATCCGCGTCGGAGAACTCGCCCGCCTTGGCCCGGGCGACCATGCGCTGGTCGATGTCGGTCCCGAGGATGCGCACCGACGCCGTCGGGACGGCGGCGCGGCAGACCGCGGCCAGGGTGTAGGCCTCGGCGCCGTACGAGCACCCCGCGCTCCAGGCGCGGACGGGACCGCGGGCCGCGAGCTCGGCCAGCAGGCCGCGCTCGAGATGGGCCCATTGGTCGGGGTGGCGCCACAGCTGCGAGACGTTGATGGTGACTCGATCGAGCAGGTCGTCGAGCTGCGCGGCGTCCCGGCGTAGTCGCGGGAGGGCGTCGGTCAGCTTAGAGATGCCGAGGCGGGCCCAGTAGGAGCGCAACCGGCGCTCCATCTGCGGCCGCCTGTACTGGGTCAGGTCGATGCCGCAGATCTCGCGCAGGCCGTCGCAGAAGCCGATGTAGTCGTCGGCCGCAACGAGGTCTGAGCGCGGTCCCTCAAGCGAGGCGTCGTGCCCCCGGTGGCGAGGAACCAGCGCGCGGCCCAGCCGGCGAGTGTCCGGCTCGTTCACGGCAGGGCCTCGTTGGCGATCGCCTCCGGAAGGCGTCCGAGGTCGATCACTTCGTCGGCCAGGCCGCCGTCGACGATCGCGCGCGGCATGCCGTACACGGTGCAGGTCTCCTCGGACTCGACCAGGATGCGTCCGCCGCGGCGCCTGACCTCGCGCGCGCCGCGCAGGCCGTCGTTCCCCATCCCGGTGAGTACCACGAGCAGGAGCCGCTCGCCGTAAGCGCGGGCGGCGTCCTCGATCAACAGATCCGCGCGGGGGCGAAGGCCGCCGATCGCCGGGTCCTCGGAGAGCTCGGTACGGCCGTCCGGGGACAGGCGCAGGTGACGCCCTCCCGGCGCGAGGAGCGCGGTCCCGGGATCCAGGCTCTCGCCGCCGGCGGCCTCGACGACGTTCAGCCGGCTGCTCGCGTTCAGGCGCGCGGCGAGCGAGCCGGTGAAGCCGGCCGGCATGTGCTGGACGATCAGCGTGCCGACGCCCAGCGGAGCCGGCAGCTTCGGCACGAGCGCAGCCAGCGCGCGGGGGCCACCGGTAGAGGTTGCGATCAGGACCAGGCGCGAGACCTTGCGGCGGACCGGGACCGGCCGCGGCAGAGCGGCACCGGTGCCGGCGTCGGCTGCGGGGTTGCTCGGCGCGAGCGTGAAAACGGGGGGAGAAGTCCGGGGCTTGTGGCGCGACGCCGCGGCCGCCTTGACCTTGACTCCGAGGTTGTCGATGAAGGCGTCGAGGCCCTCGTTGGCGGTTGGCTTGGAGACCAGGTCGAACGCCCCTTCGGCGAGCGCGTCGACGGCCCGGGCACCGTGGGCAGCCGAGAAGGCCGAGACGACGACGACCGGGATGTTCGTGTCGGTGCGCTCACGGAGGGCCCGGAGCACGCCGAGGCCGTCGAGACCGGGCATCGTCAGGTCGAGCGTCATCGCGTCCGGACGCTCGCGCTCGCATACGGCGAGGGCCTCGTCGCCGTCGCGGGCGCTCCCCACCACCTCGACGCCGGCTCGCGTCAGTGACCGCGTGACGATGTTGCGCATCAGCGCGCTGTCATCGACGACGACGACCCGCGCGGGGAAGGTGGTGGACATGTCGCTTGCTTGCCGTGATCGGTCCCCGGCAGCGCGTCAGGCGGCGAGCGCGAGATCGGGCCCGGAGAAGATCGCACTCGGCTTGAGCAGCACGACCAGCCGGTCGCCGATCTTGGCGATCGAGTCGATCAGGGTGGTGTCGGCTCCCGGCGCCTCCTGCAGCTCCTCGTCCTTGACCGTCAGCACCTCCTCGACGCCGTCGACGATCACGCCGGCGGTCTCGCTGCCCGCCTCGACGATCACGATCTTGGTGTGCTCGCTGAGCTCAGAGGGCAGGCCCAGCCGAGCCGCGAGGTCGTACACCGGAACGATCCGGCCGCGAAGGCTGATCACGCCCCTGACCCAATCCGCGCGCGAGGCGACCGAACGAGGCTCGGAGTAACGGATGATCTCGTGCACCTGCTGGATCGGGAGCGCGTACTGCTCGGTGCCCAGCGTGAAGACGACGAGCTGACGCGGGTTATTGGCATCTGGCATGACGGTTTGCTCCTTGCCTAAGGCGTCGCCGTCAGGCGCCGCGGACAAAGGCGCCGGCGTCAGGCGCCGCCGACAAATTTCATTAAGTGCGTTCGGTACCTGTGGTACTCGTCAGGTCTGGTGCGCAGCTTTAGCTTCTAAGCGGCGGCGTCCGCGCCGGGATCGCCGGCGGCGGATCCGGCCGTCTCGCCCACCGGGGAGGAGCCGAGCACCTGGGTGACGCGCAGTCCGAACTGCTCGTCGATCACCACCACCTCGCCGCGCGCGATCGGGGTGCCGTTGACGAGCAGATCGACCGGCTCGCCGGCCATCCGGTTGAGCGTGATGATCGAGCCCTGGCGGAGCTCGAGCGTCTCGCCGACGGTCATTCGGGTGCGTCCCATCTCAACGCTCAGGTCGACCGGGACGGCGCTCAGCCGGCGCAGGTCGCCGACCGCGCCGTTCGCCGCGGGGAGGCCCTCGCCGGCCGTCGCTGGAAGCTGCTCGAGTTCGAGTCTCTCGCTCATGGTCTGCCCCTCTCCTACTGGACGGCGACGTCGGTGAAGTAGACCTGGTCCACGTTCACGTCGGTCTGCGTCTTGATGTCGGACAGGATTTGCTGTTGGAGGCCGATGCGTCCGCTGGAGGTCACCAGGGTGTTCTCGGTCTGGTTCGTGATCAGGTTGGTGATGATTGCCCGGATCACCGCCTCCTCGGGCAGCGTCCCGACCACGCTCGTGGACGACGTGTCACCCGCGGTCGCGGCGCTCGACCCGTCACTTTGACCGGGCGCGAGCTCGAGCGCGATCGTGAACGTCGCGTAATGCCCGCCCTGGAGGTTGCACATGAACTGGTGGGGGAGGATGTAGATCTCGCCGGCGATCTTCGGCTTGACGACCTTCGCGGGCATCAGCTTGGCCTTGGCGACATAGCCGCCGCCGAGCAGGATGATCGGCAGGATGATCAGGATTTTCTTCTTCATGGGTGGGCTCTCGGGTTGGGGAGATTCGGATTTCTGCGGCGGCGGCTTCGCCGGCGCCTTGGTCAGGACGGGGGTTCGGGGTTCAGGCGCTCGATGACGATGTCGACCCGGCGGTTGAGCGTGCGCCCTGCCGCGGTCGCGTTGCTGGCTACTGGGTGCAGGTCGGCGTACCCGGCAGCCCCCAGCCGGTTCTCGTTGACGCCTCGGCTGATCAGGTACCGCACGACGGTCGTCGCTCGCGCCGTCGACAGCTCCCAGTTGCTGGGGAACTCGGCGCTGTGGATCGGGACGTTGTCGGTGTATCCCTCCACAGTGATCGGATGCGTCTTGTCGACATTGAGCAGCATCGCGACTTCGTTCAGCAGCGGCCGACCGGCCGGCTGAAGCGTCGCCTGTCCGGACTGGAACAGCAGGTTGTCGGTGAGCACCTGGACGACCAGTCCGCGGCGGTTGACGATCGCCTTGACCTGGTTGGCGAAGCCGTGTGACTTCGCGTACGCGTTGAGCTGGCGCTCCAGCCCGAGGAGCTCGTCCTGCTCGGCGATCGAGGCGCTCATGCTGTTCAGCGCCGCCTGGAGCTCTGCGCTGGTCATCGGCCGCGCCGACGCCGCGGTCTGAGCCGAGGTGAACGCGTTGGCGGAGCCGATGCTGTCGCTCGATTGCGAGGTCGGCGTCGGCTGCAGCGGCACGATCGACGGCACGGCGGCAGTGGCCGGCGTGTGCGCGGCCGTCGACTCCGAGCCGGATTGGAGGATGGCGCGTCCGCCCGGAAGGATCGAGCCGGAGAACGCGGCCTTGAGTGACTGCTGGAGGACCTGGTACTTGGAGATGTTGACCGAGGAGATCGAGAACAGGACCATGAACAGCGCGAACAGCAGCGTGAGCATGTCCGCGTAGGTCAGGAGCCAGCGCTCCTCGTTCTCGTGCTCGACGGGCAGGCCCCGCTTCTTGCCCTTGCCGTGCGCAGCCATGATTCTCCGATCAGGCGGCTTCCGCCTCGCGCTGAGGCAGCTCGGTCACGTTGTCGGCGCCGTCGCCGCCGCGCTCGCTCGGAGGCACGAACGACGTCAGCTTGTCGGCCACCACACGCGGGTTGTCGCCGGCCTGCACGGACAGGATGCCCTCGACGGTCAGGGTGCGCAGCTCGACCTCGCCGGCCGACAGCGCCTTCAGGCGGTTGGCCACCGGTAGGTAGATCACGTTGGCCGACCCCACGCCCATCAGCGTCGCGATGAACGCGGAAGAGATCGAGGGACCGAGCGTCGCGGGCGCGGACAGGTTCTGGAGCACGTGCACCAGGCCCATGACCGTGCCGATGATGCCGATCGTCGGCGCGAAGCCACCGGCCTTCTCGAACGGCAGCACGCCGGCGTGGTGGCGCGCGGCCATCGCGTCGATCTCGGCCTCGAGGATGTCGCGCACGAGCTCGGGGTCGGTGCCGTCGACGACCAGCTGCAGGCCCTTCTTGGTGAACTCGTCGTCGATCTCGGCGATCTGGCCGTCGAGGGCCAGCAGGCCCTCACGTCGTGCCTGCTCGGCGAGTGAGACCAGCAGGTTGACGCGCCCCTGGACGTCGAGCGGCTCAGCGCTGATCACGAGCTTGTAGAGCGCGGGGATCTTCTTCATCCCCTCCATGCCGACGCTGGCCATCGTGGCGCCGGCCGTGCCGGCGATGATGAGCACCAGCGCCGTCGGGTTCATGAACGCCGCTGGGCTGGTGCCGTCCATCATGGCGCCCATCAGGATGCCGACCATGGCGACAGCGATTCCTATGCCGGTTGCGGCCTTCATGACCCGTTCATCGGCTGGGCTATGGAAACCTGGAGAGTGACTGTCATCACTCTGCCGCGTGGTCGCGGCGAGCGAACTCGGAGACGTTGTCGTGGTGACCCGCCTCGGCGGCGATCCGGACGGCGGCGAGGCGGGGGTTCTCCGCACGGCGCCGTTCGTGACGGACCTTCAGTGCGTCGGCCAGGATCTCTACGCGGTACTCGCGTACCGCCTTGGCAACGCGCTCGGGCGTCTCGGCAACCACGATCTTGGCGCCGGTGGCCAGCGTGATGACCGTGTCAGGCGTCGCCTCCACGGTGACAATGAGATCGGGGTTAAGGCGGAATATCTCGAGCTTGTGCCCGAGACGGTGCAGGGTGATCATGGTTTCGGTCCTCTTGTGTTAGGTAGGGGCGATGAGGCTGGAGTCGGGAGGGGCGGCATTCCCTCGATCGCCGCCCCTCCCTTACCAGCCCTCAAGGTCGACTAAGGCGCCGCCGTCAGGCGCCGGCGACAATTCGATTTACTGCTTCATCTGGACGACCGTCTGCATCATCTGGTCGGCGGTCGTGATCGTTGAGGCGTTGGCCTGGTAGCCGCGCTCGGCCTCGATCATGTTGGTGAACTCGGTGCCCATGTCGACATTGGACTGCTCGAGCTCGCCGCCGATCGTCTCGCCGAAGTTGCCCGTGCCGGGCTGGCCGACGGTCTCGGCGCCGGAAGCCGTCGTGGCGCTCCACAGGTTGCCGCCATCGCGCTGTAGACCCGACTGATTCGGGAAGGTCGACAGCGAGATGTAACCGGCGGTCACTGCCGTGCCCGTTGACGTCTCGTAGTTGACGCTCCCGTCCGGGCCGATCGTGACGTTGGTCGAGCCAGGCGGGATGACAATCGGGTTGTTTGCACCGCCGGCCGTGTTGATCGAGTAGGCACCCGTGGTGGCGTTCTGGGTCGCGCCATAGCCGAGTACGTACTGCCCGGTCTGCGTGCACAGGTAACCCGAGGAGTTGGTAGTCAGGTCGCCCGCGCGGGTGTACTGGGTGGCGTCGAACGTCGGCGGGGTCGCGCCGACGTCGCCGTCGGCGACCCGCAGCCATCCGTTGCCCTGGATGGCAACGTCGGTGGGATTGCCGGTCGTCTCGATGCCGCCCGTCGACATGTTGTTGTCGATCGAGCCGACCTGGACGCCCAGGCCGACCTGGACCGGGTTGGTGCCGGCGCTGTAGCCGTTTGGGCTGCTGCCGGCCTGTATGAGCTGTGACAGCTCGTCGGAGAACTGGACGCTCTGTGCCTTGTAACCGATCGTGTCGACGTTGGCCAGGTTGTTGGCCGTCACGTCGAGCATCGTCTGGTGAGCGTCGAGACCGCTGATCGCGGCGTACATGCCTGACATCATGGGAGCATCGTGCCCTTCTGCGGCCTCCTCGCAGAGGTCCAGCCGCGATTGTTGTTGACCGTCTCGCTCACGCGATCACGGCGCTGTCGATGTTGGTGAACACCTGCTCACGCATGTGCTCGGATCCCACCGCCGTGATGACGGTGTTGTTCGCGACCGACACCACGTAGGCGGTGCCGTCGACGAAGACCACGGAGTCGCGCGAGCCCTTGTTGGCGGCGCGCTGGACTCCTTCCGTCAGCCGTCCCAGCGTGGGCTGGTCGAGCTGAATTCCGCGCTGCCGCAGACGCTGGAGCGCGTGGCGGGAAAACTGAAGTGAGTTCGTCTGCTGGTTGAGCAGCTCCTGAAAAGACGGACCGCTCGCCGCCTGCGCGCCGCTCGTGCCGGCAGCCGGCGTCGCGGCCGGCTGAGCCGGGCCGACCGGGCCGGGCGCGATCAGCGCCGCATTGGGGAGCACTGAGCCCACGGGGCCTCACGAGACCTCGGTGACGGTCGAGGGATCGATCCCGGACGTGCCGTTGATCGTGAGCGTCGGCCCCGAGGAGGTGATCTCGACGCTCTGCACCGTGCCGGTGTCGGTGTTGCCTGTCGTCGGGTCGGTGTAATTGACCGTGTCACCGATCAGTGACACCGCGGAGGCGGTGGTCTGGCCGGTTGCCAGCGTGGAGGTGTTCTGCGCGGTGTCGGTCTCCTGCTCGACGGAGGTGAACTGGGCGAGCTCGGTGACGAAGGTCATCGGGTCGCTCGAATTCGGGTCCATCGGGTTCTGGTTCTGGAGCTCGGTCATGAGCATCTGCAGAAACTGGTTCTCGTTGATTCCCATGCCGTTCGAGCTCGAGCTGGTGCTACTCGTCCCGGTGGTCGAGGTCGTGGTGGTCGTGTTCGTGCTGCCGGGGGTGCTGATGCTCATAACGTTGGTCCTTGGGTCGGCGATGCCTTCAGGCGAGCACGTTCACAAGCGTGCTACCGGACATCGGAGTCGTTGACTGGGACGCGGCGCCATCGGCGTCGCCGTCGATCTGGTCGGGATCGGTTGCCTGACCCGAACCGGGGGTGGAGGTCTGCCTCTGCGACTGCGCGCCGTCACCGCCGCCGCGGCTCTCGATGTTGAGGCTCAACAGGTTCACTCCGGCATTGGCCAGCTGGCGCTTGAGGTCGTCCCCGCCCTGCGACAGGGTGTCGGCGGCCGCGGCGTGGTCCGCCATCACGTGCGCGGTGACGCCGTTGTCGGTGCGCTGAAGCTGGATTCGGATCGTGCCCAGCTGCGGGGGCGAGAGCTCGATCCGCGCCTGCGAGACGCCCTGGCTCGAGGTCTCGATCGTGGTGCGGATGGTGTCGATCGCGTCCTGCATCGAGACGCCGTAGCGCGTGGGTGTTGTGGTCGCGGTCTCGGTCGCCTGGGTCGCCTGCGGGGCCTGTACCGGTGCGGCCGTCTGCGGCGCGACCACTGTGGGGGTCGGTGCGGCCGAGGCGGGTGCCGGCGCGGTGGTGGACTGGCCGGGCGCAGCGGCGTGCTGCTGCTGCTGCTGCTGCTGCGGAGCTGACTGTGACTGCGGCTGCGACTGTGACTCTGACTGTGACTGTCCCGTGGTTTGTAGCGTGCGCACGCCGGCGGCCGTCGACTGGCTCGCGCCCTGGGCCTGCGTGGACGGCGCCTGCGTCTGCGGCTTTGCCGGCTCCGGCGCGGCCGCCTGAGTTGGAGCGGGCTGGGAAGACGCCGAGGCGGACGCAGGCTGCGTTGCAGCCGGCGCGCCCGTAGCGGTGGCGGTATCGGTCAGGCTCGGGGTGTCGGTCAGGGTGGGGGTGTCGGTCGGGGTCGGGGCGGTGGCTTGAGTGGAGGAGTTGGAAGGGACGTACGAGGCCTGCGGCGGCGGGGGGGCGGCCTGCGGCTGAACCTGGGCGGGCGCGGCGCCGGGCGGCGATGGCGCGGTGCTCACCGGCGTAGCGGTCGCGGCGACAGCGCCGGCGGTTGTGGCGGCGACGCTCGTAGTGGCGCCGGCGCCGGTGGCGTTTGCGGTGGCGGTCGTGGCGTTTGGGGTGGCGGTCGTGGCGTTTGCGGTGGCGGGGGAGGCGGCGGTGGTCGCGGTGCCCGTGGCGGTGGTGGGTGCGCCGGCCGTCGTCGTTGCGCTGCTCGGCGTCCCGGTCGTTGTGATCGCCTGCGCCACCGCGGCGCCCACGGCCGACGCCGGCGCGGCCGACTCGGAGGCGGCCTGCGACGAGGTCTCGGCGGCGGCGCCCGAAGGCTCGGCGGCGGCAGGCTGGGCCTGCGCCGGCGCGGGCAGCGTCGCCTGCGTGACGACGGCTGCGGCAGCGGCTACCGCGTCGGCGGAGGGCTGAGCCGGATCATGAGGTACGTCGGCGGCGTCTGACGTCGGCGCCTTAGTCGATCCCTGCGCCGATCCACCGGCGCTTTTGTTCTGGCCTTCCGCAACGGCGGTCCGGGCCACTTGGTCGTCGAGCACGCTGGCAAAGCCAGACGGGGCGGTGGGGGGTGGGTCCCCAGTCGTCCCGGGCGGCGCGCCGCTCGCGGGCGGAGCGGTGGCGCCGGCCGGAGCCGGGGGTGAAGCCGGGGCAGCCGTCGGGCTCATGCCGCCCTCCTGCGGAATCGATTGAGGGCGATCTCGTCGAGCACCATGCCCTCCTGGCGAGCGGCCTCGCGCTCGTGGTTGGCGCGCTGGTTCTCCTTCAGGCGCTCGAGCGCCTGACGCTCCTGGGCGGCCTTCATCAGCACCTCGCGCCGCTGGATCAGCTCGGCCTCGTGGCGCTGGAGATCCTGCCGGGTGGCCTGATGGGCGCGCTCGGCGCGCTCCAGGTAGGCCTGGCGGGCGATCAAGTCGGTTGCGCTGATCGGCAGGCGCGTCGCGTCCACCTGGGCGGCGCGAGCGCTCGCGATCCGGCCCGCGGCCGCCTGCACTTCCTCTTCGCAGCGGCGGTGGCGCATGAGCGCGCCGGCGAGCTCCTGCTTGGCGGCGTCCTCACGACGCTCGCGCAGGGCGCGCACTCGTTCAAGTCGGAAGCGGAACGAGGGTCCATTCATGGCCCTGTAGTCGGCCGGCCCCCGTGGCGACTGAGTGACGCTGGACACTTGTCCGAGCGGCTCGATGGCGTGTGCGGTAGCCCACCGGAACTGAACAAAAATCAATGCATCAGTTGCAGTCGCTTGGCGGGAGATGCAAGGATCCGCGCCGCGATGAGGGGATCGATCTCGCTGGCTGTCGCATGCGCGCTGCTCGCGACGGTCGGCGTGCTGGCGGGGTCCGCGTCGGCCGAGCACCGGCATGACAGCCCCACCGCCGCGTGCGCCATGCCGGACGTGTCGACGCCGCGCGACCCAAGCAACCCGCTCGCGCTGGCGACTCCGCCGCCGGCCGGCGATCCGCTGACCGGCGCCCACTTCTTCGTCGACGGGCCGCGCCACGGCGACGCGGCCGGCGCGATCGCCTCCTCGCTCGGGCTCAACCCGATGAGCTTCTCCGACAGCTACTCGTGGAAGCAGTTCCAGGAGACCTACGAGCCGCGCTTCAACATGCCCGACCTGCTCCTGTCGAAGATCGCCGATCAGCCCGAGACGCAGGACATCAGCCTGTACGCGCAGGGGGGCGGCCCGGGCGCGATCAACGCGCAGACGCTGAAGATCATGTGCGACAACGCCGCGGCCGACCCGACGCCGGACACCGTGATGGCGCTCAGCACGTTCTTCATCTATCCGAACGGGCAGTTCTGTCCCGGCTACAAGCAGCTTCAGCGCTGGCAGCCGACGTTCAGGCGCGACGTCATGGAGATGGCCTCGGGCGTGAGCTGGCGGCGCGCGGTGATCTTCATCGAGATCGACTCGATCGGCACCTCGAGTTGCCTGCGCGGCAAGAGCCTGAAGCAGTGGCTGAAGGACCTGAAGTTCGAGGCCGACCAGTTCAGCATGCTGCCGCACGCGGTCGTGTACATGGAGGCCGGGTACTCGGACGCGCAGGGCCCGCTGTGGACGGCGAAGCGCCTGTGGCAGGCCGGCATCAACCAGATCGAGGGCTTCTACACCAACGACACCCACTTCGCCTGGTCGAGCAACGAGATCAAGTGGGCCGAGAAGGTCTCGAACGACGTCTTCCGCATGTCGCACGGCACCTACCGCGCGCACTTCGTGGTCAACACCGCGCAGAACGGGCAGGGGCCTGCGCTCAACCCGCACCCGGTCAAGCAGGGCATCGAGAACCTGTGCAACCCGCCCGGCCGCGGGCTCGGGCGGATGCCGACGGGCGATGTCGACCCCACCTTCGACGGCCTGACCTTCCCGTACCTCGACGGCTTCATGTGGACCGGCGTCCCGGGGCGCAGCCACAACAGCAACTGCCCGGGCGGCCCGTGGAAGCCGGCGGGCGTGTTCGATCCGCGCTTCGCCGCCGAGCTGGGCCAGAACGCCAACCAGCAGCTCGGCCCGGGCTACCCGAGCGAGCCGTACTAACGGGCGGGGCGTCGGCGTCGGCAGCTACGCCGTGAGCTGAAGCGACGGGATCGCCACCGGCCCCCCCGGCACGCCGCCGGCCGGGACCTTTCGCCCAGGTGCTCCCGCCGCCGGCGCCGACGGCCCGTCGAGCACCTCGCCGGTGACCGGCAGTCGCCGCACGAGCTCCTCGGCCAGCGCCAGCAGCTGCGCGTCGGCCTCCTCCGGACCACTCGGCTCGTCGACGCGCTGGCGCAGGAAGGCGTCGATCCGCGGGCGCAGGCCGATGGCCGCGTCGAGGATCGGATCGGTGCCCGGCTGGTAGGCGCCGATCGAGATCAGGTCCTCCTTCTCGCGGTAGGCGGCCAGCGCCGTGCGCAGCCGGGTTCCGGCCTCGCGCACTTCCGGCGTAACGATCTCGCCGATCAGCCGGGAGACGCTCTGGAGAACGTCGATCGCGGGGTAGTGGCCGGCGTGCGCGAGCGAGCGCGTGAGAACCACGTGGCCGTCGAGGATGGAGCGCACGGCGTCGGCGATCGGCTCGTTCATGTCGTCGCCGTCGACCAGCACGGTGTAGAGGCCAGTTATCGACCCGTGCGCGCTCGTGCCCGCCCGCTCCAGCAGCCGGGGCAGAAGCGCGAACACCGACGGCGTGTAGCCCCGGGTGGCCGGCGGCTCGCCGATGGCCAGCCCGACCTCGCGCTGGGCCATCGCGAAGCGCGTGACCGAGTCCATCATCAGCATCACGTCGCGTCCGTGGTCGCGGAAGTGCTCGGCGATCGCGGTGGCGGTGAACGCGGCGCGGATCCGTACCAGCGCCGGCTGATCCGAGGTCGCCACGACCACGACCGAATGCGAGATGGCGTCTCCCAGGTCGCGCTCGATGAACTCGCGCACCTCGCGCCCGCGCTCACCGACGAGGGCGATCACGTTCACCTGCGCAGATGTCGACCGCGCGATCATCCCCATGAGCGAGGACTTGCCGACGCCCGAGCCGGCGAAGATGCCCAGGCGCTGACCGCGGCCGCAGGGCACGAGCGTGTCGAGCGCGCGAACGCCGAGGCCGACGCGGTCCTCGATCCGGGGGCGGGTCATCGGGTCGGGCGGCGCGGCCGTCGTGCTGCGCCAGAAGACTCCCGAAGGCTCATCGAGCCCGTCAAGTGGATTGCCGAGTCCATCGATCACGCGACCCAGCAACGGCTGGCCGACCGCGACGCGGAACGGGCTGCCGGTCGGATGGACGCTCGTCCCGGGGCCGATCCCGTGCAGCTCGCCGAGTGGCATCAGCAGCGTGCGCCCGCCGCGGAAGCCGACCACCTCGGTTGGAACAGCGACCCCATCATTCCGGCCGTCGCCGACCATGCACACCTCGCCGATCTCGACCTGCACCCCGGTCGCCTCGATGATCAGCCCGATCAGGTCCGAGACCCGCCCGACGCGGCGCGACAGGTCGGCGCCCTGGAGCGCGTGGGCGGCGTGGGCCAGCTTAGGTCTCATCGGTCGTCATACCGCCGGCGATCGCGTCTGCGACCAGCTCTCGGGCGCGGCCGAGCTGAACGTCGATGCCGGCGTCGATGTCGCCGATGTCCGTGCGCGCCACGGCGCCGCCGCGGGCGACGCGCCGGTCGGCCTGGACGCCCAGGTGCTCGATCCCGCCGAGCTCGGACTGCAGGTGCTCGACGCATTCGCTGACGAGCTCCAAATCGTCGGGGTTGACCACGAGCGTCACGTGCCGGCGCTCGGTGAGGTGGCGAAGGGCGTTGCGGGCCACGTCGATCACGCGCTCGGGCTGCACCGAGAGTACGCCGGCGAGGATCTGCTCGGTCAGGCGAAGTGCCATTTCGACCGCGTCCTGCTCGAGCTCGGACACGAGCTGCTCGCGCGTCTGCTCGACCGCCTGCAGCGACGCCCCGAGCGCGGCGAGCGCGGGCTGCGCATCGGTGCGGGCGGCGGCCAGGCCGGCGGCGCGGCCCTCGGCCTCGCCGGCAGCCCACGCCTGGGCGCGGATCTGCTCGGCCTCGGCGCGGACCGCGGAGAGGACGTCGGCGATGCCGTCGCTCGTCCCCGCCGGCGGCGCGTCGAGCTGGCGGAAGGCGTAGGTCGCGACAAGCGGCTCAGACAACTGCGTCTTCCTCGCCGCGCGAGAGCACCAGGGCGCCCGCCTCCTCGAGCTTGCGTACGATCGCGACGATCCGGCCCTGCGCCTCCTCGACCACGCGCTTGCGCTGCGGCGGCTGGTAGGCCATCTCCTCGACGAGCATCGTCGCGCCGCGCTCGGACATGTTCGACAGGATCCGCTCCTTGACGTCGTCGTTGACGCCGCGCAGGGCCAGCGCCAGGTCCTTCTGGTCGGCCTCGCGGAGGACAAGCTGAATCGAGCGATCGTCGAGCTTGACGACGTCCTCGAACACGAACAGCAGGCGGCGCACCTCCGAGGCGAGCTCCTCGTCCGACTCGGTCAGCGCGTCGAGGACGTTGCGCTCGGTGGAGCGATCCGCGTGGTTGAGGATCTCGGCCAGTGACTTGATCCCGCCGGCGGCGCGCACGTATTCCTGCTGGACGATGCTGTCGAGCTTCTTGCGCATCACGGCCTCGACCTGCTTGACCACGTCGGGGCTGGTCTCGCCCATGCGCGCGATCCGCAGCGCGATCTCGGCCTGCTCTCCCGAGGGCAGGTGTGAGAGCACCTGCGAGGCGAGCGAGGTGTGGAGGTTGGCGACGACGAGCGCGACCGTCTGGGGCGACTCGTTGCGCAGGAAGGTGACGAGCTGCTCGGCCGGGGTGCGCCGGAGGAACTCGAACGGCCGCATCTCGATCACGCTGGACAGGCGGCCGATGATCTCGAGCGCCCGCTCGGGCCCGAGCGCCCGCTCGAGCACCTCGCGCGCGTAGTCAACGCCGCCGGACATCAGCGAGTCGAATGCCTCGATGGTGGCCGCGAACTCCTCGAGCACGCTGCCGGTGGTGAGCGGGTCGACCCGTTGGAGCTTGGCCATCTCCAGCGACAGGGTCTCGATCTCTTCGTCGCGCAGGTGCTTGAACACCTGCGCGGCCTTGTCCGGTCCGAGCGACACCAGCAGCACGGCGGCCTTCTTGCGCCCCTTGAGCTCGGGGCGCCGCGCCTTTGCGGGAGGTGCCGCTGCGGCCGCGGCGGCGGGGACGTTGGGAGTGGCCTGTTCGAGCTCGGCTGCCATCTCTCGCGTTCCCGCGCTCAGTCTTCGCTCATCCAGGCCCGGACTTGCTGGGCGACGCGATCAGGATCGCGCTCGACCAGCTCCTCGACCTGGCGCTTGGGGACGTTGACCGGGGAGCGCAGCCGTTTGACCTCGGTGGGCGGCTCGTCGCCACCGGAGGCGAGCGCGGCCAGCGGGCGCGGCGTGGCCAGCTCCCGCAGCCAGGTCGGCTGGCCCTCGAACGTCTCGCGTTCGCGCCGCTTGAGGCTGCGGCGCACGAGGAACAGGAAGATCAGCGAGCCGAGCCCGATAACCGCGTACTTGGCGTAGCCGATCATGTTGCTCGCGGCGGCCGGCGTGGCGGCGGGGGTGGCGGTCTTCGTGAACGCGATCTGCGAGACCGACAGGCTGTCGCCGCGCTTGGTGTTCAGGCCGACCGCGCCGGCCACCGCGTCGCGGATCGCCGGAAGCTCCGACGCCGGTACCGACTTGTCGACCAGCACCGACACCGTCTGGTTGTTGATCGTGCCGGGCGCGATCGTCGAGTTGGTGATCGTCTTGTCGACGCCGTAGGTGGTGTTGTTGGACGTGTTCTTGTAGTTGGAGTTGCCGCTGCTGCCGGTGGTGCCGGCGTAGGCCGGGATCGTCCCGGTGGTGCCGCCCGTGGTGCCGCTGCCACCGGTGAGCGTCTCGCTCGACGTCTGCGAGGTCAGCGGCACGCCCTTCTTGCCGTAGGTCAGGCTTTGCTGCGTGGACTGGTTGGTGTCGAGGTTGCCGTTGACCACGACCTGCGCCTTGCCCGGGCCGAGCGTCTGGGCCAGCATCGCGTCGACCTGTGAGGTCATCGTCGAGTCGTACTGCTGGTCGGCCGACTGCGCCGCGGGGAGCCCGCCGCCGGTGCCGCCGTTGTTGCCCGAGCCCGGCCACAGCAGCGCGCCGCTCGAGTCGGTGATCGTCACCTTGCCGGTCGACAGGCCCTGGACGCTCGAGGCGACCAGGTTGGCGATGCCCTGGATCGAGCTCGAGCTGAGCGAGCCGTTGTCGTCGAGCAGCACGGAGGCGCTCGACGCCTGACTGTTGTCGCCGAACAGCTCGTCCTGCTGGTTGGGCAGCACGAGGTTGACGGTGGCGGAGTCGACGCCCTGGATCTGCTCGATCGTCTGGTCGAGCTGACCCTCGAGGGCGCGCTGGTAGGTCACCTGCTGCTGGAAGTCGGAGGCGCCGAGCTGCGAGCTGTTGAGCAGCTCGAAGCCGGGCTGCTCTGAGCCGATCCCGAGCAGTCCGGCGGTGGCGAGCGCGATCCGCGCCTCGCTGACCTGGCCGGATGTCACCTCGAGCGTCGTGCCGCCGTCCTGGATCTGATAGCCGATGCCCTTGGCGTCGAGCGCAGAGGTGATCTTGCCGGTCTGGGCGGGATCGAGCCCGGTCTCGAGCGTCGTGTAGCTGGGCTGGGAGGCGAAGTTCATGATCAGCACCAGGAACACGATTGCGGCCGCGACCGAGCCGCCGACCATGGCCCAACCCTTGGGCGAGAGCTTTGAGGCGAACTGACGGATGTCCATTTAGACGAGGGTGGGGTTCGAGGGAGCGCGCGGGGGTCCGGCTCGGGCTACATCTGGGTCTGGAAGACCTGGGTGACGGCGTCGGCGAGCTTGGTCCGAATCTGCGAGGCCAGGTCCATGTACAGCGAGGCGTTCTCGACCGAGGTGATCGCCTGGGTCGGGTCGGTGGTCTGGCCGGTGGCGAGCTGCTCCGCGGCGTTCGACGCGTTGACCTGCGTCTGGTCGAGCGAGTTGATCGCGCTGGTCAGCGCGTCGCCGAAGCTGCCACTTGAGCCGCCGGCGGCGCCCGTGCCGGTCGTGGCGCCCTGGTCGAGCGAGCCGATCGAGCCCACGCTCCACTCACTCGAGCCGAGTGGCCCGATGGCTCCTGAGATCGCCGGAATCATTTGAGCAGATCCAGGGTCTTCTCGAGCATGTCTTTGGCGGTGCTCATCGCCGTGACGTCCGATTCATAGGAGCGAGACTCGTCGATCATGTCGACCATCTCGTTCACCGGGTTCACGTTCGGCATCTTCGCGTAGCCCTGCGCGTCGGCGCCCGGGCTGCCGGGGTCGTAGACCTCCTGGTCGGGCGTGGAGCTTGAGACGATTCCGGTCACCTCGACGCCGCCGGCCGGAACCGAGTTGCTGCTGGTTCCCATCGCGCCGGACAGCATCTGGCTGAAGCTGTTCGAGCCACCGACCGTCTGGAGCTGTACCTCCTGCTCCTGGTAGGGCTGGCCGCCCGGGCCCTGGGTGGTGTCGGCGTTGGCCAGGTTCTCGGAGGTCACGTCCATGCGCACGCGCTCGGCGGTGAGGCCGCTGGCGGCGACGCTGATCGCGTCGAAGAAGCTCATCGGTGACCTCCGGCCGAAGTCATTGCCCGATTCGCGAGCGAGAATCGAGCATGGCAAGGACGCAGGGGCGACGGCGTAGCAGCGCTACGCCGAGCTCCGAGGACGCAGCCAGGCGAAGATTCGCAGCCGCGAAGCGGGTGAGGACTGAGGGTGGGGGTCACCATTAGCTCTGCCCGATCCCCATCGCGCTCTCGAGGATCGACTCCCGCTGGGCGGCGATCTGGGTCAGGGTCTCGTAGAGCAGGCCGTTCTCTGACAGCGCGGCTTCCTGCTGCTCGGGGCTGACCCCGTTGCCGTCGGCGCCGGTCGATGCCTGGATGGTGTAGGGCTGGTAGGTGACGCTGCTCGGGGACTGGCCTGCCTGGATGGCCTGCTGCAGCGTGGACTGGAAGTTCACGTCCTGGGCCTGGTAGCCCGGAGTGTCAACGTTGGCGAGGTTCTGGGTGAGCAGCGTGTTGCGCAGTTCGGCGCCGCTCATCGCGGACTCGAGCGTTTGCTGGGTGGCGTCAAGCAGGGACATGGGTGAAGAACCTGGATGGTCTGCCCTCCCTGGGCTTGGCTACGACCCGATCCATCGAGTCTTCCCATGAATCGGCGGCCCGGGTGAATCCTTTAGAGGCTCGGTCCGGGCCCCTGCAAAACGTCCCAAACGCCTCTCGGACGGTCGAGTTTGGCGATATAAGCATCGGGTCGATGCTTATTTTGGGGTCGGTCGCTCCGGTCGAGCGACTTTGCTGCGTTTTGCAGGGCGGCGACGGCGAGGGTGGCGACGGCCGGGGTGGCGACGGCCGGGGTGGCGACGGCCGAGACGCGTCGCGCCGGGCGGGACCACTGAGGTCCGCACCCGGCGCGGGGCCTGGATCGAAAGCCTGGCGAAAGCCTGGGGGCTAGAGCAGCGTGAACTGCGAGACGAGCCGCTCGAGCGCTTCGGCCGTCCTGGCCAGCTCGGTCGCCGAGGAGGCGATCTGCTGGGTGGAGGCACTCGTCTGCTGAGTCGAGGCGCTCACCTGCTCCGAGGACGCGCTCGACTGCTCGGCGACGGCTGCCACCGAGGTCATGCTGTCCTGGACCCGGTTGCCGGCACTGGCGATCTCCTGGATCGAGCCGGCGATCCGCTCGACGCGGTCGCCGACATCCTTGACCGCCTCGGAGATGCGGGCGAACGCCTCGCGCGCCTGCTCGACCGTCGCGGCGCCGTCCTCGGTCTGGCGGGCGCCGTCCTCGACGACCTCGACGACCCTGCGGGTCTCGTGCTGGATCTCCTCGATCAACGTGGCGATCGAAGAGGCGGCGGACTGCGACTCCTCGGCCAGCTTGCGGACCTCCTCGGCCACGACCGCGAAGCCGCGGCCCTGCTCGCCGACCCGGGCGGCCTCGATCGCAGCGTTGAGCGCCAGCAGGTTGGTCTGCTCGGCGATGCCGGTGATCGTGTCGACGATCTCCCCGATCTGCTCGCTCTTGGCGTCCAGCGAGCGAATCGCGCTCGAAGCCTGTGCGCTCGAGGTGCGCACGGCGTGCATCGCCTCGGTGGCCTGGGAGACCGCTTGCGCGCCCTCCTCGGCCAGGATGCGCGCCTGAGTGGCGGCGTCGGCGGTCTGCTGCGCGCCGTCGGCCGAGGCCTGCGACGCGAGCGCGACCTCGTCGGTCAGGATCTTCGCTTCGGCGATCGAACGGACCTGGTCCTCGGCGCCGGCGGCCACCGAGCTGACCGCCTGGGCGATCTCGCCGACCGCCCGGCCGGCCTCCTCGGACGTGTTGGCCATCTGCTGAGAGGACAGCGACAGCTGCTCGGCGTTGCCGGCGATGTTGCGCAGCATGCCCGCGACCTTCTCCCGCGTGTGGTTGTAGGCGACGACGCTGCTCTGGGTCTTCTCGACCATGCTGTTGAAGGTGCGGGTCAGCTCGCCGACCTCGTCCTGGCGGGCCGTGGGGATGATCGGGATGTTGGGATGGACCTGACGGGTCAGATCGCCCTGGGCGATTGCCTCGAGGCCTGACTTGAGCTCGGCCAGCGCCCGGCTGTCGAGGTCGCCGATCCCGCCCAGGAGCGCATTGATGCGACGGCTGAAATCACCCGCGATAGCGACAGCGATCACCACGGCCACGGCCAGCGCGACGATCGCGATGGCCACCATCAACGTCTTGGAGCCACCCGACCATCCGACCACGACGGCGGCCAGGAACAGGAGGCTGACGCCCATGAAGCCGCCGATCAGCTGACGGCGAACGGATGAGAACAGGAGCGACACGGTATGGGTCCTTTCGGGGGCTACTGGGTGGGGCTGATTGGTTTCGCCGGCGGCACCTGGCGGCGGCGCCTTAGGCGGCCTGGACGGCGACCGGCATCGGTGCCCAGCCGGCGATCTGGATGCCGCGATCCTGCGTCAAGTCGATGTCGACGGGCGATCCTCCGCCGCCCATCACCCGCACGACCGGGCGGTCGACTTGGTACTCCGGGACGCTGACCACGATCGCGCGGCGGCCGTCGACGAGCTCCACCTCGATGCCGGGCGGGAACGGAGCCACCCGACGGGCGAACACCTCGCAGATCACAGGATCGAAGTGGGTTCCGGCGCCGGCGAGGATGGTCTGCACGCCGACGTGGGCGGGCTTGGCCGGCGCGTACGGTCGCTCAGAGGTGATCGCGTCGTAGGTGTCGGCGACCGCGGCGATGCGGGCCATCTCGTGGACCTCGCCGCCGCTCTTGCCCTCGGGATAGCCGCTGCCGTCCCAGCGCTCGTGGTGGCGGAGCACGCAGGCCTGCACGAGCGGGCACCACGCGCCGGTGTCGCGGATCAGCTTGACGCCGGCCTTGGGGTGGGACTTGACGATCTCCCACTCCTCCTCCGAGAGCTTGCCGCGCTTGTTCAGGATCGCCTCGGGGACCGCCAGCTTGCCGACGTCGGACAGCAGCAGGCCCATGCCGAGCCGGAACAGGCGTTCCTCCTGGCGGTCGTCGTGGCGCTCGCCCTTGTAGTCGAGCCAGCCATGCTCGATGATCATCCGCCGGCCGATCAGCAGGCCGAGCGCGGTGACGTCGATCGAGTGCTGGATGCTGTAGGCGGCGGCTCCGCACAGATCCGCCAGGACAAGCGCCTTGCCGTCGGACTCCTCGATCTCTTGCAGGATCCCGTCGACGACGTCGCTCAGCTTGTCGGTGGCCTTGGGGTCGAGCGTCCGGCCCGCGACGACGGCTTGTCTGGCCTCTTGGTGGAGGGCGAGGAGCGCGTGGGTGGCCAGCGCCCGGGTCCGTCCGGTGATCACCGGCTCGGCCGTAATCCCATGGCTGTAGAAGTCCTCGACCCACACGGCCTGGATGCCGGCGCGGTTCAGGTGCTCGACGAACCGATCGGTCAGGGTCACCCCGGCGCGGAGCAGCGGGGCGGCATCGCGACCGGTGAAGATGTCACGCGCCAGCCTGGCATCGGGGGGAAGATCGGCGATCGGGACGAGCCGCATGCCCTGCAAATCGGCGGCTTTGACCGAATCTTTAGTTCACCCTCGCGAGCTATGCCGTGGCCCGCACGTGGGGTCGCGACTCGCGCGGGGGGGCGTATCCGCGGGCCGCGCGGCCGACGCGCGCCACGTAGGCGAGCTCGAGCAGGAGCGCTTCGCGATAGCGCAGGATCTCGATCTCGACGCGCTTGCTCATCAGCGCAGCGCGCTGAAGCGCGGCGCGCGCGCCGGCGGGCGGGACGTCGGGGAGGGTCGCGATGAGCGCGGCCCGCTCGGACTGGAGCTGCGCCACTTCGCGGAAGCGGCCCTCGCCGACGAGCTCGAGCTCGCGCTCGACGCTCCGGGCGAGCATCTCGTATGGGGCCGCCTCGGAACCGCTCATGCGTTCGCGATGGTCGCGAACGCCTCGCGGAGATCGCCGAGGAGCCCGCTGACCTGATCGAGCATGGCCGGGTCGCGGTCGAAGCGTGATTGGCGCAGACGCCGCAAGCAGAACACGTAGATCGACTCGAGGTTCTGGGCGATCTCGCCCTGCTCGAAGTCGAGGGCGTCGCGCAGGTGTTGGATGATGTCCTCCGCCCGGCGCAGCTTGTTGTTCGTGAGCTCGACCTGCCCGTCTCGCATCGCTACGCCCGCCTGGAAGAGGAACTTCCGCGCGCCGTCATACAGCATCACGACGAGCAACCCGGGGGACGCACTGAGCACGGCGCTCTCGCGATAGGCGTTGGGGGTGGCGACGGATGGGGACATTCGGGTCGGGTCTCCTAGAGCGTGAATTGCGATACGAGTCTCTGAAGATGCTCGGCAGTGTCGGCGAGCTCTTGAGCGGAGGCGGCGATCTCCTGTGTCGAGGCGCTCGTCTGCTGCGTCGAGGCCGACACCTGCTCGGCCGAGGCGGATGACTGCTCGGCCACCTGGAGCACCTCGTCCACGCTCTGCTGCACCTGCGTGCCGGAGGTCACGAACGACTGAAGTGAGGCCGCGATGCGCTCCACGCGGTCGGTCATGTCCTGGATGCTCGAGTCGATCCGCAGGAACGACGTCCGCGCCTGCTCTACGGTTTGCACGCTCTTATCGGTCTGGCGCGACCCGTCGTTGACGACCCGCACCGCCGTTCCGGTGGCGGTCTGGATCTGCTCGATTAGCGCGCCGATCGATGCCGCCGCGGTCTGCGACTCCTCGGCCAGCTTGCGGACCTCTTCGGCCACGACGGCGAAGCCGCGACCCTGTTCGCCGGCACGGGCGGCCTCGATCGCTGCGTTGAGCGCGAGCAGGTTGGTCTGCTCGGCGATCGCGGTGATCGTGTCAACGATGCCGCCGATCTGGTCGCTCATCGCGCCGAGCTCGGAGATCTTCTGGGCGATTTCGGTCGACGATCCCTGCACGGCGCGGATCGCCTCGGTGGCGTGCGCCATCGCGGACGCGCCCTCCTCGGCCAGCTCGCGCGCCTCGCGTGCGGCGTACGCGGTCTGCTCCGCTTCGTGCGCCGAGTCCTGGGCCGTCGTGGCGACGTCGGCGGTCACGCTGCGGACGCGTTCGAGCGCGCGCACCTGGGCTTCGGCGCCCTGGGCCACCGACCCGATCGCATCGGCGATCTCGCCGACCGCCATCCCCGCCTGCTTACCGCTCTGCGCCAGCTCCCCGGATGCCGACCCGACCCTCTCGGAGCCGTGGGCGATGTCCCCGACGATCGTCGCGACTCGGGCGCGCATGTCGGAGAACGCCCGCCCCAGCGCGTCGCGCTCGGAACGGGGCGCGACGTCCACGGCCAGGTTCCCGGCGGCGATCTGGCCCGCCGCGTCCACCATGTGGGACAGGTAGTCGACCGAGCTCTTGAACGCGCGGGCCAAGCGGCCGATCTCGTCGTTGCCCGAGGCGTCCACCTCGACGTCGACCTCGCCGCCGGCGATCCGCTCCGCCGCTTCCGTCATTCGCGCCAGCGGCTGCGTGATCGACCGGACCAGCCACCAGGTGATCAGCACCACGATGATCAGCCCGAGGATTCCGATCACCGAAAGCAGGCTGATCGAGGAGCTCACGTTCTGGCTCACCGAGCGGGTGATCGCCGCGGCCTGCTTCGTCACGGCCGCGCCCAGCGTGTTGAAGTCCGTCTGCGTCTTGTTCGAGATGTTGACGTTGCCTACCGTCATCACCTGGACCGTCTTCTCGGCCTCTCCGCGCTGCCCGTCGGCGCCGACCTGCTGGGTGAACCCGTTGTAGGTCGCAAGGTCGGAGCGGAGCGTCCTCACGTCGGCGCGGACCTCAGCGGTCGGAGCGTGGGCAGCCAGCCAGACGAGGTCGGAGTTCGCTTGCTGGTAGCCCTGCAGGACCTGCTGCCAGGTGGTGTCCTCGAGCGCGTGCTGGCTCGGCTCGTTCAGCGCGATCAGCGCCGCGTACATGTTGGACTGGTCGTCGTCCGTCAGCCAGCCCTCGTAGGCGCTCCGCTCGGTGCTGAAGAGCGTGAACGTCGACTGCGACTGCTTCGACTTCGACTGGGCGGTGAACAGCCCGTTGACGGCGACGCCGATGCACACGAGCGACACCGCGGCCAATGCCGCCACGAGGCCGAAGAGCTTGCCGCGGATGCCGACGAACGAAAGCTTGTGGAGGGAGGCGGAGGCGTTCATGGCCGCGTATTCGGCAGGCGCCGGGCGTGCCTGAGCTCGCGCGGCGGCCGCGGTCAGAATTCGGGCCGTCAGCCCACGAGCGAGGAGAGCTGGCTGGTCAGCCAGCTGCTCGTCGACTGGCTCTGCGACAGCGCCGACTCCATGTCCGCGAACTCCGTCACGAGTTGCTGCTGCTTCTCGGAGTTGGCGTTGTTCATGTTGTCGATCTGGGTCGCGTAGTAATTGATCTGGGAGTCGTTGCCCTGAATCCGCGTGGTGATGTCGCCGCCGGGTGCCGCCTCGTTGTTGACCAGGTCCGAGAACTGAATCGACCAGCTCGTGAGCAGGCTCTGGACACCGTTCGGGTTGCTCTGCAGCGCGCTCGTCAGCGTGCTGGTATCGAGCGTCAGGTCGCCGTTCAGGGCGCTCTGCGAGACCGCGCCGCTGCCGGTGGTCGCCCCGGTGCTGACGCCGATGTCGATCATGTTGTCATCGCCGCTGGAGAGGTCGCTGAGGGTCGAGTCCATCATCTCGCGCATGTTGGCCAGCAACTGGGTGAGGTCGGCGTCGCCGTAGAGCGTGCCCTGGGCCGGGTCCGAGCTCGACGGCGCCTGGGAGAGCTGCGTCTGGATCAGCGAGACCGCCGAGTTGTAATCGGTGATGAACTGCTGCACGGCTGTCTGCACGCTCGAGCTGTCGACCGTGGGCGAGCCCACGTCGACGGTCACCGGGGTGGAACCGGTCAGGCCGTTCAGGCTGAGCGTGATGCCGGGAATCGTCTGCGTCGCACCCTGGCCCTGAGTCGGCTGGGTCGTGCCGCCCAGCGAGGCGCCGCTGATCGTGTTCGAGGACGAATACTGGACCTGGCTCTCACCGTTGATCGTGTACGCGGCATCCGTCCCCGCGATGTCGTCACCGGTGTCGGTCAGCGCGCCGGCGGTATCGGACACGTTGATGTAGCCGCTCGCTCCAGGCGCCCCGGTCTGGCGGCTCGAGAGGACGATTTGGGCCGGCCCTCCGTTTGAAGACTCCTGGGTGACGGTCGCCCATACGTCGAGATTGGAGTTGGAGTTGACGGCGCTGACCAGCGAATCGGCCGACTCGCCGGCGGCCACCGAGAGCTGCTGGCCGTCGATCGTCACCGTGTCGGCGGACGTCGGGCTGGTGTAGGAGAACGTGCGCTGGGAGGCGCTCGCCAGCGCCTGAACCTCGACCTGATAGGCGCCGACCACAGCGCCGGCGCTGCCCGTGGCCGTGGCGCCGACAATCGTCGAGTCGGTCGAGGTGACCGTCTGGGTGGGCGTGAACAGCGACGCGTTGCCGAGCGCCTGGGCGTCGTTGGCGACGGTCTCGAGCGCGTTCTGGATGTCCGTGAGCTCGGTGTTCTGCGTCGTCAGCGCGGTCTGCTGATTGGTGACGTTGGTCACCTGCTGCTGGTCGGCGGCCATCAGGGCCTGCACGATGGCGTTGGTGTCAAGACCGGAGGCAAGCCCCGTCACCTGCATCGGCGCGGTGCCTCCGAGCGACGTCAACTGGTCGCCTGTGGAGTACTGGCTGGAGCTGGCGGCCGAGGTGCTGGAGCTGACTGATTGCGTGGACATCGTTCCTCCGGTAGTCGGTCGGGCGCCGGTTGGGGTTTACCGCGTCACTGCTAGTTGGACGGAAGCGGCTCGCCGGACGCGACGTCGAGCGCCGTGCTCGCCGGAACCGTGAACAACAGGTTTCCGTGCACGTCGTGGACCTCGACGCTCACCTTGCCGGTGGCCTCGTTGACCTTGAAGCGCAGCTCGCTACCGCTGGCCTGGAGATTGTGGTAGGCCTGGTTGGCGACTCCCATCGCGTCCTGCACCTCCTGTGGAGGGCTCGCCGGGATGGTGTCCACGGTGACCGTATCCCCGGACCCAGTCGTCTGGACGGGCCCAGGGGCCGAGGAGCGGGTCGTTTGCGTGGACGCGGGGGCGGGCGTCCGGCCCACCGAACCGATATCAAAGCTCATTGCATTCCTCCTTGGATGCGGCGGTTCCTACCTTGGAAAGCGGGATCCGTTCCCGTTCAGGTGGGGTAATCGAGCGCACCGGGAAGAACTTGAGGGGCTTCTCATCCTTATGTTTAGTCGCGCATCACCGCCGGCTCGGGCTCGTTGGCGGTCGAGCAGCGGGCGAGGAGCTCTCGCGCGGCCGCGTTGGCGGGGTCGTGGCGCAGGGCCTCGTCGGCGAACACGGCGGCGTTCCCGAGCTCACCGTGAGCCGCCGCGACGCGCGCCAGACCTAGGAGCGCGCGGGCGTCGGGACGGGACTCGCACACCGCCATCCACTCCTTCGCCGCCGAGGCGAGGAAGCCGTGCGCGAGGTACATCGAGGCAAGCAGCTCGCGCTGCTCGCGGGTGGGAAGGGCCGAGCGCTCGAGCAGCACGGTCAGCTTCTCGAACGCCTCGAAGTCGTGCGCGCGCAGCAGTGTCTCGAGGATCACGCCGAGCAGCGGCGTGGCCGCGACCGTCAGGCTGCGGGGCTCCTCGGCCCCGCCGGCGAGCTCGAGCCAGGCGGCGAACACCTCGAGCTGAGGTTGCGAGACGCCGGCCCGGGCGGCCCGGAGGGTGACGCTCCTCGCTGCCTCGAGATCACCGGCGGCGATACGCCCCCACAGCTCGATGCGGCGGGCCAGACCAGCGAACGCGTCGTCCTCGGGGACCGCCACGGCCTCCTCGGCGGCCTTGGCGTAGCGGCCCTGGTTCAGCAAGGACTCGGCCAACTGGGTGCGGACCTGGGAGCTGTGCGGGCGGGCGGTGAGGACGGCTCGGTACTGCCGCTCGGCGGCGGCCATCATCCCGTGTGCGTACAGCACGCTGGCCAGCGCGAACCGGGCCGCCGCGGTCGTGTCGGGGATGCGGGCCTCGATCTCCGCCGCCACGGTCTCGCCGTCCGCGCCGCCGCGCAGCAGCACGGTCGCGTATGGCGCCACGACACCGATGAAGCTCGGATGCTCGGCCAGGCACCACTCGAGCAGCTCGCGCGCGGGCTCGAGCTCGCCGCCCCTGAGGTGCAGCTCGGCCAGCGCGATCCGCGGCAGGTAGCTACCGCCCCCCACGGCCCCGCCGTACCGGCTGGGGGCGTCGCCCATCTCGATGCACTGCCGCCAGTAGCCGATCGCCTGGTCCTTCCGTCCCAGGGCAACCGCTGCCTGCGCCTGTGCGAACACCAGGTCGGTGAAGCCCGGGAAGCGTTGCAGGCCGTCCTGGGCTCGCGCGATCGACTCCTCGTGGCGGCCGCTGCAGTGCAGTGAGTTGACGATCCGCTGGACGAGCGCCGGGACGTAGTCATGAGCCTCCTCGCCGTGGGCCTCGACCAGGCTCCAGGCGCGCTCGAGCTCCTTCAGCGCGGCGACGTGGTCGCCAACGACGGAGTACTCGGTGCCGAGGTTGAAGTGCAGGAAGGCGGACGGCGCGCCCTCAGCCCGCTGAGCGAGCAGCAGCTCGATGTTGCGCCGCGACTTCTCCTTGGCGTCCCGAACGGCGCCGAGATAGCCGTAGTGGTCGATCCGGACCGAGCTGTGCTCGATCCGGCCGGCGGCGAAGGTGGGGAGGTGGTGGGCGATCTGCTCGTGCAGACGACCCTCGAAGCGGTAGTGCGAACGGTTGCGGAACACGCGCAAGGCGCTGTTGGTGATCGCGGCGCCGTCGCCGAGCTGGCCGGTGTAGCTCGTCTCGACGAGGTAGAAGGCCTCGCGCCAGACTCTTCCGGTGAGCGCCTTGAGGCGGTTCATGTCCTCGCCGACGAGTACCTCGTCGGCATCTAGGTAGATGATCCAGTCGCCGGTGGCGGCCTCGAAGGAGGCGTTGCGCGCGTCCGAGAACGATCCCGTCCACTCGCGCTCGATGATCCTCGCTCCGAACTGGCGGGCGATTTCGATCGTGCGGTCCTTCGAGCCGGTGTCCACGATCACGATCTCGTCCACGGCGGGCGCCGCCGCCGCCAGGCAGCGGGCGAGCATCTCCTCCTCGTCGCGGACGATCATGCACAGGCTAAGAGTCAGGCCGGTGGCGGGACGCGCCTTCTTGGCGACGGTCCGCGCGCGCGAGGCCAGGCCCGGCACCGCGGCGTGCAGCGGGCCCCGCGGACCGGCACCCCGGGCGCGCTCGCGCCGGCGCCGGCCGAGCTCCGAGAGGTTGCTTTTCAGGTGCGGAAGGCCCGGGTCGAGCCGCTGCGTAGCCTTGAAGATGTCGTGCGCCGCGTCGAGGCTCCAGAGCTCGTACAGGGCGACACCGGCGTAGTTGAGCACTACGGGCTCCCGGGGCTCCTCCTCGAGCGCGTCGAGGGCCGCCTTCGCCACCGCGACGAACAGCTGCGTCGCCTGTGTGGCCGAGGTCGTCTTCCCCGCCGCCTGGAGCCCCTCCTCGATCAGCGTGACCCGCGCGTGATATACGGCCTGGGGGTCCTTGTGTTCAGCCGCTTTTTCGAACAGGGCGTGATAGCGGTCGCGCTGGTTGCCGGCCAGGTGGACGCGCGCCTGCGCGGCCAGATTCGCGGCGAACGCGGCGCCGCTCTCGAGCAGCGGGAACGGATCACCGGCAGCGCCGGTGGTCTCAGAGGTGGACAGGGATGTGCCGGTAAGGCGTAGGGCCATTCGAGGGAACCACCTTCCGAGGAGAAGGCTCTCGGGTTGATCGGCAGTCCGGAGGCCGACTTGAGCCGTGGACCCAGGCTTAGTGACGTCGGCCGGCGGCGCCGGCGTCGAGCCGGTAGGCCCAGGCCAGCGTCTCCGCCACCGCGGTCCACAACGCCGGCGGCACCTCGTCGCCCAGGTCCAGGGCGGCGAGCGCCTGCGCCAGCGCCGGATCATGGCGGACGGGCACGCCCGCCTCGCGCGCGGCCGCGAGGATGCGGTCGGCGACGAGGCCGGCGCCGGTGGCGAGGACCTCCGGGGCGTGCCGGCCCTGCTCGTAGCGGAGCGCGGTGGCGCGCCGGCGGGGTGGCTGGTCGGACTCAGGCATAGACATCGAGCGGTTCGCGGCGGGCACCGATGTCGACCGCCACCGGCCGGCCGAGCGCGTCGGCCAGGGCAGCCTGAAGGTCCCCGGCGGCGTCGAGCGCGCGCTCGTGGGCATCGCCGGCGGCGAACGTCGCGGTGAGGCGCAGCGACTCCGAGTCGAGGTCGAAGCGCAGGTCGATCGGGCCGAGCGCCGGGGCGGCGTAGCGCAAGGACAAGGTGTGGCGGCCGGAGCCCTGTTGGCCGCCGGCGGTGTCTGAATTCGCGTCGCGCTCGGTGATGTGGAGGGCGCCCCCGCCGGGCAGGGTGGCTGGCGCTGACGCACCCGCCGCCGCGGCGCTCGGATCCGACATGCTCAGCTCGACCCGATCGGGGCTGACGTGCCGGACCGTCAAGCGGAGGTCCTGCCCGGGCTGGACCTCCTTGGGCAGCTCGGCCTCGAGGGTCGTCCCGGCGATGTTCAAGGACCCGCGCCCCGACCCGTCAGCCGAGACCACTCGGGCCATCAGCACGCGGCCCGGGGCGATCTTCAGCTCGGTGCCGAGCACGGCCTTGATCAGACGAACGTCCACGGCGATTGGATCCATGCCTCAAGGATCATCCCGGACGGGCGACTAACGAGGGACGATGGATGCCGGCCTCTACATCGCAGCGTCGGGGATGCTCGCCCAACAGGTTCGAGAGGATCAGCTCGCGAACGACCTGTCGAACGCCTCTACCCCGGGCTACAAGAGCGATGCCTCGGTCCAGTCGTCCTTCGGCTCGCTGCTGCTGGCCAACACCGCCACCGGCCAGCCGATCGGGGCGCTCAACACCGGAGTCCAGCTCGGCTCACCGGTGACCAACCTGACGCCGCAGTCGCTGTACTCGACCGGGCAGCCGCTCGACTTCGGCATTGCCGGCGAGGGCTTCTTCGCCGTCCGCACCGCGCAGGGCGTGCAGTACACCCGCGACGGGCAGTTCGAGGAGAACGCGCAGGGCCTGCTCACCGACTCCCAGGGCGACCCGGTGCTCTCCCAGAACGGCGCGACGATCACGGTCAGCGCCCAGGGGACGGTGTCGGCGTCCTCGCTCGGCGTGTTCAACCTGACGAACGTCACCAAGCAGGGCAACAACCTTTACACCGGCACTCTTGGCGGCCGCGGCACCGGGACGGTCAAGTCGGGCGAGCTCGAGAACTCGGCCGTCGACCCGACGACCACCATGGTCAACATGATCTCCTCGCTGCAGACCTACCAGGCCGGCGAGAACGCGATCCAGGCGATCGACTCAACCATGCAGGAGAGCGCCTCGTCCGTCGGGTCGCTCGGAGGCTAGTCAAGTGGGAGGCAACTAGATGCTCGAGGGTCTCTACTCTGCCGCGTCGGGCATGGAAGCCCAGCAGCAGCAGTTCGACGCGATTTCAAACGACATCGCCAACGTCGACACGCCGGGCTACCAGTCCACGATCGTGGGCTTCCATGACCTGCTCTACACCAACGGCGAATACGGCTCGAACGTCCCGACCGGCGGCGGCGCCGAGGCCCAGGTGGTCGGCTACGACCAGACCGAGGGCGCCATCCAGCAGACCGGTGAGCCGCTCAACGTCGCCATCAACGGCTCGGGGTACCTCGAGGTCCGTCGGCAGGACGGCACGATCGGCCTCACTCGCGACGGCGCGATGCAGCTGAACGCCAACCGTCAGCTCACGACCCAGA
>Ga0187769_10000148_pt1 | contig 37642 bp, 37 predicted proteins | sample 0116_SJ02_MP02_1_FD_133140 | JGI IMG/M metagenome (GOLD analysis project Ga0187769, IMG submission 133140) | Tropical peat soil microbial communities from peatlands in Department of Meta, Colombia - 0116_SJ02_MP02_10_MG | ecosystem: Environmental > Terrestrial > Soil > Wetlands > Peat | place...
GGATTTTTGTCCTCCGACCCATTGCGCGCGGTAGATTCGCACCCGCTGCTGGTCCGATTGGTGGCGCCTCTGGTTTGCGTCAAATCCAGTGCCCGCAAGGCGCGGAAACTTCAAGACCGGCGAGCGTACGCACAGGCGCTACTACGACCGCACGGTCCCTGCCGCAACACGGCCGGCCTCGCCGCGTCGCTCGCTGACGCACGAGCGTAAGCTTCCCACCACGATTGCTTCGCTCGTGCGCCCGCCACCTCCGGAACGCGCGAAGCGATACGTTCGTCTATCGCACCTCGGGGTGCTTTGTCCTCGCCGATTGAAATGATCCGAACACTTTTGCCTGCCAGACTTCGTTCAGAGGAGTTCGGCTATGGGGTCAGGATCATCTCTCTTTGGCAGCACGCATTCGCAATTCATCCCCCCGTGCACAGCACGTGGCTATGCCATCGTTGTCGCGCTCATCCTGCTTACTTTGGCGAGCTTCGCCGCTTCGGTGGCCGTGCTGCGTTCGAGCAACGAGGCCCAACGCCAGCGGGAACTCGAATTGCTCTTCGTGGGCAATCAGTTCCGGGAAGCAATCCGCGCGTATGCCGCCGCGAGTTCAGCAATCCCGGACTATCCGAGGAGGCTTGAAGATTTGGTTGAGGACCATCGGGTCCCCACACTGCGTCGATTTTTGCGCCGCATCTACTCCGATCCGATGACGGGCAAGCCCGATTGGGCGCTGATACGGCAAGGCGACCGGATCGTGGGTGTTCATAGCACGAGTATGCGCGCGCCGCAGCGCCGCGCAAATTTCTCGCAAGCGGATTCCTCCTTCGTTGGCGCCAAGAGCTATGTCGATTGGCAATTTAGCGCCGCGCCGTCCTCGGGCGCCACAGCTTCCCTGTCTGGCGGCCCCTCCGGGGGTCAACACACATTGACACCCGAACCCGTCGCGGCCGAAAGCGCACTACCCACGACAAACGCGCCGCAAGACACTGCGGCACCCACGCCCGGCACGGTCTTAGCGCCCGCGCCCGAACAACTTCTCCCTGCCTTTTCTCCGTCGGCCAATGGATTCGGAGCCGCGCCGTTTGCGGCGACAAACAGTGCCGAAACGCCCAACCCAGCTCGATAGTGACGGGACGCCTTACCTGCGAAATTGCGTTGCAAACCGAAAAACCGGACGCTACGGGTGCCGCTCCGAAACCGAGCGGCGACGACAAAAAGGCACCTGCCTACGAAAGACCCAGGCACGCGGCCTGAGGAAAGCGCGGCAAAAGATGTCGCTTTCGTCACGCACGCGGCCGCTTCGTTGCTTGCGCCTTGTGAGCGCCTCGCGCGTTTGTCAGTTCAACCGCACCGCGAGAACCGGGTTACGCACCCATCCCGCACCACCGAAGGGCGGTGAGCGAAACGCGCTGCCCCGCCACATGCGCCTGCTCCGAAGACCGCGTCGAGCGGACTTTCGCGTACTGCCGCGCAAACCAGCATACGCGATCATGTGTGAAAGTTTCGTGACCGCGCGTGGGTGCCAGATACAGTACAGTCATTCGCGGTTTCCGATTTTTCACGGGCCCGCGCAAGCGCGCAACGTAACGGCTCGTCGCGGCGGTGGTCAGCGCAAAGCGCCAGCACAACGACACGAACGGTTCCTACAGCTTGGAAGCCTCTGCATGCAATTTCATGTTTTGGCGATTCGCGACGATGGTTCGACGCATCTCCTGATGGTCGATGCGACCGACGCGGCGGCGGTTCGTCGCATACTCGCCGAAGACCGCATGACGCCGCTCGAACTGCGACCAGTTGGATCCCGCACACAACGACTCCGGTCCATATTGACAGCTCGGACGGGCCCGAGCAGAACCTCTCGCTTTGATGTCGATCTCTTCTGTCAAGAGTTGCTTGCATTGGTCACCGCCGGCGTTCCCGTTGGCGAAGCCTTGGAAACCCTGGCAAGCAAAGACCGGCATGCAAGTGCCACTTCCTCCTACGCGATTTCCGCAACTTCCCCGGGCGCCCCCGCTGCGGGCGGCTCACTGATTCAGCATCTTCACGCGCGAGTGCGCGAGGGCCTGCCGCTATCGGCTGCTTTGGCGCAGCACCCCACGATTTTCCCTGGCGTTCTGTGCGAATCCCTGCGCGCCGCCGAGCGCACAAGCGACTATGGGCCGGCACTGGAGCGGTTCGTGCGCTATCGGCGCCTGACGCGGGAAGTTCGCGAAAAACTTGTCGCGGCGTCGATCTACCCGATGATCCTTTTGGGCGTAAGCACGCTCGTGTTGCTGTTTTTGATGGGATACGTCGTGCCGCGCTTTGCCAGCGTCTACGCGGACATGGGCGACAAGCTTCCTGCCGCTTCGCGCGCCTTGCTATGGCTCGGAAGCTGCATTGGCGCTCAGCCATGGCTGACGTCGCTCCTCCTCGCAGCGTTCGTCGCGGCCCTCGTCGCCGCGCTGCGTAGCAGTGCTTTTCGTAGCGCATTTGTCCGTGTACTGCAACACATTCCTCGCGTTCGCGACGTGCTTGCGGCGGCCGAATTCTCGCGCCTGTATCGCACGCTTGCGCTGCTGGTGTACGGCGGCATTCCGATGGTCGATGCCTTGCAGCTGGCTCGTGGCCTGCTGCCCATGCACCTTGCCCGGCGGCTCGATGCGGGTCGGCAGTCGATCAGCGAAGGTCGCGCTTTTTCCGCGAGCATGCAGGAGTACGGTCTCTCGACAGCCGTTGCCGATCGTTTTTTCCGCGTCGGCGAAGGAAGCGGCAAATTGGCCGAAATGATGGACCGCGCGGCGGATTTTCACGAAGAGGAGGTAGCACGGGGTGCCGACTGGCTCGGCCGCATCATCGGCCCATTTCTCATGCTTGTAATGGGAGTTGTCATCGGCTTGGTTGTCGTTCTGATGTACATGCCGATCTTCTCGCTCGCAGAAGCGATTCAATGATGCGCGCAGACACTCCCTTGCTTGGTAGCACGCTGGGACAAGAATTTTCCCGCAGCCACCTGTCAGAATCAGTCGGCGCCACCCGTTTCGCGGCCTTGTCGGCCGCTGCACGCCGCGACGGACGCGAGTTCGGGGCTGCCGCGGCGCAGGAGTTCAATTGCGACGCCTATACAGCGCTCGCGGCGTGCGCGCAAAGCCTAAATATGCGCTATTTGAGCAGCGCGCTGCTACAGGCGCTAACGCCCAGCTTCGAGGCAATTACCTTTCCCGAAGCAGACCGTCGCAATATCGTACTCGCTCGTGACGAGAACGGTCGTCTTTGGTGCGTCCTGGAGGACCCATTTGACCAGGCCCGAATCGACTGGGTCGAGAGCCGTATCGGTGTGCCGTTTTCGTACGCCCTAGCCGTTTCGGAGGAAATCCGCGCCTACCTCAAGCGCCAAGAGGCTTCGATGCGCGCGGTCGAAAGCGCGCTACCCGACCTTACTGCCGATCGTAAGGTCCGCCAGAATCTTGCGGAGGATCTTTCGATCCGTCGAATCGCAGAAGACTCGAGTCCGGTCGTGCGCATCGTCAACTCGTTACTGTACGACGCGCTTAAGGCCGAAGCCAGCGATGTGCACCTGGAATCGGACTCCAGCGGAATGGCAATCAAGTACCGGATCGACGGCGTGCTCGATTCAGCCGGACGCATCGACAACATCACAAGTGCGGAACAGGCAATTTCGCGCATCAAGGTGCTCGCCGAACTCGATATCGCGGAAAAACGCGTACCCCAGGACGGCCGCTTCCAGGTGCGCATCGACGGCCGCGACATCGATCTACGAGTATCGATCATGCCCGCGGTCCACGGCGAGGACGCGGTCGTGCGGATACTCGACAAAAAGCGCCTTGCCGATGAGGCCCGGGCGTTGCGCTTTGAGTCCCTCGGTTTCGCGCCTGCGACGATCGAGACATTGCGAGAACTCTCTCGACTGCCCTACGGTCTTTTGTTAGCGACCGGGCCCACAGGAAGCGGCAAGACCACGACACTGTACGCGGCGCTTTCCGAAGTGAACAGCGGCAACGACAAAATCGTCACGATCGAAGATCCGGTCGAATACCAGCTGCCCGGAGTCGTTCAGATTCCGGTTAACGAAAAGCGCGGTCTTACGTTCTCCCGGGGGCTGCGCTCTATCTTGCGCCACGATCCGGACAAAATCATGGTCGGTGAGATTCGCGATGGAGAAACCGCGCAAATTGCGGTACAGGCAGCGCTTACGGGACACCTTGTCTTTACATCCGTGCACGCCAACAGCGTGTTTGACGTCATCGGTCGGATGTTGCATATCGGCGTCGATCCATTCAATCTCGTCGCTGCCCTCAACGGCGTCATTGCGCAGCGGCTGGTCCGACTCAACTGTCAGCATTGCCTGGTTGAGGATTCCGCGGACCTGTCGGATAGACCGGAGTCGGAAGGTCGCATTTTGATCGGTCGGCAGCTGCTGCGCGGCCGAGGCTGCGGTCACTGTCGCGGCACTGGATACCGGGGACGGCGTGCCATCGCTGAAATCCTTGTGCTCGATGATGCGTTGCGTGAGCTCATCGGTTCGCGAGCTGCGATGACCGCGGTCAAGCGAGCGGCGCGGGAGCGCGGTATGCGTTCGATCCGTAGCGTCGGCCTCGACTTAGTTGCGGACGGACGGACCACACTCGACGAACTCGATCGAGTGACCTTTGCCGAGACGGATCATGCGCAATAGCCTTCGCCTTTTTCTTGCTCGGCGCCGCGGACACAGGGCGCAGCTGCGAATCGGCGCAAATTGCGTGACCTTGCGCACAAAAAATGAAGAGCTTGAACATCGACAACTACTCGAGCCGGGACTCGGGCCCACCTGTCTGACGGCAGAGGCCTGCATCGCGACCCACCCCGAGCTGAGCATAGATGCACGCTTATCGTGTGCCTGGACTCGCGTGATGGTTTTGCCCGCGTTGCCGCAACTCACAAGCGAAGAACGCTGGCGCAATTATGCGCGGGCGCGCTTCGAGCAGATCTACGCGGCGGGCTCCGATTCCTGGGACATACGGGTGGGTCGAAACTGGCCTGGAGCCGACCGCGTGGCGGTTGCCTGGCCGACGCCGCTACGCGCGCAGCTCATCCGGCATCGCAACGTCCAGGCCGTGCGCGTCACGCTGCTCGACGACCTCGATGCTTTGCTATCGCAGATGCCAACATTTTCCGGCTGCCTCGCGCAAATCGAGGAATGCGGGGCCGGGCTCATGCTGGTACGACGTGGGCGTTTGCGCCGCGTACGCTGGTGTCGCTTTGAGGACGCCGAGGGGCTCGCGGCGACCATGGCGGCGGAGTGGGCCAGCGTTTGCGCGCTTGAGCCGATCGTAGCGGGTGACGCAGCTCTTGCCCTCTCGCACAGTCCAATCAAAGACGAGATCACCCGGTCCCGGACAATCCATTTACTTGCCGCCGGCCTGGGCGCCGCCCGAGCCTTCGCGTTGCCCGACCGGGCGTAGAGCGCGAGACCTCCGGATCGAGCCAAGTGTCTGTAAACATCGTGCCAAGTTTGCGACAAATCCTCACAAGACTGCTGCGCGTACGGCCCTATGAGGTCGAACTGCTGCGTTCGGCCAGGAGCACGACGCCGTTTTCTTGGAGCTTGTTGGTTGCCGGATTGCTCGGTCTGCTGCTCGCGGTGCTCCTCTGGAAGCCCACCTGGGATCGCAAAACCGCACTTACGCAAGACCGTACGCGACTGCATGAGGAGCTGGCTCACCTTGGTTTCACTCCGTCCGCCTCCACCAGAGCTGCCGCGGGGCGAGTCTCGGCGGGTGAAGCTGCGGCTCTCGCAGACGAATTGCGTCGACCCTGGCACGAACTTTTCGATCAGATCGAGAACACCGAGACGCAGGACGTTCACATCGTTTCACTTGCTGTCGAAGCACACTTTTCCACGCTTCAGCTCGTAGTCGAAGGACGCGATCTCGCAAAGCTTGTGAATTTTGCGCAGCAGCTGGGAGGAGACGGCCCTATCCGGACGATGGCCTTAACGCACCAAGAATGGCGCGATGCTCTCGGCGCACACGTGGTGAGCGCATCAATGCAAGGCGATCTTGTTTCCGCGAAGTCCCCGTCTGCGGCAATCGGGGCTAAGCCATGAGACTTTCGGCCGTCTCCGTGCGCCCAATTCTGGGTGCCGCCGTTTTTGCGGCCGGCAGGCTCGGGGCGCCTGGCTGGAGCGGCGTAGGCGCGTCAATCCTGGCCGCTGCAGTCGCTTTGATCATCGGACCGAGTATCGAACGCGGCAACCTCGAACAAGTGCATTCGCTTTCTTCGCTGACGCACAGTTTGGAACAGTTGCGCGACCCCAAGATCGGCCGCGCTTCGCGCAGCACGCTTGACGGATTTGTCGATTCTTTGCCCCCCATGAGTGCCGTTCCTGACTTTGTCGCATCCCTGCAGCGGCGGGCCGACGAGGGCGCAGTCCAGATCGATCGCATCGAGTACCACATGCAGCCCGAGCTTGGAGACGCCGTGCGCCGCTATCGCTTGAGCTTTCCCGCGCACGTCGATTACCCGCACCTGCGTCCCTGGCTCGAAGCATTGATGCATGACTACCCGAATCTCGCGCTCGATGAGCTATCGCTGCGCCGCGAGATCGACGGCGGCGAGGAGCTCGATGCGCACTTAACGCTGAGCTTTTTGGTTCGGGAGGTGAAATGAGGCCGCGCCCGCTTCTGCTGGGTGGGGCGCTCGTCGTCTCGTTCGCCTGGTCCGCCTGGGCGCTGTTTTCGCCTCAAGAGGAAGTCGTTCAGCCCGCGGCGCGAAACGTATCTGCACCCTCCGGTTCCGCGCGTGTTGGTTCCGGTGCGGTGGAACACGACGCTTCGCGCGCCGTATCCGCAAGCACGGGGCCGGACGACACAATGGCCCAGCGCTTCGAGCTCCCGCCCCGACCCCAAGCCCCTTCCCAACTCCATAACTTATTTGCCGCCTACAGTTATGAGGCTCCGCGTCCGATCGCGCGCCTCGCCGCGCCGGAGCCGCCGCATGCTCCGCCCCTGCCCTTTGTCTATGCGGGCCGTCTCATCGTCGGCGGCCAATCGATATACCTGCTCTCGCAGGCAGGAGCACCGATCACCGCGACCCTTGGTACGGAGATCGGCGAGTTCAAATTAGTGCAAACGGCCTCGGACCGGCTCGTGTTTTTGCACGGGCCAACCGGGCAGGAAGTGCCCATGACGCTCGGGCCCTCTGCCGTCAATTGATGTCATGCGATTGATAAGGACCTCGACTTTGCTAGCGCGCGCCCTTCTTACGCGATTGCCGGCTCCCTTAGCGGGGCGCGACTTGGTGCGGCCGGCCGCGCTGGAGTCTCCGGCGCCCGGTCGTCGATCGCCGTTCCTCTGGACGGCCGGAAACCAGCGTGGTTCTCGCCTCCTTGCGTTTGTGCTCGCCGTCATGCTCACGGCTTGCGCATCGACCTCGATCCTTCAGCAAAGTCACGACCTATGGAACGAAGGTCGCTACGAAGATGCGGTCGCGCTTTTGAAAGAGGCTTCCCAGAACAACCCCAACGATCGCAAAGTCGTTGCGGCCTATTATCGCCAGCGCGATCTGGCGCTCTCCCAGTTGACGATCGCGGGCGATGCCGCCCTGGCCGCGCGCCGCCTCGACGAAGCGCAGGGTCTGTACGAGCGAGCGCTTCACATTGATTCAAACTACGATGCCGCAAAAAACGGGATCGCCCGGGTGTTGCTCGCGCGGCGGCTCGAGGTGCAGCTCTCCGAGGCGCAGCACCTGGCAGAGCAAGGTCGTACAGCGGAGGCGGAGACCGCTTTGCGCGAGATCCTCGCGCTGGAGCCCTCCAATCGCGCGGCCGCGCACCTGTTGCGCCAGCTGCGCGAACGCCACGAACTGGTGGATCAGAATTCGCAGGCGCTGCAAAGTGCGTTGTCAACACCCGTGAGCGTCGAATTTCGGGAAACCCCTCTGCGCAACGTATTCGAAGTGCTCTCCCGCACGGCGGGACTGAATTTTGTCTTTGACAAGGACGTCCACACGGATACCAAGATCACCATATTTATCCGCGACAATCCGATCGAGGACGTCCTCCGAGTCCTCTTGAGCACCAATGCTCTGGAGCGCAAGGTGCTCAATAGCAACACCTTGCTGATTTATCCGAATACGCCCGCCAAGGCAAAGGAGTACCAGGACCTTGTCGCACGCACCTTCTACTTGGCCAATGCGGACGCCAAACAGGTCGAAGGAATGCTCAAGACGCTCACGCACATCAAAGACACGTTCGTCGACGAAAAAATCAACGCGATCGTCGTACGCGATACCCCGGCGGCGGTGCGTCTCGCCGCACACATGGTCGATTCGATCGACGTTGCCGAGCCGGAGGTCATGCTCGAACTCTCCGTTATCGAACTGAGTCGCACTCGAGCGATGGATCTGGGTATACAGCTTCCGACCAGCATCAATCGCAGCACAAGTTCCCCCGTCACGACTCCCGGCGCAGCCGGCGTTGGGGGAAACGGAGGCATCGCGACGAGTAACTTCAGCAGCCTGATCACGACGATTCCCAACCCGATGCTGATTGCCAACCTGTCCATGCAAGATACCGATACAAATCTTTTGGCCAATCCGCGCATCCGCGTCAAGAACCGCGAAAAGGCCAGGGTGCTTATCGGCGAAAAACTTCCCGTGATCACGAGCACGGCGGTACAAAACGCCGGAGTCGCGTCTTCCGTCTCCTATATTGACGTAGGTCTCAAGCTCGAGGTCGAGCCGCAGGTGTATCTCGACGACGAGGTCGGCATTAAGGTGCTGCTGGAGGTCAACTCGAACCTGGGGGAGGTAACGGTCGGCAATTCGACAACGGGGATTACAACCGCCTATCAAGTCGGAACACGCAGCACGCAGACGTACTTGCGCCTTCACGATGGCGAAACTCAAGTGCTCTCCGGCCTCATTAACGATAACGAAACCGACAGCTGGAATAAGGTGCCGGGCTTGAGCGACATTCCTGGCATTGGACGCTTATTCAGCAACGACAACTCCTCGCACGAAAAAACTGAGATTGTCATGCTGATCACCCCACGCGTCGTTCGCAACCTGGCTGCCCCCATCGGGGAACCGTTGCTCATGCCGGCCGGAACCGATGCTGCCGTTGGAGCTGCTCCCCTCACAATTGGGCCCGTTGGGCCTCGCTCGTTATCGCTACGCAGCACGGATACCAGCGCCACGACAGCGATCCGCGGATCCGAACCCGGCGCGCTGACACCCGGCCGGCGCGCCGACTCGGGCTCGCTGGGGCCGATGGTCCAACCGGAGACGACACCACCCGAAGCCGCGGGCGGCCCTCCCGCAACAACCGCTCCCCCGGCACCAACCCCCGCCCCGGGTACGCCGACTGCTCCGGCTTCGGCGACTCCGCCCCTGGCGCCTCCGGGTGTTGTGCGGCTACCGCCAGCGCCCAACGATTCCTATCCGCCGGCGCCGTCGGCGACCGAGCCATCCGCGCCGACGCTGAAGCTTGATCGAGGAAACGGTGATCCACCCAATGGCACGTCCTCGGGGCCGACGCCGTCCACGGTTTCAAGTACTGCAAACACCGCGGCGCCCGCGGCAGCTGACCAATGATGAGTTTGCTCGCAACCGAGTGGGCGCATTGCGGCCGATTCGGATGCGGTTGGCCGGGGGTGACATCCAGCGGCCCGGGCGGGTTCACGCTCCTCGAATTAGTGATCGCGGTTGCGATCCTCTCCGTGCTTGCCGTCGTGGCGGTGCCAGTCGTACAACTCGACTTGCAGCGCCAAAAAGAGGCCGACTTGCGCCAGGCGTTGCGTGAGCTGCGAACCGCGATCGACGCTTACAAGCGCGCTGCTGACGAGGGACGAGTTACGAAGAAAGCGGATGCCTCGGGATACCCGCCGCGCCTCGAGGATCTCGTTAACGGCGTTCCGAATATCAAGGACCCGAAAGCACGACCGATCTTTTTTTTGCGACGCATTCCGCGAGATCCTTTCAACCCGGATGCGAACCTCGCTCCGGGCGATTCGTGGGGCAAGCGCAGTTATGACAGCGCTCCCGATGCTCCGGCGGCAGGAGAAGATGTTTTCGACGTCTACTCCCTGGCGGCCGGCACCGGCATCAACGGCGTGCCGTATCGGGAGTGGTGAATGTCCATTCGAACACGCGCCACCACGCGTCGCAATTGGCGATCGGCGCTGCAACGCGCTTTCACATTAATCGAGTTGCTCGTTGTGCTTGCGATCTTAGCTTTGCTGCTGACCATCGCAACTCCCCCCTATATCCAACACGTGGAGCGCGCTCGGGAGGCCACACTGCGATCCTCACTCAAAGTCATGCGCGAAGCCATCGACAAGTTCCAGGGAGACCAGGGCCGGTTGCCTCAGAATCTGGATGAGTTGGTTGCTCGCGAGTATCTAAAGGCGATTCCCTTGGATCCCATCACCGAAAAGCGCGACTCGTGGCTGGCGTTGACAGAATCGGATTTGCTTGCCATGGCGGCCAATTCTCCTTCTTCGCCTGCAACCTCGGCGTTGGCTAGCGCGAACACACCGCTGCAGAATTCACCCGGCATGGCCGATGTGCGCAGCGGTGCTCCCGGCAACGGCATGGACGGCACGCCATACCAACAATGGTAAAAAAGCCGCGCTCGAAAGATCGAAATGTGTGCATCGCAAACCAGGACTAAAAAAAATCCGACAGCAGACTGCAGCCGCAAACAAATCGCCTCGCAAACTGATTCGCGGCAAGGCGTTGGACTGCACTGGGGCTTGTAGTCTTTGCGAGCGTGGCGGCTGCGAATCCAACGCCGGAGGAAGAGGTCATGCTCTCGGCGGCGCGGGCGGGCAACGTCGCATTGTTTCGCGCAATGATCAAGGCGGGTGCGAATTTCAACGCTCGCGACGCCTCGGGCAACAACGCGCTGGTTTTTGCGGTGCTCAGCGACCGAGAGGAAATATTGCGGGAAGTGCTTTCGCACAAAATCGACTTGGATGCGCGCGGCAGCGTCGGCATGACAGCCCTCGGCATCGCAACCACGCACAAGGGGGCGCGATCCGTCGAGCGGCTACTGCGCGCAGGGGCTGATCCGAACGTCCCGGATGCAAGCGGCGCCACACCCCTTGCTTGTGCCCTTCGCGTAGGCGACTCGGAACTCGCGGTGCGCCTTCTTACCGCTGGAGCCGATCCGCGTCGCGCGGACGTCGATGGGGTAACTCCGCTACATACTGCGGCGGGACGGGGAGACGCACGAGTCATCCGGGCGCTGCTGCAGCACGGCGCCAATCCCAACGCTCTTGACAATGAGCGCCGATCGCCGCTCTTTGTGGCGCTCTTAAACCACCATCCGGACGCGGCAATAGCGCTGATCGAAAATCGCGAAACGAACCTTTGACTGATCACGCAGGGCTACTCGCCGCTCTTTTTTGGGCTCGGCAACTGGGCTACGAAGACATCGCGCGTTCGATTGACGAGCGCCTACGGTAGTGGCGCTGCTCCTTGGACCCACGACGAGCGAAAAGAGCGAGAGCAAAAACTTTTGCCCCGATGATCCAAACGCGGGATTCCGCATGCTGAAAGTGGGCCAAGTAATTCTCGGAAAGCGGTAGCATGCCTTTTCGGGAGGGATCCATGGCAGAGCCCGGCTACTGCCCCCTACCCAGACTTAGAGCGAAGTGACAAGGAGAAGAAGATGCGAATGGACGGTGTTGTATCGCTTGGACAAAGGTTGGCGCCACGGGTTGTGCCCTTTCTTGTGCTCGCCGCCGTGGCAGCTGCCGCGCACGCGGACCAGGAGGTTCAGTCCAGTGACGGCCAGTGGAAAGTGCACGCTAAGGTCGCCGACTCGCTCGCGGTGAAGAAATCGAGCGAAGCTATGATCAATATCTCTCCGGCGGGCATGGCCAAAGGCTGCCCCAAGGTCGATAGTGTGGCCTTTGAAATGCCCGCTCACGGGCATGGGGGCGACGTAGATCCAAAGGTAATGTCTACCGGGGCGTGCAGCTGGCACGTCACGGACCTAGAGCCATCCATGAGTGGCGCGTGGCGCTTGCGATTGGTGCTGAAGGACGGCGATAAGACCAGCAACGCCGACTTGCCGATTACGGCCAAATAGCAAGGCCAGCGCGGGCGCGGCCGCGCGCTCCAACCGCTCGTCCTGGGCAGCGCGCGCGGAGGCTCGCGGTTGGTTTTCACCTTGGCGCTTCGGCCCCACCGAGCGCGGCCGCAGCAAACACAACCGCAAGTCCCAAGACAGTCTCGACGGCGATGCTACCGCGCAGACCGCGGCGGGCCGCCGCCTGCGCGTCCAAATCCGGGCGTTGCAAGGCGGGCGTGAGCCGGTTGCGATTGTTCAAGGCCGCAAGGCCCATGAGCGCGACGAGCGCCACCTTGACCAGCAAGATGTTGCCGTAGTTGCTTCGCAGCAGTGGATCGATTCCTCCCAACCGGTACCATGCGCTTAGCACACCGCTTGCGACAACGATCGATACAAGCGCAACGCCGTATCGAGAGAACCTACGCAGGACGACCGCCAAATCGTACGCCGCCAGACGGCCCGCACCGGCCCACAGCAAGGGCAGCGCTCCGAGCCACGCCCCGGCTGCAAGCAGGTGCAGCGCCAGGGTCAGGCGCTGCACGGTCCCGGAAGCACCCGTGACGCCGGCCGCGTGGCCGAGCAATCCGATACTGGCCAGCGCGCATGCGACGAGGAAATACACCGCTCTGCCGGTAGAAAGCAAAGGCACCAGGCTAAGAACCAAGGCCGCCAAGACGAAGACTTGACGCACCAGCCACGTGCGTCCGAACGACGTTTGCGTGAGCATCTGTGCTACGAGTGCGGGATCGATCGCGGCGCGCGCGTCGTCCATGACCACACCGGTTTGCAGCCAGGGCCAGAGCAGTCCGCTCACCATCGCAAGCGCGCCAGCGAGAAGCAACGTGGACCGCCCGGGACTTTGCTGCCCGAGCTCCAGGATGCGCCGCAGCGAAAGCGCGCCGAACCACATCATCAGTGCAAGGGCGTGGACGGCGGCGCACAGCGCGAGGGGCAACGCCAGACTCATGCCCCTGCCCCACACCGTCAATGAGAAGCAAGAAACTCGTAGGAACCACTCATCCGGTGTCCGTCGGCGGCTACCACGGCCCAGCGCACCTTGTAGGACCCGGGTGGCAGTTTCTCGAAAAGAGGCAGCACCAGGACTTTGGGATCTTTCGGGTCGGCTTGCGCCGACGGTTCGACAACCGCCCGGTCTTCACGGCTTTCGAGCTTGATGGTCGAGAGTTTCGGTTCAATCGGTTCGCTAAAGACCAGCCGGATCTCGCGAACCTCGGCCGTCTTGCTGTCCGCGGCCGGTTGCGCGCTCTCCAAATGTGCATGGGCCCATGTCGCACCGGCAAACAGACTCGTGAGCAAGAACGCAGTTCGCTTTTTCATGGCGATTCGCATGATGGTTCCTTCAGGACACGCCCTAGCGGGCCGCAAGGATACGGTGCCTCGCCCCGCGGGCGACGGGTCAAGTCGGCAGAAAGTGTAATACTTGCACCTTTGCAATCCGCGCACCGCCTTTGTGGCGACTATTCGGCGACGAACACCCATGGACACCGTGCCCCTCTCCCCGATCGTTGTACACGCGCGCACCAGTGCAACTGCCAACGCGGCGAAAACCGAAGCCGATGCGACGCCAAGCCACGCAACCGCGTGGCCGCTGCCAGCCGTGGAAGCGCTCTTCGAGCTGCCGTTTATGGACCTCGTGTACCGCGCCCAGCAGGTGCATCGCGAGCACTTCGATCCGAGCACGATTCAACTATCGACGCTGCTATCCATCAAAACCGGCGGATGCAGCGAAGACTGTGCATATTGCTCACAGTCGAGCCACTACAACACCGATTTGAAAGCGAGCAAGCTGCTCGAAGTCGACGAGGTCGTGGAAGCCGCACGGGCGGCCCGTCGAGCCGGTGCGAGTCGCTTTTGCATGGGTGCAGCCTGGCGAAGCCCGCACGAGCGGCATATGGGTGCACTCACGCGAATGGTGCGCGAAGTCAAAGCGCTCGGAATGGAAACCTGCATGACCTTAGGGATGCTTGAGCCCACGCAGGCGCAGCAGCTGCGTGAGGCGGGGCTGGATTACTACAACCACAACCTCGACACCGATCCGGAGTTCTACGGCAAGATCATCACCACGCGCGTGTACCAAGACCGGCTGGACACCTTGCGCAACGTGCGCGAGGCGGGGATCAAGATCTGTTGCGGCGGCATTCTCGGGATGGGCGAGACGCGGCGCCATCGTGCCGGGCTGGTCGCCCAACTGGCGAACCTCGACCCGTATCCCGAGTCCGTGCCGATCAATCAACTCGTGCCGATCGAAGGCACGCCACTGTCGGCCATGCCGCCGCTGGATCCAATCGAATTCGTCCGCACAATTGCCGTCGCCCGCATCACCATGCCGCGGGCGATGATTCGCCTATCGGCGGGCCGCGAACAGATGGGTGATGCCGCGCAGGCGCTGGCGTTCCTTGCCGGGGCCAATTCGATCTTCTACGGTGATCGACTGCTCACGACGGCAAACGCGCAGATCAATGAGGATGGTGAGCTGTTGCGGCGTCTGGGCATGCGTGCCGGAGCCGTAGCGCCCGCCGTTCAAATCGGCGCAACGCCTGCAGCCGATTAGCGCTCAGGCCCCGGCGGCGGCCTGCGTCACCGGGCGGCTTACTGCGTCGGCTCGACCCCATTGGCGCCAGCCCAAGACCGCAAGCACCACGAAGCCCGCGTAGAGCACGGCGGTTAGTGGCAGTTCGCGCACCGCATAGACCGCCACGTAGACCAGATCCACGGCGATCCACAGCAGCCAGTTGACGCGATAGAGTCGCGCCATCCAGTACTGGGCGACCAGGCTCAGCGCAGTGAGGGCCGCATCGAGCCACGGCAGTGCCGCGTCGGTAAAGCGCGACATGATGGCCCCCAAGGCGATTGCGCCGATGACCCCCACTAGAAGCGCGGCGGCCAGGTCTCGGGCCCTTGGCCGACGCACATGTGGACGTCGCGCGTGCGCACTGGCCCGGTGCCATTGCCACCAGCCGTAACACTGCAAGCCGGCGTAGACCATCTGCAAAAGCGCATCGGAGTACAGCCGTGCGCCATAAAAAACCCACCCGTAGAGCAACACCGATACGAGTCCAACCGGCCAGCACAGGCGATTGCGCACCGTCGTCCACCATACGGCTGCCACGCTTAACGCGACAGCCAGAACTTCCAGAGGTTCCAGAATCAACCCTCTTTATCGTTGCCCGGGCTGCGCGCGGGCCTCGCCGCGCATCCACTCGCGAAGCTCCGCCAGATAGGCGCGGCCGTGCTGGCCGTTAAACCACTGGACGTGGCCCAGCAGGAAGCCGGAGTACGCAAGTTGCGCATTGCGTTCGTTGCCCACGATCCCTTGAAAATAGTCCACTTCGGAGAGCGCGTATTCCACGTGCGCAAGCGGCAAGAGCAGCAAAAGCGCGTCGCGCTCGAGGGCCGAAAGCGGACGAACGGAGCAATAGCCCGCCAGCAGCGCCGTGGCGAGCGAGGGCTGGCCAATGGCGCCCGCAACATCGCCTGCGTTTTCGTCGAAATCAAGCCACGCGATCGTGTTGCGCTCCAGTGCGATGGCCAGATCCGCCACGGCAACACCCCGATTAGAGAGGCCAAAGTCGATCGTCGCTTGGACCTGCGCATCGGGCCCGGAGTGTGTCCAGAACAAGTTTGAGGCGTGCCAGTCGTTGTGGGCCCAGAGCGGGTCAAGCAAATCCAGCAATGGACGCAGCAGGCGGTGCGTCGGCTCCAGTGTCTGGAGCACGCGGTCGCGCCAGTTTTCGGTACCTAGAAACGCGGCCAGGGCGGGACGCTGCGCGACAAACCGCTCCAACGCGACCTCGAGCTTCCCGCAGCCGACGATGTCAAAACTCGCCAGCAGCGGACGCGCCGCGCGCGCCGGCGCATTAAAGTCCCTTGCCGCCAGATGCAGTTGCGCCAATGAGCGGCCCAATGCGCGCGCGTGGGCGCGCGTGCGCACGGGCGTCCAGGAATGCGCCTCGCGGTAGGTGTCCGCACCGCGGCAGCGCTCGTGCACTTCGTAGACCCAGCGATCGACCGCAACCGCGGTGCGGCCGTCGGCGTCGCACAAAACCGCCGGAACCGAAATGCCGCGTGCGCTGAGGTGCGCAATAAAGCGATGCTCCTCCCCCAAACTCGCAACATCGCGCACGCGCGCATCATGGCGCTTGACGAACAGCGTGCCGCGGCGGGTTTGGACCAGCGCGGCGGCCGAAAAGGGTCGCGGGCTATGCCATAGCAGTCGATGCGGCCCACCAAGCGCATCGAAGCCTTTAGCAAGAGCGCGCAGCTCCTCCGCGTTCAGAAGGGGCCAATCCGGCGCAACCGTATCGCCCTGCATGCCGTGCGTCGTGACCGCATCGGCTGTTCCGGTGTTCATCATGGCTTTATTGTCGTCAACGGCCTCGGAGAAAATTCCATGGGCGCCCGCCGAGACGCGGGCGCCGTAACAAAGTGTAAGCGCCCGGGCCGCATTGATGCGCCGCAAAACAAGAGCTTCCAATTGCGTTACCCTATCAAAAACGCGCGAACGCTGATTCGCGCGTGTTTTTGCCTAGTCCCCTCATGCAACATTCGATCGCCAAGCGAGGACTATGAAGCTGCGGGAGCTGACCGGTGAGATGTTGCTCGCCTACAAGCTGCTGGTGAACGATCGCACCAAGTTCGCAGCGCTTTTGCTCGGCATAACCTTTGCGGTCTTCCTGATGCTGATGATGACCTCCCTTTTTTCGGGAATTCTTTACCGGTCGTCTTCGGCGGTCGTCAATATCGGCGCCAAAGTCTGGGTTATGGACCCCGCGGTTAACACCCCGGCCACCAGCATCCCGATGCCCGACTACGTTCAGGCTGCCGTGCGAAGCATTCCCGGCGTCCGGTACGCCGTTCCGCTGTACTCGGGAATCGGCCTGGTCAAACTCAAGGACGGAACCTTCCAGGCCGCCACTGTCATCGGGCTGGACGACACGAGTCTCTTTGGCCGCCCGCAGATGCTCCAGGGCAAGATCGAGGACATCTACGCCGAAAACGGCTTCATCATGATTTTGGATGCCGACTACGAAAAGCTCCAGAGCCCCAAGCTGGGCACGGAGTTCGAAATCAATAACAACCGTGCCGTCATCATCGGCATGGCAAAGGTGACGGTGAGCGGTCTTTTCGGCATACCGACGCTCTATACCACGTATAGCCGGGCAATCCAGTATCTGCCTCAGGCGCAGTTTACGACCTCCTACGTGCTGGTCCAGCCTAAGAGCCCGACGGATATTCCGCGCATCAAGGAAGAGGTCAAGCGTCTGGGTTACCTTGCGCTCACCGAGGACGAATTCGTTGACCAGACGGCCCACTGGTACGAATTTCACACCGGCTTGGGCATGAATCTGCTCATCATGACGGTCGTGAGCTTCATTGTGGGTCTGTCGATTTCGGGCCAGACCTTCTACACCTTCATCATCGAGAACCTGGAACGCTTCGGTGCTCTGAAGGCCATCGGCGCCAAAAGCAACGAGCTCATCGGGATGATTCTGTTCCAGTCGACCTTCACGGCGCTCACGGGCTACGGGCTTGGGATCGGGCTGTCGGCCAGCATAACGGCATTGGCCAAACTGCGGCTGCCGGACTATGCCGCGCGGCTGACATTCCCGAGTCTGGGCGGCGCTCTGGTCATGGTGATCGTCATCGTCGCGATTTCGAGCTACATCGGGGTGCGTAGAGTTCTGCGCATCGAGCCCTTCGACATCTTCCGCAGCTAGACCATGACGGTTGCCACCCCAGCCGACGCCGGAGGCCGCCTCGCAGAAGGTGGTGCCGCCCCCACGAGTCGTGACGCGATCGTCGCGCGCGATATCGACAAGTCCTTTGGGGAGGGCGAGGCACGCACCCATGCCTTGCGCGACGTGAGTTTCGAAGCGCGCTACGGCGAGATGCTCTACATCGTGGGGCCCTCCGGTAGCGGCAAGACCACCTTGCTCAGCGTCATCTCGGGCATCCTTCGCCCCGACGGCGGTGAAGTCACTGTCAAAGACCAGGCCATCTGGAATATGTCGGCCGACGAGATCTGCGAATTTCGATTGCATACGATTGGTTTTGTCTTCCAGGACTACCATCTTTTTCCGCGACTGACGACCGCGGAGAACGTGGCCATCCCGCTCATTTTGCGCAAGCGCCCGTGGGATGAAGCGCTTGCCGAGGCACTGCGCTACCTCAAGGTCGTCGGCCTCGAGGACCGAGCGCATCTTCCGCCTGTCAAGCTCTCGGGCGGCGAGCAACAGCGTGTGGCCATTGCCCGGGCTATCGTGAGTCAGCCCGACGTGCTGATTTTTGACGAGCCTACGGCTTCCCTCGATGGCGATACGGGACGAGCCATCGTGCATTTCGTGCGCCACGAGGTCCTAAACGACCAGCGCTGCATCGTGATCGTCACGCACGATGCGCGCATTTACGAGTACGCGCACCGCATTTTGCGCATGGAAGACGGTCAACTGAAAGGTGTGGTCGATGGCGATTCGATTGTCGGGGACTAGGATCATCTTCGTCTTGGCCGGCATTGGGCTGGTGGGTGGTATTACGAGCGCTGTGATTTCGGCGCAGAAGCAGCCGCCGCAGCCGCCGGCCTTCGAGCCCGCGTCCAATCCGTACGCCGACGGGATTTTTGCCAACGGCATCATTGAGAGCGACCAGCCGCACGGCTCCAACGTCAACATTTACCCCGAGGTAAGCGGTACGGTGGTCGACGTTCCGGTACACGCCGGGCAGGCGGTCAAGCGAGGTGACGAGCTCGTGCAACTCGACGACCGTGTGCAGCGCGCGACGACCGAGCAGCTCGAAGCCCAGGCGCAGGCGGCCAAGGCGATGCTCGAGGAGCTGCGGGCGCAGCCGCGGCCCGAAAACCTCGTCGTCGTGCAAGCCCAATTGGTGGCCGCAGAGGCCAGTGCCAAGCAGGCGCGCGACAGCTACGAAAAGCAGCAGCACGCCTACGACATCGATCCACACGCGGTGAGCCGCGACACCCTGGACACCGCACGCAATGCCTGGCTCGTGGCCGACGCCAACCGCGTGACAGCGCAGCGCAACCTGGAGCTCACGCGCGCCGGCGCCTGGATCTACGACATTCGCAACCAGCAGGCGACCTATGATTCGCTGGTCAAATCGGCGAGCGCTGCCCGAACCCTGCTATCCAAATACACACTGCGCGCCCCGCATGACGGCACGGTGCTGTCCATCAACGTGGCCCGGGGCAGCTACGTCTCGCCCCAGGGCGTCTACGATACGTACACCCAGGCCAACAACGACCCGGCGGTTGTTTTCGGCACGTCGCCTAAAACGCTCAACGTGCGCTGCTACGTCGATGAGATCCTGATTCCGCGGCTTGGCGCCACCAAGGGTCTGAAGGCGCAGATGTTCGTGCGTGGTACGAAGGGCAGCATCCCCATCGAGTTTGTGCGCGTCGAGCCTTATGTAACGCCCAAGATTTCATTGTCCGATGAGCGCCAGGAGCGGGTGGACCTGCGTGTGCTGCCCGTCATTTTCCGGTTTGAGGCGGCCGAGGGTCAGCCGGTATATCCGGGTCAGCTCGTGGACGTTTACATCGGAAGATAGGGACGCAATGAGGCGGGTCCGCATCGATTCGAGAGTTGCATTGCACGACGCGGGGCCACGCCGGCTTTGGCGCGCGCTCGTCGCCGCGGGCTGCCTCGGGGTTGCCGGCTGCGCCCTGGGTCCGGATTTTCATCGACCCGAGCCTCCCGCGGGAGATAGCGTCCTTAATAAGGACCGACCGGCCCCAACTTCGCTCGAGGCTGACGGACACACGCAGCACTTCGACAAGCAGGCCGATTTGCCCGCCAAGTGGTGGGTGCGATTTGCCTCCCCCGAGCTCGATGCCCTGGTAGCACAGGCGCTCGGCGGCAGTCCGACACTGAAATCGGCGCAGGCGACCTTGCGTCAGAGTCAAGACAGTCTGCGCGCCGGCTACGGTGTCTTTTTTCCCCAGATCGGCGCGAGCATCGAGGCGACGCGCCAGGTTTCGACCATTAACTTGCCGCCGCCGCTGGGACAGGGCCTGACGTCCGTCGGCCCCTATAACCTCGGGACGCTAGGCGCCAACGTGAGCTACGTGCCCGACCTCTTCGGCGGCCAGCGCCGCACGGTCGAAGCACTCGGGGCCGTCGTCGACGAGCAGCGCTACGCGATGATCGCGGCGTATTTGAGTCTTACGTCGAACGTGGTCAACACCGGGATCGCGCGCGCTGGCTACCAGGCGCAGCGCGATGCGACCCTTGCGCTCATCGGCATGCTCGACGATCAAATCCGGATCGCGCAAGTGCAATACGATTCGGGGACAGCGACCTACGCGGCCGTCTTAGCGCTCAAAAGCCAGCAGGCGAGTAACCGCGCGGCCCTGGCGGCACTTGAGCAGCACGTCGATCAAAGCGATCATTTACTGGCTCAACTCTGCGGCCAAAAGCCCGCCGATTTTTCGGCGCCGACAATCCCCCTCGAGCGCATCGCCCTGCCCGCCGAGCTGCCCGATTCCCTGCCCTCCGTCGTGGCTAGGCACCGTCCCGACATCCTGGCCGCGGAAGCCTCGCTGCATCAAGCCAGTGCCCAAATCGGGATCGCGACCGCCGATCTATTTCCCAGCTTAACGTTGAGCGCCAATGGCGGCTACGCCCATAATGAGCTCGAGCACATCTTGCGAGCCGGAACCAAATTCTGGTCGCTGCAGGCTGATCTCGTCGGGTCGATCTTTAGCGGCGGAAGCCAATGGTATACGCGCAAGGCGGCGATCGATGCCTATGATGCGTCGCTCGCGCAGTACGAACAAACGGTCCTAACCGCGCTCGAACAAGTCGCCGACACGATGCGCGCCCTCGAACACGACGCGCAAGCACTTCGTGCGCAGGCCGACGCACTGAACGCCGCAACGGAAAGCGAGAAGATCGTTCGCATCAACTACGAATCCGGTACCGCCGGATACCTCGACCTTCTCGTGGCCGACGTGCAGCTTCAGCAAGCCCGCCTGGGTTACCTTGGTGCGGTCGCGCAACGCCTGCAAGACACCGTTGCGCTGTATGCCGCCTTAGGCGGCGGCTGGTGGCGGGAGGATGCGCCGATTGCCGCAAGCGGCGCCTTGCGCTGAGCCGCGACTCGTCCTCAGGCGCGCTGACTCAGAGCAAAATCACTGACGAAGGGATTCGTTCGGCGTTCTTCGCCGAAGGTTGAGAGCGGGCCGTGGCCCGGGACAAACGTGACATCGCTCCCAAGGGGCCAGAGTTTGTCGCGAATCGAAGCGAGCAGGTCGGCGTGGTTGCCAAGCGGAAAATCGGTTCGGCCAATGGAGCCCGCGAACAGCACATCGCCGACGATGGCCACGCGGTCACCCGCATGGAAAAAAACCACATGCCCCGGCGTGTGGCCGGGACAATGAATGACCTGCAGGCTCTGCCGGCCAAAGGTCACCGTATCGCCATCGTGCAACCATCGATCGGGGGTGAATGCTCTGGCCGGCGGAAAGCCGAATTGCCGCGCCGCCTCGGGCAGACGGTCGATCCAGAAAGCGTCGGCCTCCTGAGGGCCTTCGATCGGAATGTTTAGTCGGCGCGCAAGCTCCGGGGCACCGGCACAGTGGTCCACATGGCCGTGCGTGAGCAAGATCTTCTTCGGGTCGAGCGACTGCGCGTCGAGCTGCTCGATGATCTCGTCGAGATCGCCCCCCGGATCGACAATGGCCGCCTCACGGGTTATTTCGCAGCCCAGGATGGAACAGTTCTGGGCAAACATGGTCACGGGAAGTACCGCAATCTTCATCATCGAACTGTACACTGCCCATCGCCCATTTTCCCGTTTTCCCACTCTCGGCCCGGCTGCCTGTGCACCGTCTGGAATCTGAAGCGCTGTCGTTCGACGCGACCGGTTTTCCGTTCTCGCGCCGCTACGGCGACGTGTACGCAAGCCGCGACGGCGCACTGGGCCAGGCGCGCCACGTGTTTTTAGCCGGCAGCGATCTCCCCCGTCGCTGGGCTCTACGGCGTCAATTCGTCATCCTCGAGACCGGTTTTGGCGTAGGCACGAATTTTCTGGCCACCTGGCAGGCCTGGCGCAATGATCCGCAGCGTCCGCAACGGCTGCATTTCGTCTCGGTGGAGCTGCATCCCGTGCGCGCGCAAGATGTGCGATCACCTGCGGCATCGGCCGCTCCCGGATCCGTCGTTTCGAGCACCTCCGCAGACGGGGCGACCGCGGGAGGCGGTTCCTACGACGCGCTGGACGAATTGCGCTCACAGCTGGCCGAACAGTGGCCAATGCTCGTTCCGGGTCTGCACCGACTCGAGTTCGATGATGCAGGCGTCGTGTTAACGCTGGCTTTGGGCGATGCGCTCGAGATGGTCTCGCAGTTGCACGTCGGCGTCGATGCGTTTTACCTCGACGGTTTTGGGCCCAAGCGCAATCCTCGCATGTGGGATCCGCGCCTGTTCCGGGCGCTGGCCCGGTTGGCTCGCGACGATGCAACCGCGGCCACCTACACCTGTGCACGATCGGTTCGCGAGGCGCTTGCTGCCAACGGTTTTGCGGTTGCGCCTCGTCCCGGATTCGCGAGTAAACGCGAAATGCTAAGCGCGCAGTTTGCGCCGCGCTGGAGACTGCGAAGGCACAATCCGCCAACGGTCAACGAAGGCGAGACGCGGGCCATCGTGGTGGGTGCCGGCCTCGCAGGCTGCTCCACCGTTTATGCGCTGCGTCGACGCGGCTGGCATGTAACGCTGGTCGATCGCGCCCCGGAGGCCGCAAACGGGGCCTCCGGGCTTCCGACGGGGCTGCTGCGACCGCTCCTGAGCGCGGACGACAATCGGGCCTCGCGGCTGTCGCGTGCCGGATTTCTTTTCGCGCTGGCGCTGTTGCAGCGTCTCGGAACGTGCGCCAGCCTCGCCGACAGCCAAGCGCTCTGGGCTCCGTGTGGAGTCTTCGAGGAAGCCGGCAGCGACGAAGAAGCGAAGGAAACGAAATCGCGCCTGGAGCGGGACGCTTGGCCTGCCGACTATGCGTTGTTCCTCGAAACGCAGGAGGCTACGAAACGCCTGGGCCTGGCGCCACGGCGTGCGGGGACGTGGTTTGCGCGCGGGGCTGTAGTAGCCGCGGCGCGCTGGTGTCACGCGTTGCTGGGTAACGAGAAGCCGGCATCGATGGCGCCCGGAATCGAGCGGATTTTTCTCTTCAACGTGACCGACGTCATGCGCGTGGCTCATGGCTGGCGTGTGTCCGATCAACGGGGAAGGCACTACGAGGCGCCCATCCTCGTGCTGGCCAATGCCATCGGTTTGACTGGGTTGCCGCAATTTGCACATTTTCCTTTGCAGGAATTCGCGGGAGAGATCTCCCTGTTGGCGCCGCCCGCGCTCAGCGAATTGACCGCGGGTGTAAGCGGGGATGGCTACCTGATTCCCCCTGTGCTCGGAGCCGCCGCGGTGGGTGCGAGCTACGAGCCCGTTGCATTGGATGGAAACTCGCCCGGGGAAGACCGCGCAACGGCGCACGAGGGTCTGCACGCACCGCCACCGCGCTCACGATGCGGCGATGCCCACCGCGCCAACCTGGCGCGCATGTCGCGACTGCTCGCTGACCCGTTGGCCCCGCGCATCGACGCTGCCTTTTCGGGACGCCGTTGCGTGTCCCGAGATCACTTGCCGCTGGCCGGAGCCGTCCCCGACACGGACGCGATATTTCGCGAGCCTCATCGTTTCCGAGGAGCGCATCTGCCGGATCTGCCTCGCTTGCCGGGCCTGTTCTGTCTAACGGCCCTGGGCTCGAGGGGCTTGACGCTCGCCCCGTTGCTGGGCGAGCACATCGCTTCGCTCATCACGGGAGAGCCGGCGCCGGTCGAAACCGCGCTCGCTGCGGCGGTCGATCCGGCGCGCTTTTTGCTGCGAGAACTGCGCTGAGCCGTTGGCGTGGTCCGGCTGCTCTGAGGCGCTCGTTCCAATAACCCGATGCGCGTCTCGCCAAGCCGCTTGCGGTAACATTCTCTGCAGCGCAGCCACCGGCGGTCAGCCGGCCGCTGATCGGCGTGCGATGGAGCGAGCAATTGGGCAAAGTGGGTGTAGCGGTCCGCGGTGCACGCGTGGTGCAACCGCTCTGGGACCTGAAATCGATCGTCGCTGAATTGCGCACTTCGCGCGAGGTGACCCACAGCGTCCGACATCTGGGCCGGGTGCGCGAATTGCCGTCTCGCGAGGTCATCTCGGAAGTCGTCGACCGGCTTCGTGCGGCGCTGTTCCCGACCCACTATGGCGGCTCCGACCTCAGCGACGAGAGCATTGATTATTTTGTTGGCGAAACCCTCAACACCGGCTTGACGATGCTCGCCGAGCAGCTGCGCCGCGGGCTGCATTTTGACGGCCTGCCCGCCCCCGGTAGCGAAACAGACCTGGCGCGCAAAGCCGCCGAGATGGCCCGCGATTTTGCCGCGCAGCTGCCGGCCATCCGTGCTCTGATCGTGAGCGACCTGCATGCCGCCTACCAGGGAGATCCGGCCGCTTCAAGTATTTCGGAAGTCCTGTTGTGCTATCCCGGGACGGCCGCAATCGTCTTGTATCGCTTTGCGCACGCGCTCCATGAGCTCGGCGCCCGGCTCATCGCGCGCCTTATCTCAGAAATCGCGCACATGCGTACCGGTGTCGACATTCACCCCGGGGCGAAGATCGGCGCGAGTTTCTTCATTGACCACGGCACGGGGGTCGTGATCGGCGAGACCACGATCGTAGGCGAACGCGTTCGCCTGTATCAAGCCGTGACGCTGGGGGCCAAGCGTTTTCCGGTTGGCGAAGACGGCAAACTCATCAAGGGTGTGCCGCGTCACCCGATCGTGGAAGATGATGTCGTGATCTATGCGGGCGCGACGATCCTGGGCCGGATCACGATCGGGCGCGGTTCGACCATTGGCGGCAATGTTTGGCTTACGCATAACGTCGAACCCGGGAGCAACCTGTCACAAGCACAAATGCGATCGGCCGACTAGCAACGATGCGGCGCGCCGGGCGCTGCGCCGCATCGGGCGCCCGGGATTCTCGTTGGACACCGTCTCGGCCGGTCTTTTCTGGCTTCCATCGTTTCCATTTGGCGAAACTTCCATGAGCGCTTCTCTTCTGGACGGCAAGGCAATTGCGCGAGAATTGCGAACCCAGTACCGCGACGAGGTCGCTCAGCTCACCGCGCGAGGGCACCGACCGGGGCTGGCCGTCGTGCTGGTGGGCGAGAACCCTGCATCCCAGGTCTACGTGCGCAACAAGGTTGCCGCGTGCGAGGAAGTGGGAATTTTTTCGCAGAACATTGCGCTGCCGAGCGACACCACGACCGCATATCTCGTCGAACGGATCGAGGCGCTAAACCGCGACCCGCGCATTCACGGAATCCTGGTGCAGCTGCCTTTGCCACCGCAAATCGACGAATCGACGGTACTTGCGACGGTATCGGCACACAAGGACGTCGATGGCTTTCACATTGAGAATGTGGGCGCCCTGGCCCTGGGCAAACCCCGACTCGTTCCGTGTACGCCCAAGGGTGTGATGGTGCTACTTGCCAGGGCCGGTATCGATCCACGGGGGCGCGATGCGGTGGTTGTCGGCCGATCTAATATTGTCGGCCGACCCATGGCGCGGCTGCTGTTGGCCGCCGATGCAACCGTTACGGTCTGTCACTCCCGCACCCGTGAGCTGGCGGCCCATACGCGAAGGGCCGACATCCTGATAGCGGCCATCGGTCGGCCGATGATGATCCGCGGCGACATGATCAAACCCGGCGCGGTCGTGATCGATGTGGGCATGAACCGCCGCACCGATGGCTCGCTGTGCGGGGATGTCGATTTCGCCTCGGCGCGCCCCGTTGCGTCGTGGATCACTCCCGTGCCTGGCGGCGTCGGACCGATGACCATAGCAATGCTGTTGGCCAACACGATCGAGGCCGCGCAGCAGGCCGCCTGTCGCGAGGAACGCTTTTTCGCGGACTAAGCGCTGCAGTCAAGTCACCGCGGCCCCAACTGCCCGAACGCATGCCGCCCGAGCCGCAGCGACCTAGCCGCGCAACTCGATATCAAAGGTCCGGGTTGCGAGCGCGATTTCGCGCAAGAAGCAAATCAAACCGGCAATGAGCGAGAGCATCGCGCCGACAAACAGCAAAACCACCGCCCGGGACGTGTCGCGACCAAACTCCACTCCCAAGAACAGCGTTGCGATCACGACACAAACGAGAAGGGCTCCGAGCGTGCACAAAATAATGGCCCAGTGGACCCAGACCCTGCGCTGCGCGAGCGCCGTTGTTTCCTCGCGCCGCAACGCTTTTGCGTGACGCCCCTCGTCGCCGTTCGCGACGACGGTGTCGCGTCCAACCAGATGCTGCGTCTCGAGCGTGCGCAGCCGATCCACGATCCGCGACAGCCGGTTGGTCAACACGCCGAGCATGGCCGAAATCCCCGTGAGCAAGAACACCGGAGCCACTGCCTGCTGGATAACGTGGGCGATTGTGATTTCAGTACCAGACGGCACGATGAGCCTCGGCTAGCCGTTGCCCGTTGAGAACAACGGTAGTATGCAGCACGCCGGCACCCGAAGGCGTGCGCCGCGCGATCAAAGTCGCTTACCGTTGGCCCGCGGGGACATCAAAGAACGGGCGTTCGCACGGAGTGCACATGCGGCCTAGGAGCGGCCGGGCACGGGGCGCTTCGCATCCAGTAGCAAACTCGTTGCGGTTATCCGCACGCGCACCCGCAACCGGTGTTTTTGCCCGAGCATGTGAAAAACGGCCGGGTCGTCGACTTCCACGTCACGATAGATGTCGATCCGATGCTGCAGGCCCGCGCGCGCCAGCGCCCGGGCCGATTGGGACACCAATTCACCCAGGGTCACGTTATCGGGAACCTTTGTCATACCCGCTTTTTGATCGAGCGCGCGTGGACTCGAACCCGCACCGGCCCGCTTAGCTCTCGCTGCCTTCGATCGCGAGGCTGAGCTGGGACATGCCCGCGCCTTCCGCGGTGAGGGGCGAAAGCCGTGCCCGCTCGATTCGGTCGAGATACGCGGGACTCACATCTCCCGTCACGTAAATGCCGTCGAAGCATGAGGCTTCGAAACGGTGCAGCGCCGGATTGCAATCGCTCACCGCCCGCTTTAGGTCCTCGAGTGCCTGGAAAACGAGGGCATCGGCGCCGATCGCGCGCTGAATCTCGGCCTCGCTGCGTGAACTGGCAATGAGTTCGGCGCGGGTGGGCATATCGATCCCGTAGACGTTGGGAAAGCGCACGGGTGGCGCCGAGGAGGCAAAGCTCACGCGGGACGCACCCGCGTCGCGCGCCATCTGCACAATCTCCTGACTCGTCGTTCCGCGCACGATCGAGTCATCGACCAGCAGCACGCTTTTGCCCTTGAACTCCACGCCGATCGCGTTGAGTTTCTGGCGCACCGATTTGGCGCGGACCGCCTGACCCGGCATGATGAATGTGCGGCCGATATATCGGTTCTTGATGAACCCTTCCCGATAATCCAGATTGAGCTTGTTGGCCAGCTGCATCGCGGCCGGCCGGCTCGAGTCCGGAATGGGCATCACCACGTCAATGTCCCCGGTACGCAGTTCCGCGGTGACGCGCCGGGCCAGATACTCGCCCAACCGCAGGCGCGCCGCATAGACCGACACGCCGTCGAGCATGGAGTCGGGACGCGCCAGATAGACGTATTCGAAAAGACACGGGTTCAAACTGGGATCTTGGGCGCACTGCTTTGCGAAGAACCGTCCTTCGTAATCGATAAAGATCGCCTCGCCCGGCGCCACGTCGCGCACGAGCCGAAACCCCAGCCCATCGAGCGCCACCGATTCGGACGCCACCATGTACTCCGTGCCCTGATCGGTCTCGTTCACCCCAAAGGCGAGCGGCCGGATCCCGTAGGGGTCGCGAAAGGCGAGCAGCCCGTAGCCTGCAATCTGGGCCACCACCGCGTAGGCCCCGCGCACGCGACCGTGCACCGCGGCCACGGCGCGAAAGATTGCCTCCGGGTCCAAGGTGGTAACGTTACTGGCCACCTCGAGCTCGTGGGCGAGCACGTTGAGCAGCACCTCCGAATCCGAATTCGTATTGATGTGCCGGCGGTCGCGGCGGAACATCTCCTCCTTCATCTGCTCGGTATTGGTCAAATTGCCGTTGTGCACCAGACTGATGCCAAACGGCGCATTGACGTAAAAGGGTTGCGCCTCTTCCGTATCCGTGGCCGAACCTTGCGTCGGGTAGCGCACCTGCGCAATCCCCGAAACGCCCGGCAGCGAGCGCATGTTGCGCGTGCGAAAAACATCGCGCGCCAGCCCCGCCCCTTTTTGCATGTAAAAACGGTTGCCATTGACCGTACAGATTCCCGCTGCGTCCTGACCGCGGTGCTGCAGCAGCAACAAGGCGTCGTAGAGCAACTGGTTCACGGGTGTATTTGCCACCACGCCAACGATCCCGCACATGGGCTCAACCCCCTGAGATCATCACCAGCGGGACGCGCCGGGTAGGCACGGTTCCCGCCATCCAGTGCCACATATTCTCCAAATACGGTCCGCTGGCCGAATTGCGCCACACGCGACTGTCGGAAAAGCCGGCCTCGACGACGACCGCCGCGATCAGAAGCAGCACCAGCGCACCGCGCACCGCGCCGAAAACGGCACCCAGCATGCGATCGGCGCCTGCCAGTTTCGAGGCGACAACCGCAGAGCGCAACAAGCGCCCGAGAAGCGCCGCAAGAATTACGCCCAGCACAATGATTGTGCACGCGCCCAGCCCGATGCGGACCAGCGGCGGCGCGTCAAACGGCACCCATTGCCCGAGAACGCCAGCGTAGCGGTAGGCCAGAACTGCGATGATTACCCAAGCTACCACCGACACCAGCTCGCGGGTCAGACCGCGCCAAAATCCCCACACAACGGAAAGAGCCAGCAATACCGCGAAGATCCAGTCGACGGCGCTCACATGCATACCGATGCCCGAACAAGGTTGCGCCAGCGACGCGCGCTCTTCATTAGTGCAAGCCCGTGAGCTCCAGGCATCACGCACCGATGATGTTGGAGCTCACACCCAGCGCACGAAGGCGCGCCTGCGATCGCTCGGCATCGCCGCGCGAAGCAAACGGTCCAAGTCGCACCCGAAAGCGGACGCCGTCGCTCGTTTCGGCGCGTTCCACAAACGGCGCCAATCCCGATTGCGTTAGCCGGTCGGCAAGCTCCTGCGCAGCCCCCTTGCTTGCCATTGCCCCCGCCTGCACGAAAATCCGGCCACCCGCGGACGCCGACGCGTCGGTCTTGTGTGCCGCGTGCTTGCTCTCGCTCTTGGCCGCGTCGCTGCTCGGGCTTGCATGTTTCTTAACTGGCGCGGCAGGCGCATCTGCCGATTTGGCCGGGGCCGCGCGCTCCGGCGCTGGTGCTTCCGCGGCCGTGTCCGCGGCCGAGCCCGGCGCAGCCGGAACCGTCGCAGCGCTTTGCGCCGCATTGGTAGCCTCCGGCACCGCCGCGGGAAGACGCGGCACAAACGGTGTCTTGTCGCTGGGCACTTCGATGGGGATATTGTCCGACACCGCGCGAGGTGTGGAATCGAGAAACATGGGAACGAGAACAACCACGGCCAGCAGCAGGGCAAAAGCACCGATCAGCCGCCGGCGTGTGCGCACACGCACCAGCGCCGCTGCGCCGGCGGCGTCGGCCTCCTGGGCGCCGGAAGCTTCAAATTCCGCTTCCGCACCCGCCTGCGTGGCTTCGGGCGCGCGTCGTCGCGACCGTTTGCGCCCCCAGAACGCCAGTTTCATCGCGACCTGCGCTCCAACCATCGCAATGCTTCTGCGACGATGACGAATGAACCGAACACGAGAATTCTATCATCCGGACCCGCCTGCGCCAGCGCTTGCTCCAGTGCCGCGGCGACACTCTCGTGTCGGGAACGATGCGTAACGGGCAGCTGATCAAAGGCGCGCGCTTCGAGCGCCGCCACCGGTAGTCCTCGCTCGCCGTGGGTAGGTGCGAGGTGCCAGTGATCGACTTGCTCGAAGAGCGTTTGCACGACCGCATGCACGTCTTTGTCCCGCAGCATGCCAAAGACGGCGCGGGTCGCGCCGCGCAGACCCGCGAGGGATCGATGGGCTTTGAGCGCCCGCGCCAAAGCGAGCGCGGCGTGCGGGTTATGCGCCACATCCAATACCAGCACGGGTCGCCCGGGCACGACCTGAAAGCGCCCCGACAGCTGCACGTTTGTGAGGCCCCGGCGCACTGCCTGCTGTTGCACCGGCAGCCGCGGTTCCAGGGCCTCGAGGGCCGCCAAGGCTCCGGCGGCATTGCGCAGCTGATGCGCGCCGCGCAGCGCGGGCCACGGCAGCGCCATGCGGCTCGTCTTTCGTCCCAGGTAGTTCCATTGGCTGCCAGCCTGCGCGTCCGACGGGCCCTCAACGAAAAACTCGTGACCGAGTCGCCACAGCTGCGCCCCGATGCGCAGCGCGTACTGCGTCAGTGTGTTCGGAGGATCTGGATCGACGCAGATTGCGGGTCGACCGGGACGGAAGATGTGGGCCTTTTCCGCGGCGATGTGCTCGCGGGTCGGACCCAGCAGTTCGGTGTGGTCCAGGTCCACGGTCGTGACGACCGAGCAGTCCGCGTCGACGATGTTGACCGCATCGAGTCGGCCACCCAGACCGACTTCGAGAACGGCAACGTCCAGGCGTTGCTGGGCAAAACACGCAAGGGCCGCAAGCGTCGTGAATTCGAAGTAGGTTAGCGTCGTGGCCGCGCGGGCCCGCTCGATGCGCTCGAACTGCGCCATGAGCTCGGCGTCGCTTGCCTCCTGCCCATCGATGCGCACCCGCTCATTAAATCGCAGCAGATGCGGCGAAGAGTAACGTCCGACGCGATAGCCGGCCGCGCGCAAGATGGCATCGAGCATCGCACAGGTCGAACCCTTGCCGTTTGTTCCCCCGACGACGATGCTTGTCCCGGGCAACTGCAGGTTCAGACGCTGCGCAACCGTGCGAACGCGCTCAAGGCCCAGATCGACCGGGCGATGATGTACCTGCTCGACGTGGGCCAGCCACGCATCGAGCGTGTGGGGAAATTCCACGGATCGGACCTGGCAGCAAACGACTGGGTGCGCACGACCCAGGCCCGGATCCTAGACGATGGCCTCGATCGGCTGTCGGGTCAGCAGCGCCAGCAAGCGTGCCAGCTCGTCGCGCATCTCACGGCGATCGACGATCATGTCCACCGCGCCCTTTTGCAGGAGAAACTCCGAGCGCTGAAAGCCCTCGGGGAGCTTTTCGCGCACCGTCTGCTCGATTACGCGCGGCCCGGCGAATCCGACCAGCGCCTTGGGTTCCGCGATCACAACATCGCCCACGAAGGCAAAGCTCGCCGAGACTCCGCCTGTGGTGGGATGGCACAGAATCGAGACAAAGGGCAGACCCACCTGTCCCAACCGTGCCACCATGGCGGTGGTCTTGGCCATCTGCATGAGCGACAGCAGTCCCTCCTGCATACGCGCTCCACCCGTCGATGTGATGCAAACCATAGGGGTCTTCTGCTCGAGGGCGACTTGCGCGCCGCGCACGAAGCGCTCACCTACCACCGAACCCATCGATCCGGCCATGAACTCGAATTCGAAAGCCGCCACCACCACGGGGATGGCGCGAATCGAACCCGAGTACACGACAAGCGCATCGGTTTCACCGGTTTCGCGCGTTGCCTCCTGCAAACGGTCGGCGTACCTGCGACTGTCCTTAAACCGGAGGGTATCGACCGGCAAGACCTCCTGGCCGATTTCGTAGCGTCCCTCCGGATCGAGAAGCGCATCGAGCCGCTCGCGCGTGCGAATACGCATGTGGTGGCCGCACTTGGGGCACACCTGCAGGCTGCGCTCGAGCTCCGCGCTGTACAGTACCGCTTCGCAGCCGGGACACTTGGTCCAGACGCCCTCGGGGACGGTCTTGCGCGCCCCACCGGGTTTGATGCGCGGTGGCAGAAGCTTTTCGATCCAACTCATGGTGTTCCCCCGTAGTCGGTTATTGCCCCTATCCGTTCGTGCCCGCTGCCCTATGGACTTTTTTCTGACTCATGTTTGGATCGCACGCATCAGCGCTTTTCGCGGTGCCGCGATCGAGGGCTTCGCGCAACGTGCCGACCAGCCGGCGCGCTGCAGGCAGCGCCCCGTCCGATCCAGAGCGCTCGATTTCTTCGACCAAGCGACTGCCGATGACAATCGCGTCAGCAACCCGCGCCAGTGCGCGTGCGCCGGTCTCGTCGCGTATACCGAAGCCGACGGCGACCGGAAGTGTGGTGTGCGCGCGGATGGCAGGCAATCGCGCCGCCACGGCATCGACGTCCAAATGGCCAGCCCCGGTTATGCCCTTGAGGCTCACATAATAGATAAATCCTCGCGCGTAACGAGCGACCTGCGCGATGCGCTCCGGCGTGGAGGTCGGCGCCAGCAGAAAAATCGGATCGATTTGCGCCCGCTGCAGCGCGGATACGAATCCCTCGCATTCCTCCGGCGGGTAATCAACCACGATCACACCGTCGACGCCGGCACCGGCCGCCGCAGCAACGAAGGCTTGCGTTCCCATATGTTCGATCGGATTGGCGTAGCCCATCAGTACGACCGGGGTCGAAGTGTCCTCGCGCCGAAATTGACCCACCATTTGCAAACACGTGCGTAATCCCACGCCATTATGGATGGCCCGCTGCGCGGCGCGCTGTATGACGGGACCATCGGCCATGGGGTCGGAAAACGGAACGCCGAGTTCGATGACGTCGGCGCCCGCTTTCGAGAGTTCGAGCATCAGCGGGACGGTCAATGCGGGCGTCGGGTCGCCTGCGGCGATGTAGGCGACAAGTCCCGTCCGACCGCCGGCATGCAGCTGCGCAAAGCGCGCCGCGATGCGGCTCATGAATGGGCCTTGGCCGCCGCGGCCTTTGCCAATCCGGCGCCGTGACCATCGCCTGTCAGGCCGGCGATTCGCATCGCGCTGGCATCGGCAACAATATGCAGGTCCTTATCGCCGCGACCGCTCAGGTTGACCAGAAGCACACGGTCGGAAGGCAACTGGGGCGCGAGCTGCGCCGCATAGGCCAAAGCGTGACTCGACTCGAGTGCGGGAATGATCCCCTCGATGCGGCAACAATCGTGAAAGGCCTGAAGCGCCTGCGCGTCGGTGATCCCCACATATTGGGCACGTCCGCAGTCCTTGAGCCAGGCGTGCTCCGGCCCAACGCCCGGATAATCCAGCCCTGCGCTGATACTGTGGGTCTCCAGGATCTGCCCGTCCGCGTCTTGCAGCAAGTACGTGCGATTGCCATGCAAGACGCCCGGAGAGCCGCATTCCAGACTCGCGGCATGCCGACCCGTGCTCAAGCCCTCGCCCGCGGCTTCCACGCCCACGAGTTTGACCTCGGGCCGATCGATGTAGTCATAAAAGATTCCCATGGCATTGCTGCCGCCGCCGACACAGGCAATTACATAGTCGGGTTGGCGCCCCACGAGCTCGGGCATCTGCCACAGACATTCCTTGCCGACAACGGAATTGAAGTCGCGCACCATCATCGGATAGGGATGCGGTCCCGCGACGGTGCCGATAATGTAAAACGTCGTGTCGACGTTTGTCACCCAGTCACGCATGGCCTCGTTGAGCGCGTCCTTCAATGTGCACGATCCGCTATCGACGGGACGCACTTCCGCTCCCAGCAGTCCCATACGATAGACATTGGCGGCCTGCCGGCGCATATCTTCCGAGCCCATGTACACGACACAGCTCATGCCGAAACGTGCGGCAACGGTCGCCGTGGCCACGCCGTGCTGACCCGCACCCGTTTCTGCGATCACGCGCTTTTTGCCCATCGCACGAGCCAGCAGCGCCTGGCCGACCGTGTTGTTGATTTTGTGCGCTCCCGTGTGATTGAGATCTTCGCGCTTGAGGTAGATCTGCGCCCCGCCCAGCATCTGGCTCCAGCGTCGGGCGGGGTAGATGGGGCTGGGTCGACCCACGAAGTGCTTGAGTTCGCCCTCCAACTCTGCGCAGAACGCGCGATCCTTGCGGCTTGCAAAATACGCTTCGCGCAGCTCATCGAGCGCCGCGAAGAGTGTCTCGGCCACAAAGGTCCCCCCATAGGGACCAAAATGACCTTTTGCATCGGGCAAGTCGTAAGGACTCATTGTGCTCCGCTTTGCGCGTCGGCTTGCCGTACCGCAGCAAAAAAACTGCGCATACGCTCCAGGCTCTTGATGCCTTGCGACGCCTCGACGCCGCTGCTGACGTCGACCGCCTGCGGGCGCACCAACCGGATCGCGGCCTCGACGTTTCGAGCGTCGAGTCCGCCGGCGAGTATCAGCGGCAGCGTGCGCAGACCCGCGGCGGGCAAGCGGCTCCAGTCAAACATCTGTCCGGTGCCTCCCGAACCCGCACGCGCCGCGTCGGCAAGCAAGCCGGCCGCACCGGCAAACTTGCTTTCGAATTCTAGCAAATCGATGCCTTCTCCCATGGCAGCGGCACGCAAGTACGGCCGCCCGAAGGACTGGCAATAGGACGAATTCTCAGAGCCGTGAAACTGCAGCAACGCGTTGGGCACTACCTCGAGCGCGCTTCGCACCTGCGCCGGCGAAGCATCGACAAACAGCAGCACCGGCGTGACAAAGGGTGTCACCGCACCGGCCAGATGCGCGAGCCGCTCCAGCTCCACGAAGCGCCCGCTCGCGGGAGCGCAGACGAAACCGACCGCGTCGGCCCCCAGGTCGCAGGCGCTGCGCACGTCCTCAACACGCGTCAGACCGCAGATCTTCACGCGCGTGCGTTGCATGATCGGGTCCTGTCTACCGAAACAATATTCGCGGCTCGGGCGCAGGCAATCCGCACCCGGGATCGTACTCGACGCCCATCAGGTACAGCCCCGCGGCCTCGATCGTCGAGGCCGCCTGCGTGCGATCGCGCGCCGCCAACAGCTCGGCTACCCATGGCGCAGTGTGGCGACCCGTGCCGACAGCAACGAGCGCGCCCACGAGGTTGCGCACCATGTGGTGCAAGAACGCGTTGGCCGATGCGCGCACACAAACGAGCGTCTCGCCGACGCGCTGCACCTCGCAGCGCACCAGGGTGCGTACGGCCGATACCGATTGGCACTGCGCCGAGCGAAAAGAGCTAAAGTCGTGCGTGCCCAGCAGCTGTGCCGCGGCCGATTGCATGGCGCCGACATCGAGATTGCGGAATACCCAGCCGGTGCGCCCCTGCAGCAGCGGCGCGCGCACCGCCTCATTGCAGATCCAGTACTCATAGTGGCGCAACCGCGCGCTGTAGCGTGCATGGAAGTCATCGGCAACGTAGCGCGCCCAACGCACGGCGATTTGCGCAGGTAGATAACGATTGACACCCCGAACCCAGGCGTGTTCCTCTCGCTGCCGCAACGTATCGAAGTGCGCGACCTGTCCGCAGGCGTGCACTCCCGCGTCCGTGCGACCCGCGCAAGTCGTCGCGATGGTTTCATCGGCAAATGCGCTCAGCGCCCGCTCGAGCAGATCTTGCACGGTGCGCCCGTGCGGCTGGGTCTGCCACCCTTCTAGCCGCGAACCGTCGTACTCAAGACCGATGGCAACCCGCCGCCGCTGCACGGGCGCGGTTCTCCCGCCCCTTAGCGAGCTGCCATCAGGCTTCGACCAGCTTGATGAGCTCCACGGCCTGCTGGCGCTGCTCCCGCGTGCCGTCCTTCATGACTTCCTCGAGCAACTCCCGGGCCCCGTCCTTGACGCCCAGATCGATATAGCCGCGCGCCAGGTCGAGTTTGGTGGCCATCTGCGAAGCCATCGGGCTGCCAGCCTGGGTTTCCGTGCGACGCCCTGTAAGCGCGGCGTCCGCGCCCGTGAGGTCGAAGTCGATCAGGGGAACCGTCGCTTGGTCCGTGTTCGTGGTCATCCGCGGAAGTTCCTCCTCGGACATCGCGCCGACGGCCCCTACCAGGGTAGGCCGCGAAAGCGCCTCTTCCAGCGATCCGATCTGCGGCGCGCCTTCGGGGCGCGGCGCGCTCGACGGCGGGAGGTTCAGGTCCAGATTGGGTATGGGCGCAGTTCCGGAGACCGTCGGCGGAGGTGTCACCGGTCGCGGCACCGACACCGTGGGCGGGAACATCAAATCGAGCGAAGGAATCGTCGGCGGCTCCACGGCGGCGGGTCTGGCCGCTGCGAAGGGCTGCGGTGTTTCGGCTTCCTTCTCCACCGGCAACTCGGTCTGCGCATCGAGGTTGAGCTTGCTCGGCCCCAGATCGAAATCGAGCGCGCCAAAATCCATGGACGGCGCGGGGGCTGTCGCACGGGCCACGGGCTGCGCCTCAGGCGCCGGCGCCGTCGTGCGCGGTGCCTCGGGGGGCAGTTTGGGCTCAAAGCGACGCGTGACGGTGCTCGGCCCCGCGGTCGATTGCAGCCTGGAGTCGGCCGGCATCGCCGTCTCCGGCGTGAGCGCCGTCTCCGGACCGCGGGTGGTTTCGCCTGCGACCCGCAGTTTCGTTTGGTCGCCCACCATGTGCGAGAGGGTGTCGAACTGCAGCGCATCGCTGTTCGCCGATATCGTCGGACCCTCGGCGCCCGCCGTCTTGGCCGCGCCGAGACCCAGATTCAGATCCGTAGTGGGGCCGCGCGCGCCCGTATCGGGAGCCGCAGCAGCCCCGGCATAGAGCGAATTAGTCGGATCAAGGCTCTTACCCAGTTTGGCTGCGCGCTCCCACTCTTCACCCACGCCGCCCGTGCGCTCATGCAATTCCTTGGCCACGGCGTTAAACGAGGCCTTGTCACCGCGCCGCGAGTAGATTTCAAGCAGCTTGACCCGCACCGGATGGCGATCCGGCTGCAGCCGCAGCGCCTCCTTCAGAATATCCTCGGCCTGTTCCTCGCGACCGTAGGCCACATAGACGTCGGCCTCGGCTACCGGGTCGACCTCATTGGAATCGAGCTGCGAGGCTGCCGGGATGAAGCTCGAATTAAAGGTGCTCGTAGCCCCGGTGTCCACGCTCTGCCCGCCCGCGGTGCCAAACAGAGAATTGGCCGCGAGGTCGCCTTCGGCCTTCAATTGCTCCGAGCCACCCGCCGTGCGCCGGCGCCTCATTACATTGAGTCCCACCAACGCCACCAGCAGCGCGCCGCCGGCCGACCCCAAGGCCACGGGAGAAGTCAACGAATCGACCAGTCCTCCGGCCGGAGCAGCCGGAGGCGGCACCGGGGCAGCCTTCGGCGCTTCCTTCTTGGCCGCTTCACTCTTGGCCGCAGCGAGCTTGGCGGCCTCGGCCGCCTGTTGCGCCGCCTCCGCCTTGGCCGATTCCATCTTCGCGGCCTCAGCCTTGGCCGCCTCCGCCTTCGCAGCTTCGGCTTTGGCAGCCTCCGCCTTGGCGGCTTCGGCCTTGGCCGCTTCGGCCTTCGCAGCCTCCGCCCGCATAGCCTCAGCCTTGGCCGCCTCTGCCTTGGCTGCATCGGCTTTTGCGGCTTCCGCCTTCGCAGCCGCGGCCTTGGCAGCCTCGGCTTGTTGCTGGGCAGTCGCAGCCGCCGCCGCGGCGAGCTCATTGGCCCGCTTGATGTCGGCATTGGCCTTGGCA